>Ga0187810_10000735_pt1 | contig 11889 bp, 8 predicted proteins | sample NC_wetland_sal_i_9_FD_132963 | JGI IMG/M metagenome (GOLD analysis project Ga0187810, IMG submission 132963) | Wetland sediment microbial communities from Neuse River Estuary, North Carolina, USA - ASW_5 | ecosystem: Environmental > Aquatic > Freshwater > Wetlands > Sediment | place: USA: North...
GGCCAGATCACTCTATGACGATACTCCAACCATCTTGAGCTTAATCGGGCAAGGTTGGCTCCATACTCAAGCAAACGCTTCGTAAACCACAATTATACCCATTGTCATTGAGAAATGGTATTATGCGCAGGATTTACAGGAAGAGGATCACCATAAATCACCCATGGAAATTTACGAAAGCATACTAGGCATTTGGGAAAATAGCAAATGCCTAGTATATATGTCTAAAATATTTTGCTCAAGATTATTTTCATACAGGCTCTTAGAAATCGACCTCTGTGCCGGAAAGTGGAAGGATGGGAACCATGATTTCCGGCATTGATCATATCAACATCGTCGTTCGAGATTTGGAGAAATCGCTCGATTTCTATTGTCGCATCCTTGGATTCCACGAGGTGCGGCGGGCACACTTGGAGGGAGAGTGGATCGACCAGGTGGCGGGATTGAAGGGCATCTCGGCTGACGTCGTCTTCATCATTGCACCCGGTGGAGAGCCGCGCATTGAGCTGTTGGAATATCGAAATCCCGTGGGTGAAAAACTTGAGGAGACCTCTCTTCCAAACACACAGGGACTCCGGCACATGGCCTTCCGGGTGAAGGATATTGGAGCCGCTGCAAAGACTCTCCGAGCCGAAGGAGTGAAGGTTTTCAACGATCCGACGACCGTTCCCGGCGGCGTCATCAAACACGACGCAGGGTCGAAAAAGCTCTGCTACTTCCTTGATCCGGACGGCGTCCTGCTCGAACTTGCCGAGTATTTATAATGTTTCTTAGCTAACCGCTCGGTCAGCAACTCTATTATCGCCAACAGACCCGTGTGATTGGTTTTAACCGGGAAAAAATTTCCACCAGCAGGCATTTTATTCACTTAGCATAAAAGTGCTAAACCACGAACCGATAGGAATATGCATGACTATCTCGTTCTCTTCCGCATCCACCTCCGCTACGGATACAATCACCCCATCTTCAACCCAGCAGACATCTGTTGATCAGGTGGATTTTGACGGTTGCCTGAATTCCAGCCAAGGGATTGATTCCACAGCATCTGCCAAACAAGGGACAAACGAATGGACATTTCCTCCGTCTAACGCCCCAGAAGAAGTAAAACAGGCATGGGATGCAGCATGTAAAAAAATAGGAGGGGCGGCAAATATTACATTACTCAGTTTGCTGGCTACGGCCAAAATATCTATAAACGGAGCCCCATCCATTCCATCCATCAGTCCGAATGTTTCTTCCTACAAGGAGTTTGTTCAACAAGCACTCCAAAGTGCCAAATTCAGCAGTCAATACGATACCACAGCAGTAGAAAAAGAAGATCGGCAGAAAGAGATCACAGGTTTGAATGAATTCTTGGATCAGTTGAATGCTGCTGAATCATCAAAATGACTTTCAACAAGGCTTGTTCGATGAGTTTTTAGTTAAATCGACTGCGTGAATATCCGCTTCTGTCAATTATATATATTATACCAATGATAATGTGTGAGACATATGTTGATCCAATAAAGAAAAAAATGTCAAGGATGAGGGACTACAACTGCATCCATCCAAATTGAAAAGGCCTTAGGGGAGGGGCAGGCGACCAGCCGGGCCGATGAGGTGGACATCGGGCATGGGGATGAGGAAGCGGCCTCCGCGCTGGAGGAAGTCCTGCTCTCGTTTGCGAAACTCGTCCATGAAGTGCCAGGGAAGCACCAGGTAGTAATCCGGCTTGGCTTTGCGGGAATCGTCTTCGGAGATGATCTTAATGTTGGTGCCGATGGTGTAGTGACCCCACTTACGCGGATTGCGGTCGGCGATGGCGGGGACGAGATCGGGGGTGATGCCGCAGTATTGGAGAGTCGTGTTTCCCTTGGTCGAAGCTCCGTAGCCGTGGACGAGTTTCCCCTCGGCCTTTGCTTTTTTGAGGAAGGTGATGAGGTCGGTTTTGATCTTTCCCACCTGGCTGCGGAATTCGGCATAAGGCCGATCCGTTTCCAGGGCCATCTCGAATTCCCGGATGCGGAGTTCCTGCACCCGGTTGGTGGCTTCCTGCGGAGGCTGGATTCTTCCGGCGTGGCCGACGACGAGGCGGAAGCTGCCGCCGTTGACTTCGTTGAGGTGGACGTCGAGAATTTCGAGGCCGTGTTCGCTGAAGAGTCTTTCCAGCGCGGCAAGGGAGTAATACTCCAAGTGTTCGTGGCAGATGGTGTCGAAGCTGTTCATCTTCAGCATGGAGGGGAGGTAGCTCTGCTCCAGAATCCAGACGCCCCGCTCGTGGAGGATTTCAGCGATGTCCTTCACGAAGGCGTGGGGATTTTCCAGATCGTAGAACATGGATATGCTGGTGATAACCTTCGGCTTGTCGTCCGGGTAGGCGGAGTGGAATGCCTGAGCCGAGAAGAAGTCGTTCACCACCTGAAGCCCCTTTTCCCGCGCCATCAGGGCCACGTCGGAAGGATCGATGCCGAGGAGCCGCAGTCCCTCGATCTCGTAGGATTGGAGGAGGGTGCCGTCGTTGCAGCCGATATCGAGGACGAGATCCCCCGGCTGGAGTTTTTGAAATTCCCGGGCGAGGGCGGCGATGGTGCGGAGGTTGTCGCGCATCGATTGATTGATGCCCGACTGGTAAAAATACATGTGATAGAGAACCTTGGGCGGCACGGTATGGCGCATCTGGACGAGTCCGCACGCTTCCTGATCGATCCCCGGATCGCACCGGACGAGTTGGAGCGGCACCTTGCGTTTAATGAAAGCCGTCCCATCGGCGCTCGCCAATACGCCACCGATGTAATGTTCCCCCAGATCGGCAACGGGAGTCAGGGCCTTGGAACCGCAGATGCGGCAGGTGCTGCGAGTCACAAGAATCGGTTTAAAAGTATTCAGTGCCATAAACGAAAAAGCTTAAACGTCTCCCCCATTACCCCGCAACTGCTTTTTCCCCGGAGGGAGGAATTTTAGAATTCGATATTGAGCCTCCGCCGAGTCTCCTTATAACTAAAACCCGTATCCTGACGGATCAAAATGAAGGAACGCCAAAAAATGACCACACCGTTGAAATCCTCCCCTGCCTGGAAAGCCCTCGAATCCCATCACGCCGCGATTCGCGACAAACACCTCCGCGACCTTTTCAAGGAAGACCCCAGCCGCTTTGAAAAATTCAGCCTCTGCTTGAACGATCTCGTCCTCGACTACTCGAAGAACCGTGTCACCACCGAGACCATGAAACTCCTCCGCGATCTCGCTGTTCAGTCCGACCTCAAAAGTTGGACGGAGAAGATGTTCTCGGGAGAAAAAATCAATTTCACCGAAAACCGCGCCGTCCTCCACACCGCCCTGCGCAACCGCTCGAACAAGCCTGTCCTCGTCGACGGCAAGGACGTGATGCCTGGCGTGCAGGATGTCCTTGCCCACATGCGCTTCTTTACCGATCAGGTGCGTGACGGACAGGCCAAGGGGTACACGGGCAAGCACATCACCGATGTCGTCAATATCGGCATCGGCGGTTCCGACCTTGGCCCGGTCATGGTCACGGAGGCACTCAAGCCTTATTCCAAGCGGACGCTCCACCTCCACTTCGTCTCGAATGTCGATGCCACCCACATCGTCGAAACCCTCAAGCGACTCAAGGCGGAAACGACCCTCTTCGTCATCGCGTCAAAGACCTTCACCACCCAGGAGACACTTACGAATGCCCGTACCGCACGCGAGTGGTTCCTCAAGCAGGCCGAGCACGAAGCCCACATCGCCAGCCACTTCGTCGCCATCTCGACGAATATCACCGAGGTGACCAAATTTGGCATCGACCCCGGCAACATGTTTGAATTCTGGGATTGGGTCGGCGGGCGCTACTCCCTCTGGTCGGCCATCGGGCTGCCCATCGCTCTTTCCATTGGCATGACTCATTTTGAGGAACTCCTTGCCGGAGCTCACGAAATGGACGAACACTTCCGCACGGCTCCGCTGGAACATAATCTTCCCGTAACGCTCGCGCTTCTCGGCATCTGGTATAACAATTTCTTCGGTGCTGAAAGCCAGGCCATCCTTCCCTACGACCAGTACCTCCACCGCTTCGCCGCCTACTTCCAGCAGGGCGACATGGAGAGCAACGGCAAACACATTGACCGCGCGGGAAAACATGTCGATTACAGCACCGGCCCCGTCATCTGGGGTGAACCGGGCACGAACGGACAGCACGCCTTCTACCAGCTCATCCATCAGGGCACCAAGCTCATCCCGTGCGACTTCATCGCGCCCGCCATCAGCCAAAACCCCATTGGCAAGCATCATGAGATTCTCCTCTCGAATTTCTTCGCCCAGACTGAGGCACTCATGCTCGGCAAGACACCCGAACAGGCCAAAGACGAACTGGGAAAATCCGGCATGAAGCCAGAGGAAATCGCCGCCCTCGTCCCGCACAAGGTCTTCGAGGGGAATCGTCCCACGAACTCGATTCTCTTCAAGAAACTCGATCCACGCACGCTGGGCAGACTCATCGCCCTCTACGAGCACAAGATCTTTACCCAGGGCGTCATCTGGAACATCAACTCCTTCGACCAGTGGGGTGTCGAACTCGGCAAGCAACTGGCCAAAGCCATCCTCCCCGAACTGGAGGGAGACGCCCCCGTCACCTCGCACGATTCATCGACCAACGGTCTCATCAACTCCTACAAGAAGTTCCGGAAGTAGAGCCACCTTTTGAAAGGCTCTACTTGCCCGGCGACGGCGAAATGATCGGGTACATTTCTTCTGCGACAGTCTGAAGTTGTGCGGCAACGGCGGGATCGATTGTCAAAGTGGAAAACTGATTCGTCACCCCCTTGGGACTTTCATCAAAAAGAAGGGTATAAAAAACGCAGGCCGAGAGGTAGGCGCCTTCCTTGCTCGGATGTTTGTTGTCGGAGGCGTAGAGATTGATCTCAGGATGTTCGTTCTGGCTTGCGGCAAACGCCGTGCCGACTCGGGCCATGAGAACCGGGCGGCTTTCATCTTTGGCTGCCAGATTTTTCCGGAGCTGTGCGTAGTTCCCCTGAATTTCGAGTAGCATCCGGGCCGGAGTATAATAAGGCCGGGGCACCGGATATGCCCATGTTTCATAGAGAATGATCGCGGCATTCGGGACGTCCTGCGCAATCTTTGCGTAAAGAGCCTCGCCACTTCGCTGGAATTCCTGCGGACTGCCAAGACGGGTTGGTTCCCAACTGAGATCCTGCATGACCACGTAATCCCACGCCGTCGATTTCAAGACCTGATCTGTGATCGGACGACCTGCGTGAAAAGCCCAACCCTGGCCGCCTTCTGTGAGCATGGAAGTGGTGACAGCCTTCCCCTTCGATTTCGCAATCACCTCCAACATCCGCGGAATGCCACCTTGAAACGGAGCGCCCGTTTCGGAAGTAAAACTGTTGCCGATAAAGAGAACATGAAGCCCCTTTTCAGGAAAAGAACATCCGGGCAGAACAAGTAGAAGGGATGCGAAGAAAAGACCCCGAACAAGACGGAGTGCTTGGGCGGGGTTTACCGTGAAACCGTGTTCCATCACTGAAAATCCCATAGAGCCGGAGCAAAAGCAATCACCCCGATGTTTAAGAGCTTTTCCTATTTTCAGACAGACCCTAAGGCAAAACAGGCGAGACAGTCGGAGCCGGGGTTGGGCTTGGCGGTGCAATAAAATCGGTCAAAATGGCATCCTGAACCGTCAACGGAATTATGGACAAAGTCTGCTGCAGTGTATTTACATTATTGTTTTGCTTGCTGCTCGCTATGAGTTCTCCCATCTGAATAAGCGTGGACTGAAAAGCAACCAGACCGCTCACGCTCATGGTGCCAATACTTGTCGCCGCACTTTGGCCCACACCCTGCACTGCGAACGCAAGTCCGTCTGCCACCACATTCCGCTCGCCATTTTGCATGGTGGAGGAAAAACTCCCTCCCAAACTGGCTGATATGCCAACAAGATTGCTGCTAAAAGACGTGAGGAAAGCTCCTCCTTGCGGGGTGAAAATACCCTGGGGAGTTTGTACCTGCATCACGCCAATAAAACTATCATTGGTCTGGGTGACCATCTTTCCCTGATCCAGATCGACCAGTATCTGCGGGGGAAAAATGCCGCTCACTTGCTCGATTTTCGTGACCCTTATTTCAGAATTCGGCCCGACAAAGCTCTCGACCCCCGGATAAGGTGAAATCAGCAACTCACCGTCCGCTCCCGTGCGGATAATGGCACCGATGGGCAGGGAGGAAGGTGCGGAGATTCGCACATTTGCACTGTCGAGATAATCATACGTGGCCACTCCCTTTACGGCAATCACCCGGGCGCGCAGTTGGTCTTCTCCGGTCCCCTGAAATCCAAGCAGAGGCGCCAAAAGAGAAAGATTCGAATAATTCTCGTTGGCGGTGCCCAGTTCCGCCGCACTTTTTTCCTTTTCTTCGGCAATGGCTATGATCTTACTCATCGAATCCAGATGGGTGGAAAATCCCTGGATAAGAGGGGAACGGGCAACCACCTGCTGGAGATTAAAATTGACCGCCGGCGAGGGAGACTTCTGCCCCGGCAGAACAAATGTCAATTGCCCCGGTTTAATACTCGTTGAACCACCGTCGGCGACCTTGACATCGCATTGTCCTTCAAGTGCCATCACCTGAAATCCACCGTTGGCCGTCGTGCTCACGGTAATCGTTGTTCCAGTTACCGCCGCCGTGGCCGTGCTTGTCTGAATATTTCCACCGCCCATACCGTGCGGAGCATGAAAAAGAATCGAGCCCTGGTCGAGATTGATGCCCCGGCTGTACGGATCCATGGAGAAAGCTGTATTTGCGGCCACGCGAGTGACGGTTCCATCCTTGAATCGCAATTCGCAACGGGATCGCGGCCCTGTCTGGAGAATGTCCGGTGCCACCAGTACATCATTGAGCGCCGCCGGGTGGATCGCGTGCGTTTCTTTATTCACGATCTTGACGTCATTCGTGACCTGCGTGATCACTGCCTGCGTGAAAGGCTCCCCTGCCTGTAAGGCGGCTGACCAGGCAAACATAATCCCGGTCGCCATGAAAAAAATTCCATGGCGCATCGGATAAACCGCCTTCCGGGCTCTCACCATAACCTTAAGTTACCTCTTTCCAGGGAAAAAAGAAAGCTTGATCCCCATGACCGCACGCCGAGAAGAGCTTTCGTTTTCGTCTTTCTTCCTTCTATCGGCTGAATCCCCAAGGAGATAAGTCTTTTGAGTCTGACGGCAGAAACTTTAGGTGCGCCAAAATGACGCGCAACTCTCTTTCTCGTCCGGGACAGGCTGACTCATGATTTTACTTGTTTAGTCGCAAGTTGTTGATTCAGAAGGTTAAAATTTAACGGACGATCTGGCATCAAACCTGCACAAGATGCGGGGTATGGCAAAAGTTTTAGGCATAGATTTGGGCACGACCAACTCCTGCATGTCCGTCATGGAAGGTGGAGAGCCGGTTGTTCTGGAAAATTCTGAAGGAGCACGCACCACCCCCTCCATCGTCGCATTTACCAAGACCGGTGAACGCCTTGTCGGCCAGGCCGCCAAACGCCAGGCCGTCACCAACTCCCGCAACACCGTTTTCTCTGTCAAACGCCTGATTGGCCGCAAATTTTCCGAAGTGAAGGAGGAAATCAAACGTCTTCCCTACGCCGTCGTCGAAGCCAAAAACGGCGACGCACACGTCCAGGTCGAAGTCGGCGGCGAGAAGAAAACCTTCTCCCCCGAGGAAGTCTCCTCCTTCATCCTGGCCAAACTGAAGGCCGACGCCGAAGCCAAGCTCGGTGAAAAAATCACCCAGGCCGTCATCACCGTCCCCGCTTACTTTAATGACAGCCAGCGTCAGGCGACGAAAGACGCGGGCCGCATCGCCGGACTCGAAGTTTTGCGTATCATCAATGAACCGACCGCAGCCTCCCTTGCCTACGGTCTGGATAAAAAGAAGGACGAAAAAATCGCCGTCTACGACCTCGGCGGCGGCACCTTTGACATTTCCGTCCTCGAAATCGGCGACGGCGTCTTTGAAGTTCGCGCCACCAACGGCGACACCCACCTCGGCGGTGACGACTGGGACATGACCCTCATGGACTGGCTCATCGACAATTTCAAAAAAGACACGGGCATCGACCTCCATAACCAGCCCGACTCCCTCCAGCGCATCAAGGAAGAAGCCGAAAAAGCCAAGATTGCCCTCTCTTCCGCCATGGAGTACGAGATCAATCTCCCCTTCATCACCGCAGACCAGACCGGGCCGAAGCACCTTCAGGCCAAACTCACCCGCGCCAAACTTGAACAACTTTGCGAAAGCCTCTTCGAGCGTACCGTCAAACCCGTCCAAAGCTGCTTGAAAGACGCCAAAGTCGCGGCATCCGAGATCGACGAACTCGTCCTCGTCGGCGGCATGACCCGTATGCCCCGCGTCATCGAAGAAGCCCACAAAATCGTCAACAAGGAACCCCACAAAGGTGTCAACCCGGACGAAGTCGTCGCCGTCGGCGCGGCCATCCAGGGCGGTGTCCTCAAGGGCGACGTTCAGGACATCCTCCTCCTCGACGTCACGCCGCTCACCCTCGCCATTGAAACGGCGGGAAGTGTCGCCACCCCGATGATCCCCCGCAACACCACCGTCCCCACGCGCAAATCCCAAATCTTCAGCACCTACTCCGACAACCAGCCCGGAGTCGAAGTCAAAGTCCTCCAGGGCGAACGCCCCATGGCCCGCGACAACAAGCTGCTGGGCAATTTCCACCTCGACGGCATCCCCCCCGCCCCGCGTGGCGTGCCGCAGATCGAAGTCACCTTCGACATCGACGCCAACGGCATCCTTCACGTTTCCGCAAAGGATCTCGGCACCAACAAGGAACAGAAAATTTCCATCACTGGTTCGAGTGGACTCTCCAAGGACGAAGTCGAAAAACTCCGCAAGGAAGCCGAACTCCACGCCGAGGAAGACAAACAGGCCCGCGAAAAAGTCGAGACCAAGAACATGGCTGAATCGACCGCCTACGCCGCCGAAAAAATGCTCAAGGATCACGCTGACAAAATCGGTGACTCCACCAAAAAGGACATCCAGGCGAAAATCGACGAAGTCCGCAAGGCCATCACCGAGGATGACGCCGACAAGATGAAGGCGCAGACGGAGGAACTCAACAAACTCATCCAGAATGCCTCGACTGAAATGTACCGGGCCGCCTCCGAAAAGGTGAAACCCGACGACGCCGAAGCCGAAGCTTCCGAACCCGATGCATCCGAAAAGAACCGCACCACCTCCAAAGGCGCGGCGAAAGAGGATGCCATCGACGCAGATTTCGAAATGGTCGACAAAGACAAGGACAAGAAAAAGAAGTAACGAGTCCCTGAGACCAGCGGAGTCGCAAAATGCCTTGTGGCGCGGCCCGCAAAATCGAAAAACCAAAACATCAACCAGGAGAATACCTCATGGCCAACAGCATCAAACCTCTCGGCGATCGCGTACTTGTACAGCCCATCGAAGAGCAGGAAGTGAAAAAGGGCGGTATCATCATCCCCGATACTGCGAAAGAAAAGCCCCAGGAAGGCAAAATCATCGCCATCGGATCGGGAAAGACCGATGATTCCGGAAAGAAAATTCCGTTCGAAGTCAAAAAAGGCGACCGGATTCTTTACAGCAAGTACGGTGGAACCGAAGTCTCCATCGAAGGCAACAAATACCTGATCATGCGTGAGGACGACATCCTCGGCGTGCTCGAATAATCCACCACACCAACAAAGGGAAAAATTATTATGGCAGCAAAACAACTCCAGTTTGACGAAACCGCGCGGCACGCACTGCTCCGCGGCGTCGAAAAACTCTCCAAGGCCGTTAAAGCCACGCTCGGGCCAGCAGGCCGCAACGTCGTTCTCGACAAAAAATTCGGCAGCCCGATCATCACCAAGGACGGCGTCACCGTCGCCAAGGAAATTGAGCTCGAGTGCCCCTACGAAAACATCGGCGCCCAGCTCGTCCGTGAAGTCGCCAGCAAGACCAGCGACATCGCCGGAGACGGCACCACCACCGCCACCGTTCTGGCCGAAGCCATCTATCGTGAAGGCCTCAAGAACGTCACCGCCGGTGCCAACCCCACCTTCCTCAAGCGCGGAATCGACAAAGCCGTCGAAGCCGTCACTGCGGAACTGGCCAGCATCAGCAAAAAGGTGAAGGACAAGAAAGAGATCGAGCAAGTCGCCACCGTTTCCGCCAACTGGGACAAGCAGATCGGCGAAATCATCGCTGACGCTCTGGACAAAGTCGGCAAAGACGGCACCGTGACCGTCGAGGAAGCCAAGACCATCGAGACCACTCTCGAAGTTGTCGAAGGCATGCAGTTCGACAAGGGCTACATCTCCCCCTACTTCATCACCAATGCTGAAGACCAGGAAGCCGTCCTTGAGAACGCCTACATCCTCCTCCATGAGAAGAAAATCTCCAGCCTGAAGGACATGCTCCCTCTGCTTGAGAAAGTTGCCAAGAGCGGCAAGCCCCTTCTCATCATCGCTGAAGAAGTCGAAGGCGAAGCCCTCGCGACCCTCGTCGTGAACAAGCTCCGCGGCACCCTCCAGATCGCAGCCGTCAAGGCCCCCGGTTTCGGAGATCGTCGCAAGGCCATGATGGAAGACATCGCCATCCTCACCGGTGGCAAACTCTTCACCGAAGACCTCGGCATCAAACTGGAAAGTGTCCAGATCGAAGACCTCGGCAAGGCCAAGCGCATCACCATCGACAAGGAAAACACCACGATCATCGAAGGCGCAGGCAAGAACGCTGACATCGGCGCCCGCGTCAGCCAGATCCGCAAACAGATCGAGGAAACCACCAGCGACTACGACCGCGAGAAACTCCAGGAGCGTCTCGCCAAGCTCGCAGGCGGCGTTGCCGTCATCAACGTCGGTGCAGCCACCGAAACCGAGATGAAGGAAAAGAAAGCCCGCGTCGAAGACGCCCTTCACGCCACCCGCGCAGCCATTGAGGAAGGCATCGTCCCCGGAGGCGGAGTCGCCCTCATCCGCGCCCAGAAGGCCCTCGACAACCTGAAGCTCTCAGGTGACGAAGCCACAGGTGCCCGGATCATCTACAAAGCCATCGAGAAGCCCCTCTTCACCCTTGCCGACAACGCGGGCGTGGAAGGCTCCATCGTGGTTCAGGAAGTCAAGGAGCGCAAAGGCGCCGAAGGCTACAATGTAGCCACCGGCGAATACGTCGACCTGCTCAAGGCCGGCGTCGTTGACCCCACGAAGGTCACCCGCAGCGCACTCCAGAATGCGGCCTCCATCGCAGGACTCCTCCTGACGACCGAAGCCATCGTCACCGAACTCCCTGAAAAGGAAAAACCCGCACCTGCCGGCGGCGGCATGGGCGGCGGTATGGGCGGTATGGGCGGCATGGACTACTAAATCCAACCGACTCAAACCGAGTTCACACTCACAAAGGGCGCGGCCTCAAAAACCGCGCCCTTTTTTATTCAGGCAGGCTCCAAAGCCTCCGTGCTTGCCACAACATCCGGTTCTCCGTACAATCCCCATCGTTTTGCTACTGGAAATGTCAGCCTGACAGCCTTCATGACATGAAAATGTTGAACCGTTTTCTATGCCGCTGGCCGCGGTTTTATTTCCAACTCATGGGCTTGCGTCAGGGAGCTGCTGATGAAAAAAGGCTCTACCTTCTTCTGCTCAGGCGGGGGGATGTGGTCTTTGATGTTGGAGCCAATATCGGTTACTTTTCGGATCTTTTTGCCAGCATCATCGGTAGTCAGGGCAGGCTTTTTTCCTTTGAACCATCTCCCGTCACGGTGAAGGAGCTGGAGCGCGCGGTGGCTGGTCAGACTTGCCCGGTGCGCATCGTGAATGCCGCCTGTGGCGATACGGAGGGAGAAGTGGAACTCTTCCAAAA
>Ga0187810_10000736_pt1 | contig 11872 bp, 12 predicted proteins | sample NC_wetland_sal_i_9_FD_132963 | JGI IMG/M metagenome (GOLD analysis project Ga0187810, IMG submission 132963) | Wetland sediment microbial communities from Neuse River Estuary, North Carolina, USA - ASW_5 | ecosystem: Environmental > Aquatic > Freshwater > Wetlands > Sediment | place: USA: North...
GGTGATTGTCGAGACCATGCGCCGCGAAGGCTACGAGATGCAGGTCTCGAAGCCCACCGTCATCACCAAGCAGGCCGGCGGCGCGCTACTCGAGCCGAGGGAGCTGCGTGTGATCGACCTCCCGGCGGAATGTATCGGCGTGGTGACGCAGATGCTGTCGGTGCGCAAGGGCCAGATGCGCACGATGGTTACCCATGCGAGCGACCGCGTACGCCTGGAATACGACATTCCAGCGCGCGGACTGATCGGATTTCGCGGCCGATTTCTCGAAAATACCCGCGGCAACGGCCTGATGAATACGTTGTTCAACGGCTATGCGCCGTGGTCGGGAACGATTCGTTCGCGCGCCAATGGGGCGATGATTTCCGATCGCGAGGGCGTTACCACGCCGTACGCGATCTTCCATTTGCAGGAGCGCGGGATATTCTTCGTCGGACCCGGCGAGCCGGTTTACGAAGGGATGATCGTCGGCGAGTATGCCCGTGAGATAAACTTGCCGGTCAACGTATGCCGTGAAAAAAAGCTCAGCAACATGCGCGCCTCGGGCCACGACGAAGCGATTAGACTTTCGCCGCCGCGCATTCCCACGCTGGATGCGGCTTTGGAGTGGATCGACGAGGAAGAGCTGGTCGAGGTCACGCCCAAGTCTGTGCGGCTGCGCAACCGCGTCCTCAAGACGGCGCTCAGGAACAAGCATCGTGCGGGATACATCGACGCGCCGCCGGCGGAGATGGCCGAAAGCAACTGATCACTTCGTGGCGGGCGGCGCCGCGCGCGATGTGCGGGCCGCGTCACAACAATCATGAGACTGGTCCGAATCGCGGCGCTTTTCGCGCTTATCCTGGCAGTCGTAATCGGCGGTGTGGCGGCGCTGATCGCAGTCAACCAGTCGCGCATCGTCGTCTATGTTCTGGCCTCGGTCCGCAACCGCACCGGCGTCGATATCATCCCGCGCGCCAGCTCCGTTCGGCTCGGCACTCATTTGATAGTCGTGCTTGACCAGCCGCAAGTCATCGCCGACGGCCATGAAATCGTCAAGCTCAAGTCGCTCTGCGCGCTGGTCTCGTACCATTCGATTTTCGTCAGCACCGGGCTTCCGCTCTATCGGTTGACCGCGATCAGCCCCGAAATCACGCTGCCTGTAGCCTCCGCCGAAGCGGCAGCGTTCCCCATGCCGCGTCCCGGGGTGCAAACCATAGGCGCGCTGCAGGACGTGCTGCACGCGCTGGCGCGGATCGCCTGGCGCATCGACACGATCGACGCCACGCTGCGCTACGCCGACGGCGCCGAACTTGCCGACCATGTTGGGATCGTCGCGTACCGCACCCACCGCGAGCCTTACCGCTGGATGCTCGAGTTCAGCGCCTCGGCACTTGGATCGCCGCTTGCCGGAGCGCAGGTCAGCGGCAAGCTCAGTCTTGGCACCGGGAGGAGTTCCCCGCCCGGCGAATTTGCGCACGGCCAGCTATGGACCTGGGATGTGCCGCTGGACGGAATCGAGGCCGAGGGTTTCGCCCTGGCCGGCGCGATGCAGGGCAGCCTCAAGTTCTCGCTGCATGACGATGGTTCGCTGACCGGCGTGACCGAGGCGGGTGCGCAGAAGCTGGTGCTCAAGAGCCAGCGGCTCGCCGCGCCGTTCGATCTGGGCGACTACTCGCTCCACGCCGGCTTCGACATTACCGACGGCAAGTATGCCGTCACGCAGATCGTTTTGCGCCGGGTCAACACCGCGGTGCTTTCGGCCGAGACCGAGCTGCTCGGGCCGCGCAGCGAGAACCCGGAGTTGGGAATCCATCTCGGCGGATTTCACTTCGACGCCTCCGCCGCCAAACAGCGCCTGCTGTCGGTCCGCCATCTGCCGGCCGACCTCGTGGATCTGCTCAACCGGCTCAGACCCGGCAAGGTCACCGTCGGCGGCGCGACGCTCAGCGCCGCACTCGACGAGATTGAGACCGCCCCGCTCGACACGATTCGCAAGAATCTGGTGGTCACCGGGACCATCCAGAACGTCGGTTTCGCAATTCCAACCGATACCAAACTGCCGCCGGTCGAAAATCTCAGCGCCCAGCTTGGTTACTCCAAAGGCTTGCTCACGATCTCGCAAGGCACCGCGAAGTTTGGCAACTCTGCCATCCACGACCTTTCCGCCAACGCCAACCTCAGCAACGGAATCGAGGGCGCTGACTATAAGACTAGCGTAAGCGTCGACGCCGACCTCGCCGAGCTCTATCCGGCCATCGCCCGGTCGCTCGAGCTATATCAGCTGAAGGGCCGCGATCGTCTCGCACACTTGAGCGGCCGCGTCGAATTGGCTGCCGCCGCATCCGGAAAGCTGAGCGCGAAGACCCTGGTCGCGCCGCAGGACTACCAGGTCCGCGCCGACCCAATCGGCGCCGTTGTCACTATCGAGGGTTCGCCCGGGCCGCTGAAGGTTTCACGCGGCACCGTCGCCATCGATCCGGGTTCAATCAAGTTCGACCATCTGATGCTGGCGGCGACGGGCGGCGATGCGACGCTGGACGGCGCCGTGAATTTCGCCGGGCAGGGCATCGCCGTCCATGAGCTGACGCTGGGGCTTCATGATTTCCCGTCAGGAACGTGGTTGGCGCTGCTGGTGGATCCCTCCGACTTCAGGGTCAGCGGGCCGATTGGCGGCAAAGTCGTGGTCAACAGCGATCCCGCCAATCCCGGCGGCCTGACGCCCGAGGGTAAGCTGACGCTGGCAAAGGGCGACGTGAAGTTCAATTTTCTGCGTTCGCCAATCCTGGTTCAAGGTGCGACGCTCGCGATGCATCACAACCAGCTCGTCCTGTCGATGCCGGGCTCGAAGCTCGAGGACCACGCGATCAATTTCCGCCTCACCGTGCCCGACTACACGCATCCGTCGATTTGGATCGACGCCACGGTGCAGAAACTCGACCTCGAGGTGATGAACTTTGTCCGGATGCCGTGGTCGCCGGCCACCCCGCCGATCCATTTTCCGGTTCCTTGCAGCGGGCATATCGAAGCGCGGGCGGCAAATCTCGGCGCCTTTCAGATGACCGACGCGAAGACCGATTTTACCCGGACCCCGGCCGGCGATTGGCGCATCTATAACATGAGCGCGACCGCTTATCGCGGAAGGATGAAGCTCGAACTGGTCGGCCGTGGTCCGGACAACTGGATCCACATGACCGGCAGTGCCGCCGACATGGACCCGGCGCCGCTCTTCATGCTGGGCGGCGAGAACCAGCAGTCGCCATTGCTCGGGCATCTTTTTACTGGCATCGATCTGTGGGCCAACACCGACACAAACTTCTTCGAAACTCTGGCGGGCGACATGTCGGTGACGGTAAGAGACGGAACCCTCAACAAGTTTACCCTGCTCTCGCGCTTGCTCAGTCTTATCGACATTAAGAATTGGCTGAGCGCGAAGATTCCTGACCCGCGTGTCAACGGAGTCCCGTTCAAAACGATCATCGCCGATTTCAAGGGCGATGGCGGGCTCTTCTACACCGATAATTTCGTGCTCCAGGGCCCGGTGATGGATATCACTGCGAGCGGCAGCATTCAGTTCGGCGCGAACGCGCTCAACCTTCAGGTTGGCATGTTTCCGTTCGACACCGTGGATTGGGTCTTAAACCATATTCCACTGATCGGCGAGCGCATCGGTACGGGCACGGGCAAACTGGTCGCGGCGTACTTCCAGGTCAGCGGCCCGGTGAGCGATCCGTCGATCACGCCCAAGCCAATCACAACGGTGGCGGAGTTCATCAAGAAAACCCTCGGGATGCCGATAAATCTCATTCGGCCGAACACCATCAAGTGAACCCGTCGCCGCGCCCCGCGAAGAAGTCCGCTGCCCGGCCGCTTTCAGTCCTGCGCGACGCTCGCTAGAGTACCCCGATGCGCGCCGTGAGCCGCTGATTCATGATCGAGCTGACTCTCTACACACGCAACGACTGCCCGTTGTGCCGCGAGATGGAAGAGACGATCGCGGCCGAAATGCCGAAATTCGACGCCCGCCTTCAGCGTATCGAGATCGACGGCGACCAGGGCCTCGAGGCGCGCTTCGGAGTCGAAGTGCCGGTTCTGTTCGTGAATGATCGCAAGGCGTTCAAGTATCGATGCACTCCCGGCGAGTTGCGCAAACGCCTGGCGCGCGAGGCGCGCTGAGATGCCGCTTCGAACCCGGCATCGTCTGAGCACGGTGCTCGTGACCACGGGCAGCGAGGAGCAGGCAGCCGCCATCGCGCGGATGCTGGTGGGCGAAAGGCTGGCGGCCTGCGTCAACATCGTCGGCCCGGTTCGATCGATTTATCGGTGGCGCGATGCGGTCGAAGACGATCGCGAATACCTGCTGATTATCAAGACCCGTGCGAGTCTTTACCTCAAGGTGGAGCGGCGGGTGCGCGAGTTGCATACCTACGAGGTGCCGGAGGTCCTGGCGTTAAACGCGGATCGCGGCTCGCCGCCGTACGTCAAGTGGATGCTTGAATCGACCGCGCTCCGCGCGCCGGTGAAGAAGCGCCGGGCGAAACGCGAGGCGAATCTTCGCGGAGGCAGGTCTTGATCAAGATTGCGATTGCGGGCGCGGGCGCGATTGCCGAACGCGCGCATATCCCTGCCCTGCGCAGCGTCGCCGGCGCTCGAATCGTCGCCATACAGAGCCGCACTGCCGACAAGGCCGAGCGCGTTGCGCGCGCGATTTGGCCGGCGGATACGGGCCGGCCCAACGTCTATTCCGATTTCGACGCGATGCTGGCGCGCGAGCGTCCCGACGCGGTCGGCATCTTCACGCCGAACCATTTGCATTGCGAACTTTCTCTAAAGGCGCTGAGCGCCGGCGCGCACGTGCTCGTGGAAAAGCCGATGGCTCCCACTGCTGCCGCCGCGCGGATGATGGTCGATGCGGCGGCGAGCGCTCGGCGGGTGCTGATGGTTGCGATGCAGCAGCGCTTCGGCGCAATCGAGCGCGCGATCAAGGACGCCGTGGCGAGCGGCGCGATCGGCCGGCCTCATTTCATTCGCGCGCGTCTTGCGCACGGCGGACCCGAGTCCTGGGCGCCGGGGCAGAAGTGGTTCACGACCGCTGCTGAGGCGGGCGGCGGCGCGATGCTCGATCTCGGCGTTCACGTCGCCGACCTTGCAATCTGGATCATGGGCGAGGTCGATTCCGTTTTGGGGCAGGTCGGCATCCTGGCCAAGTAGATCGAAGTCGATGACACGGGGGCGATGATTTTGCACTTCAAGTCGGGCGCGATCGGCGTCGTCGAGGCGAGTTGGAGCAGCATGCCGGGGCTGTCGGCGATCGAGATTTACGGCACCGAGGGCAGGGTGATGGCGGGTTATCCGCGCCAGGACATCTCGATTCTGAAAGCCGACGGCAGTCCGGCGCCGGGCTTCTCGCGCGACGAGGTGATGAGCCGCTTCGATCCGCACGACCGGCTCGCCCCGTTTCGCCAGCTCGCGGCAAACTTCGTCGGCGCGATTGGCGGCCGGGTCGAACCTTCGCCCGACGGGGTCGACGGACTGCGTGCGGTCGAGGCGATCGAGGCTTGCTATCGCTCGTCGCGGACTGGTAGTCGAATCAAGCTGCCGCTCGATTCATAATTCACACATGTTTCGCGAGTCGATCAAAAGGATGGCGGCGTATCGGCCCGGCGAGCAGCCGCGCCCGGGCCAACGCCTGATCAAGCTCAACACCAATGAAAACCCCTATCCGCCGTCGCCGCGGGTGCGCCGCGCGGTTGCCAAAGCGATGGCGGGGTCGGCGCTGCGCCTGTACCCGGCGCCGCGCGCCGATGAATTCGTGGCGAGCGCCTCGCGAATCTACTCGATACCGCAAAGCATGATCATCGCCGGCAATGGCTCGGACGAGTTGCTCGCGATGGTGTTTCGGGCGACGCTCGGAAGCGGCGATACGGTCGCGTATCCGGTCCCGACCTATTCGCTGTACGACACGTTGGCGCTCGTGCAAGAGGCGCGAATCCTTCACTTCCCGCTCGGCGCCGGCTTCGCCCTCCCGCTCGACGCGCTCGCTCAGGCGCGCGCCAACCTCACCATCGTGTGCAGCCCCAATTCGCCGTCGGGTACTTCGACTCCCACCCGCAGCCTGGGCGCGCTGGGAAAACGCCTGGACGGCAGATTGCTCGTGATCGACGAAGCGTACGCGGACTTTGCCGACGAAAATGCGCTCGGCCTGGTGCGGCGCCATCGCAACGTGGTGGTTCTGCGCACCCTGTCGAAGTCCTATTCGCTGGCTGGGATGCGGCTTGGTCTGTGTTTTGCGCATCCGTCGGTCATCGACGCGCTGCTGAAGGTCAAGGATTCGTACAACTTGAGCCGCGTCGCGCTCGCCGCCGGGGCCGAAGCGTTGCGCGACTCCGGTTGGATGCGCCGCAACGTGGCCAGAGTGATTCGCACGCGCGCTCTGACCGAGGCGTGGTTGCGCAAGCTCGGCTTCGTGGTGCCGCCGTCGCAGGCCAATTTCGTGCTCGCGCGAATGCCGGGCCGCGACATGGCGCCGATCGCGCGCGGATTGCGCCGGGCAGGAATCCTGGTCCGGCATTTCGCCACGCCGCTGCTCCAGGACGCTCTAAGAATCTCGATTGGAACTCCGGCCGAGATGGCCGCGCTGCGCAGGGCGATTGAACCGTTGGTCCGCGCAACTGCGCTAAAGCGCCGCACTTATACGTGACCCGGTTGAATTTGATGGCGGCGATCAAGCGTCTGTTCGGGAGTTTCCGTTCGTCCCGCCAAGCCAGGAAGAAATCCGAAGCCGAGTCGCGTCCGTCGATTCAATGGGTGGTGGCGGGGCTGGGAAATCCCGGCGCGCAATACTCGCGCTCGCGTCACAACGCCGGCTTTATGACCATCGATCGAATCGCAAAAGCGAAAAACGCCGAACCGAGCCGGCGCAGATTCAAAGGCGTCACCGCTGAAATCATGCTGGCCGGAAAGCCGGCGATACTCGTCAAGCCGCAGACTTTTTACAATCTGAGCGGTGAATGTATTTCGGACCTGCTCGGATATTTCAAAATCGCTCCCGAGCACTTGATCGTGGTGCACGACGAACTCGACCTCGAAGCCGGCCGGCTCAGAATCAAGCAAGGCGGCGGCGACGCCGGCAACCGCGGCGTTCGTTCAATCGCCGAGGCGCTTGGAACCACGGACTTCATTCGGGTCAGAATCGGAATCGGGCGGCCGCCGGCGGACGAAGAAACCAAGGACTACCTGCTCCGCGCGACGACCGCCGCCGAAAAACAGGCGCTCGCGCCGATCCTCGAGCGTGCCGCGGACGCTGTCGAGGCGATCGCCGAACACGGACTCGAGGCCGCAATGAATCGCTATAACCAGCGCGGCTAGAACGTTTTTCAACGCTTTGCTCTTCGCTAACAAATTGTCGAGCGATATAATCATTCTGTTGACTTAGCTAGCTACGCCGCGCTAGAGCATCCATATATTGGAGACCTCGCCGGGTTGGAGCGAGTGAATTCCGTGTTTCGTTCGGATGGCGGCGCAATTCGTGCAGATGTAAAACGGGCCTCAGTTAGACACCCTCGGCCACATGCTCCCTGGGTCTGAGAATTTATGCATCCAGGGTTAGGCAGGCTGCCCATGTCTGGTGAAACCAAGACCCGCTTCAGGAGAGCGGAAGAAGCTCTCCGTTTTTATTTCCGTTTGCGCGTACTGCTTCACAGCGGACGGGCGCGACGATTGGGGGCGAACGAATTGCCGGCGCATGCGTGCCCGATGGCTGCCACCGCAATCGACGACTACCAATGTATCGGATGGTGCATGCGGGGTCTCGACGAGATCGCGCTGTGGCTGCTCAGCGAACTCTACGGGCCGACCTCCTTCGGCGTGCATCGGCGCACATTTTCGCACGCCTGCGAGGCAGGCCGGCTGGAGTTCCCGGGCCGCGAGTTCCGGCTGCGCGAAGTATGCATCCTCCACCAGCATGCACTCTGCATGGTGAAACGAAGGTTGGAGAGGCTCGGCATGATCCCCGTCGGCCGACTCCAAACCGTGCGTGAATGCCGCACTTCGAGCCGTGCGCAGGCGAGCGCACATCAAGGTAGCCTTACGGCTAAATAGCGGATAATCCGCACGCGGCGAGCCCGCTAGCAGTAGCGGGCGGACTATTCCGCGCCGTCGAAATTCCTGTACGCTGGAGGGCCACTGGAACTCCGGGATACGGAATTGACCAGGCGGAACGTGAACCAACAGCAAGCCACTGAACAGGTTGCCGCGCTCGCCCGCGGCACCGTCGAGGTTATTTCACCGGCGGAGCTTGCGGCCAGGATTGCGCTCGGCCGGCCGCTCAGGATCAAGCTCGGGATGGATCCGACCGCGCCCGATCTGCATCTTGGTCACAGCCTGACGCTCAAGAAGCTGCGCGACTTTCAGGATGCGGGCCACAGCGTAATTTTTCTCGTCGGCGACTTCACGGCGATGATCGGCGATCCCACCGGGCGCTCCGAGACCCGCAAGCCGCTGTCGCGCGATCAGATCGAGCGCAACGCGGAAACCTATCGCGCGCAGGCGTTCAAGATTCTCGACCGCGACCGCACCGAGGTCCGCTTCAACAGCGAATGGATGAATGAATTGGGCGTGCGCCGCCTGATCGAAATTGCGGCAAAGGTGAGTGTCGCCCGTCTTTTGGAGCGCGACGACTTCGAAAAACGGCTCGCCGACCAGGAGCCGCTGTTCCTGCACGAACTGCTCTATCCCGTGATTCAGGGTTACGATTCGGTCGCGCTGGAAGCGGACCTCGAGATTGGCGGCACCGATCAGAAGTTCAACATGCTGGTCGGCCGCGAGCTGCAAAGACACTTGGGACAGGCGCCGCAAGCGGTGATGACGATGCCGCTGCTCGAAGGTCTCGACGGCGTACGCAAAATGTCCAAGTCATACGGCAACTCCGTCGGCCTGACCGACAATCCCGAGGATATGTACGGCAAGCTGATGTCGGTGCCCGATCAACTGATGGTTCGCTATTACGAGTTGCTGACCAAGGCCACGCCCGAAGAGATCGCGGCAGTAAAGTCGGGCGGGGTGCATCCAATGGAAGCGAAAAAACGCCTCGCCCGCACGATCGTCGCCGAATACCACGGCGCGCGCGCCGCAACTCGCGCCGAGCAATACTTCGAGAGCAGGTTCCAGCGCCGGGAAATTCCTGCCAGCACGCAGGTCTATCGAATCGCCGAGGAGCTGTGGATTTGTGAGCTGATGAAGCAGCTACGGTTCACGCCCTCGACCAGCGAGGCACGGCGCCTGGTGAGCCAGGGAGCGGTGCGGGTGGACGGTCGCACGATAACCGACGTAAATTTTCGCTTCGTGCCGGGCGAGCACAAGGTGCTCGAAGTCGGAAAGCGTCGAATCGCGCGAATTGAGCCCTGACTGGCGCGAGCGGTCAGTCTCTTTTGGCCTTTTCCGCCTTTTCTGCCAGAGCCACTGCTTGGCGGAGCTTTTCCATCGTGCGCCCGAGAGCCTTGGTGTAGCGCTGCTTGGTCCAGGTCTCCTTGGTCCGCATCTTGAGCCAGCCGAGCTTGACCGCGTCGGGTTTGTTGCCCATCTCGCCAGTGGAAACCTCAATGATTGCACGTTCTTCGCGATTGAGCGATTCGAGCACTTCGCGCTTAAGGTTCTGCAGGAATCCGGACTTGAGGTCGATATCGATCTTCATCGAAAATGCACTTCCATCACCAGAGCCTAGACCATCGCATGCGCCTCCTCAACGGCTTGAGAATGGCAGGGATGATCCCTGCATCCCCATCATAAGGAAGGATGCGGGGCTTCTCGCTGTTGGAAATGATGATCGCCGGTTGAAAAGGCGAAGCGCGGGCTCGCCTATTCCTCTTGGACCGCCTGGCGAATCGCGTTCAAAATGAACAAGAACTGATTGGGCGTCGATATGCGGCCGAGCATATTGACCTTCTGGAGGACCTTGAGCTCCCGATCCGTCACCTGGTGACGCGCCAGGGTCCCGCGATCGCGGAGAAATTTGCGCCAGGCGTTTTCATCGCGCTTGCCGCCTGAAGGCTCGCGCCGCTCGCTGACTATCCAATGCGCCTCAGGATGCGCGAGCAGGAACAGCCGCTGCTTGTCGAGATCGAGCGTATCGGCCAGCCGCGACAGCAGCGACAGGGAAGGGAGGCGCCGTCCGTTTTCGAGATACGCGACGTGGCTGGCCTTGACGCCGAGTTTGCGCGCAAGTTCACGCTGGGTGAGTGCATAAGCGTTGCGACGCTGTTTGAGGACCTGACCGAGAGTTTCTTTTTTCATAGATCGTATTCCGCCAGTAGTGCCCATCGGAGTTTTGCGTAATGGATCATCCCGGTCAGATAGTTGAAGCTTTGGCCGGCCGGTAGTGAAGCGCCAAAATCAATTCCACACAATTTCCGCACGTGCTTGCGAATCTGCGCGAAGGTCCGGTCGGGAAGCCGGTCGGCGCGCGCGACCAATCCCCAGTTCCACGGCGTGGCGAAAATTTTGCGCGCCAGCGGTTGGGGATACGCCGCAAGGCTGACGAGCGCGTCGGCCGCGAGTTCCGCCGGGTCACCGAGATGGCTGTGATGGGCAGCGTCGAACGAATAGTGAACTCTGCTGCCGGCGCTGCCGGTAACCTTTGCCGTCACGTAATGGCCCATCTCATGCATGAAGGCTGTCGAGACCGCGCCCAGATGATGCGCGGTGTTGAGATAAATGAGCGGATGCTTCAGCGTTTCGGCGGCTTGGTCCATGTAAAAGCCTCGTAACGCCATGCCATCGGGTCCCCGATAAGGGGTGGCCTGAAAATGGATCCGCAGGTGCGACAAAATGGCGGCGAGCTGGTTGAGCGGCTTGGGACGAAACTGCTCGCGATTCAACTGCGGCCAAATGTTCCTGACCTCGTCGATAATTGTACACAACACGCGGTAGTCGAGGGTTCGGCGCATGGCGCGCACGTAGTCGAGGCGCGCCAATCTGCGCAGTTCCTGCTTCGGCGTCCTCCATGCTTCAAGCTCCTCGCTACCGACCTCGTGTGCCCGTTCCAGGATCTTTTCGACCAGCGCATCCAGCGCCGAACTTCGCGCAACCTTCAGGGGCACAACCAAAAGTCTCCCAATTATCAACATGAAGTGTATGGTGATGGCCCCCCACGTTGCAAGGGTCGGAAAAGACGACGGCGATATGCGCTTGCGTAAACAATCTGACTCTGTTAACGACACTTTCAGTTAGCGACTGACCAAAGTTTGTGCCATTCGCGTTACTAAATGACCGTTCCCACCGATCACGACCCACGGGCCCGGCCAGGACGCGCTCCGCCGCCCGGTCGGGTTCGGGTCGAAGGCGGCCGCGAAGACCAGCGTAAAAGGGGGAACTTCGCCCCTTAACCAGCCGCGATCGATCTTCACACCTTTTTTTCAAGCTGCCAGCGACGGGCAGGCCCACTCGCTTCCGGGTCGTCGCCCCACCTCAGTTCCATTCGAGTTCACCCGGAGCATTCAACACAACCGCGACAGGAGCGATGAACGCAATGGAGCTAAGGCAACTCACGAGCAAGAGCGAACGAGCAATTTTTGGCGAACGGATGGAGGAGGCGCGCGCGAAGCGGGGCTTGCGCTTCCGCGAGAAGCGACGGTCCAACGTCGGGAAGATTCATCTCGAATACGGGCTGCTCTACGGGCTGTTCGAGCACGACGAAGATCGGCCGGAGCAAATGATGTCGGGATTCGCGATGCACGATCTCGCCAGCTTCCCGCAAAGCTATCCGCAGCCCGACTTGAGCCGTCTGCCGGCGCGGTCGGTGATCGAGGGCGGAGAACTGTGGTCGTTCGCCAAGGGCGCCGGTCTGCTGGCGCAGCGCGGCGCGATTATTCTGTTGGGCCTGATGCAGGTCCGGGCA
>Ga0187810_10000737_pt1 | contig 11869 bp, 8 predicted proteins | sample NC_wetland_sal_i_9_FD_132963 | JGI IMG/M metagenome (GOLD analysis project Ga0187810, IMG submission 132963) | Wetland sediment microbial communities from Neuse River Estuary, North Carolina, USA - ASW_5 | ecosystem: Environmental > Aquatic > Freshwater > Wetlands > Sediment | place: USA: North...
AGAACGTAAGGCCGGCGGCGAGTGGCGATTTCAAACATGTTCGTTCAGGACGGCTGGGCGTTTTCCAATTCCGCGTCCATACTGCAGTTGGCGCGCGGCATCGAGGGCGGAAAAAGAGCCGGCTGCCCTTCGCCCGCCCCGCCACCCGCCCATGGCGGGTAAACTTTGGGCAGGCGCGGCGGGCTCAGGACCTTTGGAAAGCCGGCGCCACCTCAATCGATGCACACTTGCCGCAACAGGTGGAAATCACTCAGCATTTTCCCCGTGCCCAGCACAACGGATGCCAGCGGGTCGTCCGCGATGGCCACAGGCAGCCCGGTCTCTTCCCGGATGCGCTTATCCAGGTTCTTGAGCAGTGCGCCTCCGCCGGTCAGCACGATGCCGCGGTCGCTGATGTCGGCGGAGAGCTCCGGCGGCGTGCGCTCCAGCGCCACGCGCACGGCGTTCAGGATGGTGGCCACGCAGTCGGAGAGCGCCTCGCGCATCTCGCTGTCGTCCACGGTTACCGTCCGGGGCACACCCTCAATCAGGTTTCGGCCTTTCACTTCCATGGTCAGCGGCTTTTCCAGCGGGTAGGCGGAGCCGATTTCCATCTTGATCTGTTCGGCGGTGCGCTCGCCCACCAGCAGGTTGTACTTCCGCTTCAGGAAGTGCATCACCGCCTCGTCCATTTCGTTTCCCGCCACACGCACGGAACGCGAATAGACGATGCCGCTCATGGAAATGACGGCGATGTCGGTGGTGCCGCCGCCGATGTCCACCACCATGTTGCCGCTGGGCTCCTCGATGGGCAGCCCCGCTCCGATGGCCGCGGCCATGGCCTGCTCCACCAGGAAGACTTCGCTGGCCCGGGCGCGGTAGGCGGAGTCCTGCACCGCGCGTTTTTCCACCGGCGTGATTTCACTGGGGACTCCGATGACGATGCGAGGGTGGACCAGCAGGCGCCGGTTGTGGGCCTTCTGGATGAAATAGGTGAGCATTTTCTCGGTGACCTTGAAGTCGGCGATCACGCCGTCCTTCATGGGCTTGATGGCCACCACGTTGCCGGGCGTGCGCCCCAGCATTTCCTTGGCTTCGCGCCCCACGGCCACCACTTCCCCGGTGTTCTTGTTGATGGCCACGATGGAGGGCTCGTTCACCACGATGCCCTTGCCGCGGGCGTACACCAGCGTGTTCGCCGTCCCCAGATCGATGGCCAGATCCGAGGAAAACAGGCTGAACAGCGACCGCATTCCATATCCGTTCTTGCTCATCCCCCCTCACTCGCCGGGCCGGTCTGTGACACGGAGTTTCGTCCGTGTTTCTTCCGTTTCCTCATTCCCCACCCGCTCTCAGGCAACCGCGGAAAACTCCCTGCTTTATGGCACCACAATCGAAATCGGCAACGTTTTCGTCCCCCCGCGCCGGTTCTGTCCCACGATAACTATCGTCTGGCTTCCCCGCGCCATGGGCGGCGTGAAGTACACGAAGTGGCCGTCCTTGTCGATTTGCGCCACCGGCTGGCCGTTCACCATCAGCGCCGCGCCCGGCTCCGTCTGTCCCCGGATCTCCACCACCGCGCCGTGCAATTGTGTGCTCAGCACTTCGAGCAGCATGTCTTGCGTCTTGCCCTGCTCCACCAGCATGAATTTGAAGATGTCGCTCGGCTCGCTGGCGCGGTTCTGCGCGTCCGTGGCCACCACGCCCCAGAAGTAATCGCCCGGTGGCAGTCCGGTCACCTCCGCGGACGGCCCCTTTGCCTGCTTTTCCGCCACGATGCGCGAGAACATCGAGGTTGCGCTCACCCGCAGCGTGTAATGCACCGCGTCGGCCACCGGTTTCCACTCAAAGCGTATCGGAGTCCGCGCCGGGTCCACCACCGTGATCGCCTGGAAGTTTCCCGGAGACACCAGGTCGGGAGGCGAAAGTACCTGGGACTTCGTGACCGCCCCCCCGGGAGTAAACGTGGCGCGCTCGTATCGTCCCAGTTCTACACGCTCTTCGCCACGCTGCAATTCCGCCGCCCCGGCCGATACCGTAATCTCGTTCTGCTTGCTCTGCGGATCGCTGCGCACGGACGCGCGGCTGTTCTGCTCGATACTGGCGACGGATTGGTCGGCGGGGAAGCGCACTTCCGCGTGCGAGCCGTTCTGCTCCCAGCCCGCGGTGGAAAGGTCCAGCGCGCCGCTGGTGATAGCCACGCCGACGCGCGTGGGCCGGTCCGGGCCGACCGTATTTTCCTCCACCATGATCAGCGTGTCGTTCTTCACCGTGTACGTGGTGCCGTCCGCAAAGGTGACCCGGGCCACCCCGTCCGCTCCCGTCTGGATCAGGTCGCCCTTGTCCAGCGACATCCGGTAATCAGCGCTGGCCCACTGCGTGGTGTTCACCTTCTTCACCTGGACTTTGCCGTCCAGGTTTACGAAGCGCGCCTGCGTCAGCAGCGGCGATGCCGAGCCGTCGGCGCTGCCGCTCATCGCTTTCGTGGCCTTGGCCACCAGCGAGTTCATGCGATCGGGAATGAAGATGTAAAGCGTGGCGAGAACAATGGCCAAGCCGGACGCCAGTATGATGGCCACGGACTTATAAGTCACGGTGGTCCAATAGATTTCCACCTTCGGAATCTTCTTCTGCGGCTCGGATTGTTTCTGTTCCGTCACGCGACACCCGCGGAAAATCGCATCCTATACCATAGCCCGTCGAAACCCGGCAATCAAACCGGCCCGTGCCCAAACTGCCAGCCGTGCGGTGCGCTCGCGCCGCGCTTCCCCAGCCCCAAAGGCCGGCCGGGGCCCCGCGTGTTCATCTTCCCTGGCGGCCGCGGCTTGCGGCGAGTCGCAGCGTGCGGGAATGTGCTAAATTCGAATGCGCGCTCGCCGGCGGGCTGACCTGCGGCACGCTCCGGGATGGCGGCGGACTCCCCAGACCGCGGAGGAGGAAGTCGGCTTGGGGCGCTGATCGTGACGCTGATTCGTTCGTTCCGTAGGCATGTAGCTCTGCTGAATCAGGAACGAATCCAGCAAGAAATGCAAGAAACATCTCAGATACGGATGACTCTGAACGGCGAAGAGGTGGACGTTTTTTTCGCTTCCTATAAGACTCTGCTCGAAGTGCTTCGCGAGGATCTCGGCCACACCGGAACGAAACATGGCTGTGAACTGGGAGAGTGCGGTGCCTGCGCCGTTCTCTTGGACGGGAAGCCCGTGCTTTCCTGTTTAGTGCTGGCCCTCGAGTGTGATGGAAGAAACGTGATGACGGTGGAGGGCCTGGCAGCGGACGGGAATCTTCATCCCTTACAGGAAGCTTTCGCTGACCTGGGAGCGGCACAGTGCGGGTATTGCACGCCTGCCATTCTGGTGACTGCAAAAGCCCTGTTGGATGAAAATGCCCATCCCAGTCGGGATCAAATCCGAGAAGCGCTTTCGGGCAACCTCTGCCGGTGCACAGGCTATCAGCAGATTTTCGAGGCGGTCGAAGCGGCCGTGGTCAGGATTGCGGAGCAGAGGAACCAACTGACCTAAACTCTGGGCCTGCGGTGGTGCCGGGTTGGGCTTCGGGAGGCATATGCCAAAGCAAAAGGAGTGGCCAGACCTGCCCGTCAAAGATTCACCGGCGGACGCCGAAGCCCTGCGGGTGATCGGCGTTTCCCGGCGAAGAATTGACGCTCGCGCAAAAGTAACGGGCCAGACCCGCTTTGCTGACGACATTTCCCTGCCGCGAATCGCCTATTGCAAACTGCTCCGTTCTCCCCATCCACATGCGCTCATCAAGAGGATCGATGTATCGCGCGCCTTCGCTCACCCTGGTGTGTATCTGGTCCTGACCGGAAAGGATCTGCCAATCCGGTACGGGATTCTTCCGGTCAGCCAGGACGAGCAGGCTCTTTGCACCGATCACGTGCGGCACGTGGGGGATCCGGTCGCTGCGGTCATCGCGCGAGAGGAGTTAACGGCCTTCGAGGCTTTGGATCTAATCGATGTTCAATATGAAATCCTGACGACCATCTCCGACCCACAGCAAGCTCTGGAGACTCCGGAGCCCCGAATTCACGATTACGGTGAGGAGGGTAACATCCACAAGCGGATAGCGTTGGAGTTCGGCAATGTCGAGGATGGCTTCGCCGAGGCCGATGAGATTTTCGAAGACACCTTTTTCTACGAAGGGAGTACTCATCTGGCCATCGAGCAGCACGCTGCGCTGGCCACGAAAGATCCCGAAGGAAAGCTGACCATCTGGTCCTGCACGCAGACGCCGCATTACCTTCACCGAGCCCTGGCCAAGGTTCTGGAAATGCCCCCGGCTCATATTCGCGTGATTGCCACCCCCAACGGTGGAGGATTTGGAGGCAAGAGCGAGCCGTTCCCTCACGAGATGATCGTGGCCAAGGCGGCCCTGCTCCTGGACCGGCCCGTCAAGATCTGCCTGACGCGCGAGGAGGTTTTCTACTGCCACAGGGGCCGTCATCCTGTCCTGATGAAATTCAAAACCGGCGTGAAAAAGGACGGCTCGATCACCTCAATGCAGCTTCAGACGCTGGTGGACGGCGGGGCCTACGGATCCTACGGCGTAGCCAGCGCTTTTTATACGGGTGCGCTGCAAACCACCACCTACCACATACCGCGCTATCGCTTTCAGGCTTGTCGCACCTTCACGAACAAGCCGCCCTGCGGGCCCAAGCGCGGTCACGGCACGGTCCAGCCACGCTTCGGGCAAGAAATCCAGCTCGATAAAATCGCCGAGAAGCTGGAAATTGATCCCGCTGAACTTCGTCTCCGCATTGTGGAATCTCCCAACACGTTGACGGCAAATTTCCTCACTCTGGGAACCGTAGGGCTCGCGGAATGCCTTCGCCGCGTAGTGAGGAGTTCCGGCTGGAATGAGAAATTCCGTAAACTCCCCGAGGGACACGGCGTGGGGCTGGCCTGTTCCGCTTATCTCACCGGCGCGGGACTCCCCATCTATTGGAACAACATGCCGCACTCGGGCGTGCAGCTCAAGCTGGATCGCGGCGGCGGCGTCACTGTGTTCTGCGGTGCGAGTGAGATCGGCCAGGGATCGGACGACGTTTTGGCCGCCATCGTCGCCGAGGTTCTGGGAATCGATACGTTTGACGTCCGCGTATACACTGGCGACACCGATCTTGGGCCGGTGGACTTGGGATCCTACTCGAGTCGCGTCACGCTGATGGCCGGCAATGCCGCTCTCCAAGCAGCGGAGCGCGCCCGGGCCATGCTGGCTGAGGCGGTCTCCAAGCGCTTTGAAGTGCCTCAACACCGGCTGCGCTTCGTTCAAAAACACGTATTTGATTCCGCGGCGCCGGAGAGAAGAGTCTCCTTCCCCGAGGCCATTTGCCTCGCCGAAGCGCAATTCGGCACGATTGGCACTGTCGGCTCATACACTCCACCAAAGTCTTCCGCATTGTACAAAGGCGGGGGTGTGGGGCCATCTCCCACCTACTCGTATACCGCCGCGGTGGTCGAGGCCGTGGTCGACCCTGTGACCGGCTGGGTCACCGTTCCGAAAGTCTGGATCGCACACGACATCGGACGAGCGCTCAACCCGCCCCTCGTGCGTGGTCAGATTGAGGGTGGTGTCTACATGGGACTTGGCGAGGCACTCATGGAAGAACAGGAATTCCGCCGGCTCCCGAAGAAGTTGTCTCACGCGTTGGTGCACAAGTTCCCTTCCATCTTGGAGTACAAGAGCCCGACGGCGCTGGACATGCCCGAGGTAGTCACCGAATTGATCGAGGACCCCGATCCCCGCGGTCCTTTTGGAGCAAAGGAGGTCGGGCAAGGCCCGCTTCTGCCGGTCATGCCGGCTGTGGCCAACGCCGTGTATGACGCGGTAGGCGTGAGAATTGATGAAGTACCCATCACGCCGGAGAAAATCGTGAAAGCGCTGGCCGAAAAGAAAGCGGGGCGCGCTCCGCGTTTTGGGCCAAGCCATTTTCCGCCCATCCACTGGCCGGAGGCGCTTCGCGTTCCTCCGCCGTGGGAAGGAGGGGATGGACAGGCCGTGAACGACGTTCGCCGGCAAAAGAAACCTGACGCGGAGAAAGAGAAGGTGTCCGCTTCATGATGCGGCTGCCCCGGTTCGAGTTTCGCGCTCCACGCAAGCTGGAGGAGGCTGCGCGCATTCTGGCTGGCGAGGGAACCGCTGCGTTGCCGCTGGCAGGCGGTACGGACCTGCTTCCGAATATGAAGCGCAGACAGCAGGTCCCCAGGACCCTGGTCAGCCTTCGTCGTGTGGAAGCATTGCGCGAAAACGAAATAGGTCCGGCGGGATCGCGGCTTGGAGCCTGCCTCACCCCCGCCGAGATCGCGGGCGACCTCCGTTTCCGAAATGGCCTGACGGCTTTGTGGCAAGCTGCCTCGCAGGTGGCCACCCCGCAGATTCGAAACCAAGCAACGCTCGGGGGAAACATCTGCCTGGATACGCGCTGTAATTATTACGATCAGAACTATGAGTGGAGGAAGTCAATCGGGTTTTGCCTGAAAAAAGACGGCACGACCTGCTGGGTTGCTCCGGGAAGTCCAAAGTGCCTGGCGGTCTCCTCCACGGACACCGCTCCGGCATTGCTCGCTCTCGGAGCCAGGGTTCGCCTGGTTTCGCACTCCAGTGAGCGCGAAGTTCCGCTCTCCGCGCTGTATGACAACGATGGCATCCACTACATGAGAAAAATGCCCGACGAGCTTCTGGCCGAAGTGCTCCTGGATTCCTTGCATGGCTGGAAGAGCACCTACTGGAAGCTGCGGCGCCGGGGCTCTTTCGATTTCCCCGTATTGTCCGTGGCGGCGGCCGTGCGTTTTTCTAACCAGGGCGTGGTGGAGGAAGCCCGCATCGTAGTGGGCTCCGTGGCCTCCCGTCCGCTGATCGCCGAAGAGGCGGAGAAGTTCCTCAGAGGCCGCTCGCTGAATCAGGAAGCAATTGCGGAGTGCGCTCGCCTCGCGGCGCGCGTGGCCAAACCGCTCGACAACACCGATTTCGATATGAGCTGGCGGAAAAGGGTAACCACGCAATTCGTGTCCTACGCCCTGCAAGAGTTGCGCGGGGATGACCTGCAAAGTGAGCGCACGCGCTGGACACATCTCGCTCTGCCGTTCTAATCCACGCTGGGGACGAAGCAGGCACCCTCCACAATTATTTGATTGACGGTGCTCCCGCGACGTGCTACTTATTAAACGCTCGTTCAATTCGAGAGCTGACGAACGGGCTTGCATTTACTGGCTGCAGACAGGGCATCAGAGTCGCAAGCCATGACTTCTGAATGGTCGTTTAGTTCACAGTTTCCCGCACGCGCGTTCCAACCAAACAATTCGGAGAAGTCGGGCGGCTATGTTCACGGGTCACACAAGGCCGTGACCGCGGTCACCTTTGCCGCCCTCGCTCACTGTCACCGACCGCGCCTTACAGAAAAAATCGCAGCATTGCAGGCCCACCGTGAGTAGCGTATCCGGAGCGCACGGCTACCAATTGAAGGCTCCAAAGAGCCCCCTGCAGTCTTGTGCGCTTCCGGAGCTCGAACCACGTGCGAACGAAGTCGTGGTGGAGGTCGCGGGTTGCGGTGTGTGTCACACGGACATCGGTTTTGCCTTCGAAGGGGTACCCACGCGGCATGTACTTCCCCTGATTTTAGGGCACGAAATCTCCGGGCGGGTTGCAGCCGCGGGTGAGAACAGCCTGGGGTGGCTTGGACAGTCCGTGATTGTTCCCGCCGTCATTCCCTGTGGAGAGTGTGCGGCCTGCCGTTCGGGACGAGCAACCATCTGCCGCAAGCAATTTATGCCCGGCAACGATGGCGACGGTGGCTTTGCCACGCATGTCCTTCTCCCCGCGCGCGGTCTCTGCCGCGTTCCCGAGCGGCTTCCACCAGGTGTCACGCTTGAAATGCTATCCGTTGTTGCCGACGCGGTAACTACTCCTTATGAAGCCATCCGGCGATCGGAACTGGGGCCAGAGGATATAGCCGTGATCGTTGGTGCCGGTGGCGTGGGAGGATTCGGAGTGCAGATTGCTGCCGCAATGGGCGCGGCGGTTGTGGCCATAGATATTGACCGAGAGCGACTCGATCTCGCCGCTCACCATGGCGCCGGATTGGTCCTGGATGCCGGTTCAACCGACCTGAAGGGTTTGAAGGCCGCCGTACGTTCATTCAGCAAGGAAAGCGCGCGCAAAGCAATCGGGCTGAAAATCTTTGAAATGAGCGGTGCCCCATCAGGGCAGGCAACCGCTTTCGGGCTTCTGGATCACGGCGCTTACCTGGCTGTGGTCGGCTTCACACCCAAACCCGTCGAACTGCGGTTCTCTAATCTCATGGCCTTCGATGCGACCGCGCGTGGCAATTGGGGATGCCCGCCAGAGCAATACCCCGCGGCATTGCAACTCGTGCTGGATGGCAAAATCGCTCTTGGTCCGTATGTCGAATTGCATCCTTTAGAGGAAGCTCCGGAGATTCTCGAGGCAGTTTCGAAGCATTCGCTACGACGCCGGGCGATTCTGAAGCCTGACCATCACAGGAACAAACATGGAGTGGAGAGAACACCGTGAAGAATCACAATCTCGTCGAAGATCTCGCTCCGCGGAACATTTTGACGGAACGTAGACCGGTTCGTGACCGCTCTGGAAAACCGGTGGAAGGGCTGCACAACGTCTGGATTACCTTGAATAATCCCCACGAACTCAACAGCTATACCACCGACATGGCGAAAGAAGTAATTCTGGCGTTGCGTGAGGCCAGCAACGACCGTGCCGCCGTGGCCGTGGTACTGACCGGGGCGGGAACGCGCTCCTTCTGCAGCGGCGGAAACACGCGCGAATATGCAGAGCACTACGCCGGCGCGCCTTCCGAATACCGGCAATACATGCGCCTCTTCAACGACATGGTCACAACCGTGCTGCAATGCGACAAGCCGGTGATTTGCCGCGTGAACGGGATGCGCGTCGGCGGGGGCCAGGAAGTCGGCATGGCGTGCGATTTCTCGATCGCGAGCGACCTTGCGGTTTTCAGTCAGGCCGGGCCGAAGCATGGCTCGGCTCCGGACGGCGGCAGCACCGATTTTCTTCCCCTGTATGTCGGAATGGAACAGGCAATGTACAGCGGAACTCTGTGTGAAACCTGGAGCGCGCACCGTTTCTATTGGCTCGGCGGACTCACGCAGATCGTTCCTGCTCTAAAGATCGGCGAAACCTGGGTGGCGAATCCTCTGGTGGTAACCGACCGCGTTCTGGATGAATACGGGCGCGCAGTGATTGGAGAGTGGAAGGCGGGGCAGGCGCGCGAAGAAGGAAAGGCGCTATGGGCCAAAGGCGCCGTCGACCTTTCCCTCCTCGATGAAGCCGTGGAGGCAATGTGCGCAAAACTCCTCTATACCATGCCGGACTGTCTCATCAAGACCATCGAAAGCCTGCGCAAGCACAAACTCGAGCACTGGGACAGGAATCGCGAAACCAATCGCGCCTGGCTTTCGCTCAACATGATGACGGAAGCCAACGCGGGGTTCCGTGCTTTTCATTACGGGACCAAGGAGAAACGTGAAGTGGATTTCATTCGACTTCGACAGCGGCTTGCCCAAGGGGAAAGATGGAGCGAAGAACTGATTCACGAGATCGCGCCGTGGGTACCGATACAAACGAAGGCAGCGAAGTGAGGGGCCTGACCGGTGACGGACTGGCGATGACGGATTCGAGAAAACTCGCTGACACTGGAAGAGAACTCTCATGAACGTGCGCACCTTTGAGGCTTGGCGGGGCAAGCCACTTGAAGAAGTCCTCTATGAATGCCGCGAATTGCTCGAGGACATGACTTTTCCGACGGTGCGCCGCTGGCGCGAGGCCGGCGGGAAAGTCATCGGGCATTTCCAGGTCTACTTTCCCGAAGAAATCGTCCACGCTGCGGGGATCCTGCCGTTCAAGGTTTGCGGGGCTCCGATTGAGACCATTCACGCGGACTCGCGCTTCGGCTCCTATCTCTGTTCGATCCTGAAGACTTCACTCGAGCTGGCCCTCAGCAAAAGGGTCGAGTTCGACATGTTCGTGACACACCCCATTTGCGACGCCGCGCGCAATCTCGGCGCGGTCTGGGGCCGCAATTTCCCCTACCCTTGCCAGATTCTCTATCTTCCCCAAAACGCAAATTCCCCCGCCGCGGTCACGTATCTTCGCAATGAGTATGCCCGCCTGCAGCGCAGCATCGAGTCGATCGCCGGCCGGCCCGTGAAGGAAGATGACCTGCGTCGCTCTCTGGCTGTGTATAACCGGAATCGCACTTTGCTCCGGCAATTGTACGCGCTCAAGCGAACCACCCCGTGGCTGGTGTCCGCGGATGAAGCGTATGTCCTGGTAGCCCTCGGGGGACTGATGCCTCCCGAGGAACACAATGAACTGCTGGAAGCCGTTCTGCCCGAGTTTGCGGCCCGGCCCAACAAGAAGCAGGACAAAATTCGCGTCGTATTCGAGGGCGGCTTCTGCGAACAGCCCCCGCTGGATCTGATTCGCGCCATCGCCCGTTTTTGCTACGTGGTCGACGACGATTTGCTGATCGGATTGCGCTGGATCCTCAAAGATGTGCCTTTGGAAGGCGATCCGCTCTTCAACCTTGCCCTCGCCTATCTCGAGAACAGCTCCTACAGTCCCGTTCAACACGATCTTCGCAAGCCCAAGGAAAAGATGCTGATGGAGCGAATCAGGAATTCCCAGGCGGATGCCGCCATTCTGACCGCTGCAAAAATGTGCGAACCCGGCCTGGAGGAACAGGTGGCCTACTTGCACGCCCTGGACAAAGCAGGCATCCCCTATTTCATCAGCGAATTTGAGGAAAAGATGACCAGTTTCGACCATTTGGAGATTCAGCTGGAAACTTTCGTGGAAAACATTCTGTTCAATTGAGGAAGGATAGAGCGATGAGCAATGGCCAACCGCAAGACGGAATTGTCGGCCGCGGAAATCGCGAGGGAGCCGACCTGTTTCGTCAATGGTTCTCGGAATTGAACCGCACCGCGGAACAGGGCGGTCCATCCGCCTATGTTTTCGTTATGGGCAGTATGTGTGAAATCCTGCGTACCTTCGATCTTCCCGTCGTTTTTCCAGAAATCAACTCCTTGCAAATGGCGGTACGCCGTGTGGCCCACGAATACCTGAACCAGGCTGAGGACTACGGTTATTCACCGGATATCTGCGGGTATGTGAAAGCGGACGTGGCTGTGCAACTGCGCGGCGGCGAGCACCCCATGGGCCGCATCCCGAAACCTTCCATCGCTGTGTTGACCAACGCCTGCAATACCTACATCAAATGGGCGGAAATCTGGGAGCGCATGTATCACATTCCGGTTTTCACGCTGGACATACCCGGCACGCGCGCCGCAGGGAAGCAGACTTGGAAGGGCGATCCCGACTTCGAAAATGACCGGCGTTACGTGCAAGCGCAGATTTCCGAACTTATCACGCTGTGCGAGCGGGTCACGGGCACCCGGTTCGACATTGACCGCCTTCGCGAGGCAATGCGCTACGCCAACGAAATGTCCCGGGGCTGGAAGAAGGTCTTGGAGTTCAACAAGAGCCGCCCGTCACTCTTCAACGCTCTGACCGACGGGACCATTTACCTGGGCGTGGCCAACAGCTTTCGCGGCGCTCCGGAAGGCGGCCGTTACTTTACAAATCTTGTTGACGAAATGGCTTTCAAGGCGGCCCGCAATATCGGCACGCTCACCGAAGAGAAGTACCGGCTGACCTTCATTGGCGTCCCCTGCTATCCCATCTTCCGGAGGTTCAACGAGCTGTTTACCGAATGGGGTGGCACCTTTGTCCATTCCACCTACTTGTGGTTTGCCTCCGGCGGCACAAATCTGGGTTTCGAGTACGACCTGGCGCGGCCGCTGGAAAGCCTTGCCGA
>Ga0187810_10000738_pt1 | contig 11867 bp, 5 predicted proteins | sample NC_wetland_sal_i_9_FD_132963 | JGI IMG/M metagenome (GOLD analysis project Ga0187810, IMG submission 132963) | Wetland sediment microbial communities from Neuse River Estuary, North Carolina, USA - ASW_5 | ecosystem: Environmental > Aquatic > Freshwater > Wetlands > Sediment | place: USA: North...
CACGGCCACGTCCGCTTCCCCGATACCGAGATCGGGACGCTCGGCTGGCGGCGGACCGGCTTTCACGAGCTCGAAATCGACCACGCTGGTGCGGTGCGGCGCGAAGGCGAGCGCCACGCTCGTCGAGCGCTCGAAGGTGAAGGTGCGCGGCGCGATGCCCGGGCCCGACATCTTCCAGGTGCCCGGCGCAATCATCCAGCCCGTCATTTGCGCGCGGATCGGTTTGGCCGACAGGTTATAGGCCTCCACGCTGAACTTGGTGGGCATGGGATCGTGGATCAGGATGCCGACCTGTTCGGCCTCGGCCGGCGCACCGAAGCGCCAGCTCACCAAATTTCCCTGGTAGATCTGATTGCGCCGCAGCGTCATGCCGCCGAGCCGCGAGCGCTGCAGGAGGTCGCTGAACAGCTCGACGCGATCGCTCCACCAATGGCCTTCGGTGACCATGTACATGCGCTGGCTGTCGGTCTGGATTTCGTCGGCGTAGAGATCCTCGAGGTATTTTTTGTCGCCGGTCTTCTGCCAGGCGATGTAGCGCATGGTGTTGAGGAACGGCGCCGCCTCCGCGCCGCCGGAATTCACCGCCTCGTCGTGCTTCTGAACATAGTGCAGGATGTCGTTGCCCCAACTGTCGCGCTTGCCCAACAGGTCGAGCGCATTGGCATTGAGCACGGCCAGCGGCGTGTGCAGGCCCGGTTCGAGCACGCTGTCGAGCGGCAACAGGAACTTCCGATCGCCGGTCCAGACGTAGGCCGTCCAGAACAACTGCGCGAGCGCATTGATACCGCGCATCTTGGGCAGCATCTTGCCCTTGGTCTCGTCGGTGGCCGAGTTGAAGAATTCCGGGAAGCTCCACGTACCGTCGGGCGCCTCTTTGCCGTAGGAGATGTAGCTCGACGCAATGTCGACGATCAGCTTCTTGACCGCCGGGTTGTCGTTGAAGTTCACCAGCATCACGCCCGGATGCAGGATCAGGTACGAATAGGGATGCTCCCATCCCCAGGGGCCTTCGCGCACCACGCGCGTGCCGCTGAAGAGCTGCGTGTCGATATTGGTGCGGCCGGACTTGTTGACCTCGGTGATGCGCGAATAGGCGCGCGCCGTGTCCATCAGCCGTTCGACGACCTTCGGATCGCCGTAGGAGAGGTACATGTCCTCGCTGCGGACGTTGATGCCTTCCTCATAGGTGTGCAGGTAATCGGTGAGGATGGTGCCGAGCCCGTTCGTAATCATGCCGTTCTTGTCGACGGCATCGGTCAAAGCATCAAGCGAGCGGCGCACCTTGTCGGGGATGTCGCCCATCTGGGCCAGGCCGGGCCACTGCTCCGTCAGATCGACGTCATCCGAGATGCCGCCGCCGAAATCGCCGTAAGGCACCTGGCGGTTGTCGATCCACCATTCGATGAACTGGCGAACGAGCTTCAAATCCTGCGTCTGGCGGAAGGCCCAGAGCGGTACGCCCTTGGGCGCCTTGGGCTGCTCGAAGGCGGGCCAGCCCTGCTCGGGATTGAGTTCGGCCCAATAGAGCCGGCCCAATTTGTGCTCGGGATCGGCGGCAAACAGCGAGGCGAACTCGCGCTCCAGCCGTTCGTAGCGCGACAGGCGGCGGTCGCTGGTATGCTCCTCGACGAGAAACGCCATGTTGTCGCGCACCTCGGCGAAGCGGTCGGCGATGTGCTCGGCGAGCGCCGCGGCGCGCGGCTTGAACACGAGGCGAATCTTCATGCCGTCGAGCGATGCCGCACCGAAATCCGGCCCGCCGCCCGCGACGACGAGATACAGGCTGCGGTTCGGCAGGAGCCGGTCGCGCGTGTCCAGCCACACCGTGCGCGCCTCGCCGGGCTTCACGGCCACGCTGACGTCGAGCATCGCGCGGCCCGGCCAGATCGGATCGCGCACCTGGATGTTGAGGGGAAAGTACGGACCGATCACGGGCTTGACGTTCAACGCCGGGATGTCGATGGCGATGCCGTCGAGCCCCGCGTCCATGGTTTCCCAGCCATAGGAGAAATGCCCGACCGAGCCGCTGCGGGCGTCGCGGAAGTCGGCCGGAACGATGATGTGTACGATGGGCTGCGCAGGAGCGGACGAAGACGCGCGCGGCTGCGACGGTGCGCCATCCGGCAGCGCCACAACGGTGGTGCGTTCGTCGGCCACGTTGCGTCCGTCGATCGCGGCGCGCAGGTCGTCGGCGTTCGGATAATACGAGGGATCGGCGGCGGCCCGGATGGTGTAGGACAGTTTCAGGGCGCCTGCCGGCTCCGCGCCGGAAACGATGTTGTAGACGCCTAGCTCTTGAATCGGGGTTTCCTGCACATCGTTGTCGAAGCGCAGCTTGCCGCCGGTGCGCGATGCGAACTGATAGAAGGTGCGTTCCTGGCCCGCCGGACGTACCGTCAGCGGCGATTCCGTGTTCTTGTTGTCGAGGTAGACGAGCCTGCCGCTCGCCGCGCCCTCAAATTCGATGTGATCGAACGGCTCGTTCGGCAGATCGAAGGTGACAGACTTGCCGCCTTCGACATAGACGTTCCAGTCGGGCAACTCGAAATAATCGTGGCGGCCGGGCAGGCGCGAGCGATTGTAAACGCCCGGCCAAGTGGTTTCGGCGATGCCGTCCACGGCCCCCATCATGCGTTCCTTGAGGTCCCATGCGGCCGGAATTTCGACCTTGCGGATCGTGGTCTGCGGCGCGGCCAGGTACACCGGCGGATCGCCGGGACGGTTCCAGCCGTAACGCTTCAGCCACTCCTCGCGCCAGCGTGCCTGCGAAACGTCGCGCACGGGCGCGGACTCGCTGGCGAGCGGTTTGCCGTCGGCGAGCGCGGCAACCGACGGGGCCGCGAGCATGTGGTCGTAGATGCGGATTTCATCGATATCGCCCCGGCGGACGTATTGATAGGCGCTCTGTACCTGCATGGGCGAAATGGTGCGGCTGAACGGCCCGAACTGGTCGAGACCGGCATCGAGCACCGCGGGCTCATCCTTCTGCGCCACGAGCTTGCCGTCCACGTAAAGGCGGACGCCCGACGTTTCGTCCCAGGCGAAGGCGATGTTCACCCATGCGTCGGGTGCAGGTATCGCGTCCATGCGGTACGAGACGCGGACCTCCGCCAGATTGTTGTCGGTGACATAGGCATCGATGCCGTGGCCGTTCCAGTCGATCCTGAGCCAATCCATGTTCCAGCTGGTGTGATCGGCGTAGCCGACGCGGAACAGCGGGAATTGCATGGCGCCGAGCGGGTCGCGCGCGCGCCATTTGAACGCCAGCGTGCCGCGCTGGGCATAGATGTTGGAGGAGGCGTGCCAGGCGAGGACCTGCTCGCCCTCCGAACGAATGTACGGGCCGGTTTTCGGATCGGTCGCGATCGCCGTTTTGTCGGCGAAATTGGGATTGGCGTCGCCCGCGGCGACGTCGGCGACGAAGCCCTTGTCGCCGGAAAGCGAAAAGAGAAGCCCGCCGTCGCCGGACGCATCGGCGGAGGCAACGGCGGCGAACACGGCGAGGGCGATGCTGGCGATCCGAACAGTCATTTGCCGAACTTCTTGTTGGTGGCGTCCGCCACGGTGTACCTGAAAAAAGAGCGCCGGGGAGACGATCCCCGGCGCAATCTGCGAGTAAAGGAGGAGATCAGTAGGTGTACTTCGCTCCAATGTAGAAGACCCGGCCAGTGACATGATACTGGTAGGACCTTTGCGCGGTTTCGTCCGCGTAGATGTTGCTGGCCTGATTGGTCAGGTTCAACGCATCGAAGGTGAACATCATGTTTTCGTCGAGCTTGTACGAAGCAGACGCGTCGACGTTCAACGTGGATTTCACGAAGATGCCGTAGTTGTTGTAGTTGGAGAGGATATTCGCGTCGATGATGTAGTGGCTTCTGAAGGACGCCGTCATGCGCACCTGGAAGATCGAGTCGTCGTAGTACACGGTCGCGTTGTAGCTGTTGCGCGACATGTTGTTCAGGTCGGCCTTCATCAGCAGATTGCCGCTCGTGTCGTAGTAGGACTGCTGCGCCTGGACGTAGGTGTAGTTGGCGAGCAGGCCGAAGCTGTCGAACGGATGCGGCAGGAAGTCGAGTTGCTGCTGCCAGTTGATTTCCGTGCCGTACAGCGGGGCGCCCTTGACGCTCTTCGACGCCGTGTAGACCCAGGTCATGTTCTGGCCGCCGTTGCCGAGGCAGTACGAATTGGTGATGTTGCTCCAGCTCGTGCCGCCGCACGCCGAGATGAACGGCGTGTCGTCCATGCCGAACGGATTCTGCGCGGCCGTCCCCGTGATCGATTGCGATTGCACGAAGTTGTCGAGGTGCTTCCAGAACCCGGCGACCGAGATCATCGAGCCCTTGCCGTAGTACCATTCGAACGCCAGATCGAGGTTCTTCGAACGCATCGGCGGCGTGTTCGGATTGCCCACCTTCGCCGTCGCGTTGCTGCCCGACACCGAGACCGAGCCGCTGGGCAGCATGCCCGACAGATTCGGCCGCGCCATCGAATAGCTGGCGCCGAAGCGGACCAGGAAATCCTGCACCGGTTCGAGCACCGCGTTCATAGACGGCAGCCAATCGTGATAGATTTCGCCGCCCGACGCCGGCGTGATGACGTTGTTGATCAGCGAATAGCCGACCGACGTCGATTCCGTCAGGACATAGCGCGCGCCCGCGTCGCCGCGGAACGACATGCCGTAGACGTCGGTATCCCAATCGACCTTGAACCAAGTGCCGAAGTCGCTCTCTCTCACGCTGCCGTTGCTCGCATAGCCGGCAGCGCTGTTGAGCGGGAATACCGTCGAATCGAACAAGCTGATCGCCGAGGCGGCCTTGCCGATGTCTTCGGTCTGCCAGGAGGTGGTCGAGCCCGCCGGGAGATTGATGCCCCGCAGCGCTATGGTCGACTGATACGACGACAGAGGAATCGCCCTGATGGCGTCCGGGATGGTGGCAAGCTCGCCGGTGCCGCCGGTGGACCGCCGCGTTTCCAGGCTGCCGAAGCCGAAGTTCCTGAAGTCGAAACCGGCCGAAATCGTCAGCTCGCTGGTCGGCTTGTACTCGCCGTCGATCGATGCGGAACGATAGGAGTTGTAGGCGAATTCCTGGCGTTCGCGGACGTTGGACAGGAACCAGGATGCCGACGACGGAATCGCACCGACATGGAGCATCGGGATGTTGGTCGAGTAGTCGTACGAATACGGATCCGCTGCCGAGCCGGCGCCGCAGGTATAGTTGCTGGCCGGCGACACGCCCGTTCCGGCGCAGCCCAAGTCCGCCGCCAACGTCGTCTGGATCGGGTTGCGGTGATGCGATTCCGACCAGCCCGCCAGCACGTGGACTTTGAACTCATTGGAGAAGCTGTGCGAACCGTCGATGGTCGCTTGCATGAAGCGGGTATCGAGATGATCGAGGCGATGTTCGTTGCGAAGGCCGACATTGGTCGCCGTCATCGTCTCGATGCTCTGCGTCGGGTTGAGTTTTCCATCAAGCCCCGTCGCACCGCCCAAGCCGTAGCTCAACACATTGATGGCACCAACGCCCAGCGACGACACGTAATCGTGCGTGTTGGTAGCGTCGGTGAAATAGGCCGTGGTGCCCGAGCTGCCGACGCTCATCGAGTTCGCTTCGAGATAGTATTCGTTGCGGACCTGGCCGAAGTCGGCGTACAGGCCGTCCACCGTGAACAGCGTGTTTTCGTCGGGCTGCCATTGAACGGACGTGGTGAGGCCAAGACGCTTCTCGTGGACCTGAATGTCGTCATAACGCGGGAAGCGCGGGCGGAACGCCGTGTTGAGCACGTCCGTCGCTTTGGTCGCGACCCCGTTGTATTTGCCGAAGTCGTTGCTAGAGCTCGCGGTTGCGGAATTGCCCAGATTGGACATCCACCGCACCGAGCTGGTGCCCTCTTCCAGCGTGTTGTTCGACTGATACGCGGCGGAAAACAGAACGCCCAGCTTGCCGTTCGCGAACGTATCGGAAATCAGTGCCGCAACGCGCGGATTCACGCTCTGCGCGAGGTCCTGATAGCCGGCCTGCGCCGAGGCGGTGAACACGAAGCCGGGATGGTCGAAGGGATGGCCGGTGTGCAACTCGACGGTGGCGCCGAGCGAGCCTTCTTCCGTCGAGGCGGAATTGGTCTTGTGCACCGTCAGCGAACTGAAGAGATCGGAGGCAAAGACGTTGAAGTCGAAGCCGCGGCCGCGGTTGGTGCCGCCGGCGCCGCTGCCGGGGTTGGACGTCGAAACGTCCTGCGAACCCACCGTCGCCTGCGCCTCGATCCCGTTGATCAGGACGCGCGTGAATTGCGCACCGAGACCGCGCACCGTGATTTCGCGGCCTTCGCCCGATTCGCGGTTGAGCGCCACGCCGGGAATGCGCTGCAGCGATTCCGAGACGTTCATGTCCGGGAATTTGGCGATGTCCTCGGCGAGGATCGAGTCGGACGTGTCGACCGCGGTCCGTTTCAGGTCCAGCGCTTTCTCGAGGCTGGCGCGGTAGCCCGTGACGACCACGGTTTCGGTTGCGCTGGTGTCTTGCGCCATGGCAGCGCCGACCGTCAGCAGAGCAATCGTGGAGGCCCCGAGCATGAGCCCCGAAGCCCTATTCAAGCTAGATTTGAACACTGATTCCCTCCCTCGCTGCAGTCCGGTCTGATGACTGGAATCTTTGACAGCGCAAAAACCTGGTGCGTCCCCTTATTTATGACACCGGTGTCAATTCGTCCTGACACCGGTAGCAGAAAGACCATACGCCTGATGCCCGAAGCGGCACAAGATGTTCCCACCCCAACTGCGCGGAACGGTCACAAACGATGTAACTCCGCAACACAGCAGGGTAATTTGTGATAACGCTACCGCAGACCAAGCGCTTGCAAGGGCTTCGGAAAAGCCGACGGGCGAACAGTCGAAAACAAATCCGGGCCGATTTTTCCAACGATCGGGTAAACGCTCGGATTCGCATTTGACGCGTGTGCGCGGATGCGAACGCTTCCCTTGACGGCGGCGCCGGGATGCAATCAAGCATCCGCAGAGGTCACCGATCCCATGGCGCCGATCCCATCCAGAAGAAGTGTGTTGCTGGCCTCGCTGGCCGCCGTCGTACCAACAAATTTCGCCGCGGCCCGCCAAGGCCCGCCGGTGGCGCGCACGACGGCAGGACAGGTTCGCGGCGCACGCGACGGCGCGATCCTCGCCTTCAAAGGCATTCCTTACGGCGCGGACACGCGCCCTCGCCGGTTCATGCCGCCGATCAAACCAAAGCCATGGCGCGGCATCCGCGCGGCGCTTGCTTATGGACCGTCGTGCCCGCAGCAGCGCCCCGACGGACCGAACGCGAGCGAAGACTGCCTCTGCCTCAATGTCTGGACACCGGCGCTGCGCGACGGGGCGAAGCGCCCGGTGATGGTCTACATTCACGGCGGCGCCTACTCCACAGGCTCGGGATCCGCAGACATCTATGACGGCGCGAACCTCTGCCGGCGCGGCAACGTCGTCGTCGTGACGCTGAACCACCGGCTCAATGCGTTCGGCTATCTTTATCTCGGCATGATGGACGAGCGGTTCGCCGATTCGGGAAATGCCGGACAGCTCGATCTCATCCTGGCACTGGAATGGGTGCGCGAGAACATTGCGGAATTCGGCGGCGACCCAAGCGCCGTGATGGTGTTCGGCCAATCCGGCGGCGGCGCCAAGATCGCCACCCTGATGGCCATGCCGGCAGCCAAGGGCTTGTTTCACCGCGCCGCCACGATGAGCGGCCAGCAATTGACCGCCTCGGGTCCGCTGCACGCCACGCAGCGGGCGGAAGCGTTCCTCGCCGCGCTCGGAATGACGCGGAAGAACCTCGGCGATCTGAACACCATCGCCGGCGACAGGATCGTGCGGGCGCTGGCCACCACCGATCCGATCATCGGCTCGGGCGGCGTGTATTTCGGGCCGGTGCTCGACTTCCGTTCGCTGCCGCGCCATCCGTTCTATCCCGACGCCCCGGCGCAATCGGCCGCCGTCCCGATGATGATCGGCAACACCCACGACGAAACGCGCGCCTTCATCACCGATCCCGGAATCTACATGCTGCGTTGGGACGAACTGCCCGCGCGGCTCGCCGCCAACATGCGCGTCGACATCGACCCGGCGATCGTGATCGCGCAGTACAAAGCCTGGTTTCCCTCCATCTCGCCGACCGACCTGTTCTTCAAGGCCACCACCGCTTCACGTTCGTGGCGGGCCGCCATCGTCGAGGACGAATTGCGGGCGGTCGCGGGAACCCCGGCGTTTGCCTATCAACTCGACTGGCCATGCCCCGACGACAAGCGCCGCGCCCAGCACATGACCGATATTCCGCTGGCGTTCGACAACACCGACAAGCCGGACGCGATCACCGGCAACAGCCAGACGGCGCGGGCCATGGCCGCGATCATGAGCGAAACGTTCATCGCCTTCGCCAGAACCGGCAATCCCAACAACACGCTGATTCCCGCCTGGACGCCCTATTCGCTGGCCTTGCGCGAAACCATGGTCTTCGACCTGCCGCCGCGCCTGGAAAACGACCCGCGCGGACGCGAACGGCGGCTGTTCGAGCAGGTGCCGTTCATCCAGCAGGGAACGTGAGAATGGCGGGCTTGCGCATCTTAGATTTCCGCGACGATCTCGCCGACGCCTTCTATCGGCTGAACGCCGCGTGGGTCGAGGAGATGTTCGTGCTCGAACAGGCGGACATCGACATCCTGTCCCATCCGCGCGCCAAGGTGATCGACCCGGGCGGCGCCATCCTGTTCGCCGAGACCGACGATCTCGGCATTGCAGGCACCTGCGCACTGATGCCGGGGGAGGACGGCTGGTGGGAACTGACCAAGATGTGCGTGTCGAAGGCCGCGCACGGCCGCAAGATCGGCCAATTCCTGCTCGTAGAGACGCTGAAGCGGGCCGAAGCCCTCGGGATCGAAAAGCTCTACCTGCTCACCAACGCGAAATGCGAGGCGGCCATCCATCTCTACGAAAAACTCGGATTCCGCCACGACGCGGAGATCATGCGCCTGTTCGGCGCGCACTACGCGCGCTGCGACGTGGCGATGTCGTACCGCGGCTCCGGCGCGAGACTCTGAACCGAATTCAAGACCGCTCAGCGCGCCAGCCAGCCGCCGTCGACGGGGATGATGGCGCCGTTGAGATAATCGGCTGCCGGAGAGGCGAGGAACACGGCGGTGCCGCCGACATCCTTCGGAGTGCCCCAACGGCCCGCCGGAATGCGGCCGAGGATTTCCGCCGAGCGCTGCCCGTCGGCGCGGAGCTGGGCGGTGTTGTCGGTCGCCATGTAGCCCGGAGCGATGGCGTTGACGTTGATGTTCTTCGACGCCCACTCGTTGGCCAAGAGGCGCGTGATGCCCGCGATGCCGCTTTTGGAGGCCGTATAGGACGGCACGCGGATGCCGCCCTGGAACGACAACATCGAGGCGATGTTGATGATCTTGCCGCCGCCCTGCGCGACGAATTGGCGGCCGGCCGCCTGGCTGAGGAAAAAGGCCGACTTGATGTTGACGTTCATCACGTCGTCCCAGTCCTTTTCGCTGAACTCCAGCGCATCGGCCCGGCGGATCATGCCGGCGTTGTTGACCAGGATGTCGAGCTTGCCGAGCCCCTTGACGGTTTCGGCGACGATGCGCGGGATGGGCTCCAGCGTCATGAGATTGGCGTCGATCGAGACGAAGCGGCGGCCGATCTTCTTGACGATCGCTTCGGTTTCGGTCGGCGGCACGAATCCCGCCACCGCAATGTCGGCGCCCGCCTCGGCCAGCGCCACCGCGATGCCCTGCCCCAGACCGGTGTTGGCACCGGTGACGAGAGCGACCCTGCCTTCAAGGCTGAACGGATTTGTCATGTCGGCTCCTTTTTAATTGTCGCGCATTCTGCCGGAAAACCGCTTCACACTTTTCCGATCGCGCTTTATTTGAGCTGGCAGATGTCGAGGACGTTCATGTCGGTGTAGTCGAGATTTTCGCCCCCCATCGCCCAGATGAAGGTGTAGGCGCTGGTGCCGGCGCCCATGTGGACCGACCACGGCGGGGAAACCACGGCTTCCTCGTTGTCGACCACGATGTGGCGCATGTTGTCGGGCTGCCCCATGAAGTGGAAGACGCGATCGTCCTTCTTGAGGTCGAAATAGAAGTACACCTCGGAGCGCCGGTCGTGCAGATGCGGCGGCATGGTGTTCCATACGCTGCCTTCCTTGAGCGTGGTGACGCCGAGAAGAAGCTGGCACGACTTGCAGGTGGTGGGGACGATGTACTGACGGATGGTGCGTTCGTTCGACTGGGCGAGAGAGCCGCGCTCCAGCGGCACGGATTTTTCGACCGAGATCTTCACGATGTCGTAGCGGGCGTGCGCCGGCGTGGAGGCCAAATAGAATTTCGCCGGTTTCGACGCGTCGTTCGAGGCGAAAGTCACCTCGGCGCTGCCCATCGGAACATAAAGGCCGTCCTTCGGGATCATGTCGTACTTCTTGCCGTCGACGGTCACGCTGCCCGCGCCTTCGCCGACATTGACGATGCCCAGTTCGCGCCGCTCGAGGAACGGCTTGCCTTTGGCGGATTCCGGTTCGCTCTGGAGCGGCAGCTTGACCGCCTTCTTGACGGGCGCCGCTCCTCCGATCACCAGCCGTTCGGTGTGGGTGTAGGTGAGGCTCACCTCGTCGCCGGCAAAAATGCCGTCGATCAAATAGCGATCGCGCAGAGTCTGGTTGTTGGCACCCGTCATGCTGTCGGGGTCGGTCGCGTAGAGCGTTTTCTTGAACATCTCACACCTTCTTACTTATCTGGCCTGGTAACCGGTGTCATACGCCTGCTCGGGAGGTCGGCGCAACCGTCTTTATGCCGGCGGAGCGGTCGATTCGCGGATAATAAGGTTGGGAAAAACCTCGGTCAGCTCCGCTTCGCCGCCCTTTTTCTTTTCCGACCGGGTGAACAGCTTGTCCGCGGCAAGCCGTCCCATCTCGCGGACCGGCAGCCGCACCGACGTGAGCACGGGCCACAACCGCAGCGCAGTGGCGCTGTCGTCATAGCCGACGACCGACAGATCTTCCGGAATCCGCAGGCCCAGCTCGTGCGCCACCTTATAGACTCCCGCGGCCATTTCGTCGTTGCCCGCAAATATGGCGGTCGGCCGCGGCTTCGACGCCAACAGCTCGCGCGCCGCGGCGATGCCGCTGTCGAACGTGTAGGCGCCTTCGCGATCGAAGCTCGGGCGGAGTTTCAGCCCGCACTCGGCCAAGGCCTCGCGGAAACCGCGCCGCCGTTCGTGCGCCGAGCGAAACGTGGGCGGTCCCGAAATGTGGGCAATATGCTTGTGACCCAGATCGGCAAGATGGCGCGCGGCCTCCACCGCCCCCACGCTGTCGTGCGTGACCACCATGGTGCCGGGCTTGTCCAGCACGACCGAGGCGACACGGACGTACGGGCAATCGAGTTCCTGCAGCACTTTCACGAGGCGGTCGTCTTCGGAGATCGACGGGGTGAGGATGACGCCGAACGGCTTCTGCCGCTCGATGAAGACGTGCATGTCCGAAATAAAGTTCGGGCTCGAACGCTCGCAAGGGTGCACGAGAAGGCCGTAACTCGAGTTGAGCATCGCGTCGAGAATGCCCTGCTGCATGTTCACGACGTATTGCGGAGTCGGGTTGTCGTAGATCATCCCGATCAGGAACGAACGGCGGAATGCCAATCCCCGCGCCTGCGGATCCGGTTCGAAGCCGACCTCGCGGATGATCGCGTCGATCTTGAGGCGCGTCTCCTCTTTGACGAAGGGGGAGTTGTTGATGACGCGCGAAACGGTCTTCTTCGACACGTTGGCAAGGCGCGCGATGTCGTTGATCGTGGACCGCTTGCGGCTG
>Ga0187810_10000739_pt1 | contig 11853 bp, 11 predicted proteins | sample NC_wetland_sal_i_9_FD_132963 | JGI IMG/M metagenome (GOLD analysis project Ga0187810, IMG submission 132963) | Wetland sediment microbial communities from Neuse River Estuary, North Carolina, USA - ASW_5 | ecosystem: Environmental > Aquatic > Freshwater > Wetlands > Sediment | place: USA: North...
CGGGAGGTGCGGGTGACCGAGGTAGGCGCGCCGATCACCGCGTCGGAGCTGCTGACCGACCCGGCGGGCGTGCCGCGCGCCCGGGCCATGCTGCAGCGCGCCGAGTGGGCCGCGCGCGCGTTCGCCAGGTACGACAAGGGCTCGGTCGACGCGATCGTCCGCGCCGCCGCCGAGGCGGGCGCGGCCAAGGCGCGCGAGTACGCCGAGTGGGCGGTCCGGGAGACCGGGTTCGGGGTCGTCGAGCACAAGGTGCTCAAGAACGTCGCGTGCAGCACCGGGATCGCGGAGCACTACGCGGGCCACGACTACGTGACGCCGCGGCTGGACCCCGAGGCGAAGATCGTCGAGATACCCCGCCCCGCCGGCGTCGTCCTGGCGCTCACCCCGTCCACCAACCCGGTCGCCACCGTGTTCTTCAAGACGCTGCTCGCGCTGATGACCAGGAACGTCGTCGTGCTGAGCCCGCACCCGCTGGCCAGGGAATGCTGCGCCGACGCCGCCAGGACCATGGCCGCCGCGGCGGTCCGGGCGGGCGCGCCGGACGGGGTCATCCAGGTCGTCGACGAGCCGTCCGTGCCGCTGATCGACGCGCTGATGACCGACGAGCGCACCAGCGTGATCGTCGCCACCGGCGGCGTGCCGGTCGTGCGCGCCGCCTACAGCTCGGGCAACCCGGCGATCGGGGTGGGGCCCGGCAACGTGCCCGTGCTGGTGGACGCCACGGCCGACCTGCCCAAGGCGGCGCTGCGGATCGTGGACAGCAAGAGCTTCGACAACTCCATCCTGTGCACCAACGAGTCGGTGCTGATCGTCCAGGAGCAGGTCGCCGCGGCGCTGGTGCGGCAGCTACGGCGCGCCGGAGCCTACCTGCTCGAGCCCGCCGAGCGGGATAAGGTCTCCGCGCTGCTGTTCCCCGGCGGCCGGTTCGACATCCGGTTCGTCGGCCAGGACGCGACCTGGATCGCGGCGCAGGCGGGCGTCAAGGTACCCGCGACCACCCGCGTCCTCCTCGCCCCGTTCGACCTGGTCGTGCCGGAGGAGCCGCTGGCCCGCGAGAAGCTCTGCCCGGTGCTCGGCCTGGTCCGGGTGTCGTCCGCCCGCCGCGGCATCGACGCGGCCCGGGCCGTGCTGCGGCTGTCGGGCCGCGGCCACTCGGCCGCCATCCACAGCCGTGACCCGCGCGTGATCATGGAATACGGCGCCGCGGTCGAGGTGCTCCGGGTCGCGGTCAACGTGGGCAACAGCCTGGGCAGCGCGGGACTGGAAACCGGCCTGGCCCCGTCGATGACGGTCGGCACCGGCTTCTTCGGCCGCTCCTCGATGGCCGAGAACCTGCACCCCAGCCACCTGGTCCAGTGGACGAGGCTCGCGTACAACAACGACCGGGCCGAGCCGTTCGGCGACTTCACCGGGCTGATCCCCTGGCAGGCGCCCGCGGGGCCGGTTCCCCCGTACCCGGTGGCGTCCAACCAGCGGGACGGCCAGCCTCGGACCGCCGAGGACGGCCGCGGGGGAGCCACCAACGCTCGTTCGGCAAAAATTGAGTTCTCACCGGACGCAGCCGCCCTGCGCGAGGAGATCCGCCGGCTGATCATCGAAGAGCTCTCCCAGCTAGTGGGCCGGTGACCCGTGGCCGAACTCCGCTCCTTCATCTTCCTGTCCAGGCTGCAGCCGCAGACCATGTGCTACCTGGGCACCTGGATCCGCGGGTCGCTACCGCGCAGCCACGTCGCCGCCCAGGTCATCGAGGTGGCGCCGGGCCTGGACATCGAGCCGCTCACGGACGTGGCGGTCAAGCACGCCGACGTGCGCGCGGGCATCCTGGTGGTCGAGCGGCAGTTCGGCTACCTGGAGATCCACGGCGGGACCGACGAGGTGCAGGCCGCGGCCTCGGCGGTGCTCGGCGCGCTCGGCGCGACCGCGCGGGACGCCACCAGGCCGCAGGTGCTGGCGTCCAAGATCATTACCATGCTCGACCCGCAGCAGGCGTTCCTCGTCAACCGGAACAAGATCGGATCGATGGCGCTGGCCGGGGAGTCGCTGTTCGTGCTGGAGATGCAGCCGGCCTCGTACGCGATCCTGGCCGCCAACGAGGCCGAGAAGGCGGCCCGGATCAAGCTGGTCGACTACCGGATGATCGGCGCCACCGGGCGGCTGTACCTGTCCGGGTCCGAGGCGGACGTGCGGCAGGCCGCGGACGCCGCGGAAGACGCCCTGCGGAGCCTGGCGCGAGCGGGTGACACAGCGTGAGCGAGTTCGACGAGTTGCGGGCGCTGGTGCGCGAGGTCATCCGTGACGTGCTTCCTCACGGGCTGCCGGTGAACGGCCTTCCAGTGAACGGCCTGCCGGTGACCGAAACGGTTGACCTTTCGACCGACGAAGACCTGGCGGCGTTCGTCGCCCGGCTGCTGGATCCGGATCCGGGGGAACGCGAGGACCTGCAGAGCGGCCGGAAACGGTTCAGGCTCGCCCGCGCAATGGACGGTACGACCCCGGCCCGGGTCCCCCCCGCTCCTCCCGCCCCCCTTGTCCCCTCCGTCGCTCTCGCCCCTATCGCCACTCCCGGCACGGCCGCAACTCCCGGGCCCGCCGCCACCCCGGCCTCGGCTCCGTCTGGCGCGCCGGTCCGGCGGGTGGAGAGCGGGGCGGTCACCGAGGCGCTGGTCAAGCGGGCGGCGCAGGCGGGCGAACGCCTCGTGCTCGGCCGGGGCGCCGTGCTCACCCCGCTGGCCAGGGACCGGGCCCGGGCCAGCGGCGTCGAGATCGTGAAGGAGCGCTGATGCTGACCGCGACCGTGATCGGAAACGTCTGGGCCACGCGCCGGCTGAAGGAACTGCCCAACGGCGCCTTTCTCGAGGTGGAGGCCGAGGGCACCGGCCAGCGGCTCATCGCCTTCGACGTGCTCGGCAGCGGCGTCGGGGAACGCGTGCTGGTCTCCCAGGGGTCGGTCGCGGCCGCCTGGTTCCCCGGCAAGCCGCCGCCCGTCGACGCGCTGATCATCGGCTCGATCGACCCAGACCTCAGGGACGCCAAGGACCCCCAAACGAAACGGAGTCAGTGATGGCTGATAACGCGATCGGATTGATCGAGACCAAGGGGTACGTCGCCGCGCTGGCGGCGGGAGACGCCATGGTCAAGGCGGCGAACGTGACCATCGTGGGCCGAGAGCAGGTCGGCGACGGGCTGGTCGCCGTGACGATCGTCGGGGACGTCGGCGCGGTGAAGGCCGCGACCGAGGCGGGCGCGGAGACCGCCACGAGCGTCGGCGAGCTGGTCTCGGTGCACGTGATACCGCGCCCGCACCCCGAGCTGGCCAGGCACTTCAAGATCAGCGGTGACTGAAGGCCTAGCTTCCGGGGGCCACGGGTCTCCCGAGCTGCGCGTCTACCTCCTGGTGCGGGACCTGCAGCCGCAGTTCGCCGCGTACCTGGGCACGCCGACCCGCGCCCGCGGCTACCCTCCGTTCGCCGGGCAGCACGCCCTCATCGTCGAGGTGGCACCCGCGCTCGCGATCGAGCGGGTCACCGACCTGGCGCTGCGCGCCGTGCCCGCCGTCGAGCCCGGCATCTTGTTCGTGGAGCGGCAGTTCGGGGTGCTCGAGGTGCACGGGCCCGACCTGGACGACGTTCGGCGGGCCGGGCACGCCATCCTCGACGGCCTCGGCGCCGACGAGAAGGACCAGCTGAAGCCCCGGATCTTGTTCTCCGACGTGATCGAGGACGTGACGGACGCGCACGCGATCATCATCAACAGGAACCGGGCGGGGTCCATGATCATCCCCGGCGAGACCCTGGGCGTCAGCGAGGTCACGCCCGCCCTGTTCGCCGCGGTCGCCGCCAACGAGGCGGAACGCGCCGCGCCGGGCGTGACGCTGGTGGACGTGTCGATGATCGGGGCCGCGGGGCGGATCTACCTCAGCGGGCCCACTCCCGACGTCCGGCGTGGGCAGCAGGAGATCACCGAGGTGCTCTCCGCGGTGGCCGGACGGGAGCACGCGGGGTGATCATGAGCGGACCCGCCGGGCCCGACCCGGCGCCGGGCGGGCACGACCTGTCGGCCGGCGGGGACGTCATGGACCGGGTCACGCAATGCGCCCTCCAGGCGCTCCAGGCCCACGGCTGCCACCCCGCCACCACCGTCGGGCTGCTCAACGTCTCGGAGAACGCCACCTTCCTCGTGACCGACCCGGAGGCCGGGCCCTCGGTCCTGCGCGTGCACCGGCTCGGCTACCACACCGAGGAGGAGATCGCCTCCGAGCTGGCCTGGATGGACGCCCTGCGCGCCGAGGCCGGGGTGCGCACGCCCCGGGTCCTGCCCGCCGTCGACGGGCGGCGGCTGGTGACCGTGGCCGAGCCCGGCGGCAGGGCGGTGCGGCACTGCGTCCGCTTCGAGTTCCTGCCCGGCACCGAGCCCGGCCTGACCGCCGCTCACTTCGAAGAGCTCGGCGAGATCACGGCGCGGATGCACCATCACGCCCGGGGCTGGCGCAGGCCGGACTGGTTCACGCGGTTCCACTGGGACTACGCGGCGGCGTTCGGCCAGACCCCGCGCTGGGGCCGCTGGCAGGACGGCATCGGCGTCGGGACCTCCGAGCGGGAGGTGCTCGGCCGCCTGGACGACGTGCTCAGGACGCGGCTGCAGGCGTTCGGCACGGGTCCCGGGCGCTACGGCCTGGTGCACGCCGACACCCGGCTGGCCAACCTGCTCGTACACGAAGGCTCGGTCAGCGTGATCGACTTCGACGACTCGGGCTTCAGCTGGTATCTGTACGACCTGGGCACCTCGGTAAGCTTCTTCGAACACGAACCCGAGGTACCGGGCCTGGTCGACAGCTGGCTGGAGGGCTACCGCCGGGCCGGCGAGCTGTCGAAGGAGGATCAGGCCGAGATCTGGACGTTCATCATGTTCCGCCGGCTGCTCCTGCTCGCCTGGATCGGCTCGCACCAGGGCGTCGACATCGCCGCCGAACTCGGCGCCGGGTACACCCAGGGCAGCTGCGACCTGGCCGAGTCGTACCTAAGCACCCACTGAGAGGACCGCCCATGTTCACATCGATCGAAGGCCGCGCCGTGGTGGTCACCGGCGGCACCCGGGGCATCGGCAAGGGGATCGCCAGCGTGTTCGCGCGCAATGGGGCAAAGGTCCTGATCACCGGGCGGGACTCCGAGACCGGCCTGGCCGCCGCCGACGAGCTGCCCGGGGAGGTCACCTTCCTGGAGGCCGAGACGGCCCGCCGGGAGGACTGCCGCCGCATGGCCGCCATCGCGCAAGCGCGCCTCGGCGGCATCGACGTGGTGTGCGCGAACGCCGGGATCTTCCCCGACAGCCGCCTCGAGGACCTGTCCGAGGACGACCTGGACCAGGTGCTGGCCGTCAACCTGAAGGGCACGATCCTGGCCGTCCAGGCGTGCCTGCCCGCGCTGAAGCGCTCCGGGCGGGGCCGGGTCATCCTCACCTCCTCGATCACCGGACCGATCACGGGGTTCCCCGGCTGGACGCACTACGGCGCGAGCAAGGCCGGCCAGCTCGGGTTCATGCGAACCGCCGCGATCGAGCTGGCCTCCAGCGGGATCACGGTCAACGCGGTGCTGCCCGGCAATATCGCCACGGAGGGCCTGGCCAGCCTCGGTGAGGACTACGCGGCGGGGATGACCGCGGCGATCCCGCTGGGCCGGCTGGGCAGCGTCGACGACATCGGCTACGCCGCGCTCTTCCTCGCCACCGACGAGGCCGCCTACATCACCGGGCAGACCATCGTCGTGGACGGCGGCCAGGTGCTGCCCGAGTCTCCCGAGGCGATGGCAGCGGCGGGTTGAGCTGATGAGCGCGGATCCCGTGGAGGCTCGACCCGTCGGCACCGGCCGGACGCCCGAGGAGGTCCGGCGCGCCCTGGCCGGGCGGATCGGCAGCGGGCAGCTCCACCCGGGCCAGCGGCTGGGCGCCGAGCGCGCCCTCGCCGCGGAACTCGGCGTCAGCCGCGCCACGCTCAGGCAGGCGCTCGCGGTCCTGGAGGAAGGCGGCGTGGTCCGCCGGGTCCCCGGCCGCGGCGGCGGGACGTTCGTGGCCAAGGGCAAGATCGAGCGGGACCTGTCGCGCATCGTCGGGGTGCCCGCCCTGCTGCGCAGTCAGGGCGTGGTCGCCGGGACCCGGGTCCTCAGCGCGCGGCTGACCGCCGCCGACGACGTGACGGCGCAGGCGCTGCGGGCCCGCCCCGGCGACCTGGTCGTCGACCTGGTCCGGATCAGGCTCGCCGACGGCAGCCCGTTCTCGCTCGAGCGCTGCAAACTGCCCGCCAAGCGCTTCCCCGGGCTGCTCGAGCTGCCGCTGGGCGGTTCGGTCTACGAGCTGATCGAGGAGCACTTCGGCACCAGGCCGGGCGAGGCCGTGGAGCGGATCGAGGTGGCCCTCGCCTCGCCCGACGAGGCGGCCATCCTCGACATCGAGCCCGCCGCCCCGCTGATGGCCATCACCAGGACCACCACCGACACCGACGGCGAGCCGATCGAGTTCTCCCGCGACCTGTTCCGCGCCGACCGCACCCGCATCGTGGTCAGGACCGAGGGCGGCACGCGCGTCGTCCCCGGCCGCGCTCAGGTCGTCGAGCTCCGCGCGCAGGGGGCCCAATGACATCTCCCCAGCCCGTAGGGCGCATCAGGTTCATGGACCAGCAGCGGGTCAACCTGGACGGGTTCGCGGTCGAGGACCCCGAGCTCGGCCTGACGGCGATGCGCTCCCCGCGCGACCCCGACCCTAGCCTGGTCGTCAAGGACGGCCGGGTGGTGGAGCTGGACGGCGTGCCCGAGGCCGAGTTCGACTCGATCGACACCTACATCGCCCGGCACGGCCTGGACCTGGCCGTCGCGGCCGAGGTGATGGGCCTGACCGACGTCGCGTTCGCCAGGCTCCTGGTCGACCCGGCGGTCCCGCGCGCCGAGATCATCAGGCTCAGCGCGGGCGCGACCCCGGCCAAGCTGGCCCGCGTGCTGGCCCTGCTCCGCCCGCCCGAGCTGGGCCTGGCCATGACCAAACTCCGCGCCCGGCGCACCCCCAGCAACCAGGCCCACGTCACCAACCGGCTGGACGACCCGCTGCTGCTGGCGGCCGACGCGGCGACCGCGGCGGCGTTCGGCTTCCGCGAGGTCGAGACGACCGTGCCCGTCCTGGCCGACGCGCCGAGCAACGCCGTGGCCTGCCTGATCGGGGCGGCGTTCGGTGCCGACGGCGTGCTCATCCAGTGCTCGGTCGAGGAGGCCCTGGAACTGGAGCTCGGCATGCGCGGCCTGACCTCGTACGCGGAGACCGTCTCCCTGTACGGGACCGAGCAGGTCTTCACCGACGGCGACGACACGCCCTGGTCCAAGGCGTTCCTGACCTCCGCGTACGCCTCCCGCGGCATGAAGATGCGGGTCTCCTCCGGCGCGGGCGCCGAGGTCCTGATGGCGGGCGCCCGCGGCCAGTCCATGCTCTACCTGGAGGCGCGCTGCGTGGCCCTGGCCCGGGCGATCGGCGCCCAGGGCGTGCAGAACGGCGGCATCGATGGCGCCAGCGTCGCCGCCGCGGTCCCGTCCGGGCTGCGCGAGCTGATGTCCGAGAACGTCATGGTCATGATGCGCAACCTGGAGTCCTGCTCGGGCAACGACGCGCTGATGAGCGAGTCGGACATGCGCCGGACCTCCCGCACGCTGCCGATCGTGCTGGCCGGCTCGGACTTCGTGTTCAGCGGGTTCGGCTCCATCCAGCGGTACGACAACATGTTCGGCCCGAGCAACTTCAACGCCGAGGACATCGACGACTTCCTGGCCATGCAGCGGGACTGGGGCATCGACGGCGGCCTGCGGACCGTCGCGCCGGCCCGGATCGGCGAACTGCGCCGCGAGGCCGCCCAGGCCTGCCGCGCCGTGTACGCCCACCTGGGCCTGGCTGACTTCAGCGACGAGCACGTGGATCTCGCCGTGGACGCGGCCGGGTCCAAGGACCTGGGGGAGACCGACACCCTGGCCGTCCTGTCCGCGGCGCACGCCATCCGCCAGCGCGGGCTGACGGTAGTGGACATCGTGGCGGCTCTCGACGAATGCGGCTATGTCGACATGGCCGAACGAACGATGGCCTTCACCCGCGCCCGCCTGACGGGTGACTATCTGCAGACGTCCGCGATCTTCGACTCCCAGCTCAGGGTGCTCTCCCTGGTCACCGATCCCAACGACTACGCGGGCCCCGGCACCGGCTACGCGCCTACGCCGGAACGCCAGCGCGAGATCGACGCGATCCGCCAGGCCCGGGGCGTAGAGGACCTGCGCGCGGTGCAGGCGCGCTCCGCCGTCGCGATGCTCGCCCCGGTCGGCCCGGCGCGGCCCGGGCAGGGCCCGCGCGACGTGGTGATCGGCGTCTCGCCCGCCGTCGGGCGCGACGTCTGGCGGTGCCTGTCCGGCCTGGCCGTGACCGGCGTGCTCCGCGAGATGCTGGCCGGCCTGGAGGAGGAGGGCTGCACCGGGCGCATCGTCCGGTTCAACGACTCCGTCGACCTGGGCCGGATCGGCCTGGCCGCGGCCCGGCTGGCCGGGTCGGGCATCGGCATCGGCCTGCAGGGCAAGGGCACCGCCCTGATCCACCGCCGCGACCTGGCCCCGCTGGCCAACCTGGAGCTCTACTCCGTCGCCCCCTCGGTCACCCCCGAGCTGTACCGGCTGCTCGGCGCGAACGCCGCCCGGCACGCCAAGGGCGGCACCCCCGACCCGGCCAGGAACCCGTACTCCGACGAGGCCATCGAGGCCCGCTACCACACCACGGTCATCGCCCTGATGGAACTGGAGCGCCGCCGGATGGACGCCGCCGCGCCGCCGGAGGAGCTGTCACTGGAGGGACTGACGTGACCGAGATCCGTGGGCTGTCGGGGCAGTCGGCCGGAGGAACTGTCCCTGGTGGGACTGTGGTGAGCGAGATCCGAGGGCTGTCGGGGAAGCCGGTGGCCGACCTGACCCTGGAGGCTGTGCGGGCCGGCGAGGTCAGCCTGGCCGACCTGCGGATCCACCCGGAGACGCTGGAACGGCAGGCGGTGGTGGCGCAGGAGCACGGGAACCCGCAACTGGCGGATAACCTGCGCCGCGCCGCCGAGCTGACTCAGCTACCCGACGACGATGTGCTCGGCATCTACGAGGCGCTCCGCCCGGGGCGCTCGACCGCCGCGGAGCTGACCGTGCTGGCCGAATCCCTGGCCGACCGGGGCCTGCCGCGCTGCGCGGCCCTGGTCGCCGAGGCCGCCGAGGTCTACGCCCGCCGGGGGCTGACCGCGTGAAGCGAAGGTTTAAGTGAGTGCTGGCTGGAACGGTGAGGACACAGCAGCATGGTGGCCTTCTGGCCGTTCCTCACCCGCCTTCCGTGATCCCTCATCCGTCTCGCCATCCTCATCCGCCCCTGTCCCATCAGGGGTAGGGAGGGTCCGGGAAATTTTGCGGGAGGATTCGGGCTTGCGGGAGGATCCGGGGGACTGTAGTACACCAAATCCTCCCCGAAGCCCGGATCCTCCCCGATCTTTTCCGGGCTGGGCGCCCCACCATTCGCAGGGGCCACACTGCCCCCTCGCGACCCGCGCCTGCAGGAGAACGCTTAATAAGGGGCCAGCCCGGTGTCGGTGATCGCCGGGGTCGATATCGGGAACGCCACGACCGAGGTCGTGCTGGTGTCCGGCGGCACGATCCTCGCCGCCGGGCGGGTGCCGACCCGCGGGCGCAAGGGGTCGCCCGACTCGCTGCGCGGCGCCGCCGCGCTGCTCCGCCGGGTCGAGCGCCAGGCCGGGCGCCCGGTCGAGGAGGCCAGGATCGCCCCGCTGCGGGCGGTCGACACCTCGGTGGTCACCGTCCCCGATGCGGTCCCGCCACGCGGCCGCCTACGGGTACTGGCCGCGGGGGTGTCCACACCCGGCGGCACTGGCGCCTGCGTCGGCCGGCCTCTCCTGTTGCGCAGCTCAGCCGAGGCGTCCGTTCCGCCCTCGGTGCCGGCCGGGTCGTCGCTGGTGGCGGTGGTCCCGGCCGACCTGCGGTACGACGAGGCCGCGGCCGGGCTGAGGGACCTGCTGGCCGCCGGGACGCCGGTCGGCGCCGTCCTGGTGGCCGGAGACGAGGGCGTCCTGGTTGCTAACCGGCTGCCGGCCGGCCTGCCGGTGATCGACCAGGTCAACGCGGCCGCCGCGGCCGCGTGCGAACTGCTCGCCGTGGAGGTGAAGCCGCCCGGGCACACGCTGAGGCTGCTGGCCGACCCGGTCGCGCTGGGCGCCCGGCTCGGCCTCGGGGAGCACGAGGATCGGGACGCCGCCGCGCTGTCCCGGGCGCTGGCCGACTATTCCAACGCGGTCGTCGGCCTGCTCGCCGCGGCGCCCGTCAAGCCCGGAGCAGGCCCGGATGAGCCGTGGGTCCGGACCGCCGATGGCCGGCAGGTTCCGCTGCGCTCCGCGTGCGCGAGCCTGGCGGACTGGCCGGCCGGTACGGTCCGGGTCTTCGGCACCGGCTCCGGAACCACTGAGGTGGACGACCTGTTTGCCGTGGATCTCGCTGCCGCGGCCGAGGCGGCGACCGCACGGCAGGGGAGTACGGGCCGGGCGGTCCTGGTCGCCGCCCTCGGGCGTGCCCCTGGCCCGGGTGCCGTCTCACCCGCCGGCTTGCTCAGCGAGTTCGCGAACCTCCCGGTGAGCAGCCCGCTCACCGAGCCGGCCGCGGCGCGGGCCGGAGCGCTGACCACGCCGGGCGTCCGCCGAGACGCGGTCGTGGTGGACCTGGGCGCCGGCACGATCGACGTCATCGGGCCCGGATGCGACGTCGTCGCCGCCGGCGCCGGGGAACTCCTGACCGCCGCGGTGGCCGAGACGCTCGGCATCCCGCGGGCCGCCGCCGACTGGGTCAAGCGCGGCCCGTGCCTGCGAGTGGACGGCGGGCAGCGGTTCGAGGCGGAGGACGGCAGCCGCGGCTTCCTGCCGGTCAGCGCGCCAGCCTCTGCGGTGGGCATGCTCGTGGTCGAAGGGCCGGGCGGACTGCTGCCGTTCGACCGCCGCCACGGCCCCGGCGAGTGGCGGGCCATCCGGCTGCGGCTCAAGCAGGCCGTCCTGGCCACAAACCTCCAGCGCGCCATGCGGACGCTCGGGGCTGACCCCGGCCAGATCCTGGTGGTCGGCGGGCCCGCCGGTGACGAGGAACTGCTCAGCGTGCTCGCGCGCTCGCTGCCGGACGGCGCGGCTGTGGGTCGCGGCGACCTCGGGGGGACCTACCGGGGGGAACCGCTGGGCCACCGCTACGCGGTCGCGCTAGGTCTGGCCCTGGCTCAGCCGTAACGTTCCCGGAACGCCCCGGGCGTAGCGTGGTCGCCATGGGGAGGAGCCCAGGACGGCGCCTGCATGTCGCCACGCCAGCCACGGCGCTGGCCGTGGGCGTCCTCATCGTGGTGATGCTAGCTGGCCTGTGTGTCGTCGGACCGGCCGAGCACCGCGGTCTTCAGCTCTCCCGCGTCGGAGAGATCGTGCTCTTCCTGGGCTTCGGCCTGGTCGGCGTGATCGTGGCCTGGCACCAGCCGCGCAACCCTATGGGCTGGGTGCTGTTCGGAGTCACGTTTTTCCTGGTCCTGAGCGCCCTGGGCAACGGTTACGCCTACGTCGATTACCGCTTGCACGGCGGGCGGCTGCCGCTGGGCTGGCTGGCCGTACTGGTGAGCCCATCGTGGGCCCCGGCCATCGTGCTGGCCGGACTGGCCGTCATGCTCTTCCCGGACGGGCGGATCCTGGCCGGCTGGTGGAAGCCGATGCTGTGGGCCTACCTGGGTATCGGTGCGCTCTGGATGGGCGGCGCCGTCGCCATCTCACTGGGCGCCGTC
>Ga0187810_10000740_pt1 | contig 11850 bp, 8 predicted proteins | sample NC_wetland_sal_i_9_FD_132963 | JGI IMG/M metagenome (GOLD analysis project Ga0187810, IMG submission 132963) | Wetland sediment microbial communities from Neuse River Estuary, North Carolina, USA - ASW_5 | ecosystem: Environmental > Aquatic > Freshwater > Wetlands > Sediment | place: USA: North...
ACGCACGCAATCCGATCCCGCACCACCTCCTCAAACGAACGAGTAGAAAGTGCCAACGCAAAAATCTACAGACAAACATCGCGGCAGCAAAGAGACGCTGGAGGCGCCGCGAGCTTTGAATACGCCTTATCGACTGCTCTTCGAGAGAAACCCACAGCCAATGTGGGTTTACGACGCAGAGTCTTTGGTCTTCCTGGCGGTCAACCTGGCAGCTGTTGATCAATACGGTTATTCGCGTAATGAGTTTTTGCGGATGACCATCCGGGATATCCGTCCGGCCCAGGGCATCCCAGCGTTGCTGGGCAGCGTCGCCCAGCAAGGTGTAGGACTCGAAAGATCGAGCACTTGGAAACACCAAAAAAAGGATGGATCCCTCGTCGATGTCGAGATCACCTCTTGCGACCTGGACTGGTCTGGCCGCTCTGCGAGGCTGGTCTTAGCCGCAGACATTACCGAGCGATTGCGAACGGAAGAACGGCTTATCCGAAGTGAAGAATCCTACCGCAAGCTTGTTGAGGAATCTCCTGATGCGATGCTTGTTCACCGCCAGGGCGCGATCATCTTTGCGAACAGTGCCTGCGCAAAATTGTTTGGCGCTTCCTCCGCCAATGAACTTCTAGGAAGGCAACACCTCGACTCTGTGCACCCAGATGATCGAGAGATCGTAAAACAGAGGATTCAGGCGTTCGCTCACGATCTTGAGTCTGTGCGACGGCACGAAATCCAATTCCTCCGCCTCGATGGAAAGAAAATTTATGCGGAGACGGTGGCTAGGTCTGTCATCTATAACGGTGAGCCTTCGGTTCAGGTAATGTTTCGCGACATTTCGGAGCGGCTACTGGCAGAGAAGAAGCTGCGACGAAGAGAAGCGGATTTGGCCGCCGCGCAACGGATCGCCCACCTGGGCAGCTACGAGATGGACCTTTCAAACTTAGATGAATTTGAAAAGAATCCGCTGCGCTGGTCGGACGAAAACTTTCGCATCTTTGGGTATGAGCCAGGACAAATCGCGGTTTCCGGGGCAACTTTCCTGGGCGCTATACATCCCGAGGATAAGATCCGAATCCAAGAAGAGCTTGCAAGGGGCATTCGCGAAGGGAACTCGATCAGCCTCGAATATCGGATCATCCGGCCGAGTGGCGCCGTGCGCTTCATTCAATCACACACAAATGTGGTTCGCGACGAAAAGACCAATCGTCTGGTGCGGCTGGTTGGGACTGCCCAGGACGTCACTGAACGTAAGAAGGCAGAGGAGAGGTTCTATAAGGCTTTCAATGCGAACCCGGAACCCATGACCATCGCCAACCTTTCGGAGGGCCGCTACATTGACGTGAATGAGAGTTTCCTTCGCGTAACCGGGCATCGGCGCGAGGAGGTCATTGGACGGACGTCCCTGGAACTGCAGATCTGGAAGGCTCCCGAGGATCGAGCCAGGTTAGCCGAAATCTTGGTAAAACAGGGGGCAGTACGCGACTTGGAAATCACTTTTCTCACCAAGTCTGGTGAAGAGCGCACCGCGTTGTATTCGGCTGAAATCGTTGAGTTTGACAACGAGAAATGTGTCATCGCCATTTTCAAGGACATCACAGAACGGAAAAGTTTGGAGAAACAGCTGCGCCAGGCTCAGAAGATGGAAGCGATTGGTCAACTTTCCGGTGGGATCGCCCACGACTTTAATAACTTACTGGGAGTCATTATCGGCTACAGCGAGATTTTGGAAGAGCGACTGGCGGCGGGTGACTCCATGCATAAGAGCGTTCAGGAAATCAAGAAGGCCGGAAAGCGTGCTGCCTCGCTGACTCGCCAACTCCTGGCATTCAGCCGCCAGCAGGTGCTGGAGCCGAAAATCTTGGCCCTGAATGCCGTAGTCAGCAACGTAGAGAAGATGCTCGGGCGCCTGATCGGTGAGAACATCGATCTAGAAACCGCATTGGAACCAGACTTAGGAAACATCAAGGCAGACCAAGGACAAATTGAACAAGTCATCATGAACCTCGTCGTGAATGCCCGGGATGCGATGCCGCATGGCGGGCGCCTGACGATTTTGACGGCGAATGTTGATTTGGATGAGGACTATGCTTGTTCACACCCCCCGCAACCTTCGGGCCGGTATGTGCTGTTGTCCGTCTCAGACACGGGAATCGGGATGGATGCGGCGACTCAGGCGCACATTTTCGAGCCGTTTTTCACCACCAAGGAGCAAGGCAAGGGCACTGGGTTGGGGCTCTCGACTGTATACGGAGTAATCCGGCAAAGCGGTGGCCATATCTGGGTCTACAGCGAACCAGAATTGGGCACAACCTTCAAAATCTACTTGCCTCGCACCGACGAAGCGGCCCGAGGGGAGAAACCAACCACCGGCTTGGCTGCCTCGCTTCGAGGTACGGAGACGATCCTGCTTGTGGAGGACGAGGAACCACTCCGGGAGTTAACCCGTGACCTGCTGGTCAACAGCGGCTATACCGTTTTGTCGGCGGAGCAGCCGGCCGATGCAATTGAAATTGCTCACCAACACAAGGGGCCAATTCATTTACTACTTACCGATGTGGTGATGCCGGGAATGAGTGGGCAGGCTTTGGCCAGGAAGCTCGCTCCGGCGAGGCCAGATATGAGAGTGGTTTATATGTCAGGCTACACTGGTTTCACTCATCCCGAGCTCTTCGATTGTGATGCGACTGTTCTCTTCAAACCCGTTGCGCGAGATACGCTGCTTCGCAAAGTGTATGAAGTGCTAGCAGTGGACGTTGGATCGTGAAAAGAACGGTCCGGACGATAGGCTTTGAAACTCCGACTCCATAGTTCCGAAGTCCCTCCTTTTCAACTAGTTACAATGTAATTCATCCCTTTAAACATTGACTTCGCTATTAACTCTCTGGCGACGGAGATTACCCTAAGTATGAAAATACTCAAAAGATATCGCCGAAGATAGAAGATACTTGATAAAAGAACGAGCATGCTTGCTAGACGTGGGCGAATAGTGTTTCTCCGGCAGGCGGCGGTGATTCGCTCAACGGCCGCGCCGAGTGCGCCCGCCTCCCTTGGAGTGAACGCAATTGCCAAAGCCTTGCAGGGTCATCGCAGTTCTGGGCACGCGACCGGAAGCCATCAAGCTCGCCCTCGTGATCCACGAGCTGCGGCGCCGGTCTACTGAATTCGAAACTGCCGTTGTGCATACTGGTCAGCATCGCACAATGCTCGATCAGGCGCTCCAGCACTTCAAGATCAAGCCAGATTTTGACCTAGACGTCATGCGTGCGAATCAAACGTTGAGCATGCTCACCTGCCGCGTGGTCGATACGGTGGAAAACGCGTGCCATCGTTTCAAGCCCAACATAGTCTTGGTCCAAGGCGATACCACTACGGCTTTCGGCGCGGCTCTCGCCGCCTACTACTGCAAGATTCCAGTAGGGCACATTGAGGCGGGACTTCGCAGCCACGACATCTATAACCCGTTCCCTGAGGAGGCGAACCGTCGGATCGTTTCCGTCATCACGGAAATTCACTTCGCTCCGACCGCATTCTCGCGCGACGCTCTGCTGGCCGAGGCCGTTTCCCCTGCAAAGATTGTGGTCACTGGAAACACCGTCGTGGACGCGCTGCGGGGGCTCGGCAATCTGTCACATTCCTGGGAAGATACTCCTCTGGCCGACATTCCCGCGGATGACAAACGGCTGCTTCTAGTGACTTCCCACCGTCGCGAATCGTGGGGGAGCGACCAGGAAAACATGTGCCTGGCGCTAAAGGATCTTGTGAATCTGCATCCCGATATCCGCGTGATCTATCCCGTTCATATGAATCCAAACGTGCGCAGCACGGTCAACGCGCTTCTGAACGGTATTGATCGAATTCATCTCACCGAACCTCTCGACTACCTGACTTTTGTCAGCTTGCTGCGCAATTGTTTCATGGTGCTCACGGATTCTGGCGGAATTCAAGAAGAGGCCCCCACTTTTCACAAGCCCGTGCTCGTGCTCCGCAAATTGACGGAACGCCCCGAGGCTGCGCAATTCGGAATGGCAAAGATAATCGGCATGTCACGCGAGGGAATCTTCGATGAGGCCGAGCGGCTGCTCAGCGACACGGAAGAGTACAAGTATATGTCGGAGGGGGCCAATCCGTACGGTGATGGCAGGGCGTCGGAACGCATTGTCGAGTCTATCACGCGCTGGCATCAGGGAAAGACGCCGCTCCTCGAACCTGAAAAGGAATTCAAGGTGCCCCCCAGACTGCACCTGCGCCGCCGCAAAACCGATGTCCTGGAAGACGCGAAGGTAGCGGGGCTCGAGAAGGTTCGTTCGTAGCTCGCGGTTGATTATGATGCTTTACTCTCTCTACGCGATCGTCATCCTTATCTTGGTATACACGGCGCGCCACTACCTCTTCACGCTGAACCGTCTTTTTGGATTCCAGCGCCATCCCTATATCGATATCGACACAGCCGTCTGGCCGCCGGTGACTGTCTTGGTGGCAGCGCACAACGAAGAAAAGGTCGTCGCCCACATACTAGCTGCACTGATGAGTGTGAACTATCCCAAGGATAAGATGGTGGTCGTTCCGGTCAACGACCGCTCTACGGACCGCACGCGCGAAATCATCGATCGCTTTTGTGAGGACCATCCGAGCCGTATCCATCCCTTCCACCGCAACGGGGGCAAAGGAGGCAAAGCCGCTGCGTTGAAGGGCGCCATGGATTTGGTCGAGACCGAAGTCATTCTCATCTTTGATGCCGACTACATTCCCGGCAGCGGGTTGATCAAGCAACTCGTTGCTCCGTTCTTCGATCCAGAGGTGGGTGGCGTGATGGGGCGTGTTGTACCTCTGAATGTCGGGACGAACCTTCTCACTCGCCTGCTCGACCTCGAGCGCTCCGGTGGCTATCAGGTGGACCAGCAGGCGCGAATGAATCTTCGACTCGTTCCTCAGCATGGAGGCACGGTCGCCGGCGTAAGGCTCAGTGCTCTGCGCGAGATCGGCGGTTGGAATGACAATTCCCTTACTGAAGATACCGATCTTACCTACCGTTTGTTGCTCGCAGGGTGGAAAACGGTTTATCAGAATCGCTCCGAGTGCTATGAAGAAGTTCCCGAGACGTGGCAAGTCCGCATCAAGCAGATCATGCGCTGGGCCAAAGGACACAACCAGGTGCTGGCGGACTACGGCCTCGAACTGTTGTTCGGCAAGCATCGCGCGACCCTCAGAGAACGCATTGATGGATTCTTGCTTCTTGGAGTGTACGCCATGGCGCCGCTAACTTTGATTGCCTGGCTCTTGGCGCTGGGTCTTTTTTACGAGGGTGTGGCACCGCTCCATGGAGTCATCGCGCTTCTCGCGTTCACTGCGTATGCTGCGACGGGGAATTTCGCCGCATTTTTTGAAATCGCTGCTGCGACCCGCCTCGATTACACACGCCAGCGCATCTGCTTGCTCCCTTTTCTCGTTTTGGGATTTGTGGTGAGCATTTCTTCCGTCTCTCGCGCGTGCGTCGCCCAATTGATGGCTCCCATAACCGGAGAGCAATTTCACTGGGATAAGACCGCGCGCTTTCGGACCACTCCATGAATCCTGTGCTCGCAACGTTGCTTCTCGTTTTATTGGCGGGCATTCTATTCACGCTCCCGTTGCTGCCGGCCCTAACAGAGCTACGTCTCAAGCGTGACGCGCAACCCCTCAATGTGATTCAACAACACGCAGGAGAGATCCGGCATTTTTCCTATGGATTCCGCAGCTACATCGCCGACCTATTGGAGCCCTTGCGGGAGTGCGTGGCATCAGGCACTACCGCGCACGGCACCATGCCGGGCGGCGACCAATATCTGTTGCTCGGACGCGCCGATGACACTCGACTAGTGTCTACCGGAGAAAGAACAGCAACCTGCCAGTTAGTTGTCGCTGCAGGTATGGATGTGGTTCTTCCCGATGGTATCACTTTCGCCAAAGAGGTCTACGCGGCGGGCGAAATCACGGGGGGAGAAGAAAGTGTGTTCCGGGCCCTTCTCGGAGAGAAGGACATTCACTTGGGGCGGGCCAGCACGGTGATCCGGTGGGCGCACGCAGTCGGTGCATTTCGAGCTGAACGCGATTGCGATTTATATGGACGCATCTCTTCTGATCGCGAGATTCAGTTGGAATCCGGCTGCGCCTTCCAGCGCCTGAATGCTCCCCGCATTGTATTCGGGCGCTCAGATGCAGAAGAGACCAGCCTTGGCGCGGAAACCGTGCCAGCACCCCTGCCGGGAGGCCGCCGGCTGGTCGACGAGGATTTGGAGATCCAAGCCGGTGAAATCGTCTCCGCAAACATTGTGACTAGGGGAAGGCTACACATCGGAGCAGGCGCGCGGGTGCTCGGCAGCGTCAAGAGCCATGGACACATTGCGCTGGAGGCGGGCGTGCATGTGGAGGGCAGCCTCATCAGCGCTTCGACAATGCATATCGGGACCGATTGCCGCATTACCGGGCCGGTTATCGCCGAGCACGGAATCGCAATTGAAACGAGAACCCGGTGCGGTTCCGTTCAGGCTCCCACGACAGTCAGCGCTCCGACGATAGAAATCGCGGACGGCGTCGCGGTCTTCGGCACAATATGGGCGCGGACCGAAGGGCAAGTGGTCCCCCAGGGATGAAGAAACGGGCCGCCACTGTCGTCGCGGGAGCTTTTTGTCTGTTAGTTCTGGCCACATGGTTGGTCGAGCGCGCGTACGACCATTTCAGTGCTGGAGCCGATGGACTGATACTTTTGGTGCCTGACGGCGCCAGCTTCTCCGATCCTCGGGTCACAGTTTGGCTCGATGCCGCGAGCGAAGAGGGCCTGCATGTGATTCCCATGCACGACTCCGCCTTTCTGCGTCCCCTGTTTGGAAGGCCCAAATGCGTGGGCGTAATTCTTCCCGACTCAATTCATCAGCAGGCAAGTGATCTCTTGCTCGGCGAGATTCGCAATTATGTGGCAAACGGCGGGAATCTGATGCTCGTCTACGACGCAGCGACGAAATCGATCCAGGGATTCTATCCCACCGGCCGCTCGCGATTATCCGACTTGGCCGGAGTGGATTACGCACTATATGAGAACCTCGGCGACGCGACAATCCGCACGGGCGACATAACAAGCACGATTCAGTTAATGCAGCAGCTTGGTGTACCTCCTGGAAAATACTTTCCGTTTTCGGCGCCCTCCGCCGCGATCGAGAATACAACCTCAACTCAGCTCAGGCGCTACCAATACGGGAATCTGGAATATCCGAGCTTCGTCACGTCGGGCGACTACGCGGGACAGGTCTTGTTGCACTCGAGTTCGGGCGTTGCCGCTGGGTACCATCACTACGGAAAGGGAAGAGTGCTCTTCGTAAATCTGCCCCTAGGATACCTCAAGGGTGGTACCGATGGCCTACCGCTGCATACTTTCCTTCAATATTTTGCTGTACACACGCTCTCGTTGCCCCGTTTGCTTTCCGTTCCCGACGGTGTCGGGGGGCTCGTATTGAATTGGCACGTTGATTCCAACGCGGCCATTTCCGCGCTTCAGGCTATGAACTCGTGGACAATCATGCAACAAGGTCCGTATTCGATCGATATCACGGCCGGGCCGGACACGTATGCGTTTGGCGATAATGGGGGATTCAACGTTCTCCACAATTCTGTGAGCCAAGACCTAGTACGCAAATACGTGCGTCTTGGACACGAAATCGGAAGTCACGGCGGCTGGATTCACAACTATTTTGCGGCTCACGTTGAGACCGACCCTCCTAATGATATGGCGAAGTTCCTCGCCCTCAACAAGGATGCTCTCGAGCTACTGACAGGAAAGCGTGTCGTCGAATACGCGGCACCGAACGGCGATCAGCCAGAGTGGGTTACCCATTGGCTGGAGTCGCGCGGTTTCGTGGCCTACTACTTCACGGGCGACGCGGGCATGGGACCCACGCAGGGCTATCGCCTCGGCCATCGCGAGGGACAAAAGATCTGGGCTTTTCCTGTCACCCAATTGGACCGGGCTGCCTCCTTCGAGGAATTCAGTGGAGAAAATATTTCTTTCGCTCTGATACAACAATGGCTCGAAGCGCTGACCGGTTTCGTTGTGGATCGCCATGAAGTGCGTCTCGTCTATTTCCATCCGCCCGGGATTCTTCCCTATCACGAGGTAGTAGATAACTGGTTAGAAAAAACCGCTCAGCTCAAGGCGCATGGAAGCTTTCGCTGGTACACGATGGCGCAGGTCGCGATTTTCTTGAATTCGCGCAAGCACGTGGAGTGGACCTTGACCGAGCGCGAGGGCCTCGCCTCGCTCAAGGCTGCCGATTCCCGCACCTTGGCCCACCAGACTTGGAGCCTGCCGGCGGCCGCGTTTGGGGCACCTGTCGTGATTCGAGGCACCGCAACCGTGTCGAAGAACGGCGACGCGTGGCTCGTGGACGCTGGCGAAGGGAATCGGCTAGAAGTACAAGCCAGGATATTTCGACAATGAGTCACCAGCGATTTTTGGGGAACCTCACGCTCCTTCTGTTCTTGAGTATCGCACTCGCGTGGAGAGCAAATGCCCAGCAAGTTGTTGTGCCTAACGATCCACCGCAATCCTCACCCCAAACGCCAGGCACGGATGTTCCTGTGGCACCCTTGTCCGAGAAAATTCTCACCAATTTTGTGGAAGTTGGGGGCAGCTATCGCCAGCTCACGAACGGCTTCGGCGATTGGAGCGGCGGTTACGCTCGCGGCGTGCTCGCGAACGGAAAGAATATTTGGAACGCCGAGGTCAACGGACAGCATGAATTCGGCGATGGTGGTGTGTATCTGGCTGCTGGAGACACGTATAACTTCAATTCAAATTGGTATGCCTCGCTAACGCTCGGATCGAGTGTCGGCGGATTCTTCTGGCCGCGTATCCGTGCCGATGCTTTTGTAAACCGCAAATGGAGCGCGCGAAAGCAGTTCATCACTACTCTCGGTTACGGTTACTACGCTTCGAAGGACGTACACCGCGACCAAAGTGTTTTTATTGGGACTACCTATTATTTTCCAGAGTCTTGGATCGTCGAGGATGGAGTGCGATTCAACGTGAGTAATCCCGGCGTAGTCTTTTCGCCAGCCGGATTCGTAGCTGTGACCGAAGGCCGCGACAAGCATCACTACGTGACCGTAAACGCAGGGTTCGGACAAGAAGGATATCAGATCGTCGGCCCGACTACTGTTCTGACGCGCTTCCCCAGTCAAAATATGACAATTACCTGGCGGCAGTGGACGGGAAAGACCTGGGGATTCAATCTCGTCGGTGATTATTACCACAGTCCATTCTACAAACGAGGTGGTGGCAGCTTTGGATTCTTCAAAGAATTCTGATCGCCGCACGTTCTCTGCGGCAACAAAATACATGCCGGGATCCGCCGGTCACGGCCGCTTCCGTGGGTATCGCGGCGGCGTCATCACGATGCACCGCGCGCTGACGCGTTTCATTCTCGAACCGCTAAGTCTGATCATGGCCTCTGTGTTTGTGTTGCTACTTTCACTTGTGTGGATCGTTTCGCTGCCGTGGCTCTGTCGAATGTGGTTCTACGTGCTGGAGAAAGGCATGAAGATGCTGGCGCTCCACGCCGAGCTCGGTCTCAAGGAACATCACATCACATCCTACGTCCGCTTCGCGATCCCATTTCCCAAAATGCAGGGAATAGCTCCCGACGCATGGACGTGGTGGATCACGACGGCGGTTGTTTGTCTGTTGTATGTGGCGAGTTACTTTTTCCCGAAGAAGCTTACGCCCGTCACGTATTTTCTGCGGGCAGTGCTTTTCATTCAGGTCACGGCGCTACTGTATTTTCTGTTGATACCGGCGCGCTTTCCACACACACCTGACAGTTATATGGAAGGTCTCGTATCGTATCGAATTGCGCTGATCTCCGCCGTCCCTGCACTGTTCGGCCTCACCTACTACATTTTCAAATTCGGTCTAATCAAAAAGATCGCGCTCACCATTTTGACGATGAGCTATCTTTCGCTGTTTCTCCCTGTGCAAATCCTGCTTCAGGCGACGGTCCTCGAGAAATCCGTACTGTTCATGCCGGTACTCTACATCGTATTCGGATTGCCTGTGGACATCCTCATCATCCTTGCCTTTTACTCGTGGGGGATGAGCTGGCCGTCGGATCAGTCCGTCAAAAGCGGCTAGTTGTGCATCGGGCAGGCTGTCACTTGCCAAGATTCCAGAAGTGTCGTCACGGGCACCACTCTTCGTCCACGCTCGACTAGCATATGTCTTTCACTTGGATTGCGGGTGTTGTTGAATGCGATTACTGAACAAGTTAGAGATGAATCCCGGTGTTTTGGGCTAGCGAAGCGGCAGGAGGATTTTCTTGTGCGACGGAATGAAAACCTAACCGGTCACCCTCGTGACATTTGTTTGTGCCGGCTCTAAAATCCTCGTGTAGAATTGCTGGCGCTAAGGCTCCGCAGGAAACCGCCGCTGGTTCCGCCCGAGTCAGGGCGTACTCGGGAGCTATCCCTACCCCGACCTGAATCGATAGCGTCTGAGAAACGGTCTAATCGGAATATGGGAACAGCATCCGAACCCAGAAGCGGATAAGGAGCTGCCCAGTGACTCGCCTGACCTACTTCTGGGTCTCAATGCTTTGCGGATCGAACGCAGGTTTGGACGCGCTCACAATCGTGCACTGATTCCCGCCAGCCTGCTTCGCGGAGTAAAGCGCCTCATCCGCGTTGCGCATCAGGCTGGCAAAGTCTGGAGCCTGTGCGCCATCGAAGCGAATCGCCCCGAAGCTCGCGGTCGTCGTCACGACATTCCCCCCAAGAGTGAACCGGTGGTGCGCGAAAGGGGAGCGATATCGTTCGATGGCTGTTGCAAGCTCGGCAGTGGACAAATGCGTTATGATGAGACAGAACTTGTCGGCGCTCACACGCCCGCACATGTTGGACGGGTGTGACCCCTCCCTGATGACTTGCGCAAGGTCCTTGAGAACGGTGTCGCCTGCTTCGCGGCCCCATTTCTCGTTTATCTGGTCGATGGAATCCACGGCGGCGAGAACCACCCATACCGCGTATCCGTTCTCCGCGCCGCCCTTGAGTTGCCACGTAGCCCATTCCTGGATTGCCAGGTAATTGGGGAGGCCCGTCAAAAGATCGGTGCGATTAGTCTCTTTGATCTGTCGGTTTTTGTCCTCGACTTGCTGGTGGAGTTGAACAATTCTGCGGCCCACGCCGAGGCGCGCCTGCAGCTCGGCGGGATCGAAGGGCTTCGACAGGAACTCGTCGGCACCCGCTTCGAGTCCCTTCAACAGGCTGTCAGATTCAGACATGCTCGTCAGCAGAATCACATATGTGTGCATGTTCTGAGACTGGTTGCGAATCTGTTTGCAGAGTTCCAGTCCCGTCAAGTCAGGCATCATCCAGTCAGTGATGACAATCGGAGGTGAATATTTTGCGAAGAGATCCATCGCCTCTTGCCCGGTCTTCGCGTGGAGCAAAGAATAGGGCTGGTAACAGAGGGCGTCGTCGACCAGTTTGTGATACACGAGGGAGTCGTCGGCCACTAGAACTTGCAGGTTTTGTCCCCCGCCACTTTGACCCTGCGCGTCTTGTTCTGGATTAATCACTGGCAAGAGCCACCTTCAGCCGAGAGTGTAGGCCGCTAGCAAGGACCTCAGGTTATGCATAACATGTACGGTCCACGTAAAGTTAATAATAGCGCTAGCTCCCGGCGATAGAATCGGAGTGCGAAAAAGGGAGTTCCAAAGAGTAAAATCGATTGGGCCGGGAATCGCCCCGCATTCTCGCGAGGGGGGATCTGCGCAGCGATCTAGCTCGCGGTTCAGATCTAAATCGGAATTTCCAGTTTAGCCTCCAACAACCCCT
>Ga0187810_10000741_pt1 | contig 11825 bp, 10 predicted proteins | sample NC_wetland_sal_i_9_FD_132963 | JGI IMG/M metagenome (GOLD analysis project Ga0187810, IMG submission 132963) | Wetland sediment microbial communities from Neuse River Estuary, North Carolina, USA - ASW_5 | ecosystem: Environmental > Aquatic > Freshwater > Wetlands > Sediment | place: USA: North...
CATCACCATCCTGAGCTTTGTCGGCTGGCCCGGCACCGCCCGCGTGATCCGCGGCATGACCCTCTCCATACGCGAACTGACCTACGTCAAAGCAGCCGAAGCCATGGGCCAGCCCCCCATCGTCATCATCTTCAAACACATCCTCCCGAACGTCTTCAGCTACCTCGTCGTTTCCTCCATGCAGAGCATCCCCCTCTACATCCTCGGTGAGGCTTCCCTGAGCTTTTTGAACATCGGTCTTCAGGAACCGGCTTCCTCGTGGGGCTTGATGCTTTCCCAAGCACAGGATATGAAAGTGTTCATGCTGAATTTCTGGTGGCTGCTCACGCCCGGCTTCCTTATCTTTCTGACCGTGATCGTGTACAACATTCTGGGCGACGAACTGCGCGACATCGTCGATCCCAAGCAAAGGATAATCAGCCGATGAGCCTCCTCGAAGTCAAAGACCTGACCATCGATTTTTCCGGTGAAGAAGCCACCTTCCAGGCCGTCCACGGCATCTCCTTCTCCATGGACGAGGGAAAGACCCTTGCCATCGTCGGCGAAAGCGGCAGCGGCAAAAGCGTGACCGCCCTCTCCCTCGCACAACTTCTTCCTCCCGAACCCGCTTGCAAGGTGCGCGGCGAAGTCCTCTTTGCCGGAGTCAATCTCCTCAAGCTCAACTCGCGCGACATCCGCTCCTATCGTGGGAAAAGGATCGCCTACATTTTTCAGGAACCCTCCACCTCGCTCAACCCCGTCCTCACCGTCGGCTTCCAAATAGAAGAAGCCGTCCGCCTGCATCAGCCCAGTCTGGAGAATCCCCGCTTGGAAGTTGTCCGCCTTCTCGAACAAGTCGGCATCGACCAGCCCTCCCGCCGCGTACGCGACTACCCCCACCAGCTCAGTGGCGGCATGCAACAGCGAGTGATGATCGCCATGGCCCTCGCCTGCCGTCCGCAAATCCTCGTCGCCGACGAACCGACAACCGCCCTCGATGTCACCATCCAGAAGCAAATCCTCGATCTCCTCAAATCCCTCAAGGAACAAACCGGCATGGGAGTCATCCTCATCACTCACAATTTCGGCATCGTCTCGGGATTTGCCAATGACGTCCTCGTCATGTTCCGGGGAACAATCGTTGAACACGGCTCTGCGGCCGACGTTCTGAAAAATCCCCAGCACCCCTACACCAAGGCTCTCCTCGCCTGTGTCCCACGCATTGGAGAAAGACGCACACGCCTGACCACCATCGACTATGCCCAACTCTGAACCATCCTCCCCCCCCCTGCTGGAAGTGAAAAACCTCAAGGTTTATTTCCGATCTGGCGGCATATCCAGATTCTTGGAAGAGGAGCATGAAATCCGCGCCGTCGACGATGTCTCCTTCGAGATCAAAAAAGGCACCACCGTCGGCCTCGTCGGCGAAAGCGGTAGCGGCAAAACCACCGTCGGGAAAGCCATCGTCCATCTCGCCCGGCCCGAGTCCGGCACCATCCGGTTCGCCCGAACCGACATCACCCACCTCAACCGTCGGCTGATGCTTCCCTACCGGCGTAAAATCCAAGTCATCTTCCAAGACCCCTACAGCTCCCTCAATCCCCGGTTGACGATTGAATCGACCATCGCCGAGCCTCTGCAAATTCATTTTCCCGAAATGGACAAAAATGCCCGCCGGGAAAGAATTCTGGAACTCCTCACCATGGTTGGACTGGAAAAAAAACACCTTTCCCGCTACCCACACGAGTTCAGCGGAGGCCAGCGCCAGCGCATCGGCATCGCCCGAGCCCTCGCCGTCAAACCGGAATTCATCATCTGCGACGAGGCTGTCAGCGCCCTTGATGTGTCCGTCCAGGCCCAGATCGTCAACCTCCTCCTTGACCTTCAGGAACAATTCCACCTCACCTACCTCTTCATCGCCCATGACCTCGCCATCGTCGAACACATGAGCGACCAGATTCTCGTCATGAATCACGGGAAAATCGTCGAACACGGCCCTGCTGAAACCGTCTGCTCAACCCCGGCACATGATTACACGAGAAAACTCCTCGCTGCCGTGCCGAAGTTTTAGGGCATTCCCCATGACCACACCCTTTGAACCTCATCGCTTCAGAACCTCCGCCGAATATTACGTGCGGGGCCGACTCGACTACCCACCGCGACTGATTGAAAGAGTCGTACAACTTTCAGGATTAACCCCAAAGGACGCCGTCCTCGATCTGGGATGCGGGCCGGGCTTTCTCGTGACCGCATTTTCCCCCTACGCTGCCAAAGTCGTGGGAGTTGATCCCGAACCCGCCATGCTTGCTATGGCCGAAAATTACATCCGCGACCATTCCGCCCACGTCACCCTGAAACAGGGAAGTAGCTACGATCTCTCCCCCGAATGGGGAACCTTTCACCTCATCACAATGGGACGCTCTTTCCACTGGATGGATCGTCCCGCCACGCTCAATTCCTTGACAAAGATCACAACGCAGAATGCCGTGGTAGCACTCTTCGGGGACACACACATCAACGTGCCGGAAAATCAATGGCACAAAAAATTCGAATCCATCCTCGAACCCTTCTCGGAGCGCGATCCCGCCCACATCAATCGGAAGAAAAATTCCGATTGGCTCCAACATGAAGCCGTCCTGCTCACATCTCCGTTCCACCGATTGGAAAGAATCTCTGTCATCCAAAAAATACAAACACCGATTGAACAAATCGTTGACCGCGCACTCTCACGGTCAACAACCTCTCCCGAAAAACTTGGAGACGATTTGCCCTCGCTGGTTGAAAAACTCAAAACCGAGTTAACCCCGGAAGCCCCTCATGGATTCCTGACCGAAGTCGTCGAATTCAAGGCACTCCTGGCCTTTAGAACCTGAAAGCTCGCAATCCATAGAAACGCGTGCGTTTGCGCTCGCAAACTCCTAATCGGTGTGCCAAAGTTTTAAAAATCACAGCCAAGCGGAAAAATGAAATACTCATTCATGGTGATAAATATTCTCCTGAATGTGGGAGCCTTAGCCAACACCAACGATCCCATTGATACCTTGGCATCCCGCCTATCGCACCTGTCACAAAACCATCTTTGGATGAATGGCCCCTATCCGATTATTGATCTTCCGGCTGATTCCGCACCAATCGACGTCATCAAAAAATGCACGGAAATGTGGGGATTTCAGGACGGCCACATCAAAAAATACAAAGTTCTGGAAATCAAGGAAGTTGAAATTTACTCCAACGGAAAATTCAAAGGTGCGGTTCTCGATTCCGATCATGGAAAAAAGCTTTTGTTATTCAGGTTTGAATACAAAAGCTGGTGGTCACGTTTTTTCGATATAGAATAATTCTACGTCTACAAACTCAAATTCGACTTCAGATTGTCTTTGCCCACCCGAGAAACAAAGTCTGCAAATATCTCACCCGACTGGCGATTTGCCTGATAATAGCGCAAGACCTTGCCGATGATTTGATGGATATCGGTCGAGGGAATCTTGCCCAAGACGAGTTGATTGAAACGCGCCTTGTCCCCCAACTTCCCACCGAGGAACATGTCAAAACAGTCAATCTTCACACCGTTGACCGTCTTCAGTCCTCCGCGAAAACCGATGTCGGCGATCTGGTGCTGCCCGCATGAACTGGGGCAACCGCTGAAGTGGATGCGTATCTTGTCCTTGTAATCCTTGCACTCTTCCTCCAACTGCGAGACGAGCTGGATCATCCGGTTCTTCGTCTCGGCAATGGCGAGGTTGCAAAACTCGATCCCCGTGCAGGATACGCACCCCTGACGGATGTTCGAAGGCGCGTAAATCAAACCCAGCGCATCCAGATCTTTCTTCAGCGGGGCGACATTCGCCTCCGGTACATTGAGCATGATCAAATTCTGCTTGTTCGTGTTGCGGATCACATCCCTGCCAGGCGTGCAATACTTCGCCGCCAGTTCGGAAATCTGGCGAATCTGATGGGCGCGCACTCGTCCACCCGCAAAGCAAATCCCGACATAGTAAAGCCCCGCCTGTTTCTGCGGCTTGATGCCGAGGTGATCGGTCTCCGGGTCTTCCGGGAAAATGAATTCATCGTGCCGCTCGAAGGAAAGGCCCGAGGCCTTTTCAATCTCCAGCAGGAACTTATCCGGCCCCCAGTCAGCCATCAGGAATTTCAATCTGGCACGGCTTCTTTTGTCCCGATAGCCCTGATCACGAAACACGACCGAGGCATAGTGGACGATGGGCAAGACCTGCTCGGGTTTTAGAAAAACCGGAAGCGTTTGCGCCAAATGAGGCGACGACGACAAACCACCTCCAACTTTTATGCCAAAACCGGCTTCGATCTGCCCGTGAACCTTCCTCTCCAAGCCAAATACCCCGATGCAGTTGATGTCCGGCTGGGCGCAGTGGATGCGGCATCCCGAAATCGAAATTTTGTATTTACGCGGAAGATTGCTGAACTCCCGGTTGTCCGTCAAATGCTTGCTAACCTCCAAAACTTGCGGCGTGGCATCGATGATTTCCTCGGGATCGATCCCCGCCACGGGGCAACCGACCACATTTCGCGTCGTATCCCCGCAGGCTCCCGATGTGGTAATATCCACTTCCGCCAGCCTCTTGAAAATATCCGGGAACTGCTCCACCCGCAGCCAGTGCATCTGGAAAGTCTGACGCGTCGTAATATCGGCAAATCCATGGGCGTACTCTTCTGCAATTTCAGAAATCACCCGCAGTTGGCGGGAATTGTATTGCCCGCCGGGAATCTTCAGACGCAACATGAAATATCCGCTATCCTTCGGCTTTTGAAGATAAACCCCGCACCATTTCAAGCGCATGAAATCATCCTGCGGAATCGCCGCAAAACCCGTTTCGGCATAACGATAAAGATCGTGGATGACGTCAAGAGCGTCCTTCTCCATCTTCTGCTTTTCTTCAGGAGTTTCACCGGGGGTGAAGTTGCGCGGTGTGGAGAGGATGTGAGTGGATATAGACATATTGTTGATTAAATTGATAGATTTAGTTTAGCTTTTATTTTTTACGAGTCAACAGAGAGTTTCACATCAAGAACTGATATATAATTTACTTTGCTCATGTTTTTGATTCAAAGCAATTTCCATAAGTTTTTCCGCAATAAAAACAGTTCCATCATCCAACTCCTTGATCGCCTTTTTCAGAAAAACCTCATCGCTGCCATTTAAAGTCTGTTCAAGCCTTTTCAACAGCACTCTCACCTCTCCAATCTCGTCGCTGGATAACACTCCCTCCATCTTCTCCAGAGTGGTATGGGTGATCCCAAGCAACCGTTCTCCCTTTAACTTCAGTTCAACCAATCGTCTCTCCTGCATATCATCCAACGCAAACTCGACCGATTCAGCAACCATCCGCTCCACTTCCTGACTCGAAACATCCACTGCGGACTTCATCTCGACCTTTTTCTCCGTTCCCGTTTTCAAATCCCGTGCCAAGACATGGAGAATCCCGTTGGCATCCACCTCAAACTGCACCCCCACGCGGGCCAGACCACGCGCCTCCGGGTTAAACTCGATGTCAAAAAGGCCGAGTGACCAATTATCCCGCGCCATTTCCCGCTCTCCCTGGAGCAAATGAATCCGCATGGAAGTCTGCCCGTCGACGGCATTCGTGAATTGCTCCCCGGCCTTGGTAGGAATCGTTGTATTTCGTGGAATGAGGACATTCATCAGCCCTCCGAAGGTTTCCAGACCGAGTGACAACGGCGTGACATCAAGCAACACCAGATTTTGGAGCGAACCGCTGAGAATTCCCGCCTGAATCACCGCCCCCAAGGCGACCGCCTCATCCGGATTGACCGATGTATTCGGTTCTTTTTGAAAAATCTCCGTCACGAGTTTCCTAACCATCGGCATGCGCGTCTGCCTGCCGACAAGAATCACCTCGGCCAAATCCTTCGCCCCCAGCTTGGCATCGGCAAGCGCCCGGAGACAATGTACCCGCGTCTTGTCGATGATCGGCTTGGCCAGACGATTCAGTTCTTCCACCGTCAGCGTGGTTTGGAAACTGAAGTCCGGACGCACAAACGGAAGTTCCACACTCGTTTCATCCTCTGTGGAAAGTCGACACTTCGCTTCCTCTGCAACCTCTAAAATCCGGGCCTGAAGAACCGCATCCACCTCCGTGCTCCCCTCCGCCCTCAGTCGCCGCATGAGTTCGGAGGCCACCGCCATATCGATATCATCTCCGCCCAATCGAGTGTTTCCATTTGTGGCAAGAACCTGAAAAAGTCCCTCCCGGAGTTCAAGAATGGAAAGATCGAAAGTTCCGCCACCCAGATCGAATACCGCCACCTTGATATTTTCACCCTTGCGATCCAAGCCATAGGCCAGAGCCGCCGCCGTCGGTTCATTTAAAATGCGCTCAACCGTGAGTCCTGCCAGACGCCCGGCATCCTTGGTTGCCGTCCTTTGCGCATCGTTGAAGTAAGCAGGAACAGTGATGACCGCCTTGGTGACAGGGGCATGAAGATAATTCTCTGCAACCTCCTTCAGATGTGCAAGCACCAGGGAGGAAATATTCTCCGGCAGATAGGCTTGACCTCCGCACAAACAGGTCACCTTCCCAGTCGCACCCGCGGAAATATCATACCCGACTTCTTTCTCTTCAGATTGCAGATCGGAAAAACGCCTGCCGATGAAACGCTTGACCGAGTAGAATGTCTTCTTCGGAGCCACGGCCCGTTGACGTTTCGCCGACCAGCCAACCAGAGCCTTCTCCCCGTGAAACGATGCCACCGACGGCGTCAAGCGGTTCCCCTGGTTGTCCGGAATCAGAACCGGGAAACCCGTATCGACCAGTCCCACGAGCGAGTTCGTCGTCCCGAGATCAATGCCGATGATTACTTCGTTTTGACTCATGAAAGAAGAGCTTCCTGAATGCGAAGTTTTTGCCGGGCCAAACTCTCATCCATTTTGCGAAGGTAGCTCAACAGAGCTGCAAACTCCCGCAGATGTGAAACGCCCATCTTCAGCCATTGATCATTCATCTCCTTCAATTCCTTCGCCACTCCTTCCGTAAGACTTCCGATCTTCGTTCGGGCGGCATCCACCGAATCCTGAGCTTCCAAAAGTTCCGGCATCAGGGATGCCTTTTCCAATGAACTTTCCGACTTTGAAAAATTTTTGAGGCATTCATCCACTTTCGCCCCGGCCAGGGCAAGATCCATCAGGTTCGCAGCCTGGCTCTGGGGAATCTCTTCGATCTTGGGCAACGGTTGTGCCGTTTCCAGCTCGATCAAATGTCGTAGCCGGGAGGCAGGATTTTTGAGGATCTCGTACCCCTCGTGTATCGACGCCATGGCGGCACCCGCCTGCATCCGTCCAAATTCATCGGGTTGAACATCCGGGTGAAATTGTTTGCACAAGGCGAGGTGGGCTTCCTGAAGCTCGCCAGGGTCAAACCACGGCTGCCGTTTCACTCCCAAAAGCGCAAAGGCATCCAGCTTGGTCATGCCGAAAAACTCTCTCCACAGGAACAATGCGCCGTCGCATTGGGATTGGTAACTTTAAAGCCACCCTTTTGCAGCTCACTGCTGAAATCGACCTCCGAGCCGCTGACAAAAAGGGCACTTTTGGGATCGACGACAATACGCACATCTTGGGATTCCACCAAAATATCCTTATTCACCGGGCTGTTGACCAGGTCCATCTTATACTGCAATCCGGAACATCCTCCGCCGATGACCGCTACCCGAAGAGCTCCCTGGAGGCGATTTTGACGGGTCAAAAGTTCTTTTAACTTGCTGGCAGCAGCCGGAGTGACACGCACCAGCTTTTCATTTCCCAACTTAAACTGAACGCCCGGATACTCAATCGCCATAATGGAGTAATTTAGCGCGTTTCAGCGTAAAACAAGAGACTAAATATCAAAATGGAAAGAACTCACGGCAAATGAAATTTTGTCCAAAAGGGGCTGCTGCCAGATGCCAAAAACAACCAATGCCGCGACTAAAATCAAAACCGTGGCACAGGTCGCCCCACTTATTTCCAATGTAGCCGTCTCCGGCGGATCCTGCCAGTACATCGCCCGCACAACCGAAAGATAGTAATAGAGCCCTGCCGCAGCACAGACAACACCAACGCCGATGAGCGGGTAATGATCGGCATATGTTCCCGTATGCCCGGAAAAAGCAGCTACAAACACGCCTAATTTCCCGGCAAATCCAGCCAGCGGTGGCAGCCCTGCCAACGAAGCCATCGCTATTGTCATGCCGAAGGCCAGAAGTGGAGAGCGCTGACTCAGCCCGGTAAAGTGACGAAGGTCCTCGCCGCCAAGCAACACCGAAACATGAGTAATGATGTAAAAAGCCAGTAATAGAGCGATGAGATAGACAGCGAGATACAAAAGAACCGAGGTAACGGAGCATTGGTTCAGGTCGCAAAGCCCCATGAGAATGAACCCTGCGTTCGCAATGCTGGAATAACCCAGAAGACGTTTCATATTCCGCTGGGTAAGTGCCGCAAGCGTGCCAAGAATCATCGACGCCGCAGCGAGCCATGCAAAAATATCTGACGCAACAGGCTTCAGGTGCGGCGTGGCAAACACGCCTCCAACGAAAAGGCGGATCAGGATCAGGAATCCCGCAGACTTTGAGGCAACAGCCAAAAGTGCTGTAACAGGCGTCGGGGCTCCCTGATAGACGTCCGGTGCCCACGAATGGAAAGGAACTGCCGCGATCTTAAACCCGATTCCGGCAATAATCAGTACCATCGCAAAGAGAACGACTTGCGATGGTTCCGGCACCGTCCAGAGCACCTTGAGCATCGAAAAATTAAGCGTGCCCGTGGGCGTGCTGCCGAAGACAAACGCTATCCCATAAACCAGAAAGCCCGTGGCCATGCCCCCCACCACGAGGTACTTCATTCCGGCCTCCAAGCCCCCCGGCGAATCCCGGTGATAGGAAACCAGGATGTAAAGAGATATGGTGACGAGCTCAAGCGCCACAAACATCGTCACAAAGTCCGCCGCCGATGCGAGTAGCATGAGCCCGACGGTGGTGAAAAGCGGAAGAATGAAGAATTCGTTTTTTGCGCTTTCAACAAGGCATATATATTCCCTCCCCATCACAAGCACCAAAAAGAGGGTGATGAGAAAGTAGTCCTTGAAAAAGACTGAAAGACCATCCACCAGATAAAGTTGGGGTGGATTGGCGTGCAGCATCTGGTAGGTGTACTTCGATAGGAACAGAGTGAGGACAACTCCCATCAGCGACCATGTCGCAACGGATCGGGGGTGGATGTTTTCCCGGGCAGAGACCAAGAGAAGGAGCAGGATCGCCCACAAAGTGAGAAACGCCTCAGGTGTGCAAAAAACCATCCAAAACGCCGTCATAGACCGAGTAACCTTTCAATACTTGGTTGGGCCATTGCCGTAATGGTCTTGGGCCAGAATCCAATCGTCAACAATGGTACAATCAAGAGCAGGTACGGCCAGATCACCGTAACATCCTTTATTTCCTTGCTTGCAACAAGTTGCGAAGGCTCTGCGTAAAAGACATTCCGAACGGCACGGAGCATGTAAATGGCTGAAATAATCAGGCCGAAGATGCAAAAAACTGTCGGGCAGGGAGAGGCATGCCAACTGCCGAAGAAAATGAGGATTTCTCCCGTAAAATTGGCGAATCCCGGCACTCCGATGGAGGCCAACGCCCCAATCACAAAGAGCAACACCAGTTGAGGCGTCTTGGATGCAAGCCCTCCGATCTCCGTCATGTTCAGTGTCCCCAGTCGCTGCCGTATCTCACCGGAAAGAGCGAACAACAAGGCGGTACTCAGCCCATGCCCAACCATCAACAATACCACCCCGGTCAAAGGAATGATGGCCTGAGGTTCCCGGAAAAAGCTCAAACCAGCAGCGATTCCCAGAAAGAGATAGCCCATATGCATGACACTTGAAAAACCGAGCATCAATCCCAAATCCTTTTGCGCAATCGTCACGTAACCGATCCAGACAACATTGAAGACGAGAAGAATCAGCAGGAGATTCAAATAGGAGCCCGCCCCATGCATTTGTGGGAGGAAGGGTTCCGCCAGACGCAGAAGTCCGTAAATCCCAAATTTTTTCAAGACTCCGGCATGCATCATGGCCACCGATGGAGGAGCCGAGCGGTAAGCCGGAGCCGCCCAGTTGTGAAAAGGCCAGAGAGAGACGAGCGTACCAAAGCCAATCAGCAAAAGGAGAAAGATGGCCTGGGAAGATGCGAGCGGGATCGAGCCCGCCCCCAATTGCTGTTGGAGGTCGACCAGATCAAACGTCGGAGGATGAGTGGGGGCGTGAAAATAAAAGAGCAACAGCCCGATCAACAGCACCAGACTGCCAGCTGAAAGATAGAGAGTGATCTGCGTCGCAACGGTCTTGCGGTCATGACTTCCCCAGATACCAATCATGAGAAATGTCGGAATCAGGGCCACTTCATGGAAGCCGTAAAAGAAAAACAGATCAAGTGCGGTGAAGGCCCCGATGGCCCCGGCAGAAATCAACAGGAGATAGATGTAAAATTCCTTTGCACGCCGGATATTCTCGGACGATACGGCCACGGCGGCCAAAGTCACGATTGCCGTGAGAAGTACAAGCGGAAGACTGATGCCGTCGACACCAAAATGTAAACTGATGGGGAAAAAAGCGTGAACACCGCTCAGGGGAATCCTTGTCACGAACTGGTATCCCCCGACATCCAGCTGGTACATCCAGTACATCTTCAGGGCAATGATCAAATTGATCCCTCCCGCCCATAGAGACACGCGACGGGGAGAAAACAGGCCAAGAGGAATCAGCAAAGCCGCCAGCACGGGGACGAAAATCATGAGCACAGGAAGAAGATTCATGACAACAGCAACACCTTTGTTAAGATGGCCAAGGCTCCGACAATAAATAGAGCTATGTAGTAGCTGACACTGCCACCTTGGAAAATCCTCAAAATCTCCCCGACTCCAACCACCATCAGCGTCGGGATTCTGACAAGAACCATCTCCACCACCCAGCGATCCAGCCAGTTTGCAATGGCGCCAAAGATCGCCTGAAGAGGAATGATCGTGACCCCATAAATTTCATCCGTGTAAAACTTCTTTTCGAAAATCGTGATCTGAACCGGATCTTTTTCCACTCCGTGATAAAGATCCCACGCCAGCCAGATGCCGAGCACGAGCGCCATAAACGCCATGCCTTTGACAAGCCCGCCATCTTCCCCGGCGACAGCCTCCTGATGACCCGTGAGGTAGTGCTCAATCGGGAAATATCCGGCAAAAACCGCAAAAATAGCGAGGCCCAGAAGCGGCATGATCATAATGGGGGAAGCCTCATGCGCATGCTCGGCAATCTCCGAACGGGGTTTGCCCAGAAAGGCGACGACAACCAGCCGCGTCATATAAAATGCGGTAATTCCAGCCGTCACGAGAAGAACGAAGAAAACAACAAAACTGTGCATGCGGTAGGCATCGGTAAGGATGGACTCCTTGCTGAAGAAACCGGAAAAGAGCGGGACTCCCATCAATGCCGCAGTCCCCACAAGGAAGGTGTAAGTCGTCCACCCCATTTTCTCGATCAAACCGCCCATCTTCCAGATGTTTTGTTCATGATGGAGCGAGTGAATCACGGCCCCGGCACCGAGGAAGAGAAGTGCTTTAAAACAGGCATGCGTGACCAGGTGAAACATGCCGGCGCTCCAGACTCCGAGTCCCACCGCCGCCACCATGTAGCCAAGTTGCGACAGCGTGGAATAGGCGAGAATCCGCTTGATGTCGTTCTGCTGGATCGCCGCAAGCGAGGCGAAAAAAGCGGTCAGCGTGCCCGTCACCGCTATGATAAAGAGAACATTATGGCTCAACTCGAGAACGGGAA
>Ga0187810_10000742_pt1 | contig 11781 bp, 10 predicted proteins | sample NC_wetland_sal_i_9_FD_132963 | JGI IMG/M metagenome (GOLD analysis project Ga0187810, IMG submission 132963) | Wetland sediment microbial communities from Neuse River Estuary, North Carolina, USA - ASW_5 | ecosystem: Environmental > Aquatic > Freshwater > Wetlands > Sediment | place: USA: North...
ATGCTGGCATGGATGGTCATCAGTGAGCGAAGCTTCGCGCCGCTCGGCCGGTTGCTGACTCTGCGGCGTGGATTGTCCTTCCTGGTGGCGGTGCTGGTTTGCCTGCTCGCTGTATGGGCGTGCTTCCGATTCTCCTTCGGCAACGGACTGCCTGCTCCGGAACTTTTCGCAGGGCTCCGGCAGGCTTCGACACATCAGAGGCTGGGACATCCTTCGTATTTGCTGGGCGCGCGCAGTTTGTCTGGATTCTGGCTGTTTTACCCAGTGGCGCTCGCGGTGAAGACTCCCCTGGGCTTCCTCGGCTTACTGGCCGGAGGAATTGCGCTGGCCTGGAGCAGACGGAAGAATTTGGCTTGGTCCATACCCTTGGCCGGCATCGTCGGCATTCTCGCGGTGGGGCTGTACAGCCGCATTAATATTGGCACGCGACACGTGCTTCCCATCTATTTCTTCTTCGCGCTGCTGGCAGCGGCGTTCGTGTGGGAGTGGATGGGGCGCGCCTCCGAACGGCGTTGGATGGGCTGGGCGGTAGCCGTGCTGGCGGGATGGCTGATCGTATCAGGCGCGTGGAACCACCCCGACTATCTGGCCTATTTCAACGAGCTGGCGGGCGACGAACCAGAAAAGATTCTGGCTGACTCGGACCTGGACTGGGGCCAGGATATGTTGCGGCTCAGCGCCCGCTTGCGCGAGCTCGGGGCGCAGTCTGTCACCTTCAACCCCTTCATCATTGCCTACCTGCACGACTATCATGGCTTCCCTCCCATTGAGCCAAGCGATCCCGGATCGCCGTCACCCGGTTGGAACGCAGTCAGCATCACAGTCTGGAAAGCTGCCCGCTTGGGGCTGATGGAGCAGCATAAGGACCTGCAGTTGTGGCCCGATGTTTACAAGCCGAAAGAGCGAGTGGGGCGCGGCGTTCTTCTTTACTATTTCGATCCCTCCCAGTTTGAATTACCAAAGCCTGGAGAATAAAAGAGCCGGGAGGATAGTCGCCCAGCGAGTATCAACGGCCGGTGGCCGGTTGCGGTGGCACGTAATACAGGAGGATCGACCGCCCGACCCGTTCGGTGGGCTTGACGACATCCGGCCACGTAATTTCGCTGCGGCGGTTGCGAAACGGGAGGCCCATGCGATTCAGCTTCCAATGCGTAACCTGTACCGCGTTCCAGCCGGGAGCGGGAGCGTCGGCGTCGTTTTGCTGGTGGGGCGGGAATCCGAGCTCGGCCAAGCTGATCGTGATCGTGGGCGTGAACGTGACGCTTGGTGCGTTGAGGTCGCGCAGCCGTTGGCCCAGGCGCTTGATATCCTGCCCCCAATCCAGATCCGAATCCACCACGACGCGCTCGGGCTCGTCGCCGGCGAAGGCATTGAAGTACGCCAGGTAGTCTGGGTGTGCCGCCAGTGAACTGATCACCAGCCAGCCGGTTGCCGCGGCAGCAGCCCAAAGAGCCCATTTCCGCTGGCGGCTCTCCTGGATCAACCAGAGCGTCCCCGCAGCGGCGATGATCGCGAAGAATGGGAACGCCGGCAGGATGTGGCGGATTCCAATATTGATTCGGGCCGACATCGCGACGGCGAGAATCCCGGCGGGAATCGCAACAGCAAGAGCGAAGGGCCACGCGCCGGCCGCACGCGCGGGCCGGCGCCAAAGGCCAACCGCTGCAAGAATCCAGAGGCCTAGCGGCAGCTTCACCGCCATTAAGATCGGGAAGTAGGCCCACCAGCCGTTTGTCCGCAACGTGCCCAGCAAGAAGGAATGGTGGCCCGTTCTATTGTGATCCGCCACTTCTTTCACGCCCGAATACAGCTCGGGAAATGGCACGCTAAATGGAACCCAAACGGTCTTTCCGAACGAGAAACGATACCCAGCCCAGATGACGAGCAGACTCAGCAATGTAGCCAAGCCAATCCACGGCACGCGCGCCGCCAACAAGCGCGCCATTTTTGAGACGTTCGGCCGATTCGCATACAGCCAGTAAGCAAGAGCCGCGACTGCCGAGGCGGGATAGAACGCCAGAGCCGAGAACTTGGTAATCACCATCAAGCCCATCGCCAAGCCGAGCCATGCCGTGCGCTCGAGGTCGGGCTGCTCGAGAAATCGTACCGACGCATAAGTGGCAGCGGCGAAACAAGCTGTGACGCCTATGTCGGTAGTGGAGAGTCCCGCGTGGCCGAGCACCGTGGGGGTCATAGTGAAGATCAGCACGCTCAGCACTCCTCCGGCCGTGTCCAGGATACGCCGTCCCCACAAGAACACCATCCAGCATGCCAGCCAGAAGAATGGCAGGTTGCCGGCGCGCGACAGGGCCAGGCGAAGATCGTAGTGATCGCCTCCGTATAGGATGCTGTCACCCTCCAGCGTCATGTCTTCCTGCCGGTTCGATCGCGCACCAGCCAGGTAGGGGCCCAGCGCCACCATCACGCGCGTCAACGGCGGATGCTGATGTTCGTAGTGGTAGATTCCTTGGTCCAGCCACTGCAAGCCGCAAGCAATGTGAGCCGGTTCATCGGAAGTGTGATTGAACACGGTGTACGTGAAAGCGATGCGGACGGAGGCGATCAGAATCAGAGCAACTACGATTGCCGCGGCGCGCTGAGCGAGGAGCGATTCCAGGCGCTCGGAAAGTGGAGGCGCGGATTGCACTACAACCTGGGAGTGGGAGTGCGCTGCTGCCGTCTTCTTGCGAGTCTTAGCCACGGAATCTCAATGATAAAACACAACACCAGCGCCGAGACACCTGCGACCGGTGTTCCATTGCTACAATCGAGAGTCGTCGTTGCCAGTTTTGCAGGCCCCGTTACAAATTCATGCCAAAAGTTACGAAAAAGAAGACCCGAGTTTCGCCGGAGCAGGTCGAAAAGAGCCCCGAGCAGAAGATTGTGGATCGGTGGCCTGTTCTCGCGCCCCTGATTCTTCTGGTCATGACGCTGTTCTGCTATTGGACGCCGATGACGTCCAACGAAACGTCGATTTTGTGGGATGCGGCCGACTACTTTCAAGTAATCCAGAACTACCTGTCGCAGGAGCTTCACGCCTGACGAATCCCGTTCTGGTCGCCGTATCCGTGGGCTGGTTACCCGTTTCTCGCCGATCCGCAGGTGGGCGCCTGGTATCCGCTCAACTGGCCGTTTTTCCTTGCCGGCGTTTACCCGCATTTGTTGGTCGTGGAGCATTGGCTGCACGCGCTGCTGGCATGCTTAGGGGCTTATTTCCTGGCGTGGCGCTTGCTGCGTCATCGCCAAGCCGCGGTGCTGGCCGGGCTCTGCTACGGGCTTTCAGGATTCTTCGCCGGCCACAGTTCTCATACGCCCATGCTGCAAGGCGCGGCTTGGATGCCTTGGCTGCTACTGTTGCTCGACCTCGCATTGGAATCCCATCCATTGCGCTACACAATTCTCGGCGGATTGGCCTCGGGCATGTTGATTCTGGCCGGCCACTTTCAGACCATCTTGTATAGCTTTCTCGCTCTCGGGCTCTTTGCTGTCGCGCGAGTGGCCGCCGAACCGCGCCGCTGGGTTCGAATTTTCGGGATGGCTCTCGCGATGCCCATGATCGGAACGTTGTTATCCGCGGTTGGAACGGGGCCAGGTTTGGAATTGACGCTGAATTCGATCCGCACCGGGCTAAGCGCCACCACCCGGCATGAGGGCATGATCCCTTTCGTCGCGTTGTCCACCCTCGTGGCGCCGGATTTCTACGGAGTGTTCTCGGGCGACTATCATGGGCCGGCGGATATCACGCAATACTATTTTTACGCGGGAATTCTGCTGGTTCCGCTGGCAATCTTTGGCTTGCGCGACCGCCGGTTGCGGATCGCGGGAGTGCTGCTGATCGTCCCCACCATTTGGTATGCGATGGGACAATCGGCGGGACTCTATCGTCTGGTGGCGCTCCTGCCCGGCTTCAGCAGCGTTCGCGCTCCAGTGAACATTTGGTTTGTGCCATCGCTTGGCTTGGCGCTGCTCGCGGCCGCCGGGTTGGCGGCAATTGCCGATCGATGGCCCATTCGCTGGCTGCCCCTCGTCGTCTTGCTGTTCTTCTGCGCCGATCTTGTCTACCATCAATCGGCAACCAATCCTCTGGCGTATGCGCGGCAGAGTTACGAAGAAATGTACGGATCGAAGGAGGAGCTGTTCCAGCAAGCCGTAGCCAGCGCTTTGCCGCCCCTCACGCGATTCGATGGCGCTGACATGCTGGCCAGTTTCGGCCCCTTGGCGCATTATTTCACCGAACGCACCGAAGTGACCTACGGATACGATCCCCTGGAGCTTTCGCGTTTCATCGGCTTTGCTTCCGCTATGCGTTCGAACAACGCGCTGCGCAAGGATCTCAACATCAGCCGATGGCTCGACCGCCGTACCGGCAATATACACGTGCTGGACGATCCGCTCCCGCGCGCCAATTTTCCAAAAGAATTGGTGCGAGTCAGTTCGGACGAGGAAAGCAAACAGCGGCTCGCGACACTGGACCCGGCGCGTCAGGCCTTGGTTCCAGCCGCGATCAATCTGGCGGCGCAGGACGGAGCCGGCACTGCGGATGTGCGCGAGTTTACGCCAGGCCACTATCGGATTCATTACCACTGCGCGACGCCCAGTCTCGTGCGGGTGAGCAATGCATACTTCCCTGGGTGGGCCGCGAAGTCGGGCGCCCAAAATCTCTCGGTGTTTCCCGTGGATTATGCATTGATCGGCGTCGTGGTGCCGGCCGGTGAAGGCGACTTCGTGCTGGATTACCGTTCCACCTATTTTGCAGCCGCCGGAGCGGTGTCGCTCATCGCGCTGCTAGGCTGTCTGGCGGCCCTGGCCTTCACTCGCCGTTAATTCATCCTTAACATCAATCACTTAGCGGGGATCGTAAGCGTCCCTTCTTGATTCGAATCGCAGAATGCAATATAATAATTGCATATTGCGATATGAGGCTCGGCGAAAAGATCCGCTATCTCCGCGACGTCGAGGGCACCCTGCGCGGACTGGGCCGCGAGATGACGCAGCAAGAAATCGTCGGCGCCATCAAGCGTGAGCTGAAACAGTCCATCAGCCAGTCCTATTTGTCGCAGATCGAAAGCGGGAGCCGCCCGCACCTGACCAACGATACTCGCATGCTGCTGGCGCGCTTCTTCAAAGTGCATCCGGGCTATCTCGTGGACGACCCCGAAGGTTTTCACACTGAGCTGATGTCCGATGTTCGCGTGGGCGAGGATCAGTTGGATCTTTGGCTGATCGGCGGCGCGGAGCGGTTTTCCCGCGACCCGGAAGTCAGCCGCGCGCTACTCAGTTTGGCCATGCACGAAGATTCTCGCAAGTGCCTGTTGTTGATCGAATCGATCTTGGATACGCCGGGACTGACCGATCGTCTGTTCCAGGTTCTTCGGCCGGAGTTGCAGCCGGCTTCACGGAGGAAAGCCCGATGACTTGGGAAACCTTCTATTTCTTCTGCTTTTGCGTCGGCTTCTTGTGCAGTCTGGTCTCGTTCCTCGCCGGCACGTCGCACCTGCATATCCATTTGCCGAGAGGGCTGCACGGACACGTCCACCACCCGGGCGCGGGCGGCAAAGGATCGCAAATGTCTCCGATCAATTTCGGAACTGTAGCGGCGTTCCTCGCGTGGTTCGGCGGCACCGGGTATCTGTTGAGCCGCTATTCCAGCATCTGGGCTCTATTAGCCTTAGGCCTCGCATTCGTCAGTGGATTGGGCGGCGCCGCGGCCGTCTTTTGGTTTCTGTTTAAGGTGCTGCTGGCGCATGAACGGGATTTGGATCCGGCCGACTATGAAATGGTAGGCGTGCTCGGCCGATTAAGCACGACGTTGCGAGAAAACGGCACCGGAGAAATGATTTTCTCTCAGGACGGCTCGCGTCGCGCGGCCAGTGCGAGAAGTGAAGACGGCCAGCCCATCGCCAAGGGTGTGGAAGTGGTGGTCACGCGCTACGAGCGCGGCATCGCCTACGTTCGCCCGTGGGAAGAAATCACTGAAGGGAAAAAGGAGAGTTAGTATGCCATCTCAATTGTTAGAAGCACTCACGATAGCCGGACTCATGGTCCTGGTCGTCATGTTCTTCATGGCGATGTTCGCCCGGCTCTACCGCAAGGCGGGTCCGCACGAGGCGCTGGTTGTGTACGGCTTTCGGGGCACTCGCATTGTGAAGGGGCAAGGCACAGTGATCTTTCCCATGATCGAAAGCTACCACGAGCTTTCACTGCAATTGATGTCCTTCGATGTCGCTCCGCAGCAGGACCTCTACACCAAGCAAGGCGTCGCGGTCACAGTGGAAGCCGTGGCGCAGATCAAGGTGAAGTCGGACCCCGAGTCGATTAAAACCGCATCCGAGCAGTTCCTCACCAAGACCGATCAGTCTCGGGAAGCGTTGATCCGGCTTGTGATGGAGGGCCACCTGCGCGGCATCATCGGCCAGCTTTCCGTGGAACAGATCGTCAAGGAGCCCGAGATGGTGGGCGACCGCATGCGCGGCACTTGCGCCGACGACTTGAGCAAGATGGGCCTGGAAGTGATTTCGTTCACCATCAAAGAAGTCCGCGACAAGAACGAGTACATCTCCAACATGGGACGTCCGGACATCGCCCGCATCAAGCGCGATGCCGACGTGGCAACGGCCGAAGCCGAGCGCGACACCGCCATCAAACGTGCCGAGGCGATGCGCGCAGCCGCGGTAGCCAAGGCGCAGGCCGATCAGGAGCGTGTTCTCGCGGAGGCGTTGTCGCAGGCCAAGCAGGCTGAAGCCAGCCGCGACCTCGAAATCAAGAAGGCGACTTACGTGGAGGCAACCAAGAAGCAGCAGGCGCAGGCCGACAAAGCCTACGACATCCAAACCAACATCATGCAGCAGCAGGTGATCGCCGAACAGGTCAAGATCCAGCAGGTGCAGAAGGAACAAGAGATCAAGGTGCAAGAGGCCGAGATCAAGCGCCGGGAAAACGAGCTGATCGCCACCGTTCTCAAACAAGCGGAAGTGGAACGTGGCCGGATCGAAGCTCTGGCGAACGCCGAGAAGTCGCGGCTTACGTCGGAAGCCGAAGGCCACGCAGCGGCGATCCGTTCGCAAGGTGAAGCCGAGGCCGAGATCATTTTGAAGAAGGGTGAAGCCGAAGCCAAGGCCATGAGCGTGAAAGCCGAGGCCTATCAGGAATGGAACCAGGCCGCGGTGGTCGACAAACTCATCACGGGGCTGCCGGAGGTGGTGCGCGCGCTGGCATCGCCGCTCGCGAACATCGACAAGATAACCATCGTCTCCACCGGCAACGGCGACTCGGCGGGCATGCACAAAGTCACGGGCGATCTCACCAAAATCGCGGCGCAGATCCCCGCATTGTTTGAAACGCTTTCGGGCATGCAGATGTCCGAACTGTTGGGCAAGGTTAGAACCATCGGCGACAAGGGTCCCAAACCCGGCAACGGATCGGAACCGGTCGCCAATACTTAAGGAGGTACATCATGGCACTTTTGGAGCGCGTTGCGACTCTGGTGCGAGCGAATCTCAACGACATCATCGACAAGGCCGAGGAGCCCGAAAAGATGATCAAGCAGGTGATTCTCGACATGCAGAATCAGCTATTGCAAGTGAAGACTCAGGTGGCGATCGCTATCGCCGACCAGCATTTGCTCGAAAAGAAGCAGAAGGAGAACCAGGAAAAATCGGCCGATTGGACTCGCAAGGCGGAGTTGGCCGTGGACAAGAAAGATGACGATCTGGCCCGAGCAGCCATTGAGCGATCGATCAGCTACCGCTCGCTGGCCGAGAACTTCGCGGACCAGGTGGCTGATCAGACGGTACAGGTAGAAAATCTGAAGTCGGCGTTGCGCAAGCTGGAACAAAAGCTGGCCGAGGCACAGGCCAAGAGCGATGTGTTGATTGCGCAGCATCGGCGCGCGCGGGCGTTGAATAAGGCTGGTGACGCGCGTCTGGCGATGGGCAGTGCTTCGAGTGGCGAGGCGTTCGACCGCATGAAGGGCAAGGTGCAGCGCAGTGAAGCGTTGAGCCAGGCGAAGGCCGAACTTACCGGCGATTCCATCGAGGATCGCCTGGCGTCGCTAGAAAAACAGGAGGAGGTGACGCGCCTGTTGGCGGAGTTGAAAGCTAAGCGCGGTGCGTAGAAGCAGCCACCTCGCTGCCCCAGCGCTCGGCCAGATCGGTGTGGATGCCGAACTGATCCAGCGTCCGCATCACGATATGATCCACCATCTCCTCGATTGATTGCGGATGATTGTAGAACGCGGGCACCGGCGGCAGAATCACCGCGCCCATGCGCGACAGCTTCAACATGTTCTCGAGGTGAATGTCGTTTAACGGAGTTTCGCGCACCAGCAGCACCAGCTTGCGCCGCTCCTTGAGAACGACGTCGGCCGCGCGATGCACCAGGTGCTCGCCTTGGCCGCTTGCGATGGCTGCCAGAGTCCGCATGCTGCAGGGCGCGATCACCATTCCGGCCGTGACGAACGAACCGCTCGATAGCGCTGCACCCTGGTCGCTCGCCGCGTAAGAAAAGGACGCCATTTGCCGGACGCGATCCAGTGTGTAGGAAGTCTCTTCGGCCAGTGTGTGAGCGCCCCACTTGCTCACGATCAGGTGCGTTTCCACACTCGATCCCTGCAACGCTCCGAGCAGACGAATCCCGAAAATGGTTCCGGTGGCGCCGGTGATTCCAACCACTAAGCGTTGAGAATGGCCTTCTGTCATTCGAAATGCGCCCGAACTCCGATCGTATCAGATGCCAGGCTCGGCACTCGCTTCCCTCCACTGCATACCAGCGGTGAACTCCGCGCCGACTGCGAACTTGGATGCGGCCGTGCGCAGACAATAGCGGACCGAAGCGTTTCCCAGCAATCCCAATTTGGTTGCCCGGAGCGTTACATACGCGTGCAGAGGCAGGGCCTCCGGCATCTGCAGCCGTATGCCGGATTTCGAAATATCGACAGCTCGGACAGTCGCGAATTTGTTGTCGCCCCGAGCGTCGCGCCAGATGAGAGTGACGTTGTGGTCACACGGCTGCCGTTCCTGGCGTCGTAGATCGTGCCGGGTCCCCATCTTCTGATCCCACCTTAACCTTAGATCCGAATCAGGCTACCGCCATAGAACATCGGTCCCAGAACCGGGCTGCCTGCCGTACTAAGAACCTGGCTCGTCAAATCCCATGTAACCGGCGGGCAGGTCACGACATTACGTTGCTCTGGTACCTAGCGAACGCTGATGGAATACGGCATTAATTTCAGGAAGCCGCGTTGCGAGAGAGCCTCGAAGGGAAGCTTGCCGACGATCTTCTCCATTCGCATTTGGACTTCGGCTGTGGGATCGGCGCGGCTGAACAACAGGTCGAAGACGCTTCGCCGGCCGGGGTAGGGCACCAGAGTCACCCGGTCGGAAGGCGACATATGCGCTTGCTGTTTCAGGATTTCGACGGCGCGATCGAGGCCGCCCAACTGATCCACCAGCCCGTTCTGCTTAGCTTGCGCTCCCAGCCAGACGCGGCCTTGCGCCAGCGGTTCGATCTGGTCGAACGGCTTTTTGCGTCCCTCCGCCACATGGCCGACGAAGGCCCGGTAAAACGCGTCGATCTGGCTCGCGATCTTCTTGCGCTCGTCGTCGCTCATCGGAGCATAGTCGGAATCGATGTCGGCGTACCGGCCGCGCGACAGCAGTTGCTTATTCACGCCGATCTTGTCATACAGTCCGTGCAGATTGAGCCGCGCGAAAATCACACCAATCGAACCCGTAAGCGTGTTCGGATACGCGATGATCGGATCGCCAGTGGCGGCGACATAATACCCGCCCGACGCTGCTTCGTCGCTCATCGAAATCACCAGCGGCTTCTTCTTGCTGAGGTTTTTGGCTTCGTGCAGCATGTCGTCTGACGCCACGGCGTCGCCGCCCGGCGAATTGATGCGCAGGATCACACCCTGAATGGACGAATCGTTTTCCACTTGCTTCAGGAGCTTGATGAACCCGGTCCCGGTGAAACTTTCGTCGTCCGCGGTTTCGTTGCCCGTGCCCTGCGTAATCATTCCATCGCCCACAACGAGCGCGATTCGACGGCCGCCGCCCGCCGAGAGCAGCGGAACCTTCAAATAGGCCTTGCTGGAGACCTTTTTCAACTCGGTCTGCTTCAAGCGGGTCTGCATTTCCGTCACCGCCTGGTCTTCATAGCCGAGCGCATCGATCAAACCGCCGGCGGCCGCATCGCGCGCCAGGAACGGGCCGTCGTCGATCAACGTACGAACGGCATCCGGCTGCTTCTTGCGGTCTTGGGCCACCGTCGCGATCAGGTTTCCGTAGTACTGATCGAGAATGTCGTTCAAGACTTCGCGCGTTTCCCCCGACATCGAGGTCTGCGTGAGAATGTCGCCGGCGTCTTTGTACTTGCCCGCGTGAATCACGTCCGCCTTGACGCCGACCTTATCGAGGGTGTCTTTGAAGTACATGGACTCGACGCGCAGGCCCTTCAGATCGAGCGAATCCTCCGGGGCAAGAAAGATCTTGTCCGTGGCCGACGCTAGATAATACTCGCGCGCGCTCGGCCCGTGCAAATACGTGATGATCGGCTTTCCGGATTTCTTGAACTGCAGAATCTCGTCGTGGATTTCCTGCATTTTGGCCCAGCCGATGTTGAGCCCGCGCGGTTCGAACAGGATTCCACGAATGCGTGAATCCGCGGCAGCCTTGCGGAACGTGTCCCAAACCTGTTCCACCGACAACGGAGTCTGATTTTGGAGAAACGGAATCGGGATCTCGGCCGGCAAGCGCTCCGGCACATCGTCCGACAGGGTAAGCACGAGCGTCGAGCCATCGGCGACACTCACGGGCCGGTTCGCGAACGAGCCGGCGAAGCGAACCATCGCGAAGACCAGAATCAGCGCGGTGAGGCCGCACAACAGAACGCCAGCTACCAAGCCGATCAGGAAGTTTTTCATATTTTGCTCCGCAAATTAGACGCCCGGACGATCACACTTGCCTCATGTGAAACGTGACTGGTGCGTCATCCTACGCGCAACTCATTCTACACCGGGGGCCTGCTTGCGCTCGATGAGGGATTCGATCGGCGATATGCTATGGAGAGCCATGTCAACGAACGCCATCGATTCCGTGCTCAAGGAACAGCGCGTCTTTGAGCCATCCGACGAGTTTCGCGCCGGGGCCCAGATCAAGAGCCGAGCCGAATACGAGCGCTTATATAAGGAAGCTAAGGACGACCCGGAAGGTTTCTGGGCCAAGATCGCCGGCGAGCTGCATTGGTTCAAGCCTTGGGATCGCGTGCTGGAGTGGAAGCTGCCATTCGCCAAATGGTTCCTCGGCGGCGAGCTGAACATTTCCGACAACTGCCTTGACCGCCATGTCGCCACCTGGCGCAAGAACAAGGCCGCCATCTTGTGGGAAGGCGAGCCGGGCGATTCCCGCACGCTCACCTATCAGCAGCTCCTGCGCGACGTTTCCAAGTGCGCGAACGTGCTGAAGTCGCTGGGCGTCAAAAAGGGCGATCGTGTGGCGATCTATATGGGGATGGTCCCCGAATTGCCCATCGCGATGCTGGCATGTGCGCGCATTGGAGCCACGCACACTGTGGTCTTCGGCGGATTCTCCGCGCAGGCGCTGATCGATCGCATCAACGATTGTGGAGCGACTGCGGTGATCACGCAGGACGGGGCGTTTCGTAGAGGCACTGAGGTGAAGCTGAAAGAGGCTGTCGACCAGGCGATGCCGCACTGCTCCACGGTAAAGAACGTGTTGGTTTACCGCCGCACCGGCAGCAACGTCACGATGCATCCGGGCC
>Ga0187810_10000743_pt1 | contig 11759 bp, 10 predicted proteins | sample NC_wetland_sal_i_9_FD_132963 | JGI IMG/M metagenome (GOLD analysis project Ga0187810, IMG submission 132963) | Wetland sediment microbial communities from Neuse River Estuary, North Carolina, USA - ASW_5 | ecosystem: Environmental > Aquatic > Freshwater > Wetlands > Sediment | place: USA: North...
GGGGTCGGAAGGTTTTGGTTTTCCTCCTCTTGTCCTCCACTCAGTGGACGGGATCAATACGGATTAAGCCGTGTTTGAGTTTTGAGTAAAAGGTAAAGCTGCTCCAGGGCCAGTCCTTGGCGTTCATCGACGCGAGTCGTGCGGCTTCAATGCGCGCCAAACTCCTTTCCCCCGCCGCCGGTGGTGATCGCTGGAACCAGTGTAAACCCGGCCCCACCTTGTGCTATACTTGTATAGCGAGGTGACCATGCTGGCCATTCGTCTGCCCCACTCCATTGAAAAGCGCCTCGAGCGGCTCGCCCGGCGCACTGGCCGCACCAAGAGCTTCTACGCGCGGGAAGCCATCTTGGAGCACCTGAAGGACCTCGAAGACCTCTATCTGGCCGAAGGCGCATTGGAACGCATCCGCAGCGGCGCGGAGAAAACCCTTCCCCTCAAAGACGCATTGAAGCGCCATGGCTTGGAACGTTGAACTGGCCGAGTCGGCGGCCCGGGAACTCGCTAAGCTTGACCCCTCGGAACGCAAACGGATCGTAAAGTTCCTTCGCCAGCGCCTCGCCCGGCCCGATGATCCGCGCTCCATCGGGGAAGCGCTGCATGGTTCCCGGCTGGGGGAGTTCTGGAAATATCGTGTGGGCGACTACCGTCTCATCGTCAGGATCGAAGACGATCGCCTGGTCGTGCTGGTTCTCCGCGTGGGTCATCGCAAACAAGTCTACCGTTGACGCAGCACGCGGGCAAAGAAGTGCCGCGCGCCTTTCGCACCGCCGCCATACAATCCTCATGAATGCCGTCAGGGAACGATTGCCATCGCTCCGTTGATGGGCGCTCGCAGTCCGGCACTCCGGGAACGAATTTCCGCGAAGGTGATGGGCAAGTCGAGCTGCCACCACTCGGTTTCCGAGGGGTGGGCGTTCGATTACTGCTGAGCGAGGGCGATGGTAAGCAGCAGCGCGTGCTGCGTCCCGATCCAGGAATCCTTCACGTCGTCGGCTTCCTGCAGCGAATGCGCGCCCATCTCTCTTCCTCCGCCGCCGATGGTGATGGCCGGAATTCCCAGGCTCATCGGATAATTCGAATCCGAAGAGGCCGCGCCAAACTCCGGCAGCGGCAGTCCGAGCGCGCGATTCACGGCGATGGCGCGCAGCACGATCGGCGAGGACGGGTCGGTGCTCCCCGCGGGACGATTGCCCACCTGATCCACCGTCACGCTGATTTTGCCGCGGTCGTGCCAGCGTTGATTCTCTTCGTCGAGCGCGGCCTGCACGGCCTGTTTGAATTTCGCGTTCAGCGCGTCGAGCGATGATTTTTCCACCGAGCGCATGTCCACCTCGGCCCAAGCCTCGAACGCGATGGAGTTCACCGAAGTGCCGCCGCCGATGCGCCCCACGTTGAACGTGGTCTTGGGCTGCTCGGGCACCTGGAAGTCGGCGACCTTGGCGATCATGCGGCCAAGCGCGTGAATCGGGTTGGCGATGCCGAACGCGCCGTAGCTGTGCCCGCCGGGCCCTTTGAATGTGACGCGGTAGCGGTAACTGCCCACGCCGCCGTTGGTGATGCGATCGGCTTCGCCCGGCTCGATGGAAACGAATTCGTCAATCTGCCCCTTCATCGTCTTGTCGAACAGCTCTTTCATTCCGCGCAAATCGCCGAGGCCTTCTTCGCCGACATCGGCGACGAACGTAACGCTGCCTTGCGTCTCGACGTCCGCGTGATCGAGCGCGCGCACCACGCCGAGCAGCGTCGCCAGGCCGCGGCAATCGTCGCCGATGCCCGGCCCTTTCAGCAGCGTGCCCTCGCGCTTCACGGTGACGTCCGTGCCTTCCGGAAACACGGTATCGAGATGCGCGGCGACGACCAGGTGCGGGTGCGCAGCTTTGCCCGGACGGTCACCCAGGACATTCCCGGCGGCGTCAATTCGAACGTTCTGCAAATGTTCCACGTGGAACAATCTCGCAATCTCTTCAGCGCGCTTGGTTTCCTTGAACGGCGGCGCGGGAATCTCGCAAATGTGAATCTGCGTCTCGATGATTTCGGGCTCGTTGGCCTTGGCAAAATCCAGCGCCGCGCGCACGGCCGGCGTTTGCATCAACTTTGCCGGATCGTCGGCCGCGCGCAGCAGCACGGCTGCGGAAAAGAGCAGAACCAACGATTTCGCAATGCGTTTCATGGACGATTCCTCCTGGTGCGGTCCGGCATTCTAGCAACAGGACGCGCGCTCGCAAAGCGGGCCTCTCTCCCCACTCCCATTGCGCGAATGGCGCGCACGCTTGGCGAATTTCCGCCGCGCGGCCACTCGGGTCTGCAAATTTCCTGACTTCCATTTTGAGCGGAACTGAAGTATTTTGCCGCGCGCGGCGGACGGAACGCCCCGTCAACATTCATGAGTGAGGCATCGCTGACACCGCAAGTCACCGGCGGCCCTGCCACGCGCGCCGAAGCCATGCCGTGGAGTCTCACCAAGCGCATCGCGTTTCGATTCTGCTTTCTTTACTTCACGTTGTACGTCGTGGCCGCGCAGATGCTCGGCTCGCTTTTCCCGTTTGCCGATTTCACCGAACTGGGAACATTGCGTTATCCGCGCGCCGTGGTGGAGTGGGTCGCCAAGCACTTCTTCCGCGTCACCGCGCAACTGGTCGTCACCGACAGCGGCAGCGGCGACAAAACGTTCGACTGGGTGCAGACGTTCTGCATTCTGATTCTGGCGATAGTTGGGACGGCGGTTTGGTCATTGCTGCGCCGCGGGCCAAAGAACTACTCGAAGTTGTACGCGTGGTTCCGCGTTTTCCTTCGATTCTCGCTGGCCGCCACGATGCTCACCTACGGGGTGATCAAGGCCGTTCCGCTGCAAATGAATTTTCCGCGGCTGGCTCGGTTGCTCGAGCCCTACGGAAATTTCTCGCCGATGGGAGTCCTGTGGGCGTCCATCGGCGCGTCGAAAGCATACGAAATCATTACGGGTTGCGCCGAGCTGGCCGGCGGCATTTTCCTTTTTTCCCCGCGCACAACGACCTTTGGCGCGTTGATCTGCATGGCCGATTCGATCGAAGTCTTCTCGCTGAACATGACCTACGACGTGCCGGTGAAGCTCTTCGCATTCCACTTGATTCTGCTGGCCGTGCTTCTCCTCGCGCCGGACGCGCGCCGACTGGCGAATGTTTTCTTCCTCAACCGTCCCGTTGCGCCGTCGGCGGAGACGCCGCTGTTTCGCAGCGCGCGCGCGAATCGCATCGCGCTGGGGGCGCAAATTCTTTTCGGCGTCGCCCTGGTGGGCATGAATTTTTACGCGTCCATACAGGAATACAAGACTTTCGGCGAGGGCGCGCCGAAGTCGCCGCTTTACGGCATCTGGAACGTCGAAGATTTTTCGCTCGACGGCCAGCCGCGTCCGCCTCTGCTGACCGACGCGGAGCGCTGGCGCCGCTTGGTTTTCGAGTTTCCAAAGTTTATGACGCTGCAGCACATGGACGAAGCAAACACCTTGTACGGCGCAACGATTGACATGAAGGCCGGTTCGGTCGCGCTCATGAAATCGAGCGACAAAAACTGGAAGGCGGCGTTTTCTTTCTCACAGCCCGCGACGGGCAAATTGATTCTCGACGGCGAAATGGATGGCCACAAAATCCACGCACAGCTTGAGTTGTTTGACCGCTCGAAATTTCTACTGGTCAAAGGCGGCTTTCACTGGATTCAGGAGTTTCCCGTGAACCGCTGAGCAAAGATGGATTCCTTCCACAATTCACCGCAAGGAGAGATTCTTCGCTTGCCTGCGGCGGGCAGGCCTGCCTGCCGCAGGCAGGAATGACAGCGCGCTCTTTGCGACTATTTGCCAGGGAATCTTCCGGGAGAATGTTGCGTAGACAACAAAAAGGCGGAGAACTTTTGCCGCGGGAGAGGCGCGCGAGGAATCGCGCGAAGGAAACAGCGGGCTGGGCGGGGGCCTTGCTTGATTTTATTCTTTTTTCTGCTTTTCTGAGGCGGCGTCGGATTTTTGCACGCGGATCACTTTTGGCGGTGCGATACGCGCGAGGGCCTCGCCCGGGGCGCGCCCGCGGCCGGCGGACATGGAGCGCAGCCCGCGCGACAATTCGCGCTGCACGAATTCGGTGAATGCCTCCATCTGGCGCTGCATCTCCGACATTTTTTCGCGCATGTTCAGAATGATTTCGATGCCCGCCAGGTTCACGCCCATCTCGCGCGTGAGCGTCAGGATTACCTCGAGCCGTTCGAGGTCTGAGTCGATGTAGAGCCGCGTGTTGCCCTGCGAGCGCGAGGGCTTGAGCAGACCAACGCGCTCGTACAGCCGCAGCGTCTGGGGATGCAATTTGTAGAGCTCAGCGACCGCCGAGATCATATATCCGGCGCGGGCCCGCTTTTTTTTCGCGCTCGACCGCCCCGGCGGGCTCGAATGCAGCGGCATAATCGCCTCCTTAAGTCCCGGCGCGCTCAAACAGATTCTTGCGCGGATCCTCGGGCTCGAGCTTGGCCAGTTCGCGCAGCAAATTCCGCACGCGCTCGTCCACCGGCTTGGGCACGACGACCTGCAGCTCGACGTACTGGTCGCCGCGATGCTCCGGCCGGCGCGCCGACGGAACGCCCTTCTCGCGCAGGCGCAGCTTCTGTCCGCTGCTGGTGCCCGGCGGAATGCGCAGCAGCGACCGGCCGTCGATCGTGGGCACTTCGATTTTTGCGCCGAGCGCCGCTTCGGTCATCGTGATCGGAACGACGGTGTAAATGTCGTCGCCGCGGCGGTCGAAAAAGGAATGCGGCTGCACTTCCGTGATGATGTAGAGATCGCCGGCGGGCAAGCCGCCCGTGCCGGCATTGCCGCGGCCCGGGACGCGCACGCGCGAGCCGGTTCGCACGCCGGCCGGGATGCGCACGTCAATCGTATCGGCGCGGCGCACGCGGCCATCGCCTCCGCAGAGGCGGCAAATTGTGCGGATGCGTCCTGTGCCGCCGCAGCGCGTGCAACTCATGTTGAAGCGCATGCGGCCGCTGGTCTGCGTCACCTGGCCCGTGCCGCCGCACGCCGTGCAGGTTTGCGGCTGGCCCACTCCGCCCGAACCGGCGCAATCGCTGCAGGTTTCGAGCCGCGCGATGGTCAGCTTCTTCACCGTGCCGCGCACCGCCTCCCAGAACGTGATCTCGATCTGATATTCGAGGTCCGAGCCAGCCTCCGGCCCGGTTTGCGTTTCGAAATCTGCGGGCGCTCCGCCGCCTCCGCGGAAGAACTGGCTGAACAGATCGCGAAAGCTCGGGCCGCCGCCGGCGGCATTCCCGCCGCCGAAATCGAATCCGCCAAAATCGAAATGGACGTCGCCGGCTTCGGCGCCGCCCGGCGCGCCGCCCATGCCCGGCGTTTCGAATCCGAACTGGTCGTACATCTGCCGCTTCTTCGCGTCCGACAGAACGTCGTAGGCTTCCTGGACCTGTTTGAATTTTTCTTCCGCGGATTTATCGCCGGGATTCAGGTCCGGGTGATACTTGCGGGCAAGCTTGCGGTAAGCCTGGCGGATTTCCTTCTGCGTGGCTTTGCGCGCGACGCCGAGCAGTTCGTAGTAATCCTGTTTTGTGGTTGTGGCCATCGAATCCTGCGTCTTTCCGTTTGCAACGCAAGGAAAGCGTCCGGGGCGCCCGCAACTCCTGCGAGCGCCCTCGGAGGAACCGCGTCAACGAGACATTCTCTTAGTTCGGCTTTTTCGAATCGTCCACGTCAACGTATTCGGCGTCGATCACTTCTCCCGGCTCGGAGCTTGGTCCGGTCTGCGCGGCGCCCGGCCCGCCGGAAGTACCCGCGCCCGGTCCGCCGGAAGTCCCGCCGCCCGGCGCGCTCGCGGACTTGTAAAGCACTTCGGCGAGCTTGTGCGATGTGTGCTCCAGCTCTTTCGTGGCGGACTCGATCTTGCCGAGGTCGCTGCCGGAAAGGGCCGTCTTGGCCGCGGCCAGAGCGTCTTCCACCGGCTTGCGGTCGGATTCGGAAAGCTTTTCGCGGTTCTCATTGATCAGCTTTTCGACTTGATAGACGCGGTTGTCGAGAAGGTTGCGTGCTTCGACTTCGGCCAGGCGCTTCTTGTCCTCTTCCGCGTGCGCCTCGGCATCGCTGCGCATCTTCTCGGCTTCATCCTTGCTCAATCCGGTCGAAGCCGTGATGGTGATCTTCTGCTCCTTGTTGGTGGCGTGATCCTTGGCCGAAACGTTGAGGATGCCGTTGGCATCGATGTCAAAGGTGACTTCGATCTGCGGCAGTCCCCGCGGCGCGGGCGGGATCCCCATCAGGTGGAATTTCCCAAGCGTGCGGTTGTCCGGAGCCATTTTGCGCTCGCCCTGCAGGACGTGAATTTCCACCGAGGGCTGATTGTCCGACGCGGTGGAGAAAATTTCCGACTTGCGCGTCGGGATCGTCGTGTTGCGCGGAATCAGCACGGTCATCACGCCGCCGTACGTCTCCACGCCCAGAGAAAGCGGCGTCACGTCCAGCAGCAGGATGTCTTTTACCTCGCCGCCCAGCACGCCGCCTTGAATGGCCGCGCCGACCGCGACGACTTCGTCCGGGTTGACGCCCTTGTGCGGCTCCTTCCCGCCGAAGAGCTCCTTGACGATGTGCATCACGCGAGGAATGCGCGTCGAGCCGCCGACGAGGACGACCTCGTCAATCTTGTCCGGCGTCACGCCGGCATCGGAAAGCGCCTGCTTGGTCGGACCGATTGTGCGCTGCAGCAGGTCCTCCATCAGCCGTTCCAGCATCGCGCGGCTCAACTTCATCACCAGGTGCTTCGGGCCGGAAGCGTCCGCGGTGATGAACGGAAGGTTGATCTCGGTCTCCTGCACCTGTGAAAGCTCGATCTTGGCCTTTTCCGCGGCCTCCTTCAGCCGCTGCAAGGCCATGCGGTCCTTGGTGAGATCGTTGTTTGGGTTTTCCTTCCTGAACTCGGAAGCGATCCACTCGACCACCTTCTGATCGATATCATCGCCGCCCAAATGGGTGTCGCCAGCCGTGGCCTTGACCTCGACGACGCCTTCGCCAACTTCGAGAATCGAAATGTCGAACGTGCCGCCGCCCAAGTCGTATACGGCGATCGTTTCGTCCTTCTTCTTGTCCAGGCCGTAAGCAAGCGCTGCGGCGGTTGGCTCGTTGATGATGCGAAGCACTTCCAGGCCAGCAATTTCGCCGGCCTGCTTGGTGGCTTGCCGCTGGCTGTCATTGAAATACGCCGGAACGGTGATGACCGCCTTGGTCACTTTTTCGCCGAGAAAATCCTCCGCTGCGGTCTTCAGTTTCTGCAGGATCATCGCGGAAATCTCCGGCGGGCTGTAGGCTTTGCCGAAAATGTCCACGCGGGCATCATCGTGCGGGCCGCGTGTCACTTTGTAGGGAATGTGCTTTATCTCCGCACTGACTTCGTCGTAGCGGTGCCCCATGAACCGTTTGATCGAATAAATCGTGTTTTCGGGGTTGGTGACGGCCTGGCGCTTGGCCACTTGCCCGACCAGGCGGTCGCCCGTCTTGGTGATGGCTACCACGGACGGCGTCGTCCGCCCACCTTCCTGATTGGGGATTACAACCGGCTCGCCACCTTGCATGACGGAGACAACGGAGTTGGTCGTGCCCAGGTCAATCCCGATAATCTTGCTCATTGCGACTCCTCCCTGAAGCCCATTGCAAAAGGAAATGGGATGATTGCCAAAAACGGAAACAGTATATACATTGAGTGTAGTGTTGTCAAGTATTTTGATGAAGACATATCCTGCTCATTTTCATCAGATTAGCGCCGCCTATGAACCACGGAGCTTAGCGGCCTCTCGTGCTGCCCGCCCAATCCCCGCCTTCGACCGCTCTGCCTTCCCTACCAGTTTTGACTGCCAGGCTGCACCAGAAATAGCCACGGCCACAGTTCGGGCTCGACTTGCATCCAACGCTTCGGAGACTAAGGGAACTGAATCGGTGCATTTGGCGCTAAAGACGATTGCGTCGAGGGGTGTGTGTGGAGCTAGAATAGGCCACAACGATCTGTGGGAGGAACACAACAAGTGAAACGTCATCATTCATTCGCACTGGCTGCCTTCTTAGCGGGCGCCGCGATTTTAGCCGTGACCATCCCGGCTCGCTCGGGCTCACGGGGGGCGACAGTGCGCTCCGCGCAAGCCCGCGCGAGTCTCTCCGCGTCCCTTCCAGGGAAGGAGATCGGCTCGAAGGACGCCCCGATTGTGATCGAAGTGTTCAGCGATTTTGAGTGTCCGGCCTGCCGGAGTTTCTACGAGACCACGCTCCGGCAAGTGATTGACAACTACGTATCGACTGGAAAGGTGTTGCTGATTCACCGGGATTTCCCGTTACAAATGCATGCGTACTCGCGGGAGGCCGCTCGCTGGGCCGATGCCGCCGCGGAGATTGGATATTTTCAAACCGTCGAAAGCACTCTCTTCGGCAAGCAAGACGTCTGGGGCGCGAATGGAAAAATTGAGGACGTGCTTTCCGGCGCACTTTCGGCGGCAGACATGAAAAAGCTGCGCGAAGCCGAATCGAAATACTCATCGCAGATCGAGGCTTCCATCGCGCATGATTTGGACCTGGGCAATCAAAAGCACATCCTACAGACTCCGACTGTTTTCGTTACGGCCAAAGGCAAGACGGAAGAATTGCCCGGAGGCGGAGTCAGTTATCCGCTGATGAAGCAGTACCTCGATTATCTGCTACGCCAGTGATGACGGGCACTCCAGCAGCCACTTCGCAGGCAAGTCCTCGCGCCGGCGGTCTCGGGCGCAGGCTTCTGCTTATTGGCCGGATCGCGCTGGGCGTGACGTTCGTCGCGGCAGCGTACACGAAGCTCCACTTCAATGGGGAATGGCACTTGGGCGATTACCAATTCTTTTTCGCCATGACCATCGACTCCTACAAAATGCTGCCCATCGCGGCGGTCGAATGGCTGGCCCGGATCTTGCCGTGGCTTGAGCTGCTTCTGGGCGGCGTTCTGATGGCCGGCGCGGGATTGCGCTGGGCGGCCTCTGCGGCGAGCGCGCTATTATGCGTATTCATCGCGGCGATGCTGCGCGCCTACCTGCTCCATCTGGAAATCAACTGCGGCTGCTTCGGGCCCAATGAAAAGCTGGGGGGCCTGAGTCTGCTGCGCGATTCCAGCCTGCTCGCGCTGTCCCTTGCGGTCGCCGCCGGAGCGTTTTTGATTCGGAAACGAGAAGCGAAAGTTTGACCGTGTTTCCCCGTCAACTGGCGGCGATTGCGCTAAAATGAATTGATTATGGTTGAGCTGCCGCCGATCACGGTGCAGGTCCGCGGACGAAAATACGCCGGAAGAATCGCGTTTGCGCTGTTGTTGCTGGGCTCGATGGCTTTGGGCGCGGTGAGCGGCCTCCTATTCGTCTACTCGAGCGATCTGCCGGAGATTCGCGCGCTGGAAGATTACCGGCCCAACGTCGTGACCGAGCTGTACGGGGACGACGGACAGGTGGTCGGCAGCTTCGCGCTGCAGCACCGCATTCTGCTCACGTACGAGCAAATCCCTCAGATTCTGAAGGACGCGATCCTCACCACCGAGGACCAGCATTTCGAGGAACATTGGGGAGTGGACTTCACGCGCGTGGCGGGCGCGGCGTGGCGCGACCTGCTGAAACGGCGCGTTGCCGAAGGCGCCAGCACTCTCACGATGCAGCTTGCCGGCACGCTTTTTCTCGATCGGTCGGACCGCAGCATGCGCCGCAAGATTCAGGAGACTTTGCTGGCGATTCAAATCGAGCGGCACTACACCAAGCAACAGATCTTCACGATGTACTGCAACCTGATTTATCTCTCACACGGCAACTACGGGTTCGAGGCTGCGTCCGAATACTATTTCGGCAAGCCGGTCGGAAAGCTCACGCTGGCGGAAGCGGCGGACCTGGCGGGGCTGATCCGCGGGCCGGCCTACTCGCCCATCCTGCACGCGCCACGATCGCTTTCGCGCCGCAATGTCGTGCTCGAGCGCATGGCCAAAGTCGGCAAGATTACCGAGCTGCAGGCGCGCCAGGCCGAGGGGCTGCCCCTCGGGCTGCACGTCAACGCCCCGCGCAACACGCTGGCACCCTATTTCGTCGAGGAAATCCGCAAGTATCTGGAAGGGACGTACGGCACCGAAGCGGTCCACGAGCGCGGCTTGCGCGTTTATACGACGCTTAACGTCGCCATGCAGCGGGCCGCCAACCAAGCGGTACGCGACGGCCTGCACGCATACGATCGGCGGCACGGCTGGCGCGGCCACCTCGACAACATCCTGCGCGATCACCGCGACACTCTGGACAATTACGAGGACGACGACTGGCGCTGGCCGATCAACAAGGGGGATTATGTGACCGGCCTGGTCACCGCCGTAGACGACAAGACGGCGACCATCAAGATGGGCTCGCTTCACGCCGTTTTGACGCCGCCCGATTTTGCGTGGACCGGCCGCAAATCGCCGGGGTTGCTCCTGGCCATTGGCGATCTCCCGCAGGTGTACATCAAGGATATCAACGGCAACCTGGCACACGCCGAACTCGAGCAAAACGTCGGCCCGCAGGCCGCGATGGTGGCCATCGACAACGCCAGCGGCGAGATCAAGGCCATGGTCGGCGGATACAGTTTCGAGGAATCCAAATTCAATCGCGCGACGCAGGCGCAGCGCCAGGTCGGCAGCTCGTTTAAGATTTACGTGTACACGGCGGCGCTTGAGCAAGGCTTCACGCCGTTCACCACGATTCTCGATGCGCCCTACACGGTGATGAGCGGCGGGCAGCCCTACTCTCCGCACAACTACGACGAAAAATTCGAGGGGATGATCACGCTGCGCCGGGCATTGGCCGGTTCGAGAAACGTTCCGGCCATTAAGCTCGCGGAAAAAATCGGCATGACGAATGTGATCGAGACGGCGCGGCGCTTCGGCATCACCAGCCCGCTGCCGCCGTATCTTCCCGTCACGCTTGGCGCCGCCGACCTCAATCTGCTCGAGCATACTTCCGCATTCACGGTGTTTCCGGACGACGGCATTCGCATTGACCCGCACATGATCCGCCGCGTCACGACCTACGACGGCGCGCTGCTGGAACAGTCGCACGCCACCGTGCACGACGTCATTCCACCAGATGTGTCGCACACGATGACGGCCATGCTGGAAGATGTCGTGCAATTCGGCACGGGCATGCCCGCGCGCGCCCTGGGCAGGCCGAGCGGCGGCAAAACCGGAACGACGAATGATTTCACCGACGCGTGGTACATCGGATTCACTCCCGAGCTCACGGCCGGCGTCTGGGTCGGCTACGATGACACGGCAGTTTCGCTGGGCAAGCGCGAGACGGGCGCCGTCGCCGCGCTGCCCATCTGGCTGGAGTTCATGAAGGCCGCGCTCGACGGCGAGCCCGTTGAGAATTTCAAAGATGTTGTTCCACTCGAGAAACTTGCTCTTACGAAAACCGTGCAAGTGGACACGCCCGACAGCGCGCCCACCGAGAACGGCGAAGAACCCCCGGAGCCCGGTGCGCTCGGCGCGACACCGCTCGGCACAGCTCCGCCTGCGAAAACTCCGCCGCCAAAAGCTCCGGCAGCTCCTCCCAAGAAATCTCCGGGCACGACCGGCAACCCGCAGGGCTAGACCGCTCGAAATCCGTCCGGAAAGTCAGCGCGAGCGGAAGGGATCCCATCCGGCCGCGCGAAGAGCCGAGGCTCGTCCGCGTGAATCGATCAGCAGGATTTTTTTCTCGCGCGTGATTTCGCCGATGACCGTAATGGGTAC
>Ga0187810_10000744_pt1 | contig 11759 bp, 8 predicted proteins | sample NC_wetland_sal_i_9_FD_132963 | JGI IMG/M metagenome (GOLD analysis project Ga0187810, IMG submission 132963) | Wetland sediment microbial communities from Neuse River Estuary, North Carolina, USA - ASW_5 | ecosystem: Environmental > Aquatic > Freshwater > Wetlands > Sediment | place: USA: North...
ATGGCGCTGTTCCAGAGAAAGACTTGCACGCCAGTCTTTCTGAGAATCCTTAAAAAAGACTTAATCTCGGTTAATACATCTTTAAAGAATTTCGATTATGATTAGGGCTGTATTCTCCTCATAGACTCCACGCGAATGAACCGCCTCATTCGCGTGGAGTCATTTTTTGCCTTGATACTATGTTTGATTCTTTTGCAGTTGCCAGTAACGAGCAAAAGCACCTTTTTGGGCAAGTAGCTGGTTCTGGTCCCCCTTTTCGCTCACCTGCCCCCCGGCAATAAACTCGATATCTGACGCCATCTCCAGGCCTGCCAGGCGATGTGTGATCATCAATACCCCCTTGTCGGCAAATACCCGCTTCAGGGTAGCCAGCAGGCGCTTTTCAGTTTCAGCATCGAGATTGGCGGTAGGCTCATCCAACAAAACAAAGGGGGTGTCTTGAAGCAATACTCTGGCAATTGCCAGACGCTGCCGTTCGCCCCCACTCATGCGTTCGCCCTGTTCCCCCAGCCAGGTGGATAGGCCCTCCGGTAAGGTTTGATACCATTCTTCCAACTCGGCCAATTGCAGCACCATCATTAATTCTTTATCCGTTGCCTCCGGTTTGGCCAGGCGCAGATTCTGCCGCAAGGTTTGGGCAAACAGATAACTCGATTGCGAAATGACGCCAAACAGACGGCGTGTGCTTTCTTCCGAAAATGTGCGGATGTCCACGCCGTCCAGCAAGATCGTCCCTGCCGCTGGCTGCCAAAACCGCAGCAATAAATTGACCAGGCTGGTTTTGCCGCCGCCGCTGGGACCCACCAGCGCGGTGATCCGGCCGCGCTGCAGGGTCAGGTCGATATGCTGCAAGACAACTTGCGGGTTGCCCGGATAACTGAAATCGAGTCCGCGGATTTCGATCCGCTCGGCCGCCTGCAGCCTCTCTTCGGGCAAGTCGGGCAATGGCTCGGCCTCAACCCGCTGCGACCTTACCAGACTGAACAGCCGCCGTGCCGAAGCCACGCTGGCGGTCAGATTTTGGGCGGCCTGGGGCAGCGTATTGGTAGCTTCGAAAGCCGCCATCGTCAGCAGGCTGACCACGGCCAGCGAGACCCCGCTCATCTGCCCGGCACTCACCTGCGGGATGGCCGCGGCCAGCACCGCCAATAGCGTCAGATTGAGCACTAACAGGGCCATACCGTCGTTGAAACCCGTCAGTACACCGTAAAAGAGTTGCAAGCGGCCGACCTTGCGGGAGTCGGCTTCCACTTTTTGCAGCCAGCGCTCGTTGGCACCGCTGGCCTGCAAATCCGCCAGTCCTTGAAAGGTCTCCAACAAATTGGCCGAAAGATCCGCCCGGGCCTGCTGCAGGCGCGCACCGCTGTGGCGCGTCAGCAAGATCGATAGACCTGGCAAAATAAAGCCGTTCAGCAGCATGCCGGCGGCCAGAATAAGGCCCAAAGGCCAGAAGTAGCCGCCCAGAAACAGGCTCATACCGGCGGTGATGACGACCGCAACCAGCACCGGCGAAACCACACGTACATAAAAGTTCTCGAGGGTATCCAGATCAGCCATCACGCGGTTGAGCAGTTCCCCGCCCCGCTCGGTTTGCAGCCCCGCCGGTGCCACCCGTTCGGCGGCCTCATACAACCACACGCGCAGACTGGTGAGCACGCGCAGGTTGACCGAGTGGCTGACCAGACGCTCCAGGTAACGAAAAACGCTGCGGCTGATGCCGAAAAACCGTACGCCTACGATAGCGACCTGCAAATCAGCAATGGAGGGATGCAAAGCCGCAGACGCGATCAAGAAAGCCGAAGTACCCAACATGCCGACCCCGGCCCCGATGGTGGCCACGCCAATCAAAACTGAAAGCGCCACCTCTTTGGCAAAAGGTCGCAGAAAACTCAATAATTGGCGGATTTCCTTCATGCCGCTGCCTCCCCGCTGCTGCGGATAAGCCTGGCATAAGCCCCATTCGCTCGCAGTAACTGGTCTGGTTGCCCCTGCTCGAGGATGCGCCCGTGCTCCAAAAGGATGACCTGATCAGATTGCTGCAGGGTATTGAGCCGGTGCGCAATCGTGACCACGGTACGCTGCCGCAACAACTCCTGTGTGCTCAGCGCCAGTTCGGCCTCCAGATCCGCATCCAGGTGCTCGGCCGGCTCGTCCAGCAGCACCAGCGCAGCCTCCTTGAGAAAGGCGCGTGCCAGGGCCACGCGCTGCGCCTGGCCGCCGCTGAGGCGCGCCCCCCACTCGCCCACCGGAGTTTGCAGCCTTTCGGGCAGGGTCATGGCAAAATCAACCAGGTGAGCCTGCTCCAGCGCCTGCCAGACGGCCTCTTCCGAGATTGATTCATCTTCGAGGCGGATGTTTTCGAGCAAACTCGTATTGAAAAGCATGGGTTTCTGCGAGACCCAACTGATCTGCCGGCGCCACTCTTTCAATGTATAGCTACGCGCATCAACCCCGTTCAGGGCCATGACCCCTGTCGTGGGTTCGATAAATCGCATCAGCAACTTTAAAAATGTGCTCTTGCCTGCACCGCTGTGACCCACCAGCGTATAAGACCTGCCCGAATCCAGGCGCAAGCGAATCTCATTCAGTGAATCGCCGTTGTTTTGCGGATAAGCGAAGGAAACGTTTTCAAAAGTCAGGTTGAAGGGCCGGTTCAGGTCGAGCGGAGGTACAGCCTCGCCGCTGACCAGCACGCGGCTGGGCTCCGTTTCGTCCAGCAGTTGAAAGATGCGCACCGAAGCCGTCACCCCGGTCATGCCCGCATGGTAGCGCATGCCCAGGTTGCGCATGGGCTGATAGAATTCAGGCGCCAACAGCAGCACGAAAAAGGCCTGCTCGAAGAGGAGATTGCCGTAGAGTAAACGCAGCCCCACCTCGACTGCGACCACGGCTGTAGAGATGGTGGCCAGCAGTTCGAGCACAAAGGCCGAGAGAAAGGTAATGCGCAGCACGTTCATGGTCGCCAGACGGTAACGGTCGCTCACCTCGGCCACCCGCTTGACCTGCTTCTTGCTCTGACCCATCGTCTTGAGCGTGGTCAGTCCTTGCAGTGTGTCCAAAAAATCCGCGCCCAGGCGTGAAAGCGCCAGCCACTGCTTCTTGGTCTCAGCCTCTGAAGCCCGACCCACCAGGGCCATGAAAAACGGAATCAGCGGTGCAGTCAGCAGAAACACCAGGCCGCTCAACCAGTCCAGCGGGAAAACCACGCCCAGGATGAGTAACGGCAGCATCACTGCCAGCAAAATCTGCGGCAGGTATTGGCTGAAATAGGCGTCCAGCGCTTCCACGCCCTGAAAAGCCGTGGTCACCAATTCGCCGCTCTGCTGAGATTGGGTATAAGCCGGCCCCAACCGGTCGATCTTTTGCAGCAGTTGGCTGCGCAGCAAGGTCTTGATCTTTACGGCCAGTGCATTGGCCAGGCTGTCATTAAGGATCGTAAAAAGCACCCGCGCCAGGATGATGCCGCCGAAAAGCCAGAGCAGCCCCTTCACTTCGACCAGCGTTTTGCCCTGTAAAAACACCCCGGTGATCACTTTGCTCAGTTCCAGCGCCTGCAAAATAACCAGTCCCCCACTCAACAGACCGAAAATGACTACGAATGGAAAGAGCGCTCCGGTTTGCCGCAGCATTTGCATCAAACGACGATTATTGAACATAGCTGTTATTTTGCCTGAAATGATCCGATTCGTCAATTAAAAACCCTGGGGCCGCGCTCAGGGTTGTCACTCTCACATCAAGTGAAGGAAAAACATTTCGAAATGTTCGGAGCCGATCAGGCGGTGGCGAAGATCATTGGCATACGCCGAAACGCTGCTAAAATTAAAAGGATTTCGCCAAGGCCATTGCCCAAGTTGGTCGAAGCTGCCGGCAAAACGATTCCAACCTGGAATATCGGTAGGATATTTTAGAGAACACTGATTATCAAATTGGCAGGAGCATAAACATGTCTGATCAGCCTATTGGATTTACAAACGCAGAACCATTTTTTAATATAGTGATGCAAGGCCTTAGAGGAGAAGTTGACGGGGAGCACTTTTGGGATACCGTTGCGGATGAGGCCATATTTGATTTTTTATACAACTTTCCAGGATTCCCAAACAGAATGGAAGGGCGCTCGACGTATATGAATTGGTTTAGTAATTATGGTTTCAAGATAAATAGTGCCGATAATCTCAAGGTCTACAAAGTGCAGGGAGAAAATATTATTGTTTTGGAATACCAGGTTCACGGAATCGAACCAAACACGGGCAAACCTTACGATAACCGGTTTTGCTCGATCGTGACCATTAAAGATCGAAAAATCGTTTATTGGCGAGACTATATGGATTCGCTTGCCGTTATGCTGGTAACCAGCGATTAGTCGGCCTTTCCGGCTCATTCGGCAAAAATAGCTGTGAGCCGCAGATATAATCTAAATTTATATTTATCTCTCCATCAGCTCCCAAATGTACTATCTCGATCCTTCCCCCCACTTTCTTATCGATTAGAGCACTTCGAGCATGCGGATGATTTCTTTGAGCGCGGCCGAAAAGACTTCGTTCATGATCGCATCATCCACCTGGTACGCACCCCCAAATACACCGTCGCCGTAGAATTCTTTGGCCATTTCGGGGCTCAAGATACGGCTCGTTTCGATGGGCTCCTTCTCTTGCTGCGGGATTGCCGTGGAGCGTACAAAGGGGAAAGCCTCGATCCAGTTAGCATGGTAGGACTTCAACCCATGCGCCTCGGCCACGGCCTCGACCCCCGGGGAAACCCACCACGAATACCACGCCATGTGCAGGTCGGGCAGTTCATGCGCAATTTCGTGCAGGCGCAATTTCGCCGGTGAATTGCCGCCGTGACCGTTGAGGATTAGCATGCGCTTAAATCCTTCGTTATACAAGGAGTGTACGATGTCCGCGACCAGCGCGTTCAAAGTTTCGACGCGCAGGCTGATCGTGCCCGGGAAGGCCGCGAAATAGGGCGAGCAGCCAAAGTTCACCGGGGGTGCCACCAGTACCCCGCTTTGCTGAGAGGCTGCGTCCGCCATCGCCAGCGGCACTTTTACGTCAGACATCGTGCTCAAATAGCCGTGTTGCTCCGTCGAGCCTAAAACCAGAATGACGCGATTGTCCTTTTTCAAATAGGCTTCGATTTCCATCCAGTTTAATTCGCCCAGGCGCATATTTTCTCCCTTCTAACGCATTTAAAAGCAAAATCCGGAGGATTACTTCACTCCGGATTATAGGCTCAGATGACGATATTAACCAAACGTCCTTTCACGTAGATTACCTGCCGCGGTTCTTTGCCGGCCAGCATCTTCTGCACGGACTCACTGGCCACGGCAACCCTTTTGGCCTCTTCTTCGGCCACATCCACCGGCACGGTAATGCGGTCGCGTAGCTTGCCGTTGACCTGCACGACCAGAGTGATCTCTTCTTCAGCGGCAGCCGCGGCATCCACTTTGGGCCAGGACTGTGTGTGAATCGAGTAAGGTTTGCCCAATATGCCCCACATCTCTTCGGTTATGTGCGGAGAGACCGGCGCCAGCATCTTCAAGTAGATCTCGATCGCTTCGTTCCAGGCCGGGCTGCCGTAGGTTTCTGCTTTCACACGAGCCATTTCGTTCATCAATTCCATCAGGCCGGAAACGATGGTATTGAACTCGAAAGTCTCGAAATCCTTCGTCACCGACCGCAAAGTTTGATGTACCTTGCGGCGCAAGGTCTTGGCAGCTTCGGCCGAGACGGCCGGCGTCTCCACCGGCTCCAGAATTGTCGCCCACACCCGGCGCAGCCAGCGCAATACGCCGTCGATACCGCCGCTGCTCCAGGGCCCGCCCATATCCCAGCGGGCCATGAACATCAAGAAAGCGCGCATTGTATCCGCGCCGTAGGTCCGTACCAGGTCGTCGGGTGAGACCACATTGCCGCGGCTCTTCGACATTTTCTCAGAATCTTCACCCAGCACCATGCCCTGATTGCGCAGTTGCAGCATGGGTTCCGGGCCCTGCGTAATGCCGATATCCCGCAGCGCCTTGTGAAAAAAGCGTGTGTACAACAAATGCATGGTGGCATGCTCGATGCCGCCGGTATAGGTGTCCACCGGCATCCAGTAGGCATATTCCTTGGGGTCGAAAGGCCCTTCGGCATAATCGGGGCTCAGGTAACGCAGGTGATACCACGAAGAACACATGAAGGTGTCCATCGTGTCCGTCTCGCGCTCGGCCTCGCCACCGCAATTGGGGCAGGTCGTAAAGCGCCAGGTCGGGTGCAGCTTCAACGGCGATTCCCCGGTCGGCTTCCATTCCACATCCTCCGGTAAGGTCACCGGCAACTGGTCTTCGGGCACAGGTACCACGCCGCATTTTTTGCAATAGATGATCGGGATGGGGGCGCCCCAGTAGCGCTGGCGCGAGATCAACCAGTCGCGCAGGCGATAATTGGTCGAGCTCTTGCCCACACCCTTCTCGGCAACATATTGAATCGCCTTCCGGATGGATTGGTCGCCGGGAGTTCCGCTCAGCGCCCCTGAATTGACCAGCGTACCCGTGGCCGGTACCGCCTCGGTCATTTTGTCCGGATCGATTACATCCATGTCCTCCGGTTGCACCACGATCTTGATAGGCAGACCAAATTTCCGGGCGAACTCGAAATCGCGCTGGTCATGCGCCGGCACGGCCATGATGGCCCCGGTACCGTAAGTCATCAGCACGTAGTCAGCAATCCACACCGGGATCTTCTCTCCGGAGACCGGGTTGATGGCATACCCGCCGGTGAAGACACCCGATTTCTCTTTATCGGCCGCCTCGCGCTGGATATCCGACTGGCGCAAAGTTTCTTGAATATAACGATCTACATCCGCTTTTTGAGCCGACGTGGTCAGCTTTTGCACGAGCGGGTGCTCTGGCGCCAGCACCATGAAGGTCACCCCCCACAATGTATCCGGGCGGGTAGTAAACACTTCCAGTTCATCGCCGGCCTCGGTACGGAACTTGACCAGCGCACCCTCTGATTTACCGATCCAGTTGGTCTGCAGCACACGTACGCGTGCAGGCCAGTCGATGGTATCGTAATTCAGCAATTCTTCGGCATAATCGGTAATACGGAAGAACCACTGTTCCAGATTCTTCTTGATGACGGGAGTGCCGCAGCGTTCACAGTGACGATCCTCACCGATCACCTGTTCCCGCGCCAGGGTAGTTTTGTCCTTCGGGCACCAATCCACCGGCGACATTTTACGGTAAGCCAGCCCCTTTTTGTAGAGCTGTTCGAAAAACCACTGTGTCCAACGGTAATATTTCTCATCCGCCGAGATCATTTCACGGCGCCAATCGAACATGGCACCCATGGTTTTGAACTGTTTGCGCATCTTATCGATATTGGCATAAGTCCAGGTGCGTGGGTGAATATTGTTTTTAATGGCTGCATTCTCCGCCGGCAGGCCAAAGGCATCAAAGCCGATGGGGAACATTACATTGAAGCCGTTCATGCGCTTGTAACGGGCGCGCGCATCAGAAGGAGTCATGGCATACCAGTGCCCGATGTGCAGATCGCCCGAGGGATACGGCAGCATGGTCAGCGCATAAAACTTGGGCTTGCTCAAGTCGATATCGGAGTGATAAAGACCATCCTCTTCCCATTTTTTCTGCCATTTGCTTTCGATCTCTGCGGGAGTATAGATAGGAATAGGTTTGTTTGCCATTTTTTCTCCAGTTCTGGATATTAATAAAAAAACCTCCGTCCGCTCAGGGACGAAGGAACTCTCCGTGGTACCACCCTGCTTGCCAGCAAGTACAATCTGGCCGCTCATGGACGCGCTAACGGGCGTACCCGCTTCCGGCTACTCGATTCACCGGAAAAACTATCCTCAATGAGGAGGTCAGGCGAGTTCGGTCTGTTGCGGTCCATTCCGCACTGTCGGGCTCACATCTCTTTCTCCCGGCTCGCTGATGGATGATCTACTGCTCCTGATTTTGCCTTTAGTGGACCCAGGGGGATTCGAACCCCCGACCTTCTCAATGCCATTGAGACGCGCTCCCAACTGCGCTATGGGCCCAGTATGATGCCTTACTTTCGAGCCTGCCTTACCAGTGGACCTGGGGGGATTCGAACCCCCGGCCTCTTCAGTGCGATTGAAGCGCGCTCCCAACTGCGCTACAGGCCCGTGCATAAAGGTAGCCAGATTCTACCCGACTGCCGTGCTGATGTCAAGGAAGATGAGGCTCATTTTTCTACCTTTTTTGCCTTTTTACGCTCTCCTTGCCAGGGCAGCTCCTCTAATTTAATGCACTTTGCAACTTAAAATATTCACGATATTTAAGAACCTATTGACTTTGATTTTTTGCCGTGCTATAAACTATGACATGTTATCCATATTCGGCCCTAAGCATGCACGAAATAATGCCATCCCTCTTGAAGGTGATGTGGTGCTGTTTAGGTATTCACTAATTTATTAGTGAAAGGATTTACGAAAACCAGGCCCTCCCTTCAAACGGAGGGTTTTTTATTTTCCGGTTTTGAATCTAGATTTCTTGGAGGAAGATAGAAAGCGAATTTGAAACATTGAACCATTGAAAGCACCGTTTCATTTGTAAACAACACCAACATTCAGAGAGAAGAGAAAGAGAAAAGAAAATGAAAAAATTGTATTCATCAATCGTATTGGTCGCCCTGGTAAGTGCACTCGTTCTGGCCGCCTGTAGCACTACTCCCGTTGCGACAACTGCCGCTCCGGCAGCCGCCACCACAGCCGCACCCATGGCTACCACAGCCGCTCCCGCAGCGACTACGGCCGCACCGACCGTAGCAGCCACTCCCGTCGCCGAAATTCCCGCAGAAAATCTGGTACAAAAAGGCCACCTGCTGATGTGCTCCGATGTACCCTATCCTCCTCAGGAGTTCTTCGATGATAACGGTAATCCCGATGGGCTGGATGTCGAAATTGGTCAAGAAATCGCCGCCCGCCTGGGCTTGCAGTTCCAGGTCGTCAACAGCGTCTTCGATTCCATCATTGCAGCCGTCACCAGCGGCAAATGCGACTTCATTATCTCGGCCATGAACATCACGACTGACCGCAGCAAACAGGTCAGTATGATCCCTTACTTCCAGGCCGGTCAATCGTTCGTCGCCGTCGCCGGCAATCCCGCTAATATCTCTACAGCAATGGATCTCTGCGGCCAGTCTGTGGCCGTCGAAAGCGGCACAACCGAGGCTTCGTACCTGCAGGGCACCGATGATTATGCCGGCAAAGGGCTGACACAACAATGCACAGCCGCCGGGAAAAAACCGGTCGATGTAGTGATCACGCAAAAAGACACTGACGCACTGCAGCAATTACAGTCCGGCAAGGTCGTCGCTTACTCTACCGATTCACCAGTAGCCGCCTACTACGTCACCCAACACCCTGACCAGTTCGCCGTCGTCGGTCAGGTGATCGAGCCGATCGCCGAAGGTATCGCAGTTCCCTGTGGCGCCGCCGATTGCACCAGCGCACCCTTGAGCACAGTCGGTCAGGCCATCCAAACCGCTTTCAATAGCATGGTTGCCGATGGTACTTATCAGAAGATTTTGGCCAAATGGAACCTTACGAACGGTGCAATTAGTCAGTAACAAATTGAAAGAAGATCTGTAAAGCATGGTTGGGCCAGCCGTCACTCACTGTCTCGGCTGGCCATCCCTGTGCTTGCGGGTCGAATCTCCACTGAGACGAGGAACACATGTATCATTTTGATTGGGCAGTTTTTTGGAAATACCTCTGGCCGGGTACCGCGTTGCAAGACCCCCTCATCCGTACAGGGCTGATCGTGACGGTAGTCGTCAGTGTCGTTGCGCAGCTTGTCGGCGTCATTTTGGGTCTGTTTGCTGCGTTAGGGAAGATGTCGAAAATTGGGCCTCTGCGAGTGATTGCGGAGGCTTATATTTGGTACTTTCGCGGGACTCCGCTCCTCGTCCAGATGATGTTGCTCTTTTTTGGCCTGGGTGTCACCCATATTTACAATTTCCCCGATCTGCATATCGGAGCCATCGTAATTTCGGGAGCCATTCAAGCCGGCACGATGGCACTGGCTATCAACGAAGGGGCCTATATGGCCGAGATCGTGCGTTCCGGCATCGAAGCCATCGACCCGGGCCAACTTGAGGCAGCCAAGTCGCTGGGCATGACCTACGGGCAGGCGATGCGCCGCATCATCCTGCCGCAGGCAGCCAAAGTAATCATCCCTCCTTTGGGAAACGAATTCAACAACATGATGAAGACCACCTCTATCATGGAAGTGATCTCGGCAGCCGAACTTTTCTTCGCCTTTACGCAGGTCAATGCGCGCCTGTTCAAACCGTTCGAGTTGTTCATCGCTGCCTCGTTCTACTATCTGGCTCTGACCACGATCTGGTCTGTGATCCAGAGCTGGATCGAGTCCAGTCTGGGCGAACGCAAGAGCGTGCAGCGCGCCCCGGGTTTCTTCCAGCGCGTCTTTACCTTTAAGGGGGCGCATTGATGGCTACCCTGATCGCCCCTCCGGCTGCCGACCTCGACAGCAACGTGATCGTCAAATTCGAGCACGTCAATAAGTATTACGGCACCGTACACGTTCTCAACGATATTTGCCTTGAAGTTCGCAAAAATGAGGTGTTGGTCATCATTGGGCCCTCGGGCTCCGGTAAAAGTACCCTGCTACGCTCGATCAACCATCTCGAAAAGATCAACAGCGGCCACATCTACGTTAACGGCCGCATGATTGGTTATTACGAACGCAACGGCCGTCTGTACGAAGAATCCGAAAAGAATATCGCCCAGCAGCGTGCTGCCATTGGTATGGTCTTTCAACGTTTCAACCTCTTCCCGCATTTGACGGCGATGGAAAACATCATCGAGGCGCCTATGCGCGTGCTCAAGCTGTCGCGTGAAAACGCAGAAGCCGAGGCCGACCGGCTGTTGAAACGTGTGGGGCTGGCCGACAAAAGTCGTAACTATCCCGGCCAGCTTTCCGGTGGGCAGCAGCAGCGTATCGCCATCGCCCGCGCCCTGGCCATGAAACCCAGCCTGATGCTCTTCGACGAGCCGACCTCAGCGCTCGACCCTGAAATGATCGGAGAAGTGTTGGACGTGATGAAAGAGTTGGCCCAGGAAATGACCATGATCGTAGTCTCGCATGAGATGGGCTTTGCCCGCGCCGCCGCTGACCGCATGATCTTTGTGGACGACGGCAGGATCATCGAAAACTCCACCCCCGAAGAGTTGTACACTCACCCGCAAGAGGCCCGCACCCGGGAATTTTTGAGTAAAATTTTGCACTGACCGCCTCGCCCCCTTTCTTGGTCAAAGCGAAAACCAGTTCTCTGCGCGGCAAAGGACTGGTTTTTGTTTTTAATTCCCGGGAATTTTCCTGCCTGTCTCGATGAACTCGGCTATAATTTCTTCAGGAGATTTAAGCATGACCGACAAACGTTTACAATCCTTGTTGACCCTGATCGATAAAAATCATCTGGATGCCGTGGTCCTTAACCCCGGCCCCAGCCTCACCTACCTGACTGGACTGCATTTTCACCTGATGGAACGCCCTACGCTGCTGCTGGTGGGTAAAACCCAACCCCCGCTGCTGATCTTGCCGGAGTTGGAGATTGGCAAGGTCAACCAATCGCGCCTGACCCTGCAGCCGGTGACCTTTGCTGATGACCCGGCGCTGTGGCCGGCCACCTTCACTTCGGCCATCGAAAAAGCCGGCCTCCAGCACGCCAGAATCGGTGTCGAACCCAATCGTCTGCGCTTTATGGAATTGA
>Ga0187810_10000746_pt1 | contig 11741 bp, 11 predicted proteins | sample NC_wetland_sal_i_9_FD_132963 | JGI IMG/M metagenome (GOLD analysis project Ga0187810, IMG submission 132963) | Wetland sediment microbial communities from Neuse River Estuary, North Carolina, USA - ASW_5 | ecosystem: Environmental > Aquatic > Freshwater > Wetlands > Sediment | place: USA: North...
CCCCGTCCCTACCGGCGGCGGCGATCCTCGCCCTCTACGTCACCCCGCGGCTTCGAGCCGACGCGAACCGGGCATGAGTCGGTGAGGCCCGGAGCCGGTCCTACGTGAACTCTTCCCGTTCGAAGAAGAAGAGCCCGGCGACCGCCGTGAGCAGGAAGTATCCGGCCATGATGGCGAACCCCTCGAGGTAGGTCGGATTGTAGGTGGTCGTTCTCAGCCCTCGCGGCCCGGTCGTGGTGGTCATGTGCGCGGGCAGGGTCGAGAGGAACGGATAGGAGATCACATTCTGGGCGTAGGTGATGATGAACCAAGGTTCGATCTTCACGAGGCTGGTGATCAGCGCCTGGATGATGCTGAATCCGAACAGGAAGAGCACGGCCACTACCAGGACCGCATAGAGACTGTTCTTGAACATCGAGCTGAACAGGAAGACCGCCCCGAGCAGTGCGAGCAGGTAGAGCAAGGCAATGGCGAACGACTCGCCGAGGGAGAAGGGGAGGGCGTCCGACCCCAGGTAGAACGCCCCGTTCGCGATGAGGATCGCGAGGTAGAACAGCACCGCCACGATCGAGGCCGCGAGCGCCGCGAGGAACTTGCCCACGTAGACGCTCGCGCGTCGGATCGGGAGCCCCATGAGGAAGTACCCGGTCTTGTTCTGGAACTCGCCGGCGATCGCGTCGCCGCCAAAGATGATCCCGGAGAAAATGATCACGACGCCGACGCCCCCGGCCCAGAACGAACCGTAGAAGGCGTTCGAGCTGGCGGTCAATCCTTGGACCGTGTCCGACGTGTGGAAGTAGGAAAGGACGAACGTGAGGATCGCACCGATCACCGCGACGATGCTCATCATCAGGACGAACCGCCGCGACCGGAGATAGTCGCGCAATTGGTAGCGCGAGAGGAGGAACGCCTGCTCGAGCGTGGCGGGGACCTGGCCGATCGTCGTGGGGGCCCCTGGAGCCGGAGCGAGCGGCGCGACGGTGGTCATCCTTCCCCCTTCGAGATCTCTTGCAGGTAGAGCTCCTCGAGCGCGCTCTGGGAAGGCTCGAAGCTGACGAGCCCCAACTTCGCGGCGGCGAGCCGCTCGAGGACCTGGGACTGGGTCTCGGCCCCGCCCGTGATGATGAGTCGCGCGTGTTGGGCGTTGACGCGCGAAACCCCCGAGACCCCCGGAACCGTGGCCACCTGCGACGCGAGGGTGTCATCGCTGATCGGCCCGAGGAAAGCGAGCTCGACGGATGTTGCGTTGCTCGTGAGGCGCTTCGACACGTTCGAGAGCGAGTCGTAGAAGAGGAGCTTCCCGTGGTCGATCAGCGCGACCTCGTCGCATACGTCCACCACCTCGCTCAGGATGTGGCTGCTCATGAAGATCAGACGGTTCTCTTTCTTGAGCCCCTGAACGATGCTCCTCACCTCGGCCACGCCGCGAGGGTCGAGACCCGTACTGGGTTCGTCCAGGATCACCACGTCCGGGTCCGAGAGGAGCGCGGCCGCGATGTTCACGCGCTGCTTCATGCCCTTGGAGAAACGGCCGACCTTCTGGTCGACCCACTCGGACATCTTGACCTCCTCGAGGACGACCTCGGTCCGGGCGGCGATCTCCTCGGGCCGCATCCCCCGGAGGTCGCCGCTCATCTCCAGCGCCTCCCGCGGGGTCAGTGAAGGGTAGATCTCCGGGGTCTCAATCAGGTCGCCGCAGGACGCCAAGGCCAGCTTGCGGTCCTTCTGGGCAGAGATCCCGTTGATGAACGCCTCTCCCTCACTCGGAAAGATCAGGTCGGTGAACATCTTGAGCGCCGTGGTCTTGCCGGCCCCGTTGGGTCCGAGGAATCCGACGCACTTCGCTCCGTCCAGCCGGAGATTCAGGTGGTCGAGCGCGGTGAAGGACCCGAAGCGCTTCGTGAGCCCCACAGCTTCGAGACTCGGAGTCATGGTACCCTCGCAGCGAGGGGTCTGGCGCGGAGGTTGAAAAGCGTGCGGTGTCACTGCGGTAGAGTAGCATGGCGCGCGACTCGGGAGGGGTATCGCGCCAGGGAGACCCACCGCAACGACAAGGAGTTCACGACCACTGTGGTCGAGGAGAGGCCCATCGCCGCAGCTCCGAGGATGGGCAGTACCCCGTAGATCCCGAAGCCCCACAGGGGCACGAGCGCTCCCGCGGCGATCGGGAGCAGCACGAGGTTGTACCCGACCGCCCATCCGAGATTCCGGCGAACACGTTCCACGGTTCGCCGAGCGAGCTGGAGAGCGAGGGGTACTCCGGAGAAATCGGAGCGGAACAGCAGCACTTGCCCGGCTTCGCGAGCCACGTCCGCGCCGGTCCCGATCGCCAACCCCACATCCGCGGCAGCGAGCGCCGGCGCGTCGTTGACCCCATCCCCGACGAACGCAACACGACGGCCCTTCCGGCGGTAGTCGGCGATTCGTTCGACCTTGGCGGCCGGGTCGGCCCCAGAGAACACCTCCCGGATTCCCAGCTCCGAGGCGACCCGCTGCGCGGCTCGGGACTGGTCCCCGGTGACCATCACGGTGTCGACCCCGAGGGAGCGGAGCGCCGCGACGCTGTCCCGTGCCCCCGGGACGATCTCGGCATGGAACGAGAGTAGCCCGATCGCCCGACCCGCCAGGACCACGACCGACCAGCTGTCTCCCTCGGCCTCGGCCCGAGCGATCGCCGGGCCGACCGGCCCGAGGTCCGCCCCTTCGGCCCGGGCGGCGTCGCCCCGGAGGATGGCGATGGCTTGGCCGTCCACGACTCCCCGCGCTCCACGCCCCGGGTCGGCCCGTAGGTCGGTGATGGGGCGAGGGATGAGATTCCGCAGCTTGGCCGCGTCCGTGACCGCCCGGGCGAGGGCGTGTTCCGAACCGGACTCCACTCCGGCCGCCAACGCCAGCAGCTCCTCTACGGTCCGACCGGCCACGGGCGTAGCGTCGGCGAGCACGGGAGTCGCCGAAGTCAAGGTTCCGGTCTTGTCGGTCAGCACGATGTCCGCACGCGCCGCACGCTCGAGGGCGTCCGCGCCCCGGAAGAGGATCCCTTGTTCGGCCGCCCTACCGGTTCCCACCACGATCGCGGCGGGAGTGGCGATCCCGAACGCACAAGGGCACGCCGTGATCGCGACCGTGACGAACACGAGGAGCGCGACGGTGAATGTGGCCCCCCCGAGCAAGTACCAGAATACGGCGGAGCCAACCGCGAGGACCAGGACGAAGGGCACGAACCGCGAAGCGATCCGGTCGGCGGTCGCTTGCAGGGGGACTCGCGACAGCTCGGCGTCCGTCAGCAACCGACCGACCTGCGAGAGGAACGTGTCCGCTCCAACGCCCGAGGCTTCGACGTCGACCAGCCCATCGGCGTTGATCGCCCCGGCGAGTACCCGGTCGCCCGGAGCCTTCGGGACCGGGACCGCCTCGCCGGTGAGCAGGGACTCATCGACGCTCGTGGTTCCCCGGCGCACCACCCCGTCGCTCGGGAACCGACCGCCCGGCCGGACCCGCACGGTATCTCCCACGTTCACCTCCGCGACGGGGACCGTCACCTCGACCCCGTTCCGGAGCACGCTGGCCGCGGGAGGGAGGAGTTCGTCCAAACGACGGAGCGCGGAACCCGCCCGGGCCCGGGTGAGGTGTTCGAGGTAATTCCCTGTGAGGATGAGCGTCACGATCAGCGCGGAAGCATCGAAGTAATACGCCGACGGAAGGCGGCCGGGCAGCGCCAGGACCGCCACGCTGTACACGAACGCCGCCGAGGTGCCCACGGCGATCAGGATGTCCATGTTGGCGGATCGGTTCCGGAGGGCGTCCCGCGTCCCGAGGTAGAACGGGCCGCCGGAGTAGAACTGGACCACGGCGGCCAAGGCGCCGGCGAGGTACGCGGCGGCGTTGCCCGCCACCGCGTAGGTCAGGACGACGATCGCCACCGACAGGGGCCATGCCACGGCGAGTCGGCGGACGAGACGGTTTCGCTCCCGTTCGGGCTCGGCGAATGTGCGCAGGCAGGCTACGGAACAGAAGTAGTACGACCGGTTATCTCGCGTGAGCCGCAGGGACGTCGCCGACGCGTCGACGAACATCCCGCATACGGGGTCCGTCGCCATCGCTGCGAGGAACGGCCCGGCCCGGGGTTCGGCCCGGAGGGCTACGGCGTCCGGGGCGAGTGGGTCTTCTCATAGCTCTTCTGGCAGCCCACGGAACAGAAGTAGACCGTTTCGTTGTCGTACATTCCATGCGCGGCCGCGGTGCTGTGCTCGATCATCATTCCACAGACCGGATCCTTCACCTTCATCGGCGAGCGGACCGCATTCGCGAATATAGGATGGCCGGAAACCTTCGCGGGCCGTTCGCCCCTCCGCAACCCCTATCCTTCCGGGCGGCTCGGTCGCGGCGATGTTCCGCGACCTCTCGCCAGCCGTGGTGGCCGAGCGGCTGAAGACCCACCCGGAAGCGGTGGTACTGCTCGACGTTCGGGAGCCGTACGAGCGGGACCTCGCGGTCATCGAGCCGTCGGTCCACATCCCGATGCAGGAATTGCCCGATCGGGTTCAGGAGATCCCGAAGGACAAGCAGGTGATCATCTACTGCCATACTGGAACGCGGTCGATGCTGGTGGCCGGATTCCTCGCGAGCCGAGGTTGGGAATCGGTCGCGAACCTTTCCGGCGGGATCGACGCCTGGTCCCTCGTGGTCGACCCGCGGGTTCCGCGGTACGACTGAAGGCCTCTTGGCCCGGCCGCTGGAGGAACTCCGCCGGGAGGTCTCGTGAGCGCATCGCGCTACACTGTCCAGCGGTCGGATCCGGCGGCGAGAGGGACGGGGGGGTGCCTGCGTTCCTCGCTTCGCTCCTACGGAGGCGACAACGATGAGGCCCTAGTCAGCTTCGGTCGGGAGGTCCCTCGCCGTTGGACCGGCCTAGAACCTCGACGTAGCCCTGCATCTTCCAGTAGGTGTCAAGGAACGCTTGACCGCGGGGCGTGATGTCGTACACCGGACGACCGTCGACCTCCTCGCTCTTCAAGAGCCCCGAGTTGAGCAATCGCTCGACGAGGTTCCGCAGGCGGTCGACCGGCATCCCAACCCCGTAAGATACCCGGGTGATCCGGGCCGCGCCATGGTAGCGCTTCACCACCTCGAGCACGGTCGCGTAGAGGTCGCTGACCTCACGCCTCCGCGAGCTCCCGCGCTTGACGTCCCGGCCGGCCGGCACGACGTTCCCCCTCCGTTCACAGCGGGAACGGAGGCAACGCATCCGCCCGCCGGGGCGGGGTCCGGACCTGGGCACCGGGCCGGAGGTCGACCGACCCGGTGTAGGTCACCTCGTCCGCTGCCGCGCCGTCGCTGAGGCGAACGGTGTTCGCGAAGATCCGGCGCGCAGTCGCCCGCTCCCCGAGCTCGACAATCGTGCCAAACAGGTCCTCCGCGCGCGCCTTCTCGCCGAGCCGGATCGTTCCCCCGACCAGTGGGCCTTCCGCACGAGCTTTGCGGCGAAGGCGCAGGTCCTGCGCCTTCAGGCCTTCCTTCGTTTGCACCGGACCTCCGATGTCCGCACGGGTGATGAACGTCGCCCGACGGGCCGACAGCCTGCCACCGAGATCGAGCTCGTGGGCCATGAGTTCGGCGGCCACCGAGACCGACCCTCCTACTTCGAGCCGCCCTTGGAGCTCGAGCGATCCTCCGACCTCGAACTTGCCACCGACCTCGACCTTCTCTCCCCGGCCGTTGCCCCGGATCGTTCCGATCCCGCCGACGTGCAGCGTGGAGAACGAGAGATTGCCCTGGGCGCTGAACATCCCACCGACCTCCACGGAGCCCCCCTTACCTTCGCCTCGGAGGTCTGCGACGCCGCCGACTTCGAGAGACCCAAACTCGATCGGTCCGTCCGAGACGAAACGCCCTCCGACCTCGATCGACCGCCGGACCGAGCCGCCTTGAAGTCGTACCAGACCGCCCGCTTCGAGGGTTTCGAGCTCCACCAACCCGACGTCGATCGAACCCCCCGCTTCGACCGCGCGCGCGGTCAACAGGCCCTTGAGATGGAAGCGGCCGCCGACGGAGACCGTGGTCGCCGTCAGCGCGTCGCCCCCTTCGAGGACCCCCCCAACCTCGATGGTCTCCGCGCGGGCCGGTCCGGCGATCCGGAGTCCCCGGTCGACGTCGACCTCGCGCGCCCGGAACTGTCCATCGACCTCGACCGCTCCGTCCTGCGAGCTCAGGTCCTCTCGGACGACGAGGTCTCCATGCACCTGGACGGTCCCGTCTTCCGAATGGAACGACCCGCACTCGAAGTTGCCTCCGACCTCCGCGTGTCCGGCGAACCGGGCGCGCCCGGCGACGACGAGCTGTCCATCGACCTCGATGTGGGCGTTGTTCTCGACCCGTAGGTCGCCGTCGACCGCACCGAGCCGGACGTGGCCGCCCTTGGGGACGCTAGTCTCGGTCATCGAGGGTGAATGAGTCCCCCTCTCTAAAGGCGTAGTTCACGCTCGGTGACTACCGTGGAGGAGTCCCGCACCCAAGACCCATAAACCGGACCGGTAGTGCCGAACGTGGCCGATTCGCTGGAGCGAGTGCGGGCGGAGGTCGTGGCGTGCTCGCGGTGCCCGAGGCTCGTCCAGTATCGCGAACGGGTCGCGAAGGAGAAGAAGCGCGAGTTCCGGGACGACGAGTACTGGGGCCGGGGAGTGCCGGGCTTCGGGGACCCCCAGGCTCGGCTCGTCGCGGTCGGACTGGCGCCGGCCGCGCACGGGTCGAACCGCACGGGGCGGATGTTCACCGGCGACCGGTCCGCCGCCTTCCTCGTCCGAGCGTTCCACGCGGCGGGGTTCTCGAACCAGCCGACGTCCGTGCGTCGAGGGGACGGCCTCCGGTACTCGGACCTCTATCTGACGGCAGCGGTCCGATGCGCACCTCCGGACAATCGTCCTCTGCCCGTCGAGCGGTCGAACTGTGCCAGGTACCTCGAGCGAGAGCTGGCCCTGCTCCCCCGCGCGCGGGCGATCCTCGCGCTCGGCGGGATCGCCTGGGACGCGGTCCGGGAAGTTGTCCCGGCGGTGTACGGCGGACCTCGTCCCGAAACTCCGTTCGCCCACGGGGCATGCGTCCCGCTGGGCAAGGGCCGCCCGCTCCTATGGGCTTCCTACCATCCGAGCCCACAGAACACCAACACCGGTAAGCTGACCCAACCGATGCTCGTCGGCCTCCTCCAGCACATCCGAGCGTCGTTCGCGACGGCCGACCCTCGGGCCGCGCGTCATCCTTAACGGGCGGCCGCCTTGGACCCCCGGATGTCGGCGTTCGAGGTCCTGGAACGGGACGGCCTCGCGCGACTCGGGCGGTTCGAGACGGCGCACGGACCGATCGAGACCCCGGCCCTGCTCCCCGTCGTCCATCCTGACCCCGAGCGGCAGCCGGTGAGCCCGGAGGAGATGCGTCAACGCCTCGGGATCCGAGCGGTGATCACCTCGGCGTACATCACGTGGAGAACTCCGGTCCTCCGAGATCGGGCCGAGCGCGACGGCATCCACGCCCTCCTGGGGTTTGATGGGCCGGTCATGACCGACTCGGGCGCGTTCCAGCAGCACGCGTACGGTTCGGTCGAAGTGGGTCCCGAAGAGATCGCGGCGTTTCAGGACCGCATCGGCACCGATATCTCGACCGTGCTCGATGTGTTCACCGAGCCCGAGACCTCTCGGGAAGAGGCGGAAACCGCTCTCGCCACGACGCTGGAACGGGCGAAGGTTGCTCGGTCGACTCGGTCCGGGCTGCTGGCCGTCCCGGTGCAGGGCGGATCGTTCCCAGAGCTGCGCGCCCGCTCCGCCGCCGCCGCCAGCGAGCTCGGCGACGTCCTCGCCGTGGGGGGCGTGGTCCCACTGATGGAACAGTACCGGTTCTCCGAGCTCGTCGAGGTTCTTTGCGCCGCCCGGCCGACCCTCGGACCCGGCTCGGCCGTCCACCTGTTTGGAACGGGTCACCCGATGATGTTCGCCCTGGCCGCGCTCTTCGGCGTGGACCTTCTCGATTCGTCCGCCTACCACAAGTTCGCCCGGCGAGGGAGCCTGTTGTTCCCGGAAGGGAGCGTGGCGATCGACGAGCTTCGGGAGAACGTCTGCCACTGCTTCCTGTGCCACGAGGTCCCGCTCACCGAGGTGGCCCGCCTCCCCCGGGCCGAACGGGAGCGTCGGATCGCGTTTCACAATCTCGCGACCTCGGTCGAAGAGATCGGGCGGGTCCGCCAGGCGATTCATGAGGGCTCTCTGTGGGAACTCGCAGAACGGCGGGCTACCGCGCATCCGGCGCTCCGCGTCGGCCTCGCCACGGCCCGCGAGCACTCCGAGGTGTTCCTTCCGACCGAGCCGGAGTCCCGACGCGCGTTTCGCGAAGTCGGAGCCGAGAGCCAGGGCCGGCCGGCGATCGTCCGATTCCTTCGGCGGGTCCGTTTGTACGCCGCAGGAAGGCCCGCGTCCCACCGGCTCTCTCGCATCGCGCTGAGGCCCGAGTACCTGCGGCACGTCCCGACCGTCGACCGGGGCGGGGCCGCCCTCGCCTGGGACGTCGATACCGCGGTCGGGCCCGTGCCGCTCGAGCTCACCGACCTCTACCCGGTCGGCCCCTATCTCGGCATGGACGAGTTCGCCCATCCGCCCCGCCATCGTCCTCCCGGTAGGGTCGCTGACGAGGTCGGGCGACTGCTGGGAGAGCCCCCCGATGGGTCGCACGACTGGACGCCCGAGTGGACGCGGCGTCAGGTGGAAAGCCTGCTCGACTGGCAGTACGGACTCGTCGTCTCCGGCCGCCTCGCCCCTTCCCTCGAGGGAGAGCGTTCCCGGCGAAGCGGACGGCTCCGAGCGCTCCTGCACGCCGGCACCGTCCAGTTCCACGTGGGCACGGATGGGGTTCCGCGTCCCACGTTCCGGGGCGCGGAGCGGCTGCTCCCGGCGCTCCCACCGGGCCGGAACCGGGTCGTGGTCGTGGACGACGCGGTGCCGTTCGTGCGGCAGGGCCGCAGCCTCTTCGCGCGGTTCGTCGTCGATGCGGACCCCGCCCTCGTCCCCGGTTCGACCGTCCTGCTGGTCGACCGATCGGACGAGTTACTCGCCGTAGGACGCCTGCTGCTCGCGCCGCACGAGATCCCTAGGCTCAGTCGCGGGGTCGCCGCTTGGGTGACGGCCCATGCCGCTTCATCCGAGCGTCCCACCGACGACGAAGAACCCGACCTGCGTCCCTGGCCCTGAGACGCAGGATTCTCCCCGGAGAGCTTTATGGCCCGTGAAGGTACGCTGCCGGTGCCGGCTCGAGGTTCCTTGCGATGACTCGAACGTTCCTATTGCTCCAACTCGACAGCGAAGGCTCGCCGTACTCCGAGGTCGCCGAGGTCCTCGAAGATCTCGGCTTCCGTCCCGAGACCGAAGGGTACGATTTCGTCTACGATTGGGGGCGGGCCGTGAGCGTTGGGGAGTCGCTCGGGTTCGCAGACCGGATCCAGGAAGCCCTGCGCGGAAAGCGCGTCAACTTCCGGATCGAGTCCGCTGAGGATTGAGCGGCCCCCGCTCCGCAGCCCGAGCGTTATAACCACGCCTCGGCTCTTCGGCCGATGGTCGTCCTCGGAATCGAGTCGACCGCGCATACGGCGTCGGTCGGCGTCGTCAACGAGCGGGCCGAGGTGCTCGGCCTCGCTTCGGACATGTACCGGCCCTCCAAAGGCGGCATCCACCCGCGCGAGGCCGCCAACCATCACGTCGACGTGCTTCCCGGGCTGGTCGTCCAGGCGCTCGAAGGAGCTCACGTACGTCCGAACGAGGTCGACGCCGTCGCGTTCGCGCAGGGTCCCGGGCTCGGCCCCTGCCTCCGAGCCGGCGCCACGGTCGCGCGGATGCTCTCCCTCGCGTGGAACCGCCCGCTGATCCCCGTCAATCACTGCGTCGCCCATGTCGAGATCGCGCGGGTCCTGAGCGGCCTCGACGACCCGATGCTGCTCTACGCCAGTGGCGGCAACACTCAGGTGATCAGCTACGCCCGCGGGCGGTATCGGGTCCTTGGAGAGACCCTCGACATCGGGGTCGGGAACTTCCTCGACAAGCTCTGGATCGCTCTCGGGGGCACGTTTCCCGGCGGTCCCGCCCTCGAGCTCGAGGCGCGGAACGGGGAGAACCTCCTGGACCTACCGTACTCTGTCCACGGGATGGACGTCGCCTTCTCGGGAATCCTCACGGCAGCCTTGGCCCTCCACGCGAACGGCGCTTCGCGGCCGGACCTTGCCTACTCGGTCGAAGTGACGGCGTACGCGATGCTGACGGAGATCACCGAGCGCGCGCTCGCGCACCGCCGTCGCGATACGGTCGTGCTGGGCGGAGGAGTCGCCTGCAACGAGCGGCTCCGAACGATGGTCCGGGAGATGGTCGAAGGGCGAGGCGGCACGATGTACGCCCCGCCGCGCTCGCTCTGCGTCGACAACGGCGCGATGATCGCCTGGACGGGCCACCTGGCGCACTCCGCCGGCGTATCGGCCCCCATCGAGGCCTCCGCAGTGGAGCCTCGACAGCGGACCGACGTTGTGGCCACTCCCTGGCGAGCCGACCCCCCCGCGCCCGAGCGTTAAGAGCGGGGCGACCCTCTCCCGGCCCGTGGAGACGGTCGACGTGCTGGTCGTCGGCGCCGGGCCGGCGGGGTCGACCGTCGCCTACCGCCTGGCGGAGCGAGGCCTTCGCGTCCTCGTCCTCGAGGAGCACCCTCGCATCGGCCAGCCGGTCCAGTGCGCCGGCCTCGTTTCGCGTCGCGTTCTCGACCTCGCGGGGTCGGAGTCGATGGTCCTCGCGTCCGTGCGCGGAGCCACCGTCTTCGGACCGGGGCTCGGCTCGATCTCGTTCCGCGCGGACGAGCCCCGGGCCTATGTCATCGACCGGGCGGGCCTTGACGTGCACCTCGCGGACCGGGCGGCGAAGGCCGGGGCCGAGTTCCGGACGGGCGTGCGGTTCGACCGCCGCCTTCCGTCCGAAGACGGTCACGAACGGGTGCGGGCGGTCGGCGCCGACGGGAACGCCCGCGAGATCTCCGCCCGGCTCGTGGTCGGTGCCGACGGAGTCTCCAGCGCGGTCGCCCGCGCCTACCGCCTCCGTCGTCCGGTCGAGATCCTGCCGGCGTTCGAAGCGGAGTTCCCGAAGAGCCCGGGCGATCCCGATACGGTCGAGGTCTATCTCGGACGGCGGTTCGCGCCCGGCCTCTTTGGATGGTGGATCCCCGACGGGGCGGGGGGGGCGCGGGTGGGGGTGGCCGCCGACGCGGACGGAACGCCTGCTCGGACGTACTTCCAACAGCTGGTTGCCCAGCTAGGACACCGATTCGGTTCCGAGCTGGGAAGCCCGACCGCGTACCTGGTCTCGGGGATCCCGATCGGGTCGCTACCGAAGACCTACGGACCTCGGGTCCTCCTCGTCGGAGACGCGGCCGCCCAGGTCAAGCCCCTGTCCGGGGGAGGGATCTTCACCGGCATGAAGTGCGCGGAGATTCTCGCGAGCGTGGCCGCCGCGGCCATCGATCGGGGCGACCTCTCCGAGAGGTCGCTCGCCGAATACGACCGGGCCTGGCGGGCCGAGCTCGGCGAGGAGTTTCGTCGCGCGCTCTACCTTCGCCGGATCTTCACGCGCCTCACGGACGCGGACCTGGACGCGCTCGTGGCGGCGCTCAAGGGCGCGGAGATGCGGGCCACGATCGTCGCGTTCGGGGACATCGACTTTCCGACCCACGTCGCC
>Ga0187810_10000747_pt1 | contig 11731 bp, 12 predicted proteins | sample NC_wetland_sal_i_9_FD_132963 | JGI IMG/M metagenome (GOLD analysis project Ga0187810, IMG submission 132963) | Wetland sediment microbial communities from Neuse River Estuary, North Carolina, USA - ASW_5 | ecosystem: Environmental > Aquatic > Freshwater > Wetlands > Sediment | place: USA: North...
ACGCTCGTACAGAATGCCCAAACCAAATTGTGCCTCCGGGACGCCGGCGTTCGCCGCTTTCTCAAACCATTTCTTCGCTTCTCCCGCATCCGCTGCAACGCCGCGGCCCTGGTCGTAAAAAACTCCGAGATTTGTTTCAGCTTCGGGATTGCCTTTCTTGGCTGCTTTGCGGGTCAATCTATACGCCTCATGCAGGTCTTGGGGCACGCCTTGGCCTACCGCATACATCATGCCAAGGCCCGCCTCAGCTTTTGCGCAGTCCGCATCCGCCGCTTTTCGAATCCAGCGAACGGCCTCTTCCTCATTCTTCTGGACTCCTTCACCTCGAAGATACAAACGGCCGAGATTGAACTGAGCTTCCGGAGTCCCATACAAGGCCGCTCGCCTATACCACCGGGCGGCTTCAACAGGGTTTTTAATTCCTTCTGGCCCTGTCTCATACAAATAACCGAGGTTGTTCTCCGCCGCCGGGTCACCTCGGTCTGCGGCCATGCGGTACCATCTCATCGCCTCATATGCGCTCTTCTCGACACCCCGTCCAAACTCATAAACCACACCAAGCCGAAATTGTGCTGCTGTGTTTCCTTCATTCGCTTGTTTGGTAAGCCGTGGGAGGTCGATCTTCGTCGATTTTGGACTTGGCACAGCCATCGATGATTGCGCCGCTGTGGAACTTGCGACCAATAGGCTTGCGGCAGCAGCAAGAAATGCTAAAGCTTCCCGGCGCATGCTCATTCTCCCCTTGACCCTACGCTCGGGAACCGCTTGCACGGCGAATCCCCGGCTCAGATTCCACCACGCCAAGGACTCACCATGAAAACTAGCTCATGCAGGAGATGTGCCAATCAGTCGGAATGAAGATCCGAATCTATTTCGAATGCCTTCAGTCACTTAGGGAGAGAACAACAAGGTGAAGCATAAAGGAGTGGGACAACGCGTCGACGCAACAGACGAATCGTCGACTCTCGTCCATATCCTGACACTGGACCATTACCGCAGGACAAAATGTCAACCGCAGCGCAAAAACATGCTAAGTGGCAACTGGAACGTGTTTGCTCAGAGCCTCGTATCCAGTTGTCAAATTCTGCGCGATCGACTGACTCATCGCTTATGAGTTCGGCAACGACGAATTCGCAATCAGGTCACAGAAGTTCGGGCTCTTATAGCCGGGGATAAAACGTTCACAGACATCGGCTTTCACCGTGCCCCAGGTCGAACCGGGTTTGTGGGCGAAGCCTCCGAAGAACGCCTTGACGATACCTTCCTTGAAATTTATCCGCGGATAGGGGCGGTGGGGATCGAACTGAAATACAAGTCTATAATGCCCACGCTTTCATGGCGTTGCAGCCGCCCTTTTCTTCAATCGGTACAAACGGTGCAAAGCAGGGATCTCATGTCCCCAACCGTCACGGCCTCGCTATGTATGGAAGCTAACCGCGTCTGAACTGCGATCTTCTTAAGCCCATGCTCGGGCATCTTGTCGTAGTCTGGCGATGTCCTTCGTTGGCGCACTCCCGAAGAAGCGGCTGTATTCTCTACTGAACTGCGATGCGCTTAAGTAACCAACACGCTGACTTGCGGTACCCGCGTCCATCATCGTAGACAACATGAGACGCCTTGCCTCTTGCAGTCGCAGCGCTTTCTGATACTGAAGTGGGCTCATCGAAGTGACCGACTTAAAGTGCTCGTGGAAAGAGGAAGCACTCATGTGCACCAGCGCGGCCAACTCTTCGACCTTCATGGGTTGGGAGAAGTTGTCGCGTAGCCAAGAAATCGCCTTCGCAACTCGGTGCAGGCTGGACTCGGCAAAGCCCATTTGAGCTACGCGAACACCAATGGGGCTGCGGAGTAACCGAATCAAAATCTCATCCATTACAAGTGGGGCGAGTAGTTCAGAATCACCGGGCTGCGCTAGACATTCCATTAGTCTCGTCGCAGCGTTGACGATACTCACATCGACCGGAGTGACGTAAACGGCGCTCCTCTCTTGAACTGGAGGCAAACCGTGCGGATACACCTTTAAGATCAACTCGGCAATCCTGTGCGGGTCGAGGTCCAACCTTAAAGCGAGGTAAGGCTCGGAATAGCTGGCTTGCGTGACTTGGGCAGCAACGGGCAGAGCAACGGAAAACACGAGCATACGCGACGGATCGTACTCGTAGACCTCTTCTCCAACAATGACGGTCTTGGCTCCTTGTGCGATGAAGCACAAGGACGGCAGCCGGAGGGCATGTGCACATTCGGTGTTGGTTCGTGAAGCGCGACTGACCTGTAAGCCAGGGATGCGCAGCTCAAAACTGCCGTCATGAGGGGCATAGGCGGAAATCAATCGTGCCAGCTTGCCCAAGTGTGCCTTGTTTGGGCCGGAAGTCTCGTCTACGAGCCGCAGAGACGTCGCTTTGCCGTTGGTCTTCACGCCTTCGAGAATACCTCTTTTGCGATCATGATGGCGGTCATTGCATTGGGCCAACCAGAGTAAAACGCCAGATGTGTGATGACCTCGATCAACTCGCCCTGCTCAAGCCCATTTTCTATAGCCTTCTTGAGGTGAAAACGCAACTGATCCGGACGATTCATAGCAATCAGTGCCGCCACAGTTGCGAGACTACGGTCGCGCTTTGATAGCTCTCGACGCTCCCAGACATCGCCAAAGAGTACGCGGTCAGTCAAATCGACCAGCTTCGGGGCGAAGTCGCCAATCATCTTCTCGGCTGCTGTACGCTCGCTACTCATGTTTGTTATTCCTCCCACGTACGATCACTCGGACAGCCTACTCCCCGAACCGCTCGAAGCGGTAAGCCAGTTCCGGGCCCCCGCTTCCTTCGTACGCGAGTTGCGCAACGAGCAGCGCAAACGGCTCGGTGTATCGGGCGATCCGAAGAGGGCCAGCGTCCACCGGATCGAAACCCGCATCGCGGATCAACTTCACGGCCACATCTTTGGCACTTTGATCAGCGCCGCAATACACCAGGCTCGGCCGGTTGTTCTTGTGCTTTGCCGCATACACGCGGAACAGCACTTCGCTGGGCACGGTGTTGAAGGCACACACGACCCTAGCGCGTGGAACTTTCTTCGCAAGCTCTTCCGCACCTGATGAGGTGTTGGCGATGATGAGTTTCGTGCTACTAGCATCCATCGGCAGGGAGCAGGTCACGATTACCTGGCCGGACAAATCGCCTGCCTGTTTCAGCACGTCGTCGATTCGGGACCAATGCACGGCCAGCAGGAGAGCCTCTGCTTCCTTCGCGGCTTCGCCGGGCGTACCGGCGCGTGCATTGCCTTGGGCATCGCGCGCCAGCTTCTTGAGCTTCTCCTGGCTGCGCGCATAGCTGAATACCACTTCATGTCCGGCTCGCGCGAAAATCGTTCCGAGCTTGCCGCCCATCAATCCCGATCCCAAGATGCCAACTCGCATACTGCTCTAGCTCGGCTTTCGTTTCTCTTTTACTGCTCAGCGGCCCACCATTTTTTGCAGCTCTTCGGGGTACCGAGCACCTTGCACCGCGATCTTTGAGGCTGTGGTCTCCAGTTGCCGGAGATCTTCGGGCGAAAGTTCGACGTTAGCGGCTCCGATGTTTTCTTCGAGCCGATGCAGCTTGGTCGTGCCCGGGATCGGCACGATCCACGGTTTCTGCGCAAGCAGCCAAGCGAGTGCGATCTGAGCAGGTGTCGCTTTCTTCTGTTGCGCAAATCTGCCAACCAGATCCACCAACGCCTGATTCGCTTTCCGGTTCTCTGGCGTAAAGCGAGGGACGATGTTGCGGAAATCGCCTTTGTCGAACTTCGTATCTTCGCTGATCTTTCCGGTAAGGAAGCCTTTACCAAGAGGACTGAATGGAACGAACCCGATCCCGAGTTCCTCCAGTGTCGGGATCACCTCCGCTTCGGGCTCTCTCCACCAGAGCGAATATTCACTCTGGAGTGCAGTGACGGGTTGAACTGCGTGTGCACGACGAATGGTCTGCACACCTGCTTCTGAAAGTCCGAAGTGCTTCACCTTGCCTTCCTGAATCAGCTCCTTCACAGCTCCGGCGACGTCTTCGATCGGAACGTTCGGATCGACACGGTGCTGATAGAACAGGTCGATGACATCGACCCTGAGACGCTTGAGCGAGGCTTCAGCGACCTCCTTGATGTGCTCTGGCCGACTGTCCAGCCCGGCCTGTTTGCCGGTGTCCGGATCAAGTTTGAACCCGAACTTGGTGGCGATCACCACTTGCCCACGGAAGGGAGCGAGGGCTTCACCCACGAGTTCTTCGTTTGTGAACGGGCCGTAGACTTCCGCAGTATCGAAGAATGTGACGCCGCGTTCCACGGCTGCTCGGATGATCGAGATCATCTCCTGCTTGTCTCCAGCCGGACCGTAGCCAAAGCTCATTCCCATGCAGCCGAGCCCAACAGCCGAGACTTCTAGATTGCCTTTTCCAAGTTTGCGCTTCTGCATGATTGTTTCTCCTTCGAGACGTGTTGCAAGGTTAAGGCTGAATCGCTTCGTATCGGAGCTCAGCGATAACGAGGTTCGAAAAGCCTTTGCGATGAGAAAGTGTAACGTGCCTACAGGTCGGACACTTGCCTATTGCGCCGCAGTATTTGCCCAATCCTCCGAGAATCCCGCGCATTGGATGCAAAGCCAATGACTGAGCAACAAGAAATACGAATATGAACTCCCGGTAGGTAGGCAGATTAGAAAAGTTCGTACCAGGACCGATCTCTACTGGGATTGGTCACGCGGTATGAACGTTCGCTTTCTAGAGAATATGATACAGGCAGTGTGTTCAGAAAACCCTCATTCCTACAGAATACCAACTTGTTGATTTGATGCGTTGAGGGCACGCCGAAAAACGAGTCCAATATTCACTTGTATTTCGAACGCGGAAAAGCCGTCTTACTCGCCTCGTAATATCACTTCCAAGCTAAGCGAGTAGGTTGCCTACTACGTGACGGAGTTTGAGCGGTCGTACGTCGTTAAGTTCGGGCTGAAGCCGATCTTTCAGAAACTGGGGATTAAAACTGAACGCGTTGGACTTCACGCATTTCGTCACGGATCGGGGACCGCTCTCTGCGAACGTAAAGCCAATCCGGCAACGGTGCAAAAGATTCTTCGCCACAGCGATATTCGCACGCCGCTGAAGTATTACGCCCATTAGGACCTCGATTCCCAGCGTCAGGCGCTCGACCAGCTCTGAACTTGCTTTCAATCGGTACAAAATCGGTTCTGGTACAAAAACGAACTGTAAGTAGTAGAAAACAAAAGAAGGCTGGTAGGGGCGGTGGGGATCGAACCCACGACCTTCGGCTTAAAAGGCCGCTGCTCTACCACTGAGCTACACCCCTGAAAATACAATCTTTTATTCTACAGGAAAATTCCCAAACTCGCCTGCTCCCCAAAATCCGCAAATCCGCAGCTCAATAAGCCGACAGCAGCACTTCCCTATCCGCGCAGCACTGCGCAATCCCAACCTCGTTTTTCTTTGCTGATTTAGCCTCGCACGGGCCGCTTGCGTTTCCATTCGTAATCGCGGCGCAATAAGGACTGGTGTTTCTTGATCTGCAATTCAATGTCGCTGAACGCCTTTTTGCACCCCGCCAGGACGTTCTTCCCATTTCCAGTGGCGCGCAACGTCCCGCTTGGCAGCGAAAGCGTCAACGCCAAGGACTGTTCGTCGGTCCGGGGATTCTTCGAAAAAACACCTTTGATCTGAACCAGGTCCGGCTCGTAACTCTTCAGGAGCCGCCCCAGCTTATCCAAACGACGCACAACTTCCGTAGCCACAATCTGCTGCGCTTCGACATGCTTGTAGCTGATTGAAACGTTCATAGTTGCACCTATAGGGATGATGCGAAATCAGGCAGGAACGCGACGCAGTGTCTCTTCTGCACCGCATGACGATTTCAGCCTAGCATTCTCGCCCGCCCCGCGCAATCCCACCGCGCGTTGACAGTAACCTTCGGCTTCCTTACCCTAGCTGCACCAGCGATTCTGCATCTTCGAACCGTCGGCGTCCCCGATGAAGAAGTCCACTCCCCCCAACCCGCAACCCCAGCACCGCGTCCGCATCGGACCAGCCGGCTGGTCCTACAGCGACTGGGCAGGCTACGTCTACCCCTCCCATCGTCCCAAGGGATTCCATGAGGCCGCGTACCTCTCCGAGTTCTTTGACACCATCGAAATCAACACTTCCTTCTATCAGCCTTTGCGTCCAGACCACGCAGCGCTCTGGGTCGAACGCGTAGCGCCCAATCGCTCGTTCCTTTTCACCGCCAAGCTCTGGCAAAAGTTCACTCACGATCCTTCGGCCACCCAGGAGGACGAGCGCGCTGTCCGTGCCGGCTTCGACGTCCTTCGCAAAGCGGAGAAGCTCGGCGCCGTCCTCGTTCAATTCCCTTTTTCCTTCCATTGCACGCGCGAAACAGTTGCCTACCTCACCGCCGTGTTGAAACGTTTTGCGGACTACCCTCTCGTCGTCGAGTTGCGGCACTCCTCCTGGCAAACGCCGGAAACCCTCGCTCTCCTCCGTGAGCACCAGGCTGGCTTCTGCAACATCGACCAACCCATCATCGGCCGTTCGCTTGAGCCTTCCGCGGAAGCTACCTCCCCAATCGGCTACGTGCGCCTCCACGGCCGCCGCTACGACACCTGGTTCAGCGATAATCCCGCCACTCCTGCGCACGAACGCTACAACTATCTCTATTCCGCCGAAGAACTCGATCCCTGGGTCGCTCGCATTCGCACCGTCAGCACACACACCCGCGACACCTTTGTTGTCACCAACAATCACTATCAGGGCAAAGCCGTGGTCAACGCCCTGCAACTCATCAGTATTTTGAAGGGAACCACCGTGAAAGTGCCGGAACCGCTCCGCCAGCACTACCCTCAACTGGACCAGATCGCCAGCGAAATGCCTGCCGAGCCCACACTTTTCCCGATGGGCCTGCCACCGTCAAAAAAGTAATCCGAATTCCCAAGCCGACCAAGCACGCGCAAGCGCACCACACAAATCCGTCCTCCCGCACAGACGTCCTCAAGTAGCATAGGCTTCAGCCTGTGTTCTTGCGTTTCTACGTAGATTCTCTCTTTCCATTCAAGTCGTTTGTAGCGCCGGCACTTGCTGGCTCTTGGGGTTTTCCGCGTAGGGATCGCCTTCCGAGGCGGTCCGCCAACGCAACCGCATCTCGAGCGCCACCCTCGTTCCACCTGCCCTGCCCAAGCTTCGAGAGGAGCAAAGCCGAAGAGAAAGGAGTCCGCGGAGCGAGACACTCTTTTCCATCGCACGCTTTTTGTGCGAGGAATCCCTCTTCGATTTCAGATTTCGGGAGATTAACTCTACTTCTTGAACAGATTCTCGAACGCCTGCCGCGCATCGAGCGGCCGTGCGGGCGCAGGAGCTTCGGCGGGTACCTGGGCGGGTTGCATGTACGAAGTGGGAGCCGTATCCTTCTCAACCGTCGTCCTGAACTCGTAAAATGTGCAGTCGTTCTTCGTATCCTTCGGAGAAATCCGCGCCGGTATAGGCTGTGTGCACTCGAATTGAGCACCGCTATCGAAATAGCGGCACTGCTTGCAACAATGCAACTCAAAATTGCATTTCGGACATTTTCCGTTGGCATCGAAACCGGCCACAAGTACTGCGCCGCAGTTCGAGCATCGCGCCCGAGTCACGGTGCCGACCATCCTCGGCGTGCGCGGGCCAAGGTGATCCGTGGCGCCCCGTGGTCCGCCTTGCGGTGGCTTGCGGTCTCTGTCCTTCTTCTCGTGTTTTTCTTGCTTTTCGGCCTCACGATAGCCGCGGTGACCGTACTTGCGATCCACAAACGCCTCCGTCCGTCAGTCGCAACGGACTGTAACTGCACCTTGTTACACGACTGGGTTAAAACGTGTCTTTTCCCGCGATGTATCCAATCGGAACGCTTCAAACGCCCAGCAAACCAGTCTTCCCCTTTGAAGTTATTCTGGAATGCCGTTTAGTGTGAGCAGAAGATGGGACATCTATGTTTTTAATCCTCTGGGAGTTCGAAGTCAAGCCAGGAAGTGAAGAATACTTTGAAAATGCCTATAGCCCTAATGGTACCTGGGTCCGGCTCTTCCAACGCGATCCCCATTTCCAAGGTACACAACTCCTGCGGGATCCCTCCCGCCCTCGCTACTACTTCACCCTCGACTTCTGGGATTCCGAGACCTCTTACCAGGACTTCCTGAACGCCAATCGCGCCGCTTACGAAGAATTGGATCGCTGCAACGAAGGACTCACGCTCCAAGAGCGACACGTTCTGTCCTTCAGTCTCAGCCTCCCAACGTCTCCTTGTCCTTAGGCAAACATCCCCACCAGTCCATCGGGCTGCAGATCTGGTTGGAGAATCGTTTTGGGCTTGCCGGCAACTCGCAGCACTGCTTCGGCGGCCAAGTACCCGCTCCGCACGGCCCCTTCCATGGTCGCCGGCCAGCCGGTATCGGTCCAGTCCCCGGCAAGAAACATCCCTCTCACGGAGGTCTGTTGTCTTGGACGCCAGCGGTCGACTCCAGGTTGCGGAGAAAATGTGGCTGCCGCCTCTTTAATTACGGTCGCTTTCAGCAACTTCGCTTCCCGTGCAGCTGGCAGCGCCTGACGCACTTCCGCTAGGCAAAGATCGACAATCTCCTGGCGCGGCTTCTGCAACAGGTCATACGATGCGCTGATCACCAACTGCAGATATTGCCCCTTCTCCCCGCCGCCATTTCTTCCTGCGTACAGCGCCGTCTTGTTGAAGATCCATTGCGTCGTCGTATCCAACAACGTAACAAAAGGCTCCTGCATCACTTCCCGGTCAAACCAGAAATGCACCCCGGTAATCGGTGACACCTGGATATTCTCCAAATGCGCTAGCGACGGCTCCTGCTGCTTGATTTCCGCCGGCAACAGCTCCGCCAGCGCCTCATGGGGCACCGCGAACACGTATGCCTCCGCCGACTCTTGGCGCCCACCATCGAACTCGACGCTCTCCACCGCCCCATTCCGATAATGAATCGCCCGCACCGGCATTCGTAAGTTCACTTCCCCGCCCCGCCGTTCAATTTCCGCTTTGCAGCCGTCATACAGTTCTGCCAGCGGCACCGCCGGGACCCCCATTCGATATCCCGTCCGGTTAGAGAGAAATCCTTTCCAAAACACATCTACGCCAAACCGCGCGTCGGTTCGATCAAGCTCTTCATCCAGTGCGCTGACCAGCACCACGCGCCAGAATCGTTCGATCGCACCGCGAGTCTGCTTTCTCCTTCGCAGCCACTCCAGCATTGAGATGCCGCCCGGTTCGTCCAGATCCGCGGTGTGTCCCTTACCGCGCAAAATATCCAGAAGGGCGCTCGCGATGGATTTCTTGTCCGCCATCGTCAGCGGCGAAAACGTCAGGAACGATCCCATCATATGCAGCGGCGCCGGCAGCAGCCCAGCCTGCATGGCTCCTGTGTGCCCCTGAGGATCCTGAAACAGCAGCCGGTCGAAATATTTGATCTTGTCCTGGGCTCCCACGCGCCGGTAAAAATCCTCCAGGTTCGTGCAGCATCCCAGTGTCACGTGCTGGCAATTGTCCACATGCTCGCCGTCCGGTAACACATACGACGTTGCCCGGCCGCCAAGAAAGGGCCGCTGCTCGAACAAGCGTACATGCCAGCCGGCTTCAGCCAGCGCGACGCCCGCCGACAGCCCCGCCAGCCCGCCGCCGATCACGATCACGTTTTGCAAGGATATTCTCTTCCGTGTGGCGCCCGAAGCGCGCCTTGGCAATCAATCTCAGTTTTTCCGCTTTCGACAGCCGCACGCGCTCCCCAAAAACGGCAAAGTCCACTGACTCAATCCGCGCCAGTAGCCCGCTATACGTTTGCACCAGCAGCCACAGCGTCCCCCGGCTGTCTTCCTCAATCAATCCCAATAATTCCGCGCCCTCTTCATAGAATTTCCATGCGCGATCCGCTTCGAATCGCAGCAGTTCACGCATCCCGAGTGTCGCTTCGTTCCGCCCCAGATCCTCCTTTGCCACGCCGAAGTGCGTCAGGTCCTCGTCCGGCAAATACGCGCGGCCCAGCCCGTAATCCTCGTGCACATCCCGGATGATGTTCGTCAGTTGGAACGCCAGCCCCAGCTTTTCGGCGAATTCCAGCGCGCGCGAATCGCTAAATCCAAAAATGTGCGTGCAGGTCAGCCCCACCGTGCCCGCCACTCGATAGCAATACTCTTTCAATCGCTCGAACGATGGGTAACTCCGAATTGTCAGATCCATCTCTGCGCCGGAAATCAAATCGTGCAAATACCGTGGGGGCATCTTGTAGCGCTCGATCGTGTCCACCAGGGCCGGCAAGATCTCCGCCGCACCCTTCAGGCTCACAAAAGGGGACACCATTGCCGCGGAGCCATCCACCATTTGCTCTTGCCCAGTGATCGCTTGATCCAGGGCCGCGCGCCACTTTGCCAGGCCGCGTTGTTTGGTCGCCAGGTCCGCGCCTTCATCCGATACGTCGTCAATGAATCGCATAAAGGCGTATAACGCCACGATTCCGTCGCGCTTCGGTTTTGGCAGCAGGAAAAACGCGGGATAGAAATTGCTGTGCGCCTCGCGCGCCAGTCGATGGCACTCTTCGTAGGATGCAGTCACATTCAGCAGCGCAGGCGGTGCATTCTCTGCGGTTCCACCGCTCCGGCTTGCCTCGTCGATTGGCGTGGGTGCCCTCGCAAATACCTGCGTGACCAACGCGCGCCCCAACAGCCGCACTTGCTTGGCCTTGCTCACCGCCGGGCGCCGATGCAGCGTGTCGTAACCCATTTCCTCAATTGCGTTCAGCACCGCAACTCCCCCGCGGCTGAACATCGCCAGGTCCACGCTCAATTTGCCCTTGACCATCTTCGAGAGCGGCATGCCCTTTTCAAAAAGCCCGCGCGTGTATTCGATCAATTCCTTCATCAAGGAAACGTAGCGCTGGTCAAACTTCTTCTCGCCGATGTCCTGCTCAGTGAGCCCGTGCGCCGCCGCGCGATCCAGCGGAATATAGATCCGCCCTTTCTCCAAGTCGCGCGAAACGTCTTGCCAGAAATTCGCCAGCTGCAGCGCCGTGCACGTCGCATCCGATAACCGCTGCCGCGCCTCATCCCGGTACCCGCACAGATACAACACCAGGCGTCCAACCGGATTCGCCGAGTACACGCAGTAATCCAGAACGGCGTCCCAGCCCGGATATCGCTTCACCACTTGGTCTTGCCGGAATGCCTTCAGCAAATCTGCAAAGGGCTGTTTCGGCACGTCCTTGGCGATCACCGTCTCGCGCAGCGCCACAAACACCGGGTGCGACGGTCTGCCCTCGTAACACGCGTCCAGTTCCTGTTCCCACCAGGCCAGCAACTCCAGCGCCCTATCCTTGGAAGAAATCTCGTCGCCCAGATCGTCCGCCCATCGGCAGTAGGCATACACGTTATAAAAATGCTGGTGGAGTTCCTTCGGCAGCAGCCAGGAAACGACATTGAAATTTTCGTAGTGATGCGTCGCCAGCCATTTGGTGTACTTCTGCGCAGCATCCGGGCTACACGCGTTCGCCGGCAATTTCTCCATCAGTGATAACTCGCCTGGGCGCAACATCAGTGAACGCCTTCCCCACTCATTTGATTAAAATAGACTGGACCAGTTGAGGATCTGGGTTTCACGAGTCACAAGTCACGAACCGCAGGTCACGGCCTTACGGCCAGCTTGATTTCTCCGCTGCGCGCTTTCA
>Ga0187810_10000748_pt1 | contig 11722 bp, 9 predicted proteins | sample NC_wetland_sal_i_9_FD_132963 | JGI IMG/M metagenome (GOLD analysis project Ga0187810, IMG submission 132963) | Wetland sediment microbial communities from Neuse River Estuary, North Carolina, USA - ASW_5 | ecosystem: Environmental > Aquatic > Freshwater > Wetlands > Sediment | place: USA: North...
CACCTTCTGCCCGTTGACGACGAAGTCGTCGCCGTCCTCGACGGCGCGGGTCTGCAGCGAGGCGAGGTCGGAGCCGGAGCCGGGTTCGGAGTAACCCTGGCACCAGGTTTCGTCGGCAGTGAGGATTTTCGGCAGGTAGCGTTTTTTCTGCTCGTCGGTGCCCCAGTGCATCAGGGTCGGTCCGAGCAGTCCGATTCCCATGCCGATCATGGGCGCACTGAGAGCGAGGCGATTTAGCTCCTCGTTATAGATTATGGTCTGCATGATGCCCGCGCCGCGCCCGCCGTATTCTTTGGGCCAGTTGACCGCGAGCCACCGGCCCTCGTTGAGCTTTCGCGCCCAGCGGATCTGCTCGTCCCACCATCCGCGGCCCTCCTCGTTGAACGCGTCGTCGCGCGGTCGCGGTGCAAACTGCTTGTTCGCTTCGAGCCACGCGCGCAACTCCAGGCGGAAGGCCTCGTCCTCCGGGTTGTAGTTGAAATCCATGGTCATTACTCCTTGCGCTGTTTGATCCCCGCAGCGGCGCGGGTGACCGTACCTCTTTTAGCCCTTCGTCCTTGGGGAGGCCGAGCACGGGCTCGCCAATGCCAATTCCAGCCCCCTATAGACCCGACGGCTTCTCCGATGCAAGGCGGGCCGCCGGAATCACTTCTTCGGCAAAAGCCTGAAACTCTTCCTCGACGAGAATCGGCCATCGCAAGCTGAAGATGAAGTGCGTGACGCCGACCTTGGCGTAATCCGCGATTTTGTCCAGGCATTCGTCCTTGCCGCCGATCATGATTCGATCGCGCGCCTGCTCGGGCGCGATCCGCGCCATGCTCGCCACCACTCCGGAGATCATCTGCTCGCGCTCTTTGGACGCCTTGTAGCACAGCGGCAGCATGATGGTCTTTTCGATTTCGTCGGTGTTGCGCCCGACCGTATCGCCGTGGCGCTCGATAACGTCGATCAGGCGTTTCATCTCGGCGGGATTCGCGTGCATTGTGTTCCACATATCGGCATGCTTGGCGACGAGCTTGAGCAGGGATTTTTCTCCGCGTCCGCCGATCATCAACGGGATGTGCGGCTTCTGGAGCGGTTTCGGATTACAGACCGCGTCGACCACGTGGTAGTGCCTGCCCTCGACGGTGGTTCTGTCCTGGGTGAACATTCCCTTGATGATCTGGCACGACTCGTCGAGCGCCTCGAGACGCCCGCGGACGGTTTTGAAGTCGATCCCGAAGCTCCGATGCTCCAGCTCATACCATCCGGCGCCCAGGCCGAGATTGAGCCTGCCGCCGCTTACGTGGTCGAGCGTGGCTGCCATCTTCGCCGTCAGGCACGGATTGCGATAGGTGTTGCTGTTGACGAGCGCGCCGATGCGGGCGCGCCTGGTGTGCTGGCTGAGCGCGCTCAGCAGCGTCCAGTTCTCCATGCAGGGACCGGCCGGGTCGGGGGTGAAGATCGGATAGAAGTGATCGAAGGCCCACAGCGAGTCGTAGCCCCAGCCGTCGAATTTCGCCCACACGTCGCGCATCCGCTCCCACGTGACGTTCTGTTGTCCGGACTGGAATCCAAATCGAATCGGATGCTTGGTCATTTGCTTTGCGACCTCCCCGCAATAGTCTCCCGGCGCCGGCGGCGGCGCCAATCAGGCGGACGCAGCGGCGCTGGCCGCGACAATCCGCTCGCGCGTGATCGGCAAATCCCGGATGCGCAGGTCGAGCGCGCGCGCCACCGCATTGGCGACCGCGGCGGCGGCAGGACCCTGGGCCGCCTCCCCCACCCCGAGCGGCGGGCAGTCGGGACGCTCGATCAGATCGACCTTGAGCTCCGGCACCTCATCGAAGCGCAGAATCGGATAGTCCTCCCAGCTCCGCGTGGTCACGCGGCGGCCGTCGAAGACGACTTGCTCCTTGAGCGTCCAGCTGATCGATTGCACGATGCCGCCTTCGATTTGATTGACGACCCCGTCCGGATTGATCACCAGTCCCGCATCGACCGCGCCAACGACCTTCGAGACGCGTACGTCCTGGTGAATTTCAACGTTTGCGATCACCGCCACGTATGCGGCAGTGTTCTTGTATCGGGCGAAACCGATTCCCGCCGCACGGCCTGTGCCGCGCTGCGCATTGAACTGCCAGCCCGCCAGCCGTACCGCGGTCTCGATTACCCGGCGCGCGCGCGGGTCCGACAGGTGACGAAGCCGGAATCCGACTGGATCGGCGCCCGCGGCCTCGGCCAATTCGTCCATGAACGATTCGGTTGCGAAAACGTTCGCATAGCCGCCCAGCGTGCGCAGCGCGGAGGTGCGAAACGGCAGGCCCGGGAGGCTGTGCAACACAATCTTTCGGTGCGGCACGTCGTACGACGGCTCGGAATTTCGCGCGCCACCGGCAAATCCCGACAGAACTTCGTGCGCCTCGGGGAACGGAATCGGCGGAGCGACGTGCGCCGCGGCCAGTAGATTGACCGGACCGCGCGCACGGGGACGCTGGCCGTGCGGGCCGCTCCAGATCTCGCTCGACCAATCGGCGATGTCACCGGCCGGGCTTAGCGCGCTCTCGATCTTGACCACCATCGGCGAGCCGAGCGGCGACCATGCGAGTTCATCCTCGCGGCTCCACTGGACACGCACCGGACGCGACGGGACCTGGCGCGCCAGCAGCGCCGCATCCAGCGCGACGTCATCGGCGCCGTTGTGCCCGTAGACTCCGGCGCCATACGCATGAATCACCCTGATGCGCGACTCGTCGAGACCGAGAGCGGTTGCGAGTCCGCCACGGAGCGGGAAGACACCCTGCGAGTGCGTCCATACCGTCAGGCGGCCCTGGTCATAAACGGCGACCGCGCACGAAGGCCCCATCGAGGCATGAGCGATCGGCGGCCGCGAATAAGTCGCCGACACGCGCCGCAGGTTCGCTGCCGCAGCCGGGCGCTCGCCCGCCTCGGTCTCCGAATCGATCGAGCGAAGCGTGGGGAGCAATTCGCGCCAGCTCCGAGTGTCGGCGGATACCTCGCTCTCAATCCAGCGCGCGCCTGCGCCGAGCGCCTCGAGCGCCTTGACGGCCTGGTACTCACGCTCGCAACAGACGCCCACAAAGTCGCCGCTGCGCCAAATTTTGATCACTCCGGGAATACGCTCCACCGCCGACTGGTCGAGCGATCCCAGCCGCGCGCCGTAGGAAGGCGGCCGCATCACGCGTCCGTGCACCATTCCCGGCAGTTCGAGGTCGTGGATGAATGCGGGGCCTGCGACCTTTGCGGGAAGATCGAGACGCGCAACGTTCTTGCCGAGGTAGCTCCAGCTCTCGGGCGAATTGAATGGGGCGGTTCCCGTTATCGGACGCTTCCAGTCAATCTCGCGGGCCACCTGCCAATAGTCGAGCCCCGACGGCGCCCCATCGAGAAGGATGAGCCCGCCGCCGTCAGCGGCGACGTGCGACTCCTCGGCATCCAGCATGCGAGCGGCGCGCTCGACGATCGCGTGGCGCGCCTCAGCACACGCCATCCTGACGGAGGTGCCGCCGATTTCGATCGACATGCTGCCGGCAGTGTAGCTTTCATTCGGGCAGCAGCGTGTATCGCCCGACACGACTACCACCTTCGACATCGGGAGCTTGAGTTCCTCGGCCGCGATTTGCGCGATGGCGGTGACGATTCCCTGCCCGAGCTCGACCTTGGCTGAAAACACGCGCGCGATGCCCGGTTCGCTGAAATCGACCCACTGGCAAAGCAGCGGATTCTCCATGATGCTCCAGGGAAGTATCGGCTGGGTCATTGCGCGGCTCCGCGGAACGATGCCTTCCACGCGGCCTCGATCGCGTTGACGATTCGCCCGTGAGCGCCGCATCGGCAGAGATTGGCGTTTAGCGCGGCGACGATTTTCTCGCGCGACGGCTCAGCGCCGGTCCCGATCAATTCGGCCGCTGTCATGATGATTCCGGACAGGCAGTAGCCGCACTGGCCGGCTTGGAAATCGATGAATGCGCGTTGCAGCGGATGAGGCCGGTCGAGTGTGCCCAGGCCTTCGATGGTCGTGATCGATTTGCCCTCGACGGACCACACCGGCAATTCGCAAGAGCGCTGGGCATGCCCGTCAACCAGCACCGTGCACGAGCCGCAGCTTCCATTTCCGCATCCGAAGCGCGTTCCCTTGAGACCGAGGTCGTCGCGCAGGACGAACAGCAGCGGAGTCTCGTAGTGTTCGACAGTCACCCGGTGCAGCTGTCGGTTCACGACGATGGTGTGCGTGGTGCTCATGACGCCATCCATCCGCGGCATACGCGTAGAAAAACTGAGCATAGCGAAGCGTTTCGAAAAGCGCGACCGCAGCGTGCAGCAGCGCGCGGCTCGACCATAAATTGTGGCCGAGAACACCCCGGATGGTTGATGACTCCCTAAATTACGGGTAAAAACGCACTGTAGATAAAGGAAGGCTAACCGTACATAGGCAAAACAGGAGAAAGAGAAGATAAACTACGTACTGTTCTAATAGGCCTACACTTTGTTTATATGACACACTAGATGCTTATCAGGTGCGGGGAAGGCTAAAGCTACAGATAACTTGAATCGGAGGACTCGATTAAATGTCAGATGAGCACGTTTCGTTTCAGCCCGGCGTGGCGGTATCGACGGTTTTTGAGCAGGTCAAGCCGCTGCAAGAGCAGCTTGCTCAGATCGCGTTTATTCTGGAACCGATGCACCAGCTTTCTGATCTTGCGAATGTATTTGAGCCTCTGCGCGAGTTCGAGGTGAAGATCAAGGAGCTGGCAAAAGTCCTCGAGCCGATGCGGAATTTCCAGGACCAGCTTCGACAGGTCCTGCAGCAATTCAGACCTCTGTGGGCTCTGGATCAGGAGCTCGATCAGCTTTCTGCGGCATTCAGCGAAAGTTTGACCCAACTTGCCGCAGCGCTCGAGCCGGCGGCTACGCTCCAGGATCAATTGGCGCATCTCGCTGTCGCATTTGAGCCGGCCAAGACCCTTCGGCAGGAATTCTCGGCACTGGCCCAAACTTTCGAGCGAAGGTCAGAGGGTTTACCTCAGTAAGCTCGAAACAAGGAGAAAATTCAGACCCGCGAGATCAAAGCTCATGAACGAGTCGAAATTACCCGCAGCATCTGTCGACGCGGAACGATTGGTCCGCGAGTTGCTCAAGGCCTTCAATTCGCTCAAAAGGACACCGGCGCCAGCCACTAGCTCCTCGCCCAGAGAAGGAGAACAACAACGAGCTGCGCAATCGCAAGAAGATTCTTCGAAGGCGTTCAAGCCCGTCGGCGATGCTCAATCAAGCACGTCAGCGGACCCACGACCGCTGCCAAGGACGCCTCTTGAGCCTTTGACGGGGACGGTTTCAAATATCGACGGGAGAGAATCAAAACAAATCTCGGCGTACGAAAAATCAAGCCCGCACAAAATCATCGAAGAATTCCGCCGCGACCACGAACTCATCGAGCGCCTCCGGGTGACTTCTCACGAGCTCCAAGCGCTGTCGAGTGCCTCTCTGCTGGGATCTTTGACTTGCAAGCAAGACGTGCTGTTCATGCTGCGCCAAATTCGCGAAGCTAGAAACCCCGCGGCGCTGCAAGCAGCCGTTCCACCCGAGCCTCTGTATCTCCCGGGTGAGAATATAGAACCGTCGCAACCAAGCTTTAGCGAGATGGCCGAGCGAATTCGCCATGAATCCCTGGCAAAACTGACCGCATGGGATGATTCATCGACGGCTCATCGTCGCAGCGCGCTTGCCCATTTCGGCGTCTTTTCCTCGGCACTCGTCGTCTTGATGGCAGCGATCACCTGGGCCTGCTTCAAGATGATGTCTATCGCGCGAGGTGCGAGGTTCGACAAAGCGGGCAACTCCAAGATCCTTGTGAGCAGCGTGATTCTGTTTGTAGCAAGCGTGGTTGTCGGAATGTGTCTCAGGCGGAGCAGGCCCGTGACGCCAAGCAGCGGTACAATCTGATCGACACTCGTGCTCGCCTGCCCATTCCCGATCTCGAATCTCTTAGTCGGGTATAAGTTTCGACAGCCGTCACGTTCTGACCGGGGATAACGCGATGATACTGTTTGACATAAAAGCCGCCCTATCCGGCTCAGACTCACCGATGGAGGAGCATTCCAAGGCGTTTCAACCCAATCTGGCCGTATCGACGGTTTTTGAGCAGGCCAGGCCGCTGCAAGAGCAGCTCGCACAGATCACGTCTATTGCGGAACCGATGCGGCAGCTTGCCCAGCTTGCAAATGTGTTCAAGCCGCTGCGCGAGTTCGAGGCGCAGATCAGGGATCTGGCGAAAGTGCTCGAGCCGATGCGCAATTTCCAGGAGCGGCTTCGACAGGTCCTGAAGCAATTCACGCCCTTGGGGGCCCTGGATCAGGAACTCGATCAGCTTTGCGTGGCATTCAGCGAAAGTTTGCGCGGACTTGCCGCGTCGCTCGAACCGGCAGCTGCGCTGCAGGATCGCCTCGCGCATCTCGCTGTCGCATTTGAGCCGGCCAAGACCCTTCGCCAGGAATTCTCGACGCTGGCGCAGAGTTTCGAGCGAAGCTCACAAAGTTTATCCCGGTAACGCCTCTTGCGCTCAGCCTTCCATGATACGGCGCGCCGCCCAAGTGCCGGTTTCGATCGCTGATTCGAGAAACGGCATTCCCATATAATCGCCCGCCAACCACACCTTGGTGTCTGGCGGCCGGGTGCGGCGGTACTCGGCAAGCGCGCGTGCGCGCCCGACCGGCGATTTCGGCATCCCTTCGCGCCAACGAACTACCCGCGTGAACCGCATCGCGGCAAATGCTCCGGGGAACAGCCGCTCGACATCGGCCGCAACCGCGCTCACCACCTGTTCATCCGGCCAATCCATCATTCGCGCCGCGTTATCCGCCGTAACGAATAGGTTGAGCATCTCGCCACCCTTAAGCACCCGCTCAGGGTCCTTGGCCGATTCGATCGTGACGGAAACGATCTCGCGGCGCTCGCCGCGCGGTATCATCATCGCCCACACATTGCTGAGGCCTCGATCGTTCGACCAGTCGCGCGTGGTTGCCAGACCGACCTTGATCACCGACCCGTAGGGCGTCGCCATAAGCTCGCGTTCAATCTTGTCTCCAGCTCCATAAATTCCGGCCGCCGCCGAAGCCGTAGTCGCCAGCACCACCGCGTCAGCACGAACCGTCTCGCCCGGCAGCCGAATCGTCACGCCGTCAGGCGCAGCTTCGATCGCCTGCACGGGAGCCTCGAGCTTGACGTCGAGCCGCGCCGCCATCGCGCGCGGCAGCGAGTCGTTGCCACGCGCGAGCGTCAGGTCCTTGCTCCGGCCGTTGGCGGTCACCGCCAGCACCGCCAGCGCACAGGCACGCGAGGTTTCCTCGATCCCCTGCATCACACCGCCGGCGAGAACCGGCTCGAGCAAAAACTCCGCGCCCCGGCCCAGGCGTGGCGCGCTCCAACTCGCCGCATCCTGATCGTCGTAATCCGCCCATGCCGAGTAGTTATCGAGCGCCGGCCATCGCAAACTCGTTGTATGCCGGGTGAATCGCACAAGGTCCCGCACGCTGAGCAGTCCGCTGGTCACGGCATACACGCCGAACAGCGGTCCGGACGGCATCCGATGCGGCCGCCCGTCTTTGAACACGCTTATCCACGGACTGGTCGTTCTGAGCTCGGCCTCAAGTCCCATCTCCTTGATGAGGCCGAGGGCGTTGCGATACGTGGTGGTGAAGAATTGCGTTCCGCGCTCGTACAGGTAGCCGTCGTGGGCCTCTGAACTCGTACGGCCGCCGACGCGATCGCTCGACTCGAAGACTGTGACCTCGGCGCCCGCCTGCCGCAGGCGGAGCGCGGCGCTGAGTCCCGCGATACCCGCTCCCACCACAACTGCGCGCCGGCTGGCCATCTTGCCCATTAACGCCCTTCGCGTTTGCGAATGCCGCGCCCGCTATGGCTCGGCGCGCGCGACTAACGCTCCAGCGTCACCTGCCGGTCGAGCAACCTTGAGAGCAGGTCCGTCCTTCGCTCGCATTCCCATAGTTCAAGGTCCGCCTGCTGGCTGTCGGAATCGACTCCTATGATGAGCCGGCCGGGAGCATAGCGAACTTCGATATTCTTGACCACGCTGAAGTGGCTTCGGTCCAGCGCGTCGGCAACGCGCAAGATCGCGGCTATACCGCGGACCAGGCGCCGCTTCGAGGGCGGCAGGCCTCGCAGTTCGGGCGAGTCGAGCTTGGGCGCCTGCTTGCGATGGGCGCGTGCGACCTGCGCGATTACTTCGACTTCGCCCGGATCGAAACCGAACAGCTCCGCATTCTTGATCAGATAGTACGAGTGGCGGTTGTGGCGATCGTGATCGATCGCGTGGCCAATGTCGTGAAGCAACGCCGCGTATTCCAGCAGCTCGCGCGAGCTCTTGGGCAGCCCAAGCACCGGAGCGGTCGCGTCGAAAAGCTTCAGCGCCAGCTTGGCGACCTGATGCCCATGCTTGTTCGCCCCGACGAAACGGGCCGCGATCGCATTCACCGACAGCCGGCGCACGTCCTCGCCTGCCGCACGAAGCGTCGCGCTGGCCAGGCTGAGCAGCAGACCCTCGCGCAGCGCCCACGTGCATGCGACCAGCACCGGCGCCCCCGAGCGCTTGAGCACGAAATCCACCAGCACGCCCGCGGCCGGCATCAGGTCAATCCGCTTAGCGTCGATGCCGGGCAGCTCCGAGCGCAGCGCCGAGTTTGCCGACGCCAGTTCGCCGGCGAGCTTGCTGATCTCCGCCGCCGTCGCACTGGCGCCGTGCAACCGCTCCAGTTCCTCGCCCCGCGCGACGCGCGCCATCGCGACCAGCGTGTTGATCGTGCCCGAGGTTCCGATTGCGCGGACCACGCCCGCCTTGCGCGCCTTTTTCAGCAGCGGGCCGATCTCGTCGTTGATATGGCTTTCGAGCTGCTTGAGCTGCGCGCGGCTGGGCGGGTCGTCAGTAAGGTAGCGCTCGGCCAGACGCGCCGCGCCCAGCTTCACGCTCTTCATCCACAGCGGCCGGCCGTCGCGGACCAGCACCAGCTCGACGCTGCCGCCGCCGACGTCGATCAACAGATGCGGTCCGCCGTCGAGTCCGAGCGCGTGGCGCGCGGCGAGAAAGATCAGCCGCGCCTCCTCGGCGCCGGAAATGATCTGCACGTTGAGACCGGTCTCGCGCCGGATGCGCCGGATGAACGAGGCGCGGTTTCTCGACTCGCGCACCGCGCTGGTCGCCACCGCGCGCACTTTGGCCACCTTGCGGACGCGCAGGATGCGATTGAAGTTGACCAGCGCGCGCACCGCCAGCTCCATCGTTTCGGGCATCAGCCGGCCGGTCGTAAATGCGCGCCGCCCCAGCCGCACCGTCTCCTTGACCCGATCGACTACCTCGACGTGGCCATCGCGGCTCACATCGGCGATGATCATGTGCACGGAATTGGATCCGACATCGATCGCGCCAAGCCGCATGATCAGAAGCTAACCGGTCATGCGCGCGATGTCACCTACCCGCGCTCTGAAAAACTGGCTCGGATACGCGGATCGCCGCGCGATTGTTACGCGTGCATTAACACGCTGGCCCGCGGCCGGCGGCTGTGCTTGCCTGTTTCGTGCTACTTTCTTCGCCCCTTGACTCGATTCGAATTCGGCAGTTCACTTGAGATTGGGACGTACGAACAATTTCACGTGACGCGTGGGTTCTGCGCATGCGCACGGAAAGAAGCTATATGCGGCGCTCCCTTTCGCTGGTCGTGGCGGCCTTATGCTGTGCGCTGGCGGTTTCGCAGTCTACGAAACCACTTTCGACCGTCGCGCTGTCAAACACCCCAACACTGGCGATTCACTGTCAAAAGCTTGCGCGTTACCCTGTCGAGGAAGTCGGCGGCAAGCCCATCGAACCCAACATAAGCAGTCTCATGATGGTTTCGCTATTCGTAGCGGAGCCGAAGCGGGAATCCGCAGTCACATGCGAGCCTGATGAGACCGACATGCCTGACTGGCCTTTCAAGTGTCTCTTTCACCGGCGAACTCCACCGCCGTCACCTGACGACGGCAACTAAGCTCCGCAAACAAATTCTCGCAATTCGCACCTAGCCACCGGTCGAGCATCGTCGTGGACGTAGTCGTCGGCGACTCGGCTATGTCTCCGGTGCTCCGACGACGACAGGTGTGACGGAGTGAACATCAGTACGTACAGGAGATTTCTATGTTTTGGATGAAACGAACAAAGTATCTGCTCTATGCATTACTACCCGCAGTATTGCTCCTGATTCCCATGACTGCTCCCTCCGCATCGGCTCAGGTAAAGCCAGGGGATTTCATCACCGCTCAAAACTCGTACAAGGTCAAATCCCTGGTCGCACCCGGCGTCTTTTACAAAGTAGAGCGCGGGATGACCATGAAAATAGTACCAAGTTCCCGCGTTGACTGGCCTCCACCGTACCGCGACGCGACCGAGAAATATGCCGACCAGGTGAGACTGTCTCCAGACGGGCGCTCACTCGTGAACTACGTGGCAGGCCAACCATTTCCATTCTTTGATGCCAACGACCCAAGAGTTGCGTCCAAGATCATTTGGAACAATGTCTTTCGACCAATTCAGACGGACGATTACGATCTTCGCTACTTTTCATGCGAGAGCGTGATGACAGGGTTGAACAGAACCTACCGCGTGCTGGACGAAATCGATGTTGGGCACTATGCGGGGTACAACGAGGTCGGCCGCACCGAAGTCGAACCGATGCCAATAGACCCCGATTTCAAGCAGACCAATCGATATTGGCTGTTCGCGCTGTACCCAATCATGTCGCCGGAGAATATGCGCGGCGCGGGATTCATCCGATATCGTTACCAGGATCCCAAGAAATCGGACGACGTGTGGTCGTGGGATACGGGAGTGCGCAGGCTGCGGCGTCTCAATGAGGGATTCATGGGCGACGCCGTCACCGGCTCGGGTCTCACCAGCGAGGGCGGTGGAAATATAGTCGTTTTTGATCCTGATCACTACTCCGGGTTCAACGCCAAAGTCGAGGAGTACAACTATCGCTTCCTCGGCCAGAAGTCGATGCTCGGCGTAGTCCACGCCGAACATTCTCCCGAGGCGACCTGTGCTACCGACGGCGGAGGCAGCGCATGCCCTGAGGACTGGGAGACTCGTCAACTCTATATCGTGGAAGCCACACCGCGACAACTGAATAACTCTCAAGCACTGCATTCAAAAACCGTCCTCTATATAGACAGTGAGGTGTGGTTTCCTCTCTACGAAGACGAGTACGATTCTTCCGATCAACTCTGGCAGAACCATATCTACTGGCTGACCTATCGCGATCGTCCGGTGCCTGACGCGCGGGTGGCAATCTATCCATTCAAGCGGTCCTTCGTGGTCGGTTCCGCCGCGACTGACGTTCAGACCGGTATGAGCGCGATGTGCTATCTGCCCAGCCGGCACACTCCTGAAAAGGAATGCTGGTACATCAATATGGGCGCGGTAAACAGAGATTTCTTTACCACCGCGTCGATGGTCAGAGCGGCGCCGTAACCAGACATTGCGCGAGCCTACAGTGGGGCTGGCGTGCCTCGAAGGCAAGCCAGCCCCGGAGGACAGCAGGAAGCGGCCCAAGAGAGACCCGCGTCAACGCCGCAGGAGCCATATTCCCTTGGTTCATGACGAGCGTGAAACGGGTACCGACGTCGCTGTAGCTCGTATCACAAGCACAGGGCAGGAAGCTTCCCGAATGACACGTTC
>Ga0187810_10000749_pt1 | contig 11716 bp, 12 predicted proteins | sample NC_wetland_sal_i_9_FD_132963 | JGI IMG/M metagenome (GOLD analysis project Ga0187810, IMG submission 132963) | Wetland sediment microbial communities from Neuse River Estuary, North Carolina, USA - ASW_5 | ecosystem: Environmental > Aquatic > Freshwater > Wetlands > Sediment | place: USA: North...
TTCGAGCAAAGTTCCGCGCTGAACTGCTCCGGAAGCTGCCATTCGAGACGGAAGTGGTGCTCTGCGACGGTCGCGATCTTATCCGCATGGTGATGGAAAATCCGTTTGGAGCCGAGCCGTCACATCCCGATATTGTTCGATTCGTGAGCATCCTGTCGAAAGCCGACCGCGGCCTGGCTTCCATTCCATGCGCACTTCCGCCACGCGGGGAGTGGTTCGTGCGAGTTATCGCCTCGAAAAAGCGATTCGTCTTCGGAGTGTACCGTCGCCACATGAAAACGATCGGCTATCTTGGGCAGATCGACAAACTGTTCGGTGTGCGGGCGACGATACGGAATTGGAACACCATTATCGCCATCGTGCAGATTTTGAAAGGCGACGACAAGAAACCCAAGCGCGATTGAATACGCCCTGTACTTGCTCGGAATAGCATATGGCTTCCGACCGAGAAGTGTTAATCGAAGCGACGCTATTCCCGAGTCGCCGGCTAACCGGAGGTAATGACGCGAACCGGCGCTCCCGGGATTACTTCCGGGTTGCCCGTTAATCAGGCATGTAGATTATTTCGGCGCGCCCCGTCAATGAGTTGAAATTAGGCAATGCCCTTTGTCGTCGGTGAGCAATTGCCCATAGGCTCTAATTGATTGAGGAGTGAGTGAGGCTAGTCTGCGTCAGCGGAACTGACGCGATGCTCGTGGTGTGTCGCAGCAGGAGATTGCGAAAGAATGCCGCGGACGAATTGGTTGGCGGCGGAGACGGAGGGGAGCAAGGTGGCGGAATTGAGGATGAAGGCCAATTCGGAGGAGACGTGAATGAAGGCGGCGAGCAGGGGGTTGAGGAAGCCGAAGGCGGCGAGGCCGACGCCGATGCTGTCGACGATGAGAGTGCCGACGAAATTTTGCAGGATGGTGCGGCGGCAGCGGCGGGCGGTGTGGAGGGTGTCGACGAGCTTGGAGAGATCGCTGCCGATGAGGACGACGTCGGCGCTTTCGCGGGCGACATCGGTACCAGAACCCATGGCTATTCCGACAGAGGCTTGCATGAGGGCTGGCGCGTCGTTGACGCCATCGCCGACCATGGCGACCTTGTGGCCTTTTTCGGTGAGTCGCTTCACGTACTGCAATTTATCTTCGGGGAGAAGTTCGGAGGCGATTTCGTCGACAGCTAGTTTCTTGCCGACGTCTTCTGCGGCCGCTTTGGCATCGCCGGTGAGGAGGACGGTTCGAAGGCCCATGAATTTCAGAGATTGGATGGCGTCCTTGGCCTCGGGACGAATGGTGTCGGCAATGTGGAGAGTTCCCAAGAAACGGCCGGCGCGAGCGACGAAGATTTCAGAGGCGACTGAAGCGCTCGTGGTTTGCGTGAGTTGGACTCCCCGCTCGAGCAAGAAATGTTGATTGCCGACGATGATTTGCTCGTTGTTGCTAATGGCAGTAATTCCTTTACCGGGTGTGTAGTGAAATTGCGAGGGATCTTCGTAGGAAGCGTTTTGCTGGGCCGCCCGGCGAAGGATGGCCTTGGCGATGGGATGTTCGGAGCGCGACTCGGCGATGGCGGCAGTTTTCAGCAGAAGCTCGGAGGAGCTGTCGTTGGCGGGGCAGATATCCAGAACTTCGGGAATGCCGAAGGTGAGGGTGCCGGTTTTGTCGAGGAGAATGGTGTCGACTTCGCCGAGTTTTTCGAGATAGAGGCCGCCTTTGATGATGGCGCCTTGTTGAGCGGCGCGGCCGATGGAGCCGAGGATGGCGAGGGGCGTTCCTGCGGCGATGCCGCAAGCGCCGGCGACGATGACGACGGAAATGGTGGAGCGGATGTTGTGGGAGATTAGAAAAGTGAGCGCGGCTGCGCCGAGGGCGAAATAGACGAGGTAACCTGCGAGGCGGTCGGCGGTGCCTTGAATGGGAGCGCGGGATTTTTCGGCCGTTTCGACGGCTTCGATAATTTTGCCGAAGGTGGTTTCGCGGCCGAGACGTTCGACGCGAACTTCGAGGGCGCCCGATTGATTGATGGTGCCGGCATAAACCAGAGCGCCGGGCACTTTTTCAAGGGGCATGGCCTCGCCAGTGATGGGGGCCTGGTCTACGAAGGAATGTCCGCCGACGATTTTGCCATCAACAGGGATGCGGCCGCCGGGCTTAACGAGAACGACGTCGTTAGTTGAGACTTTTGCGATGTCGACGTCGGTCCAGGTGCCTTTGCGGAGCACGGTGGCTGTGTTGGGGAGCAGGTCGACGAGATGTTGGATCGCTTTGCGGCCGCGGCCGACGGTGAGTCCTTCGAGGATTTCGGCAACGAGAACGAAGAGAGTGATGACGAGGGCGGTAAAAACTTCGCGGATGGCGAGAGCGGCGACGACGGCTATGGCCATGGAGAGTTCCATGGTCATGCGGCGCTGAACGATGTTTTCGTAGGCTTCGTGGAAGATAGGGAAGCCGCCGACGAGAGTGCAGACCACGCCGAGGGGGGTAATATAGGCATTCGAAGCACCGCCGAGGAACCAGATCGCGCCCGCAGCCGCTGCGACGAACAGGACGCGGTTGATCTCGCGCCAATTCAGGGGCTGGTCGGGCTCGGGATCGCCTTCGTGATCGGTGTGGCTGTGGGGCGAGCTGTGGGCGTGATTTGATGCTGGAAGCTTGCCTGCTTCGGGTTGTTGCACATTTGGACGGTGCATAGTTGTCCTTTACGGAGCGAACTCGGGAACTAGTGCGGCTATTTCAAATAGGCACGAACGACGTCGATCAATTCCTCGGCTGCTTTCGCTTGCGGAGAGTTCTGGCCGTCATTGGGTGACAGGACATGGAACCTGATGTGACCTTCCATCACTTCGGCCATCAAACCATTTAGCGCTCCTCGGCAAGCGGCCATCATCTGCAGTACGCTAGAGCATTCCTGCTCTGTATCGATGGCTCTCTCTATGGCTTCCACCTGACCGCGAATTCGCCGCACTCGGCTCAGAAGCTTTTTCTTGTCCTTCGTCGTATGGGCCATCCGGTTCCCTCCAGTCAGCCCAATATAGCATACTATAGTACAGTATATTTGGCCGACCACGTCGATCCTTGGTTAGGCCCGGATGGTCGGCTAACCGGAAGCTATCCGGCTTCGACGGCGGGATTAGTCCTGTGAAGTCGGCATCTCGTCAGGAAATCAAGCACTGACGAGATGCGCGTTTGTCGGTACTAACTCGACCGCCGAGTTGATAACTTCCGGGTTGCCCGTCACCCAGCCACAATTCGCCGAAGCAGCGCGCCGTCATGTTATTGGTTAAATTGAGCTCTCACCAAGGTCCGCAGTTACGGAATTCACAACCAACCACTGTCGTGAAAATCAACCCTTACCGAGAGTTCCGTAATGTCCCCCGGGCCTTCGACTTGGGGTGTGTTTGCGCCGCAGCCTCCGCTTTCCGCATTTGCTGCCAGCGCAGGTCGGTTCCAATCGGGATGTAATGGGAATCCCCGAGCCCCGTCCGTGACGGTTTCAGGCAGTCTGGCTTGCAGTCCTTCGCTGCAGCCCAGGCCAGTTTTCCTTCTTCGACATAAAAACGCTGCGTACCGCGCAGCGTTTTCGGAGTTATGCCCAGCGAGATGGCGAGAACCCGCAGGCCGATCAAGCTTGCGACAAGGCCGTTGTTGCAGATAACCGCAGGCGCGCGCAGCTCCTTCTTGATTTTCTGGCCTGCATTACCGGGAAGATCAATGTAGTTGCGCCAGCTCGCACTCTCGCGAGCAACCGTCGCCTCCTCCTGTGTATACACGCCCTGGCATTCGAGGCAGGGATGTGCGGGGCCAGTTGCCGCTGCCTGCGACTTGCCCGCGACAAGGAGGCTTGAAATCGCATCAGGTACCAACGCCGTCCCACCATCCACGACCGGAATCAGGTGCGCATATGCCGCATGGTCCAGCACCTGCCGCGCAAAGGCATCATCGGCAGCACCGACGATGATGTCGCAGTCAAGCAACGCTTTTAGCCCATCGTCTTCGCAGACAGAGGCGCGGCGCGCGAAAACCCGAAAATCGGGGGCAGTTGCCGATTGTCTTGCTATTCGCGCGTAGATCTCGACCTTGGCCGCGCGCGAAGCAACATCGGAACGCGTCGCCCCTTGCGAGCGATTGAAGTTCGCTTCTTCCAGGCGATCGTAATCGACGAGCACCAGCGTGCCGACGCCCAGGCGCGCCAGATGTTCCGCAAGAATGCCGCCCACACCGCCAAGACCCGCAATGCCGATGCAAAGCCCCGAAAGGATTTTCTGGCCGCGTTCGCCCCACAGCAAGATGCTGCTTTCCGTCACCTTGCCGTCCACGGCAAGAACCGGCAGCTTTTTCGTGGGGTTTCCCGGCAACACACGCAGCCCCGGTCCCACGATGCGAATCCGTTCTGCAAAAGCGATTTTGGCGCCCCTTGGCCCGAACTTGACAGACAGCGCTTCCTTGCTTGTTCGAGGCCGCAGGAAAGCATATTCCCGCACACTCATGGCGCCGGCCGGCGTCACTATGGCCGCCGTCGTAGGTCTTCCTTCCGGCAGCGCCCGCGAAACAAAGCACAACTCCCTGGCGTCTGCCTGCAAGTCCGGCGGACTCGGGCTGGGCGGATGAATGCCGGCGCGAGGCCCCGGATGCGAATGCACATTGATGAGGCCCGCTCCTCGGACGGACTGGATGACGGACAGCGCCCGGCTGTAATAGCGGTGAGTCATCACGAGCCCCTCTCCCGGCGACCAATAAACGTCTTCCTCGCCGGGCTCCACGATCTGACCGAGAAGAAGGGTACGGCGCTCCGCGCCGGTGGCGGGTAACACCGCTGCAAGGAAGCCCCGCTCGGGGTCCTTGCGCCGATAAGCACGTTCGCCAAAAAGGCGCTCCAGCACATCGGCGTGCTGCTCTTCCGTAAGCGCGAATTCGAGCCTCATCCCTTGCGAATCCGCCTCTCATACCACTGCACCACGCCCATGATGTCTTCAGGGGCACGAGGCGGCGGGGAGTTCTCCCATGTCCAGCTGTAGTAGTGCGCGGCCCCCAATGCAGCCACGGGCTTGCACATGTCGTGTCCAACGTGGTGAGCGTCCGCAACCTCCCCTTCGGCCGCGCGCTTCAGGGCCTCACGCGTGATGAGCCCGTGAGGATTAGCATGCGGAAAGGCCAATGGCAGTCGAAGCCACCCTCCTGTCGGCTCAGATCCGTTGTTCTTGGCGAGCTTACCCATCCAGACATACGCAAAGTTGTCGCTGACCGCATCTACCCGCGCCTCGGCATCTTTCTTCTCCCGCAGGCACCGCAGCGCGTCCAGAAACGGCTGCGGGAGACCAGATTCGAGATCGCTCACGACCGGCCGCCCCCGCCCGGCGTCACGCGAAAGAACTTGCGATCCTTCACGGACAAGTCAACCGGATCATTCGAATTGAATTCGGCGACAGGATCGCCGCCCTTGTGATTTAATGCCTCCAGGACGAATTTGTCGGGCTCGGCGACGCCTGCTTTTTCCATGATCTGCTTCGCCGTCACCGTGCTTTGATCCCACTTTTCCTGGATATCACCTACAAAAATTACGAATGTGCCCTGTGAGGCGTCCTTACCTGTTTCCTGCTCTGTACCTGTAGCCATGTCTTCTCCTTGTTCGAATTGCGCTGCACTTCATATATGGTCTGCGGGAGCGTGACAGCCGTCGCCCGTTTTACCCATTCACTACAGATACGCCGGAGCGTGACAGGCGCGCTGCCACCCTGCCTCCATCTGTCACGCTCGCGCGTATAAGGGCAGTGTAGAATCTAAGCCAATCGTGCCCGTCAACCCCACAGCCCGGACGAGGTTCGCTGACGAAACGGACGAGGACTTGCTCGTGTACATGTCCATGCAGGCGGAGGACCCGTCCAACGCCGAGGAAGCATGGGCGGAGTTTTTTTACAGGCACAGCGCGTATGTGCTCGGCGTTTGCAAGCGTTTTCAGAACGTCCTCGGGAATGCCGGTGCGGAAGACCTGGCCCAGGAAACCCTCATCCGCGTTTACGGGAAAGCGCATACTTTCAAGCCGCTCGCCAACGGCAAGCCCAATGAGGCGCGCGCATGGGTGCGAGCTTGGCTCGGCCAGATTGCGAACCGGCTCTTTTTTACCGCCCTGCGCCGTACACCGACCCTTGATCCTATTGACGATGGCTTGTCAGAGGTCCCCGCACCGCCTCTGGTAGATCAGGACGGTACATCATGCAGCCCTATTGCTGCCGAGCAGCGCCGGTTGATACGCGAAGCTCTCCACACGCTGACCGAGCGAGAACGCGATATTTTGCTCGCCAGCTTCGCGTGGTACGAGCCAGGCGTGGGTTGTCACAGGATGCCCAGCGAAGAGCTGGCGGCCTTAATGGAGCGGTTTCAAACAACTGCGGTAAACATCCGGCAAATTCGGGCGCGCGCATTTGATAAGGTGCAACGGTACATAGACGATCAGAACAAATAGTCCGAGAGGAGCGATACAATGCCGAAGTCCGGCCACAAAGGAAAGAAGCCTGACAGCTGCGCGCTTGAGCGCGAAATACTGCACGCGATGCACGACGAGGACTGGCTGGCCCCGGAAACTGAAGAAGCCGTCAAGAGGGCCGAGGCCCGGTTGGCGGGCGAGAAAATAACCGTTCCCACTTCATTTGAACACCCGCGCGACTTGCTGCGGCGCAGCGGCAAGATACGGATTACCCGCCGTTCCGACCGAAACGCGCAGAGCGATGAAGCACGCGAGGATCTTGCGCGCGCGGCGCGGGAAGGCGGAACGATTTCGTCCGAGGTCGAGGCACGAATGAAAAAAGACCGAGACGAAGCGGAAAGCAAGAAGAAACGATGAGCGCGAGCCCCGTGCCACTCATGCAACTCGAAGAGATTGCCGCACTGGCTGAAGCGGTCGCCGGCGAATATTGCCCCGAGGGTCCCTTTGATCCGTGCCCCATCCTTGACGACAATGAGATCACGATCAGCTACGGCTGCTATTCATCTGCTTTCGATGGCATGCTGGAGCACCGCTCCCAGCGATTCCACATCTATTGCAACCTCGATCGCGTGGACACAGCCGACAGTCCAAGAGCCAGATTTACTGTGGCGCATGAACTGGGCCATTTTTTTATCGACGACCACCGCAACGCCCTGAAGTCAGGAGCGCCGCCGCATGGCTCGTGGTCCGAGTTCGAATCCACTCTACCCGTTGAGCGCGAAGCAGACCACTTTGCCTCGTATCTCCTAATGCCGACCGCGCAATTCCTCAAGGTCGCCCGCATACACCGGCGGGGTATAGCCGGAATACTGGGGATCGCCAAGCACTTCGGGGCCTCAGTAACCGCCAGCGCCATCCGCTACGCCAAGGCCGAGATCGTGCCTTGCGTTGTCATCAAATGGTCCGCTACCGGTTTCCAGTGGCCGTGGATATCAACGGAGCCGTTCCGCGCCCGCTTGCGCACCGTCCAGAGGAATCTGAACGCTCTTCCGCACGATTGTCCGACGCGCATCGCGTTGTCCGGCGCGCAACCGCCGCAATGCGGATACTTTGAGGCCGGAACGACTGCTTCTTGCTGGTTTCCGTTTCTCAGCAGTTCAGATTCACGAAACATCATTTTGATGGAGCAGGCGATGCAACTGGGCCGCTTCGGCGCTCTCACCTTCCTGTTTCCCGTGGACTCCTCATTCGCGTAAGCACCTTTCGCCGCCGGATCTCCACCCGCGGTGCGGCACAAGTAAACGCAAATGGCCCCACTGATATGTCGGAAATGTCGTCGACCTTAAGAACGCCGCCAATGAGCGGCCCCAATTAAGAGTAGCGGGCGGCGAGCTTTCGCAATCGCTTGCAACTTGCGTATAGTCGGCTAACCGGAAGCTATCCCCTTCGACGGCGCGATTAGTCCTGTGAAGTCGGCTTGTTGGAAGTGATCTCCGAGCTTGGCATCGATTCTGGAGGTCCTTTATGAATCATGAAATTCCCCAATAGAATCCTTTTTTGCCGCTCAATCTTCAAGCTTGAAAATTCTCTCCATCAGCAGCCATTTTTCGCCGGGGCGCGCCTGCGGAAGCGGCTTCTGGAATTTCCACATCAACTTTTCCCACTCCCGCACTTTCGGGTTAGCCGCGTCGGCCTTCGCATTCGCGTCAAACGAAAAGCGCTCGTTCACTTCCATGATCATGAACAGGCGCGTGCCCAGCAAATAGATTTCGAGGTCTTCGATGCCCGAATCGCGAATGCTGCGCGTGATTTCGGGCCAGATCTTTTCGTGATACTTGCGGTATTCGGCGATCAACTTTGGATCGTCTTTCAGATCGAGCGCCAGGCAGTAGCGTTTCGTCATGAGGCCTCGCTCCCGGCGGCGGACGCGCCGGACGTCGCCACAGCGGCGGGCCTGCCCGACGATCGGCAGGCGGGCTTGTATCCGGCCGCGGCGAAATACAACACGTACGCGTAGCAAATCAGCGGCACGATGAATGCCATCTGAATGTTGCTGGCGTCGGAAATGCGTCCCATGATCGCGGGAAAAATCCCCCCGCCGATAATCGCCATCACCAGCAGCGACGACCCGCGCTTGGTGTACGCGCCCAGATTCTTGATGCTCAGCGCAAAAATCGTAGGGAACTGAATCGAGTGAAAAAATCCCAGAAGTATGACGGCGCCGACGGGAACGAATCCTTTGCCGAGCAGCGCGACGCAGCAGCAAATCAGGCAGGCCACTGAGAATAGTGCGAGCAGCCGCGCCGCGGCGATGAGTTTCATCATTCCCGAGCCGGCAAAACGTCCCAGCATGAATCCGAGCTGGTGAAGAAAGAGGAATCTTGCCGCCAGCTTCGCGGTCGTGCCCGGCGCGGCGTGCTGCGTAAAACGGATAACGAAACTGGCCACGCCCACTTGCGCGCCCACGTAAAAAAATTGCGCAAACACGCCCTTCATCAAATGCTTGTGCGCCAGCAAGCCGCGCAGCCCGCCGGACGCCGAGTTCGCATCCCCGGCTGCTTTGGTTTCGGTAACGTCGGGCAGATGCGTGAGGTATATCGCCACGGCGACGGCGAGGAAAAACCCCGCAATCAGCAGATACGGCAGCCGGACCGTGGCTGCCTGCGCCGCGCGATACGATTCCAGTTGCGCGGCGCTCATCGTGGACGATTGCTGCGGAGAATATTCGTTGGTCGTCAGGATCAGCCAGCCGCCCAGCAGCGGCGCCAAAACCGAGCCCACCGAGTTGAACGCTTGCGCGAAATTCAGCCTCAATTCGGACGTTTCCGGCGGGCCGAGAATCGTGACGTAAGGATTCGCGGCGACTTCGAGAAAACTCTGTCCGCATGCCATGACGAATAAGGCAAAAAGAAAAAAGCCGTAGGCGCTCACCGCCGACGCCGGCACAAACAGCACCGCGCCGATCGCGCAAATTATCAGGCCGGCCAGGATTCCTTTTTTGTAGCCGATACGCTCCATCAGGCGTCCGGCGGGAAACGCGGCGAGAAAATAGCCGCCGAAAAATGCCACCTGGATGAACGAAGACTGAAAATCACTGAGCTGAAACGCAGCCTTCAGATGCGGGATGAGAATGTCGTTCAAATTGACGCCGAAGGCCCAGAGAAAGAAAAGGCTGGTGATCAGAATGAAGGGAACCAGGAAGCGGCGCTCAGTGAACGGCACGGCGCGGCGGCCGGAGTTGCTCGGTGGCGTCATGCGGCGCGATCCTTCATGTGAGCGCGCGGTCCAGATGAACGTAGCCGCCATCCACAAACAAATGCTGCCCCGTGATGTGCGCGGCTTTGTCGGAAAGCAGAAAAACGGTCATCGCGGCGATTTCCTCGGGCTCGGTCATGCGGTTGCCAAGCGGAATCTTGGAGCGGATTGCCGCCAGCTTTTCTTCGGGCTGCGGAAACGTGTCGAGCCACTGGCGGTAGAGCGGCGTCATCACCTCGGCTGGGACGACGGCGTTGACGCGCACGCCGTGCGGCAGCTGCTCTGCGGCCCATTCGCGCGTCAGTGCCAGAATGGCGCCCTTGGCCGCGGCATAGCCCGAAGTGCCGCCCTGGCCGGTCAGCGCCACTTTCGAAGCGATATTCACAATCGCGCCGCGGCGTTCGCGCAATTGTGGCAGCGCCTGCTGCGCCATCACGTAGTAATGCACGAGGTTGCGCTCGAGCGACGCGACGAACTCGGCCGGCGTTCCCGTTTCGAGTCCGATCTTGTCGTTGATCCCGGCGTTGTTGACGAGCCCATCCACGCGGCCGCACGCGCGCACGGTTTCCGCGATCGCGCGGACGCATTCGGCCGGCGCGGTAAGGTCCGCTGTCACCGCGCGGACTTCTGCGCCGCCCGCGCGAAGCTCCTGCTGAAGCTTTGCGACGGCTTCGGCGTCGCGGTCCACAATCACCGGTTCGGCGCCTTCCGCAGCGCAAGCGCGCACAATCGCCGCGCCGATGCCCTTGGCTCCGCCGGTGACGACGATGACTTTTCCTTTGAGTCCCAGATCCATGCGCGCTACTCCTGCAGACCGTAAAATCTCGCCGCGGTGCCGCCGAAAATGTTTTCCTTTGCTGCGGGACAACGCGCGTCAACGTATTCTTCGATGATTTGTTTTACTTGTGCGTAGCTTCCCGCCAGCAGGCAGACGGGCCAGTCCGAGCCGAACATCAGACGATCCGGCCCGAACGATTCGAACACGACGTCGAGATAGGGCGTGAAATCTTCGCGGCGCCAGGCGCCCCAGTCCGCTTCCGTGATCAGCCCGGAAACTTTGCACCAGACGTTTTCATAGCTCGCCAGTCGGCGCAGTTGCGCCGCCCAGGGAGTCTCGCGCGCGGACGCCTTGCCGGAGCGGATCGGAGGCTTGGCCATGTGGTCCAGCACGAAGCGCTGGTCCGGAAACTGAGCGACCAGCTCGGTGGCAGCCGCGAGTTGACGCGGATAAATCAAAATATCGTACGTGAATCCAAATTCTGCGAGCGCGCCGATGCCTTCGAGAAAATCTTCGCGGACCAGGAAGCGGTCGTCCGGTTCGGCCTGCGCGATATGGCGGAAACCTCGCAGTTTGGGGAAGCGCGAAAAACTCCGGAGGCGCTCGCGGAGCGTCGCGGCGCAGAGGTCCACCCAGCCGACGACGCCCGCGATGAAGTCGTGCGACGCAGCCAGATCGAGCAGGAACTGCGTCTCGCTCTCCGATTGCGCGGTCTGCACGGCGATGCAGGAGTCTATGCCGCTGCGCTGCAGTTCGGGCGAAAGATCGGCAGGAAGAAAATCGCGCTTCAGCGCACTCATGGCATTCGTGATCCACGAGTCGCGCGCGGGATCGTATCGCCAGAAATGCTGGTGCGAGTCAATCCTCATGCCATCCTGTCGGAGCCGCGGCGGCCGCGTGCCTCAGCCTCGCAGCGCGACCGATGCCCTCCGGGCTCGGCAATCTCCTTCGCGACCTCACAGTCATACACGCGCGTCCACAATTTCCGCAAGCAATTCCATCGGGTGCAGGACCTCGCGCTGAAGGCCATGCTCGAGCTGTTCTTGGCAGGAAGTGCCGCTGGCGACGAGGACGCGCGGTCCGCTGTCGGCTTCGGCGCGCCGCACCTGCGCGAACAAGTCTTCGCCGACCGCCATGCTCAGCTCGTAGAACTCCTTCTTGTAGCCGAAGCTGCCGGCCATGCCGCAACACTCCACTTGTGAACTCACCACGTCGAATCCCGCTGCGCGCAACAACGATTCCACGGCCGCGGCGCTGCCGATCGTTTTCTGCTGGCAA
>Ga0187810_10000750_pt1 | contig 11713 bp, 7 predicted proteins | sample NC_wetland_sal_i_9_FD_132963 | JGI IMG/M metagenome (GOLD analysis project Ga0187810, IMG submission 132963) | Wetland sediment microbial communities from Neuse River Estuary, North Carolina, USA - ASW_5 | ecosystem: Environmental > Aquatic > Freshwater > Wetlands > Sediment | place: USA: North...
CACGATCACCGGGAGGCCCGCCTCGGTGGCGAGCTTGCGCAGCCCGCTCATCAGGGTCTGCCCGAGCGCGCGCTGCCGCTCGAACAGGCCGGGCTCCGCTAGCGCGTCCATGGTCGCGCTCACCGCGGCGCACGCGATGGTGTTGGCGTTGTAGGTTCCCGAGTGCGAGTAGCGGCCCTCCGCGATCATCGACATCGCCTCGGCCGTCCCGCCGATGGCCGCCACGGGGAACCCGCCGCCCAGCCCCTTGGCCATCGTCGTGAGGTCCGGCGTGACCCCGAAGTACTCCTGCGCGCCGCCGCGGGCGATCCGGAATCCGGTGATGACCTCGTCGAAGATCAGCAGCGCGCCGTACCGGGCGGTCAGGTCGCGCAGCAGTTCCAGATAGCCGGGCTCGGGCAGGATGCAGCCCGTGTTGAACACCGCGGGCTCGGTGATCACCGCCGCCACCTGATCGCCGCGCTCCGCCATGACCGCCGCGAAGCTCTCGGGGTCATTCCAGGTCAGCACGATGAGCGTGGCCTCAAGCTCGGCCGGCACGCCGGGCCCGGACGGCACCGGCCGGGGCCTGCCCGGCGGGCCGGCCAGCACCGGATCCACGTGGTTGCTCCAGTAGACCGTGTCCTGCCAGCCGTGGTAGTGCCCCTCGAACCGGATGATCAGCCGGCGCCCGGTATGCGCCCGGGCCAGCCGGACGGCCGTGCCGACCACCTCGCTGCCGCTGTTGGAGAACCGGACCAGGTCCACCCCGGGTACCGCCTCGGTGACCTTGCGCGCCGCCTCGATCTCCAGCTCGTACGGCAGGCCGAAACAGGTGCCCAGCTCACTGACCGCCGCCATCACCGCCTGGGTCACCACCGGGTGCCGGTGGCCCAGGATCATCGGCCCCAGCCCCAGCAGGTAGTCGACGTACTCGTGCCCGTCCACGTCGCGCAGCCGCGACCCGGAACCTTCGGCCATGAACGGCGGGTACGGCCGCCACCCGAACTTCACCGTGCGCGCGCTGCTGCCCGCCCCGCCCGGGATGTACCGGCTCGCCTCGGCGAACAACTCACCGGACCGCCGCGCCCACGGCCCGTACCGCTCCTCGAAGGCTCGCTCATCCACGGCGCGCGGCTCCCGTCTCGTTTCGCCCGTTCATGCCGTCACGCGCTATACATAGCAGACGTTGACGTTCGATAGTGAGATGGAAAGGGCCCCGCTTCCTGTACCCTAGGGTGCCCTGGGGACGCTGGGTGCGTCTTGGGGACGCGGGCATCACGTATCGGTGCCAGCTTCAGGACCGCTATGTCACAATACGCGAGTGAGGTTGCGGGGGCTGTGCACCTGGTGATGAGCGGCCCGGCACGACAGGAGCACCCATGACGGATCAGCCGCTGACCGCAATCCCGCGACCTGCGCAGGTCTCGGCCATCCCGGCCCGGCTCGAGCCGGACGCGATCGGGGTCGCCCAGGACACGATCATCGGGTTGGCCTCGTCCGCCCCCGCGGCCACCATGGCGGTCACCCTGGCCGCCCTGGCGGCGACGGCCGCCTACGGCGGCGGGCCCGTCATCGTCTTGTGCGGCGTCCCGATGCTGATCCTGGCCAACACCTACCGCCGGCTAAACCTGTGGAACGCGAACTGCGGTGCCTCCTTCGAGTGGGTCGGCCGCGCCATCAACCCCTACCTCGGCTTCATGATTGGCTGGCTGATGCTCGCGGGCTGCCTGACCGGGACGATCTCGGTGGTGGTGGTGCTGTCGCCGGCCGTCTTGGCCGTCTTCGGCGCCAGCGCCGGCGCCGGCAGCCCCTGGCCGAACATCCTCATCTGTGTCGCCGTCATCTTGGTCATGGCCACGATCGCAGCGGTCGGCATCCGCATCACCGCGCGGACCCAGGTCGCCATGGCGGTGATCGAGTACGCGATCCTCATCGGGTTCTCCGTCGTGGCGTTGCTCGCTGTGCTCGGTCACCACCACGGCACGTACCCGATCACCAAGGGCTGGCTAAGCCTGAGCGGGATCAACGGGAAGGGCGATCTCGCGGCGGGACTCCTCATCGCCGTCTTCATGTACACCGGCTGGGACGCGACGGTCTACGTCAACGAGGAAGTGAAGCACCGGCGCGTCAACCCGGGCCGGGCCGCCGTCTTCGCGGTCGCGCTGCTCGTCCTCCTTTATGCCCTCCCGCAGGTCGGGATGCAGGGCGTGGTGTCGCCGACGCTGCTGCACAATCACGCCTCCTCGGCGCTGGTCTTCATCGCCCAGGTCCTGGGCGGCGGCGGGTGGGCCAAGGTGATGGCCTTCGCGCTGGCCCTGTCGGTGATCGCGTCCACCGGCACCGGCATCGTGATCACCGCCCGGATCGCGTACGGAATGGCCAGTCACCGCGTGCTGCCGCCGATCCTGGGCAACGTGAGCCGCCGCTACGCCACCCCCGTCATCGGCACCATCATCATCGCCGTCATCCTCATCGCGGCCACGTGTGCGTACCTGCTGTCCAGCTCGATCGCGACCGTGTTCAGCGATGTGGTCAGCGTGACCGGCCTGCTGTTCGCCGGCTTCTACACGTTCACCGCGCTGGCCGCGGTCGTGTACTACCGGCGCCGCGTGTTCAGCAACATCTGGGACGGACTGATGGCCGGCATCCTGCCCCTGGCCTCCGCCGTGTTCCTGGGCTGGGTGGTGGTCATGTCGCTGCAGACCGCGCCCGCGTCGGAGCGTTGGTCGCTGATCGGTATCATCGGCGCCGGGGTGCTGCTGATGCTGGCCGCCCGGTTCGTGCTGCGTTCGCCGTTCTTCCGGATCCCGCTCGAAAGCATGCCCAGGGAACGCTGATCCAGCGGGAAAGTGCCGCCAGGGAGCGGACCGCCGCCTAGCGCACGCTTGCGTGCTGACGCCGCCCTGTGTCAGTCGCTGGCGATGTTGGCCAGGCTCTGCTGGACGTCCTGGGTGAGCGGGTCCCCGAACGGCAGGACCCGCTCGCAGCGGGCGGCGGTCTCGCGGAGCAGGGTCCTCGCGTCACCCACGCGGCCCACGGCGTAGTACAGGTGCGCCAGGTTGGCGCGGCGGGTCAGCGTCTGGACGTGATCGGCGCCGAGGATCTGCTCCGATTCGGCGCAGGTCTGCTCGGATAGCTGGACCGCCAGCGGCATCCGGCCGGCCGCGTGATAGGCGGCGGCCAGGCTCGCGCGGGTGGTGATCGTATCCGGGTGGTCCTTCCCGATTCCGCTCTCGCGGTGGGCCAGGACCTTCTTGTAGTGCGAGATGGCGTCCTTGACCTTGCCCTGGGCTAGATAGGCCGCGGCCAGCTGGTCGCGGGTGGCCAGGGTGTGCGCGTCGCCGGGACCCTGCAGGCGCTCGCGTTCGGCCAGCGTGCGGGAGAGCAGGCGGATCGCCACGTCAGCCTGGCCAGCGGCCTGCTGGGCGGCGGCGAGCTCCTCCCTGACCGCCAGGGTGTCCGGGTGGCCGGCGCCGCGGAACTGCTCGCTTTCGGTGATGGCCCGCCGCAGGACGGTCACGGCCTCGGCGGGCTCGCCCGCCAGGGTGAGCGCGCGGGCCAGGTTGACCCGGGCCGCGATGATGGACGGATGGCCCGGTGCGAGCTCGTGGCTGCGCTCGGCCAGGACCCGCCGGTACCAGGTGACGGCCTCGGCCCCGTACCCGGCCGCCAGGTAGGCCGTGGCCAGCTCGGAGGCCACGATCAGGGCGTCCGGGTGGCCCGGCTCCAGCTTGTTGTCACAGCGGACGGCCAGCTCGCGCCAGTACTCGACGGCGGGCCCGGCCAGGCGGGCCGCATCCAGGCTGCGCCCGGCCGCCAGCAGCAGCGGATGGCAGCCGTCGGCCCACAGCACGTCGGTCGCCGCGGCGTGCAGGCTGGCCGCGTTCGCGCGCAAGATCTCGGCCGTCCACGGCTGCGCCTCATCGGTGGGCCAGGCCTCGAGCAGGGCGCTCGCGGCCGCGCGGGCCGCGCGGTCGTGGAAATGGCCCGGCGCCGCCTGCTTGACGGCGGCCTGGACGACCGAGTGCATGATGACCGTCGGCGGTGACGGGGCCCGGTTGATCCTGATCAGGCCGGCCCGCTCGATGGCCAGCAGGGTGTCCCAGACCGACTGCGGATCCGCCACGGGGATGAACGTGGGGCCGGAGGTGCCCAGGTACGCGCTCACCGATGGCGTGGCGAACAGGGCGCCGGGAACGCCGTGGCCGTCGAGCAGGGCCAGGAGGACCAGCATGAGCCGCACCGACTCGCCCGGCCTCAGGAGCTCGGCCTGGCCCAGGGACAGCGTCCAGGTGACCGAGGCGGCCGAGGGGACCTCACCCGCGCCCACCCCGATCTGCTGCCGCCTGCGGACGAAGTAATCCCGGTAGTCCTTGCAGGCCAGGGCGGAATTGGCGATCACGGACGCGGCCTGGGCCAGCGCCAGCGGCTCGCGGCCGAGGGCCTCGATCAGGTCGATCGCGCCCTGGCGCTGGGCGGGATTCACGCTCAGGCGTTCGGTCACGCAGCCGAGGGCTTCGCGGACGCTGAAGAACCCCACGGGGTACACCTGCGTGCTGCGGCGGCCGGTCACCACCGTCGCCTGGGCGCTGGTGATGACCACCCGGCCGGCCGGCCCCTCGGGCCAGAGCCCTTCCAGCTCGGCCGCATCGGGCAGGTCATCGAGGACCACCAGCCACGGCCGGGTCGTGGTGGCGAGCCAGTTGACGAAGCGCGCCGCGACGGATTCGGCGGTCCCGCTGGGCTCGATGCCCGTCGCCGCTACCGACGCCTCCACGTACCCGCTCAGCACCGACGACCGGCTGGTGGCGGAGATCCAGACCAGGATGTCGATGGCACCAGATCGCCACAGCGACTCCGCGAGGAGCACCGCGATCTGGGTCTTGCCGCACGCGCCCAGCCAGTTCTGCGGACCCTCGGCGAACGTCGAGCCGGGGACGAGCGCGACGGTGGAGCCGGGGACCAGCGCGTCCCCGATCCCGCGCGCGGTATCGGGCCGATCGGTAAAACCCTCGGCCAGCGGAGGCACCTCGCCCACCCGGAACCGCCGTGCTGGCAGCCCAGCCGGCCGGTCTGGCGAGGGCACCACCGCCTGCTACCCCCATCTACGTGGCTGTACCTAAACCTCCCCAAAATCCCATTGCGCCACACGGGAGGTTCAGACACGCGAAGCTTTGCGCCATAACGGGATCTTCACTGACACCTTCATTATGCACGTGCAGCAGCAACCAATGCACGTGCATGATGCGGGCTAGTGGCAGGGGTTGGCGCGGGCGCTACTGCGGGTCGGCCACCGAGGCGAGCAGGGCCGCCCGGGCCAGCCCCACGGCGGCCAGCATCGCGCCGCGCAGCACCGGCTCGTCAGGCACGCCGGTGGGCACCACGCGCGGGCGGGCCGGACAGATCCCTGCCACCTCGGCCGCCACCCGGGACGCCAGGGCGTCGCCGCCCGCCCGGCCGACCTCACCGCCGAGCACCACCAGGCCCGGGTCAAGCACGACGCAGACCGAGGCGACGCCCACCGCCACGCGGTGCGCCAGGTCATCGAGGAACGGCGACGACGCGGGCCGGGAGCCGCCGGCCCGGGAGCCGCCGGGCTCGGCGGCGTCTTGGGCCGGGGCACCGGGCTCGGGGGCGTCTTGGGCGGGGGCACCGGCCTGGCCCTCGGCCCGGGCGGTGCGGGCGTGCGCGACGGCGGCCCGGACCGCCTCGGCGGCGGTCGGCGCGGTGAACCCGTAGCTTTCCGCGAGCGCGCGTACTCCGCTGCCGCCCGCCAGCCACTGGAGCCCGCCGCTGGCCGGATGCCTGATGTCCGAGGGCAGCGGGGCGCCGTGCACCGGCAGGTAGCCGATCTCGCCGGCGGCCCCGGCCGTGCCGCGGTGCAGTTGCCCGCCGAGTATGGTGGCCAGGCCGAGCCCGCCGCCGAGCCAGACCAGGACGAAGTCATCGGCGCCGGCGGCGGCGCCCGCGGCGCGTTCGGCCATCGCGGCCAGGTTCACGTCGTTCTCGATCACGACCGGCTTATGCAGGACCCCCCGCAGCGCGTCCAGCGCGCCCTCGTGCCACGCGGGCAGGTTCACGGCGAGCCTGGGGTCGCCGGTCCGCGGGTCGACCACGCCGGGGCTGCCGATCACGAGGGCCCTCAGGGCGGCCACGTCCACCCCGGCGCGGGCGCAGGCCCGCTCGACGACCCCGAGGACGACCTCGACGGGATCCTCGGCACTGTTGGGATTGACGCTCACGTCCGCGACGCGCCGGCCGGTGACGTCGGCCACCGCGGCGCTGACCAGGTCGGCCTCGATGTACAGCCCCGCTACGTAGGCGCTGGAGGGAACGACCGAGTACAACGCGGCGTTCGGGCCGCGGTTTCCCGCCTGCTCCCCCACGATCGCCACCAGGCCGCGTTCCTCCAGCCTGGCCAGCATCTGCGCCACCGTAACCCTGGACACCCCGGTGTACTCGCTGATCTGGGACCTGGTCAGCATCTCACCGCGGAGCAGCAGGTCGAGCGCGGCCCGGTCGTTGAGCTCACGCAGCAGGCTCGGGGTACCCGGCCTGGCCCGTGGCTCCTGTTGAGCCCGTGCTCCCTGTGGCTGCTGCATCGCGGTCCCTTCGTGGTCGCTCCCCCGTCTATCACGCCGCGGGGGCAGCTTCCGTCTCGATCCGGCAACGGGGGCTATCTTATAGGAAAGTTTCCTGTTAGTTTCTGTTCACGGCTAGTCATAGTTTTTACGCCGACTTCATCACCCGGAAGGAGTGCCAGCAGTGGGACTCAGAAAAACACCGGCCGCGCTGGTCGCGTTCGGTACCGCGGCTGCGCTCGCGATCGCGGGCTGCAGCTCGAGCAGCTCGTCGACCGGTACCTCGACGTCATCATCGTCGTCGGCACCAGCGGAGCTCACGGTCTGGCGGATGGGCGGTTCCGTCCCGTCCGAGGTCACCTGGATGAATGGCGTGGTCACCCAGTTCCACCAGGACTTCCCCCAATACGCCCACACCAAGGTCAACGTCGTCTGGGTCCCGTGGACCAGCCGCACCACCGACTGGGACACCGCGCTGTCCAGCGGCAAGAACGCTCCCGACATCACCGAGCTCGGCAACACCGACACGCCCACCGAGGCCTCCCTCGGGGTGCTCGCCAGCGTGAGCAGCTACGTGAACTCCTGGTCCGGCAAGCCGGGCATCGTGACGGGCATGCTCGCCAACGACACGCAGAACGGGAGCATTTACGGGGTCCCGTGGTTCGGCGGCGTGCGCGGCGTCTGGTACCGCACCGACCAGTTCGCCAAGGCGGGCATCACCAGCGCGCCCACCACGTGGGCGGAGCTGGTGACCGACGCGCAGAAGCTGATGAAGACGTTCCCCGGCACGTACGGCATCGACGCCATCACCGACGACTCGAACGCCTTCGCCAGCTTCATCTGGGGCGCCGGCGGCCAGATCGCCACCGAGAGCAACGGGACCTGGACCGCGGACCTGACCACACCGGCGGACGAGACGGCCATCAAGTACTACGTCTCGCTGTACCGCACCGACCACCTGTCGCCGTCGAAGTACATCGGCCAGACCGAGCTCGGCAACACCGGCTCGACCGCGGGCGGCGCCAACACGGACTTCGGGCTCGGCAAGCTCGACATGTACATCGACGGCCCGTGGGCGTCGGCCCAGATGCCGGCCAACTCGGTGGACAAGTCCAACTGGGCCTCGTTCCCGATCCCGAGCGAGAACGGCCCGACCCCTGCGCCGGTCTTCGCCGGCGGCTCCGACCTCGGCATCTTCAAGTCCTCCAAGTACCCGCAGGCCTCCTGGGACCTGATCTCGGTCATGGACAACCTGTCGAACTCCACCTCGTTCGCGAACCTGCAGGGCTTCTTCCCGCCGTACAGCTCGCAGCTGACCTCAGGCCCCTACACGGCCAACAAGTTCCTGTCCGGCTTCGCGGCGGCGGCCGCGAACAGCCAGATCGCGCCGCTGAACGCCAAGAACTGGCCGACGGCGGACACCGGCAAGTACTTCATCCTCAACGACATGCTGAAGTCGCTCATGAACGGCGCGCCGTTCGCCTCCACCGTGGCGCAGGCCAACGCGCAGCTCCAGGCGGTACTGAACACGGGTGCCGAGAGCTAGCGGGCTAGTCTCCGCATGGTGAGAACCGACTATGGCCAGCCGGGGAGCATCAGCTCCCCGGCTGGTCCTCCCTCGGGGCACGGTCGGCCGCTGACCTTCCGCCAATGGATCCGGCGCCACCGGGTCGCGCCGTACCTGCTCCTGCTCCCCTCGCTCGCGCTCATCGCCGCGCTGGTGCTGTGGCCCACGGCGCAGATCGGGACGCTCTCGTTCCAGAACTACGGGCTGCCGCAGCTCGCCGGGGCCGCGCCGTCCACCTGGATCGGCTTCAGCAACTACTCGCAGATCCTGCACGACCCCGAGTTCTGGCTGTCGCTGCGGCTGAGCGTGATCTCCGCCGCCATCATGGTCCCGCTCACGCTCACGGTCGGCACCCTGGTCGGCCTGCTGCTCGCGCGCCTGGGCCGCAAGATGGCCGCGTTCGTCTCCTCGGTGGCGGTCCTCGCCTGGGCCACGCCCACGGTGTCGGCGAGCATAATCTTCGTCTGGCTCGCCACCCCGGACGGCGGGGTCCTCGACTGGCTCCTCACCAAGCTGCCGCACTGGCTGGGCGGCGGCGCGCACTGGGCCGGCTTTTCGTGGACAAACGCGGCCCTGCCCGCCTACACGCTGGTGACCTTGCTCGTGGTCTGGACCGGCTTCCCGTTCATCGCGGTCAGCGTGCTCGCCGGGTTGCGGACCATACCGTCCGAGCTGCACGAGTCGGCCCGAGTGGACGGCGCGGGCGGCTGGCGGATCTTCTGGCAGGTCACCTACCCGCTGTTGCGGCCGATCTTCCAGCTACTCTTCCTGCTCTCGGTGATCTGGGACTTCGCCGTGTTCACACAGGTGTACATCATCATCGGTGGACTCGGGCAGCGCGATGAGTACAACCTCGGCATCTACGAGTACGCCACCGCGTTCCAGCTCCCGCCGGCTTACGGCCTGGCGTCCGCGGCGGCGTTCATCCTCACGATCGTCCTGCTCATCATCACGGTCGGCTACGTCAGGGCATCGGTCAAAGAGGGGGCGCTGACATGACGATCCTGGCCGCACGCGCCGCGCGGCCCGCCGGGCCGCCCTCGGCCAGGTCGCGCAGGCGGTTCTGGAGGCGCCGGACCCGCCGGGCCGGGCTGAACCTGCTCGGGCTGCTCGTGGCGCTGATCACCCTGTTCCCGATCTTCTGGATGGTGTCGACGGCGTTCAAGCCGGACACCGAGTGGTACACCCTGACCCCGCACCCGCTCCCGAGCCATCCCACCCTGTCCAACTTCAGGACCGTGCTCGACGGCAGCGTCATCGGGCTGCCGTACTGGAACTTCCTGAAGAACAGCCTGTTCGTGACCGTGGTCGCGGTGGTGGCGTCCGCGCTGATCGCGCTGCTGGCCGCCATCGCGGTGGCCAGGTTCCGGTTCCGGTTCCGCACCACCTACCTGATCATGCTGCTGATCGTCCAGATGCTGCCGCAGCAGGCGCTGGTGATCTCGCTGTTCATCGACTTCCGGTCGCTGAACCTGCTGGACAGCCTGGTCGGGCTGATCCTGGTCTACACGGCGTTCGCGCTGCCGGTCACCATCTGGATGCTACGGAACTTCGTGGCGGCCGTGCCCCGCGAGCTTGAGGAGGCCGCGGCGATCGACGGCGCCGGGCCGATCCGGATCTTCTGGCGGATCCTGCTCCCGCTGGTGGCCCCGGGACTGGTCGCGACCAGCGTGTTCGCGTTCATCTTCGCCTACAACGAGTTCATCTTCGCGCTGACGTTCCTCGGTACCGACTCGGCGAAGTTCACGCTGCCCATCTACGTGCAGTACTTCTACGGCCGGAACGGGGCCCAGTGGGGACCGATCATGGCCGCCTCCACGCTGTTCACGATCCCGGTCATGACCTTCTTCCTGCTCGTCCAGCGCCGCCTGCGGGCGGGCCTGGTCGCCGGGGCGGTGAAGGGGTGAGCCACGGCACGGCGGCGTCCGGGGCGGGGGCCGGGGCGGGGGCCGGGGCGGGCGCCGATCCGGGCCTGCTCCGACTGGCCGACGCGATCCTCATCCCGCCGTTCGCGGGGGCCACCGCTCCGGCCTGGGTGCTGCGGGCGCTGGAGCACGGCCTGGGCGGCGTAACGCTGTTCGGGCAGAACATCTCCGCTCCCGAGCAGGTTCGCACCCTGATTGCCGCGCTGCGCGCGGTCGCGCCGGACGAGCCGGTTATCGCGATCGACGAGGAAGGCGGCGACGTCACCCGGGTCGCGTTCTCGCAGGGCAGTTCCTACCCGGGGAACGCCGCGCTCGGCGCGGTGGATGACGTCGCCGTGACCGGCGCGGTGTACCTCGCGATCGGTCGGGACCTGGCGGCGCTGGGCGTCAACCTCGATCTCGCTCCGTGCGCCGACGTGCTCGGTTCCGCGGACAGCCCGGCCGTGGGCACCCGCTCGTTCGGCGCAGACACTGACCTGGTGGCCCGGCACACCGCCGCGGCGGTGGCCGGGCTGCAGGACGCGGGAGTGGCCGCCTGCGCCAAGCACTTTCCCGGCCACGGCCGGACCGGGACGGACTCTCACCTGGCCATCGCCACCATCGAGGGCACCCTGGAGGACCTGCGGCGGCGCGACCTGCCCCCGTTCATCGCCGCGATCAAGGCCGGGACGATCGCCATCATGCCCAGCCACCTGCGCGTTCCCGAGCTCACCGGCGATCTGCCCGCCTCCGTGTCCCCGGCCGCGATCACCGGGCTGCTGCGCGGCGAACTCGGGTTCGACGGCGTGGTCATCTCCGACGCGCTGGAGATGCGGGCGACCAGGGACAGGTTCGGCATCCCGGGGGCGGCGGTGCTCGCCGTGGCGGCGGGCACGGACCTGCTGTGCCTGGGGCGGGACGCCGGCGAGGACGGCTACCTGGCGGTCAGGGACGCGCTGGTCGCCGCCGTCCGCGACGGCTCGCTGGCGGGGAGCCGGCTGGAAGAGGCGGCCGATCGGGTCGCGCGCCTGCGCGGGGGCCTGGCGCGCGACCGCCGCCCCGTGGGGTCCGCGGAGGTGAAAGCGCCTGCCGGCGAGGCGGACGGGGGCGCCATCGGCCTGGTCGCGGCCCGCCGCGCCGTCCGGGCCTCCGGGACGCTCCCTCCGCTGACCAGCCCCGTGATCGTCGAGATCGAGCCGCGGGAGAACATCGCGGCGGGGCGGTTCGGATGGGGGCTCGGCCCGTGGGCACCGGCCAACAGCATCGACCGGGTGGACGTAAGCCACGACGGCCGACCGCCGGACCCGGAAGCCGCCGCCCGGATCCTGGCTGCCGCGGCGGACCGGTCGCTGGTCGTCGTGGTCCGCGACGCGCACCGCGAGCCCGGCGTGCGATCGCTGGTCAGTGCCCTGCTCGCGGCGCGGCCCGACGCCGTCCTGGTCGAAATGGGCCTGCCGATCTGGCGGCCGCCGGAAGGCACGAGCTACCTGGTCACCTACGGCGCCTCCCGGGCCAGCGCCCAGGCCGCGGCCGAACTCCTCGGCTTGGCCTGAGGGACTGATAGGGCCGCTGGAGCTAACGAGGCTGCTGGGGCTGGAGCTCAGCTAGCCTGCGGCTGGCTGGTTGGGCAGTGAGGGACTGAAATCAGTGAGCAGGTTGGTGTCGTACACCAAGATGAC
>Ga0187810_10000751_pt1 | contig 11703 bp, 11 predicted proteins | sample NC_wetland_sal_i_9_FD_132963 | JGI IMG/M metagenome (GOLD analysis project Ga0187810, IMG submission 132963) | Wetland sediment microbial communities from Neuse River Estuary, North Carolina, USA - ASW_5 | ecosystem: Environmental > Aquatic > Freshwater > Wetlands > Sediment | place: USA: North...
CCGATCGAGATTCCGGTGATCGTTTCGAACCACCGCGACTTCGCCGACGTCGCCGCGGCGCACGGCATCCCGTTCCGCTACCTGCCGGTCGGCAACGAGAACCGCCGCGCGCAGGAAAAAACCCTGTCCGAGATCATCGCCGAGGAGCGGATCGACCTCGTGGTGCTGGCGCGCTACATGCAAATCCTGTCGCCGGCTCTGACGGATTCGATGCCCGGGCGGATCATCAACGTTCACCATTCCTTCCTGCCCAGCTTCAAAGGCGCCCGCCCCTATCACCAGGCGCACGCCCGCGGCGTCAAGATCATGGGCGCGACGGCGCATTACGTGACCTCCGATCTCGACGAAGGACCGATCATCGAACAGGCGGTGGAGCGCGTGAATCACAGCATGTCCGCCGACGAATCCGCCGCTTCCGGCCGCGATATCGAGAACATCGTGCTGGCGCGCGCCGTCAAATGGCACGCCGAGCACCGTATCCTGCTCGACGGTATCCGGACGGTGGTTTTCTGAAGCCGATCTGCGCGCAGCCCGGCGGGCGAACCGCTTCGCCAAAGCGTGCCCTACCGGTGGTCGCTGTACAGCGCGAACGTGAACCCCATGACGCCGAAGACGAACGCCAACGCCAGCACGGATCCCGACGCGATCAGGTTCCAGCGCGCAGCTGCGACCGCATCGGCGGCCATCTGCTCCCGCCGCGACACTTCCATCTGCCGCATGCTGCCGATGACGCCGCGCGCATCGCGCATGGTGCCGCGCACGCCAGGATCGACGATGGCGCGCCCGACGTCCGCCGGACCGGTCCGGGCCATGACCATCAACTTCTCCAAGGCAGCCATCCGGACATGAACGGCGGTGCGCAGCGGCCCCAGACTGTGCTTGTGCTTCGTCACGTCCATAATCGCTGCCGGTAACGGTGCGATGGCCTTGTCGAGTTTCTCCCGTTCGAGCGCGTAGTAGGAGACAAACGACCGATCCCCGGACAGCGCGTAGCCGCGCACGGTCAATTCGACCGCCAAAAGGTGGTTCTCAACCTTGTCGAGATGCTCGATCGTAACGTCGGCCGCGCGATCGGCATCGAACTGGCGATAGACGCTCAGGAGATTGAATCCGAACATCAGCACGGAGGCGACCAACAACGCCGCCGCCACCGAAAGCAACTGTGTCGCCAATGCGCCCATCGCACCGTGACGCGCCAGCGTGGCCAATACCTCTCTGAACGGCTTTTTCATGGGAGTCCGTGCGGGCAACGAGAAATACATGGCAGAGATACACTTAATGAACAAACAATCGAGTATTTTCAGTATGTTGCCTGGACCGGTCGCGGTCAATTCCGGCGCGCTATGGCCGTGAAAGCCTGCCGAAGACCTGCTCGAGATTCGCATCCGCCTGCCTGCCGACGAGTCTTTCGAAGCCGCATTGCCCTCGAACATCTTCGCCTCCCGGGGCATGGCGGTGTCTGCGAATCGGAGTCACAGGCGAAATCGGTTTTGATTCAGCGCGATCCGGCGAAAGTTAGTTTAGAAGAAAGGTTATGGGATTTCGATTCGCAGGGCTTCCGCTTGCGTGTTGCGCGCTGTTCGAAATCTCAGGGCGCAGCGTCGTCGCGGCCGAGGGTTAGCGGCATCGAGTTGGCTGCACGAAAACTCTGGCGCGCGATGGCGCACACGCAACCACGTTCGATGCCGATAAGACCTGCCTCGCCCGCACCGAAAAGCGGCCGAAGGCGAAATGGGGTGCTGTGGACGCCTTACTCGTAGTAGTGCTTGCGATGATGCTTGTCGTAGTAATAGGCACGGTGGTTGCTGTCGTAGCGCCTGCCGTCCCGTCTATTATTGCAATCGCCGCTGCGTTCGATGGCGTTGCCTGCCAGGCCGCCGGCCACGGCGCCGCCGACCACACCCACCGCACTGCCGTGGGTGATCGCATCGCCGATCAGACCGCCGCCAACGGCACCGACGACCGTTCCTGTATTGTGGCTACGACCGCTGCAGCCGTCGGCATCGGCCGGAGTCGTCCCTGCACAAACCGCGAAAGCTGCGACCGCGAGGGTCAAAGTGAGTCGTTTCAACATGGGATTACTCCGTCGTGAATCCGCGCGGATCGCGCACTGCGCGCGCAAAGGACTACGCGCATTCATCGGAACAATGCTCGAGCGGCGGGGATCGTCTCTTCAGTGGGAAAACGCCCAACTGTCGTTTGGACTGGACGGCGGTGTAGCACCGCGATCCCGCCCTGTAGAGGATCGGGATATACTCAGTGAACTCGAGCATTGGCTCTTACGAACGCTCCGCTTCCGCATTTTGGCCGGTTTGACGAACATCGGCTGGCGGGGCTTCCGACATCGGCATTGGCCTGGAACTTTGAGCGGCGGACTGTCGCGGTGCGCAAAACTGCCTTCGTTATGAGCGACGCTCGAATTTCACGCGGTGCAGCACTGCGTCGATATTACATGTGAGGTACACGGCTCGTGCGGCGTGACCACATCGCCGGCAACACCGTTTCAGTAGCCAAGTCGCCCGGTACCGGCTGCCGCGCAGCCGAGAAACGCAGCATCCCACGTTCCCGACCAGATTGTAGTTGGTATAACTCAAGGAGCGATTGATTTGAATTACATACAATCGTTCTTCAAAATCTCCGTGGAAATACGGGAGCTTCGCGAGTCGCGCGATAACGCTACTAATTCGCAACCAAGGGGTGTGCAATGTCTCCTGAACTTACCCAGTAGCAGAGTTTCGAGCATCCGGTTCCGTTCGCCACGCGCGCGAGTGCTTTCACCGCTGGGCGGCGCTCGCGTCGTTTTCGCCGCATGTCTTTGACCCAAAAATGGCGCGTGAAGCGCGTGCCACTGTGACAGTTGCCGATTCGCTAGCGCGTTATGTCGCGTTTGCTAACCATTCTGATTACCATCACCAGCGTTGCCACGGTTGGCGCGGTTCGGTTAAGTTTGTCGTTGCGACAAGTTCTTTGTAGCAGGAATTCAAAAATACAATGCTTATGGAACACACTTCGACGCGGCGCGAGCGCAAGCCTGTGCCATCTTCCAATCGCGAGAAAGACCCCCTCCACCACAATCACCTCGATAACATGGTCGGTTATCAGCTGCGCATGGCTTATGTCGCCGTGCGCCGGCACTTCGAGATCGCGATGGAGCGGCTCGATCTGACCCAGAAGCAGACGGGTGTGCTGTGGCTGATCGACGCCAACGCCGGCGTGTCGCAGATCTCGCTGGCGAACGAGCTCGGCATGGACCGCGCCTCCATGATGGCGATCGTCGACCGCCTGGAAGAACGTGGCCTGGTGGTGCGCAAGCGCTCGACCGAAGACGGTCGCCGCCAGGAGCTGTACGCCACGGCGAAGGGACGCAAGGTGCTTTCGCAGGCCAAAACCGCGCTCCATAATCACGAAAAGTGGATTGCCAATCGCTTCAGCGCCAAGGACTTGAGCGCCCTGACAAGCGCCCTGAAGCGCCTCAAGCAGTAATCCGGGCTGCCCAGCGCCGCCGAACACCGCTGCCTTGTGCGACGCGGAGCGTTCGTGTGGGCATGACGAGGCGTCAGCGCTGGCGTTCCAGTTCTTCGCGCAGGACTTCGAGTTCGAGCCAGCGATCCTCACGGGCGGCGCGGTCGGCTTCGGCCGCGGCGAGGCGTTCCGACAGTGCGCGATATCGCGCCGGATCGCGGACGTAGAGCGTCGGGTCGGACAGGTCCTTGTGCAACGACGCAATCGCCTCTTCGAGCGCCGCGATTTCCCCCGGCAGCTTCTCCAGCGCATGCCGGTCGGTGAAGGTGAGCTTGCGGCGCGGCCCCGCGGATTTCGCGCGCTTGGGCGCGGAGGGTTTCCGCACGTCTTTTTCCGCCGTCCCGCCCTGCCCGACACCGCCGCCGCGTTGCGCGGTCATGTCGCTGTAGCCGCCCGCGTATTCGGTGAAGCGGCCGTCGCCCTCGGCGAACAGCACGGCGGTCACCGTGCGGTCCAAGAAATCGCGGTCGTGGCTGACGAGAAGCACCGTACCCGGATATTCGTCGATCATCTCTTCGAGCAGGTCCAGCGTCTCCAGGTCGAGATCGTTGGTGGGCTCGTCGAGCACCAGGAGGTTGCCGGGCTTGGCCAGGGCGCGGGCAAGCAAAAGTCGGGCGCGCTCTCCACCCGACAGCACGCGAACCGGTGTCTTCGCCTGCTCGGGCAAGAAGAGAAAGTCCTTCATGTAACTCATGACATGGCGGGTCTGGCCGCCGACTTCCACTTTGTCGCCGTGGCCGCCGGTCAGCACCTGGGCCAGCGTCATCTCGCCGTCGAGCAGCGTGCGCGTCTGGTCGAGCGTTACGAGCGAAAGATTGGTGCCGAAAATCACCTCGCCCGCGTCCGGCTCGAGGCGCCCCGTCAACAGATTGAGCAGCGTGGTTTTGCCCGATCCGTTAGGCCCCACGATGCCGATGCGGTCGCCGCGCAGGATGCGCATCGAAAAATCCGTCACGATCTGATGCTCGCCGTAGGATTTTCCGATCTTCACCGCCTCGATCACGCGCGTGCCCGCGCCGCCCGCTTCGCTCGTCGCGAACTTCACTTGCCCCATCTGCTGACGGGCCTCGCGGCGGACGCGCCGCAACTCGGCCAACTCGCCCATGCGCCGCACGTTGCGCTTGCGCCGTGCGGTGACGCCGTAACGCACCCAATGTTCTTCGGCGGCGATCTTGCGATCCAGCTTGTGGCGTTCGTGTTCCTCCTCGTCGAGAAGCCGGTCGCGCCAGGCTTCATAGGCGGCGAAGCCCCGGTCGAGGCGGAAGGTGCGGCCGCGATCGAGCCACACGGTGGCGTGCGACAAATCCTGCAGGAAGCGGCGGTCGTGGCTGATGATGACGAGCGCGCCGCTCATCTGCTGCAACTCTTCCTCCAGCCAGAGGATCGCGGGCAGGTCGAGATGATTGGTCGGCTCGTCCAGCAAAAGGATGTCCGGCTTCGGTGCCAGAACGCGCGCCAGCGCCGCCCGGCGCGCCTGCCCGCCGGAAAGATGGGCGATCGGCTCGCTGCCCGACAGTCCAAGCTTGCCCAGCAGGTAATGTGCCCGGGCGGGATCGTCGCCGGGGGCAAGCCCCGCTTCCACATAGGCGCGCGTGTCGGCATAGCCGGAGAGGTCCGGCTCCTGCGGCAGGTAGCGGATGGTGGCGCTGGGCTGCGCAAAGCGGCGTCCGCCATCAGGCTCCATCAGCCCGGCGGCGATCTTCAAAAGCGTGGACTTGCCCGAGCCGTTGCGGCCCACGAGGCAAAGCCGCTCGCCCTCGTCCACAAACAACTCCGCGCCGTCGAGCAGCGGCGTCGTGCCGATGGTCAAGCGAATGTCCTGAAGCGTCAGTAGAGGCGCGGCCATATCGATTCCCGACGCCTTACGGGCGACGTCCGGCGGAGCGATACGAAGATTGCCGCGCGATGGCAAACGCGCCGTGCCGCGGCGTGGCCGCAGGCGGGGGCAAACGCGAGATGTGGATGGCGCCTCGGCCGCGCACCCCAGGGATTGATCTTTGTTGGTCGGTTTAGAGGCAAAATGGTTGGGGAGAGAGGTGGCGCCGCGCGCTGTTTGATTCTCCAGGGACGGATCATTCGTTTTCGATTTTTCGATGGGGGGCCTGCCCCGCAGTTCAACCGCGCCCCGTGCCTCGGTCTACGGTTTCGCGGGAGTCGATATGGGCGCCCGAGCAGGCCGTTCAAGCGACCCAAGACGCATCTGCAGGCTAAAATCGCAGAAGCCGGCGGGCTCTGCGATAGAACAAGAAACTGCTCATGGCTTCATCGCGCGCTTGCATCGGCGTTGCCCTTTTGTCGCAAAAAAACCGGCGGCCTGTTAAGCCGCCGGTTTTTTTGCGTAAGCGGATGCCGTCAGGCGACCACCTTTTTGCGGCGGCGCAATCCGGCCAGGCCTGCAATACCTGCGCCGAACAACGCGAGCGAAATGGGCTCCGGGACCGAAGGAGGCGGAGGAAGCCCGAGGTCGATATTCGCAAGGTCACCGGTCACGACGCCGGTATGGACGTCATAAAGCGGCGACTCGGAATAGCCGTTCGGGTCCAACCCTTCCCATCCGACGAAGCCTCCGGTGGCGTTGCTGTTGGGACTGAACACGGAAAACACCGACTGGCCGTCATATATGCCGCCGGACACCGTGGCGGTGAACGTGACGCTGAAATTTCCGACATCGGCGTACCACTGCGGGCCGCCGCCTGCAGCACAGCCGGAGCCGCCGCAGGTCGGGTCCGGAATGATATCCGGGGTGCCGAAATACTCGTCGTCGTAGTCGTAGGCGGAAAGAATCCCAGGCGAAGTTGCCGAACTCACGCCCGGCAACGAACCCCAGAAGAACTGCGTGGAGCCGGCGCCCAAATTGCCAAGATCGACGGTCTCGACGATGCCGTTGTTCAACGCCTGATAGCCGCGCAGGACCATCGTGGCGTTTTGCAGCGTGCCGCCAGTCGTATTGTTGAAGATCAGGGACGCCGTATCGAAAACGCCGCAATCATAGCAACCCGAAATCGTCGCGACGGTGGTGGCATTCGCTGACGTCAACATCGCCAGTGCGCCAGCCATCGCGAGGGTAGCAATTCCCAAACGAAATCTCATTGAGCTTACTCCCTTGGATTGGAACGGCGACGCGCAACGTCGCCGAAAGCAACCACCCCCGATCAGTGGTAACCAACGAAAAGCAAGTGACGTGCCAAAGTGCGATCGCTGTGTTTTCAGATGGTTGTGTGCCTGCGTCGTGGGCTACCTATGATTTCTGTAAAGGACCTTTACAAAGTGCCGTAGCGATAGCGGGCGCTGGCTCCCGGCGCAGCCCAGATGTATTCCAAGCGGCAGGATTGAACCCGGAAGCGGGCATCGGCTGGGACCTGTCTGCCGTGCTGTTCCGACCGGTTCTCATTCGCTTCTGTGACCTTCCACAGCATCCGCGATACCGGCGGTTGAGCGTCACCGGGCGGATGCGTAGTCTTCCGTAGGGGTAGCCGGCTGGCGCGACGGTTTGTGGGCGGCTCGGCGGGCGGGGGAAGTATGGAAACGGCACAGCTTGGCGCCGCGTGCGTGGATTGCCACGGCGGCGATACATGCAATGCGGATTGGGCACGCTATCAATCCGGCTTCGACAGCTATCAGGACCGCGACGACTTCGGCGAGGAACTGCAGAACGAAGTACGCGCGCGGGTAAAGAGGTTCACGCTCTGGCCCATAACCTGGCGCAAGGTCTGGTTGGTCATCACGACCGGCCTTACAGTTGTTTCGGCGGGCGTCTTCTTTCTGTCGTTCTTCGATGGAGGACGTTGCTGCACGCTGGACTGCATCGACAAACTCGCCGCGTGGATCCGCGAAAGTGTCTCGTGGCTCAGATGGCTACTCGATGCCAGCACATCCGAGGTTCGGGCGGCCAGCGGGACCGTTGGTCTTGGCTCATTCACGGCGCTGGTCGGGCAGATGGATTGCAGCCGTCGGACGTACAAGAAAATCACTGCGATCTTCAGCGATGCCTTCGGCGACGCGCGTCCGATCTTCCTCGGCAGCGGCCAGCTTCAGTTTTCGATCGGCGATTGCGGGATCGCGGTTTCGGGCGGCAATTGCGAACACCATTTCAATTGGGCCGCCGTCGAAACGGCGAGGCTGGTCGAAAAAGGATCGTCGACGGGATCGCTTTGGGTATGCGGGGCAAAGCTACCGTCGTTTGAATTCGGCGTGGCGCCCGGCAAGGCGACACATCTTCTTGTTCACATGAAGCTGCCCCGCACGGAGGAGCAGGACGCGAAAGCAAAGCGAGCGGCGGAAAAGGCGGTCAAGAAGCTGAAGGACAAAGCGCCGCTAAGATCGAAAACCTTCCTGGTCATCCCGGAGCACTTCTTCCACGCGCCCGTGGACGGCTGCGTATGGAAGGAGTTTGTGCGCCACTTCCACCATTGGAAATGCGTGGAAGGCTGGTCGGAAGAGTAGAGACGCGCGACTGCCCGAGGCGGCGCCGTCAGGTGCCGACGAGCTTGCTGCGGCCGGTGGAGGGCCACGAATCGCTCGGGTCGCTCAGGCTGCCCGCGACGCGCAGTTCCTCGATTTCCATCATGTCCGGCACGCCCGTGTCGATCTCGTCCGAACCGGCCAGCCCGGAGGCGCCCGAAGGCGTCGCGCCACCCATGGTTGCGATGCCCGGCATCGCCATTTCCCGGCAGGCGCGCTCCCAGTGTTCTTCATGGCGCCCCTCGGGGCGGCCCTCGCCCTCCCAGATGCGATGCGCAAGCTCGCGGATGCGATCTTCCAAATTCATGGCCCAACCTCCGTTGACATCGAGCCCTGAACGTCCGGCACGCGTTCGCGCTCCCGCCAGGGTGAGAATATTCTGGCCCCGGCGGCAACTTCGCCCTTGCGCGCCGTATCGGACGCGACCGAGGCCTATTGCCCCGTCAAAAATTGTGGATTTAAGACCCGGGCAGCGGCGTCACCGCGCCAATTCGTCGTGGCCAGCGCGGGTCTCTCCACGAAGATATGCAATAATACCACTGCTTATGTGGGGATAGCGGTCGTATCATCTGCATACGTGCGACGCCCCGCTGATCTCCTCCGAGGACAACACGCGACGGCGGGCCCCCCTGCCGGATCGGAGAATGCCATGGCCTACAAAACCCTGATGGTTCACCTGAAGCCGGGTGCGGATAATGACGGGGTGCTGCGCATCGCCGGCGATCTGGCCGAGCGCTTCGACGCCACGGTGATCGGCGTGGCGGTGTGCCAGCCCATCCCGGAGATCTATCCCGCAATGCAGGCCGCCTACGGCAACGGCATCGCCTGCGAAGACATTACCGAAACCGACCGCAAGCTGACCCAGAACCGCTTTGCCCAGTTGGAGGAGCATTTCCGCAGCGCAATGGCCGGTCACGCCGCCGCCGTGGAGTGGCGCTCCACCATCACCAAGAATTCGCGGTCGCAATACATCGCGCGCCAGCTTCGCGCCGCCGACCTGCTCATCACCAGCCCGGTGTTCGACAACAGGGCCACCGACGAGACCCAGAAACTCAGCATCGGCGACATCGTGCTGCGCGCCGGCCGGCCCGTTCTGTTGATTCCTCCCGGTACGGATCATCTCGATCTCGACAGCGTGGTGGTCGGCTGGAAGACGACGCGCGAAGCTTGCCGCGCCGTATCCGACGCCCTGCCGCTCTTGGCGCTGGCGAAAAAGGTGACTGTGGTGCAGATCGCCCCCGCAGCCGAGTTGTCCGACGAGAAACGGCGCGTGGCCGACGTGCTGGCCTGGCTGAAGCGCCACGGCATCGCCGCCGATGCGCGCGTCGAAACGCAGAAGGGCGTGGACGCCTTCCAGCTCGACACCGTGACGAAGGAATGCGGCGCGGGGCTGTTCGTGGCCGGTGCCTATGGCCACACGCGCCTGCGCGAATGGGTCATCGGCAGCGTGACGATCGACCTTTTGCTGCACCCCAAGCGCCCGACGCTGGTGTCGCATTAAGGGAAGTGAAATTCGCTCTCCCAGATTGCATGTCATCCCGGGAGAACATCCGTCGCGATGCGAGGGATGCGAGGCCCGGGACCCACTCGCAAACCTGACTCGCGTAAAGGTAGGTCCCAGCTCTGCGCACTGCTAACGCAGCGCTTGGCTGGGATGACATCGCTAAAGAGTAATGTCCGCCGCCGGAACCAGCTCGGCCACTTTGCCCTGCCAGATGCGGTGATGCAGGGCGACGATCTTTTCCGCGGGCAGGATTTCGTTGTCGAACGTGGTGTGCCCGTCGCTGACCACCGTCATGCGGAAGCCGCGATCCACCGCGCCGAGCAGCGTGGTGCCGACGCAAAACTCGGTCTGCATTCCGCAGATGACGATGTGATCGACGCCCGCGGCGCATAGGGCCCGTTCGAGGCCGGTGCTGGCGAACGCACTGCGCGTGGTCTTGACGAACACCGGCTCGCCCGGCCGCGGCGCCACCGCATCGCAAATCGGAAAACCGGGCGCGCCGCGCTCGAGTTCGTCGCCGGGACCGCCGTCGTGCTGGACGTGGAAGACGGGAACGCCTTTGGCGCGCGCCTGCGCCAGCAATCCGGCGATGCGGGCCACAACGGCCTCGCCGTCATGCGGCGGCTCGGCGGCGAACATCCCTTTCTGAACGTCCACGATCAAAAGCGCGTCCACGCGGGCCTCCTGTGCTGCAGCGGGCGGCAGTGTGATTTATCAGGCAGAAATGGTCGGAGCGAGTGGATTCGAACCACCGACCCCCTGTCCCCCAGACAGGTGCGCTAACCAGACTGCGCCACGCTCCGACTCTGAGGCGACTTGGGTCGCCGGGGGTAGTTTTCGGGCCGTTTTGCCCGAGGGCCGCGGACTATAGAAGTCCTCCCCTTGCGGGGCAACCGCACGGAAATCATCCCTTTCGCGCGATTGCGCGCACCCTTGCGGGGTCCCGTTCAAGCAACCCCAAAAACTGGATGGCCGGGTCAAGCCCGGCCATGGAGAATTTACTCAAAGCGGGAAACAGCCGTCAGACCGTCCTCGGCACCGCGCGCAGGCGCATTTTCAGCTGCACCAGTTCGGAGAGCAGGACTTCCAGCTTCTCGCATTCTTCCTCGGCCAGAGTTTTCGCCGGGCGCTCGAACTGCAGCACGGCAGCGTGGCTGGTCTCCGCCTCGCGCTTGAAATCTTCGCGCTGGATGCTCTCGCGCCCGACCTCGGCAACGTAACGAGGCCCGCGCTCGCGCAGAACTTTCTGCACGCCCTTGATGGTGTAGCCGTCGGAATAAAGCAGCGTGCGGATGCCGCGCAGAAGATCGACGTCTTCGGGGCGGTAGTAGCGGCGGCCGCCGGCGCGCTTGGTCGGCTTGATCTGCGTGAAGCGGCTTTCCCAGAAGCGCAGCACATGCTGCGGTACGTCCAACTCCGTCGCGACCTCGCTGATGGTGCGGAATGCCTCGGGCGATTTGCCACCCGGCGGAAACTGTGCGACGGCCGCGTACATCAATCGCCCTCGTCGATGCCGTCGGGCGGCGTTTGCCCGTTGATGACGGCCTTCAACACATGGCTGGGGCGGAAGACGAGCACACGGCGCGGCGCGATCGGCACCTCGTCGCCGGTCTTCGGATTGCGGCCCATGCGTTGCGATTTCTGACGCACCGCAAACGTTCCGAATGACGAGAGCTTCACCGTTTCGCCGCGTGCCAGCGCCGAACACAACTCTTCCAAGATATCCTCGACCATCTGTGCCGATTCATTGCGCGAGAGGCCGACGGCCTGGAATACGGACTCGGTGAGGTCGGCGCGGGTGAGTGTCGTCGTGGTCATGGCGGAAGAACGACTCCCTTGATCTGACACAAGCCTATGCGGAACAAGGATTTGCCGTCAACATCAAAGGGATAGGAGAAGCTGTTGAGAACTCACCAGCGGATCAGGCCCGCTCCCCAGGTAAGTCCGCCCCCCATGGCCTCCAGAAGCACCAAGTCGCCCCGCTTGATGCGACCGTCCGCCACAGCCGTGGCGAGCGCCAGCGGCACCGAGGCCGCCGAGGTATTGCCGTGATAGGCGACCGTGGACACCACCTTCACGGGGTCGATATTCAGCCTCTTGGCCGTGCCGTCGAGGATGCGCTGGTTGGCCTGGTGCGGCACAAACCAGTCGACCTCCGAGACCGCAACGCCCGCCGCCTCCGCCGAGGCCTCGATGGCCGCCGCGATATAGGTCAC
>Ga0187810_10000752_pt1 | contig 11701 bp, 9 predicted proteins | sample NC_wetland_sal_i_9_FD_132963 | JGI IMG/M metagenome (GOLD analysis project Ga0187810, IMG submission 132963) | Wetland sediment microbial communities from Neuse River Estuary, North Carolina, USA - ASW_5 | ecosystem: Environmental > Aquatic > Freshwater > Wetlands > Sediment | place: USA: North...
CTACGGTCGCGGCAAAGGTGTGGTCGTCTCCACCGGCATGCACACCCAGTTAGGCATGATCGCCAGCATGCTGCAAGCCGTGGAAGATGAAGAGACCCCGCTGCAAAAACGCCTCGACCAACTTGGTAAAACCCTGGGCTGGGCCTGCCTGGCCGTTTGCGCCATCGTCTTTGTCACCGGCCTCATCGAAGGCGGCAACCCGCTAACCCTGTTCATGATCGCAGTCAGCCTGGCCATCGCGGCTGTGCCCGAAGGCTTGCCCGCCATCGTCACCATCAGTCTGGCCCTGGGCATGCGCGAGATGATCCGACGCCATGCCCTCATCCGCCGCCTGTCTTCGGTCGAGACACTGGGCTCGGCTACCGTGATCTGCTCGGATAAGACCGGCACCCTGACCCAGAACGAAATGACCGTGCGCCGCATTTGGGTGGATGGACAATTCACCGCCGTCTCAGGCCAGGGCTATTCGCCCGAAGGTGAGTTCTCGGTCGATGGCAAGCCTGTGAATCTGGATAGTTACCCCGCCGTACGCACTGCCTTGTGGGTAGCTGCGCTCAACAATGATGCCCTGCTCGAAAAGAATACCGAGGAAGACGGCTCGTCCAGTTTCGACATGGTAGGGGACCCCACCGAAGGCTCGTTGCTGGTGGCCGCTTACAAAGCTGGCGCCCTGGCTTCTAGCCTGAACCAGGCTTACCCGCGCACCAACGAAGTTCCCTTCGACTCTGAACGCAAGCGCATGATCACCATTCATGCCATCAACGATCCCCAAGAAAATGATATTTCGCCCTTCACGGATGACTCACAAAAGAAGAGCTACGTCATTGCTGTCAAGGGTGCACCCGATCTGGTGCTGAACCTGTGCACGCGTTACCAGCCTATGAGTGATGAAGAGAGCCTGCCGCTGGATCAGGCCGCGCGTGAACGTATTATCGCCGCCAACGACGCCATGACCAAAGACGCCCTGCGCGTGCTGGGCGTGGCCTACCGTGTCACCGAAACGTTGCCCAGTGAAATCTCGCCGGCAGAACTCGAGAAAGATCTCATCTTCGTCGGCCTCATCGGCATGATCGACCCGGCCCGCACCGAGGCCAAACCTGCGCTGCTGACTGCCGCCCGCGCCGGCATCCGCACCATCATGATCACCGGCGACTTCCCCAACACCGCCCGAGCCATCGCCGAGACACTGGGGCTGCTGCGCCCCAACCACAAGGTGATGACCGGTGCACAGCTGGACGCCATCGACGATACCACCCTGAAAACCGAGGTGGAGCAGACCGATGTCTTTGCCCGCGTTTCGCCCGAGCACAAAATGCGCATCGTGGACGCGCTCAAGGCCAACGGCGAGATCGTGGCCATGACCGGCGATGGCGTCAACGACGCCCCGGCCATCAAGCGCGCCGACATCGGCATCTCGATGGGCATCACCGGCACCGATGTAGCCAAAGAGACCGCCGACATGGTGCTCACCGACGACAATTACGTCAGCATCGTCTCGGCCGTCGAACAGGGCCGCATCATTTACTCGAACATCCGCAAATTCGTCTATTACCTCATCTCGTGCAACCTGGGCGAGATCCTCATCATCTTCCTGCCCACGGCCTTCGGCAGGCTGATCTTCCCGCACTTTTTCCCGGCCCTGTCGGTAGACGAGTACGCCCCTCTGACCGCCATCCAGTTGTTGTGGCTGAATCTGGTCACCGATGGCGCCCCGGCCCTGGCGTTGGGCACCGAAAAGGGCGACCCCGATATCATGGATCAGAAACCGCGCCCGCCCAAGGAACCCATCATCAACAATGAGATGAAAATCGGCGTGGCCGTGCAGACCCTGGCTATCTCAGCCGTCACTCTGGTAGCTTTCTGGGTTGGGCTGCATCATGACCCTCGCTACGCCGAAACCATGGCCTTCGCCACCCTCTCGATTTCAGAATTGCTGCGCGCTTACACTTCGCGTTCGGAGCATTATCCGCTCTTCAAGATCGGCGTGTTCAGCAACAAGTGGATGAACCTGGCCGTGGCGGCCTCGCTCGTGTTGGTACTGGCCGTGATCTATATCCCCTTCTTCAACCCCATCTTCCAGACCGAGGCCCTGACCGGCGCCGAATGGGAGCTGGTGTTACCGCTGCTGCTGATCCCTTCCATCGTCGCCGAACTCACCAAAGTGGTGCTGCGCACCATCGCCAGGCGCAAGCAAACGGAGTAGAACACAACCCCCTGACCTTTTCGAGATCAGGGGGGCTTTTACTATCAAAAAATCGTTGGCCGCGGCGGTTTAACCGCTGCCAGGGTCAATTCTCAACGGGTGTTGGTATTGTAGAACCAGTTATAACCATAGTAGTAGCCGCTGGTGGTCTCGACGCGGATGGCGATCTTGGGGCTGCCGGCGAAGGTTGAAGAGATCGGGAAAGTGGCGCTGAAGCAGCCGCTTGAGCCTGAATTGGCTGTGCCCACCACTGTTCCGCCGTTGGCATCGGTCCCATAGGCACCCATGCGCACATTTAGCGATTGGCCGGCGGGGAAGTTGGCGGCATCGATCGTCACCTGCCGGTCTTGCGACACATCGATGATCGTTACGATAGGTACGCTGCCGCCGGACCCGGGCACCCCGGAGCAACTGGCATATTGGGTGGGTTGGCCGGGCGTGGTGGTGGGGTAAACGATGGCCGTGGGGGTGGCAGTAGGCGGCAAAGGCGTAGAACTAGGCAACACCGGCGTGGCCGTAGCCAACACCTGTGTCGCTGCCCCAGCAGACTGCGGGGTATCAGTATAGTAAGTGAAAGCGGGCGTGCTGGTGATGATGCCGGGCAAGTCACCTGTGGTCACGGTACCGTTTTCGGCGTTGGCGGTCTGGGTTGCGGCCAGGATGTCCTTCATGATCTGCGACTGGGTCGCCACCGGGAAGGGGATTTCGGCACTGGTTGTTGCCGTGGCCAGCGGTGAGACCGAAGCGGAACGCTCGCAGGCGGTCAACAACAGACCGGCCACAAGTAGAACAAAGATAATAGCGTGTATTTTCTTAGGCATGCAACTCTCCTCTATTTTTCAACCGGTTGTGAATAGCGACCCTGTCATTGGTTGATCTCGAGCGTCTGGTTCTGCTCACATCACATTCCACCGGTAAAGAACTCGTTAATGTATTATACGATTAACTCGCCCCCTACAACAAAGCGGATTAAGCCCAAAATTTCGTATAGTTTCAGGCCTCAAGTGGGCCTGCGGCTTGCAGCAAAGCACGGATGGGCGCAAAGCTGCGCCGATGAATGGCACTGGGGCCGTAAGTCGCCAGGCGCTGCTGGTGCAAAGCCGTGCCGTAGCCCTTGTGGCGGGCAAAAGCATACTGCGGGAAATCCTCTTCGCAATCACACATCCAGACATCCCGGCTGGTCTTGGCCAGGATAGAGGCCGCGGCGATGCTGAGGCTGCGCTGGTCGCCCTTGATGAGCGAGGTCTGCGGCAGGTCGATATCCGGCAGAAAGAGGGCATCGATCAAAAGATGCTCGGCTGCAACAGCCAAGTCTTGCAAAGCCCGCTGCATGGCCAGGCGGGTTGCCGGCAGAATGCCCAGGGCATCGATCTCGGCCGCGGAACTCTGGCCGACCGCCCAGGCCAGGGCAGCCTGCTGCACCTGAGGCGCCAGCTCGGCGCGGCGCTCGGGGCTGAGCTGCTTGGAATCGCGCACCCCATCCAGAGCCTGAAGAATATCGGAGTCCTCAGACGGCAGGATCACGGCGGCAGCCATCACCGGGCCGGCCCAGGCGCCGCGCCCGGCCTCGTCGAAGCCAGCCAGGGCATGCAACCCCTGCAACCACAACGCCTGCTCGAACTGGAGGTCGGGGGCAGCGGGAATCTGGTCAGGACTGAGGCGGGGAGGCATAAGAAATCAGCGGGAATAGGCTTTGCGGCGCAGATTACGACGGATGCGCAGCAGATCGAGCGCCATGTGAGCCGAATCGCGCAGCACATGAATCTTGCTGTTGGCGCGGTAATACCAGGGGATAGGCACTTCGACGATGCGATAGTGCATCTGACGGGCAATGGCCAGAATCTCCACATCGAAGGTCCAGCCGTATATCGTCATCAGCGGGAAAAGGGTCTCGGCAGCCGGTGCGGTGAAACACTTGAAGCCGCACTGGGTATCGTTCAACTCAGGCAGGATCAGCAGGCGCACAAAAGAATTGAAGACCCGGCCAACCGTGTGACGGTAGGGCGGCTCATCATAGCGATGAGCACCGGGGGCTTCGCGCGAACCGATGGCAATTTCATAATCAGCCCGCTGCGGCGGCAAAAAGCGCGTGATCTCGGTGATAGGCATAGAGAGATCGACATCACAAACAAAGCGGTAAGTCCCTTTGGCCAGCAGCATGCCCCTTTGCACGGCCCGCCCCTTGCCGGGCAGATCTTCGTGCACCACGGTGACGTAGTTATGCTGGCTGGCAAAATCCCGGGCGATCTGCAGCGTCTCATCGACACTGGCATTCTCGATGATGATCAGCTCGCAGGCAAAAGGCTGCCTGGCGATGAAATCCTCAGCTTGCTGCAAGGCCTGAGGCAAACGGAGAGCTTCGTTATGGGCCGGAAATAAGATCGATAAAGTAGGTTCCATATTTTCTCTTATTATAAATGAGTTGTGTCTTTTCCATCTCTATCAGAAAAAGCTTTGCTCTCAACTTTCCGTGATCGAGATTTCTACGCTCTGGAAGTGCATCCAAAGCTGGCGATGATAGGAATCTCTACTATCATTCGCATTAAACAAAATATCCACATAATTCGTGCGAATTAGTGGATAAAAACAGTCGGGGTGGGCGGATTTTTGTATCCCTCGATGGGAGAACCGCCGACACTTACTGGCATTGCAAAGAAAAACAGTCGGGGTGGGCGGATTTTTGTATCCCTCGATGGGAGAACCGCCGACACTTACTAGCATGGCAGAGAAAAACTAGTCGGGGTGCGCGGATTTTTGTATCCCTCGATGGGAGAACCGCCGACACCTACTGGCATGGCAGAGAAAAACTAGTCGGGGTGGGCGGACTTGAACCGCCGACCCCCGCGTCCCAAACGCGGTGCGCTGGCCAACTGCGCTACACCCCGATGTGGATAGAGTATAATCCGTTGCAGCCGGAACCGTCAAGGAACGCCCGATCATGTCTTTTCGCCCGCGCAAGGCCCTCATTTCCCCTCTTTTCTTCATTTTAATGATTTCGATGCTGGCCGCCTGCGTGGTGCAGCCCGCTCCAGCTACGCCGACCTCCACCGCCACAATTGCGGCAACGGCCACAATCACACCCACGTTCACAGCGGTGCTGCCGACGGCCACGGCCACCACCCCCGCCTGCCAGGAGACGAGCGGCAGCATCGGCGTGGAGAGCGTGCCCGGCAAAGTATCGAAACAGCCAACGGAAGTGCGCATTTACCTGCCGCCCTGCTACGATCCATCGGGATCAGTGCGCTACCCGGTGCTGTACATGCTGCACGGCCAGACCTACGATGACACTCAGTGGCAAAACCTGGGCCTGACCACCGCCGCTGACCTGTTGATCGCGGCCAGACAGATCGCGCCGCTGATCATCGTGATGCCCAACGAGGCCGACTCGATGTCGGACGCGGACACTTCGACCTTCGGCGAGGCGCTGACCGAGGAAATCATCCCCTGGGTGGACGAGGATTTTGCCACCTGCGCCGAGCGCACCTGCCGCGCCATCGGCGGGCTCTCCCGCGGGGGCAACTGGGCAGTGCGCATCGGGCTGAGCCACCCGGACCTCTTTGCAGTGATCGGTGCCCACTCAGCGCCGCTGTTCTACGGCGACCTCAACCGCATCCCCGGCTGGATCAGCGCCATCCCGGCGGGAGAAACACCCCCAATGATCTATATCGACTTCGGCAAGAGCGACGAAGAGAAGGACGATATGCTGCAGTTCGATCAGCAACTCAACCGGCTGGGCGCCCCACACCAGATGCTGCAATTCGACGGCTTTCACGATGCTGATTATTGGTCGGGGCATGTCACGGACTACCTGCTGTGGTACTCGTCCGTGATCGACGGTGCCCACTGATCTTCAAATTGGGTCGAAAGCGCCCAGGCCAAATACATGCCCTTAATTGAACCGTGGATTCAATTAAATTCAATTCCGAGCCACGACAACGAGAAAACACCGTTACCAACAGGATGGTTTCGATAATTAACGATTCGAATCGGAACGATTCTTTTCCAGATTCTTACCGGCAATTTATACGCGAATTCCTCAAAAGAAAGCGAATGAACCCAATAAAAAGCAAATTTTAGCTCCATCGTTTATCCTGGTAAGCTTTAAGAAGAGGATTATCTGTTTGATATTTTAGAACATTATTTCTATTTTGTCAAGGGGTGGAAATTTTCCGAAACTCCGTCTAGTGCTCCGTCAAACCTCATTCAATGATTTCATATATTGATTGATAAGACAAAACACTATGGTTGAAATGATGCTTTCATGTTTGACGGGGTACTGGTGCAAATCCCCGGTTTCTTAAAAAGAAACGGGGAATTTTTAATACAGATCGGGGTTCTTGAAGGGGATGAGGGCAAAGATGACAGCGGGGACGTACAGGCCGGCGCGGTCGATGGCATCAGCGGTGAGCAGGCCGACGGCGCCATTCTGCTGCTTGGAGTTGCTGCGGCCAAAGACCTGGTCATCGGCATCGCCCAGCTCCATGCCCTGGCGCACCAGGTCGGCCACCTTTTGGGGCACAAAGAAAGTTCCGCTGCGGCCTTTGCCCATGCGGGCACGGTCGATCACGACCACCCAGGCAAAGACAGCGAGCTGGCCCTCCATTTCCTCGGCGCCGCCCTCGATGCCGGCCCAGTAATCCGCCTCGGGCTGGAGTTCGCGCGCGGTATGAGCCCGCTCACTGGCTCCCTGCAGCGTTTCGGCGTCGGACATGGGCTGAACCGAGATGCCCGGCTGGACCTTGAGGGGGAAGACCTGGAATTCTTCATCCGGGAACATGGCACTAAATCCCTCAGTGACCGCCTGGCCTTTGACGGGATTGGTAGAAGCAATGACGATGGTTTTCATAAGCGGTAAGTTCCTTTGAGGCTTATTGTAACGGAAATTCAGAACCGAGAAAACTGTAAGGAAACAAGCGCTCTCATTACCGTATAATTTAGTCAATCTCTCTTTTTTCTTGCGCAATATCCACTCTTTCATTACCGGGGAGCACAAGAAATATTGGCTGGAGGATGGCGTTTTTCTGGCCTATGCCGGAAGCACCGGGCACCTCTTGATAAGACGAGGAACCTCATGAATAAAATAAAGCCGTTTTACAAATTAACCCTCCTCAGCGTGATCCTCATCACCTGCCTACTCGTCTCGCTCACCCCGGTTCAGGCCAGCAGCGGAGGAAATCAGCTTAAAATCACAGCCTGTGCGGCGGTGCGGGTGGTTATCCAGGGCAAGAATCCCGCCGGGAAAACCGTCAGTTACACCCTGAACAAGGCCGCCAGCAATTGCGACCCCATCAAGATTGCCGATAAGTGGTGGCAAGGGACGGTCTCGATCACGGCCTACTATAACGTGACCCCGGAATACCCTGCCTACAACGGTCAAAGCCTTGCGGCATCGGTTCCAACCCAGGCACAGACAAACAGCTATTACGCGGTAAGCGTGCCGACCCCCACGGCCCGGCAATGGATCGTGTGGCGGGCCCAGACCTGGGTCACCGACCACGTGGCCTACAACCAGAGCTCGACTCACGACGGCTACCGGCAAGATTGCTCCGGTTACGTCTCGTTTGCCTGGCAGATCAAAAAGCCGGGCACCTCGCCCAGTGGGATCAGCGCTTACGCGCACACAATCTCGTTCGACAGCCTGCAGCCCGGCGACGCCCTGAACAACGCCTCGGCGCACACGATGTTATTCGTCAAATGGGTCGATAAAAGCAAGGGAACTTTCATCGCCGACGATGAAGAAAACCCCAGCAGCGGCACGCGCCAACGAACGCTGACGTTGAACAAGTCAACGGGCGTGATCGCGCAAAACATCTACTACTCCTATCCCGGCAAATACGTGGCCATGCGGCTGAACGGACTATAGGAGAGACCTCCGAATTTGCAAGAAAGAAAACAGACCGTGTCATGCAAAACAGAAAGGTAAAATCATTCCCGGATTAAGGGAATGCTATAATCGGTTTAATGGTACGCACAGTTAATTTCAAAAGAAACCACGGACGACAAAATCAAAGCCCAGCGAGCACGGTGGATCTGAATAATAAAGAGGAGAATATGGGGAGAGAATGCCATCAAGGGATCTTCCATTGAGAAAAATTGGAGTTCTGACCAACATGGATGCAAACCACGGTTCATGTATCTTCAATGTGTCCTTGAACAATTTAATCAAGAATCTGGATTCTCAAAACGAAGTGCAATTCGTGGATTTTTTAAATACAGGGTACAGACTGAACGAAATCTTTAGAACTCTTAAAATCCATAAAGCGATCCCTTTTTACAATTTTCAAAGATATCTCACCCTCAATCACGTCACCCAAGAAAACCTATCCATCGAAAAAATAATCAATTTACACAACAGAGAAGGCTTAAGCGAAGACCTCAACGCCAGGGAATTCGACACGTTAATTGCCGGGAAAGTCATCTGGGAAGTTTCAGACGATTCTCTGTTTCGATTCCCCAATATTTTTTGGATGTCAAAGAGAATCAATGCAAAAAAGATCGCTTACGCTGTATCCGGTCACCTAACCAACCTCGAAACATTTCGCCAGCACAAAAAACAGGTTTTCGATATTCTATGCGATTACCGGCTGATCGGGGTGCGCGACAAAATGACCCAAATCATGATGGAAGAAGCGGGAATCGATAAAGTTTTGCCCGTATTTCACATCACTGATCCGGCTTTTCTTTACGAACAAAAACCGGTAGACAGTAACGCTCTCTTCGCCAAGTTTGGAATTTCAAAGGAACGGCCAATTCTGGGAATGCTCTATTACGGCAAGGAAAAAGTATCCGAAAAAGTTTGTAAACATTTTCATCAAAAGGGATACCAGATCCTAAACTTCAACATGCTCAACCCGTACGCCGACCTCAACATCGGTCACCTGGTCGACATCGACGAATGGGTGGAGCTGATCAAGCACCTGGATTTTTGCATCACTGACCGCTTTCACGTTTCCGTTTTCTGCCTGCGTGAGAATATCCCATTTGTTGCCATCGAGCCTTATCCGCCGAAAACATTGCTGAACAGCAAAATTTTCAGCCTGCTCGAGAGCTTTAAAGTCGAAAATACCCTGTATCAAGACACTTATCAAGAGAATTTCGATGTAGATCAATTCCTCTATAAATGCGACGAGCTAAAAGCGAACTGGAATGCGGAACTCTCAAAAGAAATCCAGGCCATGCTAGAAGTGAACAACGGGCAGCAAAAGGAATTTTTGAAGCTGGTAAAAAAATGCATCGAGGAATAAGCGGCTATTACAACAAAGGAGCCCTCACTGCCAGCAGCGCAGAGAACCCAGTTAACGGCACAGCGTAAGTGGTGGAGAACCCCTTTAATTTGAATCCCGCTATAATGACGGCAAGAACAAGGATAAAAATCAGCCTATTCAAATAGACTCGCAAAACGAAGCAAAGAGGGTGGTTATGAAACGATTCTGGACGTCCATTATTTGCATTTTAACCTGCGCCGGGCTCTCGGCCTGCCTGCCCAGCCCGAACATCGCCACGACAGCACCAACCGCGCCGCCACAGACAGCCGCACCCACACGGATGCACACTCCTGCGGCTACATCGACGCCCGTGCCGACAACGGCACCCACCCCCCTGGGAGGGTCGGGGCTGGTCTACACAAACGGCGACCGCGACGACGGCAAGGGCAACTGGGTCCCCGGCATCTACAGGTACGACCTCTCCGCCCAACAGACCTCTCTGGTGATCGAGGGTCTCTATATCGAAGGCTTTGCGCCCGACGGGAAGCACATGCTGGCCTTTCAGCAAGCAGGAAAAATGACCAGTTATAATACTCCTGGAAACTTGTTCATTACCGATCTGGACGGCTCGAACCCGGTGCTGGTCAGCGCAACCTTTGCACACGCCAACAACGACACCGGCACCAGCGCCTGCTGGTACCCCAACGCGAACGTGATCGTCTTCAGAGGCTTCGATGACCACCAGCACGTCCAGTTGTTCACGGTCAAACCGGACGGCAGCGGCCTGACCCAACTTACGCAATCCACGCTGGACGTGCTGAATTTCTTGCCTACTCTGGGTAACGGCGGTATCTACTGGGATGAGGGCAACTACACTTTGGATTACGGCTGGAACTGGGTGAGCCTGGACGGCCAACAGGCCAATGCGACACACTGGCAAGACATGGCCATTTCGCCCAACGGAGCCTACATCGTGTACTGGAAAATGGTGACCGATCAGGCGGGGACGAATCACGCCATTTATGAGATCTCCCGAACCGATGGGCAAAGCGATATCCCGCTCAACCTGGTGGGGTTATTGAACCTCACGGCCGGCAACTTCAACATGACGATCAGCAGCTTTCTGTGGTTCCCGGATAACCAACGGCTCCTGATGCAATACTGCGTCGGCGACAAGTGCAATACCTACAGTCACATGATCCTTTCGGTAAACGGTGAGTCGCTGGGCGAGGTCGATCTGGACTACATCTACGGGAACAGCGGCGCCTGGTCACCGGACCGGAAGTACTACGGCTTCATGGATGTTGTCCAAAAGGGGAACGATCAGGTGGATGTGCTCAAGGTGCTGGACGTGACCACGATGCAGGTGCGGGAACTGAACCTGAGTTACCCGGATGTACCCAGTTTCTACAAGTTCTTCTGGAAGCCTGGAGTGAATGAGAGCAAATCGTGAATTGGCGGATGCTATAATATTCTTTAAGGAATCAAGATGAGCGAAACCACTTATTCACTTGCCCAACCAAAAGTCAACTTGCACGGCATCAAGCTCTCTGACGGCATGCATCCGGCTGGCTTCCCGCCCCTGACAGCAGAAGTTCTGGAAAGCATCGTCCAGCGCATAGCGGCAAATCCGGATGTGGAGCAAGTGATCCTCTTTGGCTCTTACGCTAATCCGAGCGGAATGCCCACCCCTGACAGCGACATCGATCTGCTTATTATCATGGAGAGTACCCAGACACCAGCGCAGCGGGCACTCACTGTGTCGCGCCTGCTGCGGCCGCGGCCCTTCCCGATGGACATTCTGGTGCGCAAGCCCGACGAGATCACTGTAGCGCTCGAAAACAGAGATGGATTCTTTCAAGAAATTATGGTGCATGGGAAAATGCTCTATGAGAGAGGGAACTGAGCCAAAGCTTCCAAACGGCTGGCAAGCCTGGGTCGAGTATAAATGAAATAAACGGCCTAGTTTTTTTGGCAAAGATTGGGGAAAGTCTATGACATTAGGAATGGATGAAATCGTAGTTACTCTGAGAAATGCTCATAAACGAGGAAAAAAATGTTGTGCATTAATTGGTGCAGGTTGTTCTGTAACGGCAGGAATTCCAACGGCTGATGGTTTTATCCAAATTATCAAAAATGATTATTCACCCTATTACACAAATGCCAAAAAAAAGACTTATGTAGAATGCATGAAACAATTGTCAGAGGATGAACGCCGCGACCTTATTGCCGAAAAAGTAGATAAAGCCAAAATCAATTGGGGACACATTGCACTCGCCCAATTGATGAAAGA
>Ga0187810_10000754_pt1 | contig 11695 bp, 10 predicted proteins | sample NC_wetland_sal_i_9_FD_132963 | JGI IMG/M metagenome (GOLD analysis project Ga0187810, IMG submission 132963) | Wetland sediment microbial communities from Neuse River Estuary, North Carolina, USA - ASW_5 | ecosystem: Environmental > Aquatic > Freshwater > Wetlands > Sediment | place: USA: North...
TCAAATAGGCGCGTGCGCCCGCTTGTAGCGCCCGGCGGATGTCTTCGTCGCCGCCGTAGGTGCTCAGCGCGATAATGCTGGCATTTGCAAACTCCGTGCGAATAGCGATAATCGCCTCGACGCCGCCCAGGCCGGGCATGCGGACGTCCATCAGCGTCACGTCGGGCCGCAGCTTGCGGTACAGTTCCACGGCCTGCGTTCCGTTAGCGGCTTCTCCCACCACCGTCATATCCGGCTGTGTGTTGATGATGGTTTTCACGCCGACGCGCGCGATCAGATGATCCTCGGCGATAAGAATGCGAATCGGGTGGTCCGTCATTGCGAAAGCGGGGCCATCATTGTGAGAGAGGCACGGTCACGGCCACTTCGGTTCCCTGGCCGCGTTCGCTGTGCAGCCGCAGTTCGCCGCCCAACCGCTCGGCGCGTTCGCGCATGCCCAGCAGGCCAAAATGTCCGCCGACCTCGGAGAATGCCTCATCCTGTTCGAAGCCCTGCCCGTTGTCGGCCACGCGCAGGCTCAGTTTTTTGTTGGCCATTTCGAGATGAATTCGCACCTGGCTGGCATGCGCGTGTTTCACAGCATTCGTAACGGCCTCTTGTGCGATCCGCAGCAGATGTTGTTCAGTCTCTTCCGGGAGCCGGCGATTTTCGCCTTCTACATCCACCTGGATCTCAACCGGAGATCCGGCGGTCCACTGGTACGCAGCTTCCGAAAGCGCGGCCGGCAGGTCGTGACCCTCCAGCGCCGATGCGCGCAGGTCCATCACCGAGCGGCGCGCCTCCGTCAAACTGTGGCGGGCCATTTTACGCGCCAGTTCCAGATGTTTGCGAGCCAGATCCGCGTGCCCGTTGAGCGTGAGGGCGACGGCGTCCAATTGCGACGAAATGCCGACGAATCCCTGCGCCAGCGTGTCGTGAATTTCGCGGGCCAGCCTGCCGCGCTCCTCCAGAACCAGCGAGAACCGCTGGCGGATCTGTCGCAGCCGCAAGTTGTACAGGCCCCAAATCCCCGCAGCGGCCAGGGCGGCGCAGAAGTAGCGGAACCAGGCGGTCTCGTAGAAGTGCGGCAGCAGATCGAAGGCTAAGGAGGTTTCACCCGGCGGCCCGTTCGGAACGCTGGCGCGCACAGTGAACCGGTAATGGCCGTGCGGCAGGCTATTGTAATTGGTGACGCGCCGCTGAACCGAGGTGACCCACTCGCCATCCAGACCCTCCAGGCGATAGGAGTAACGCACGCGTTCCGGAGCGCTGAGATAGATGCCGGTGTAGCGGAACTGCATGCGTCCGGAGCCGGGTGCGAGCTTCGAGTTGTCCGCGATGGAGATGGGACGTCCGTCCACGGCTACTTCCAATAAGTGAACCACGGGGGCTGCGACGCCGGCCGGTCTTTCTTTTGGATCGAGCACGGCCAGGCCAAGGCTGGTTGGGAACCACAAGCGTCCATCGCTGCTCCTGGTGCCGCCGCGGCTGGTGGGATATCCAGGTGCGCACTGCGCGCTGCGCAGCCCGTCAGCAACGCCGTAGTTCACTGGCTCGATCTTTCGGATCTTGCCGTTCACCAAATCCCAAATGTCTTGCTTGCGGACGCGGCAGATCCCGCGCGTGGTGCTGAGCCACAGCGACCCCTGGCCGTCATCTTCGATATGCGAAACGTTGTCGCTCAGCAGTCCGTCGCGAACCGTGATGTGGAAGAATTGGCCGTTCCGCAGCGCATCCAGGCCGCCGCCGAAAGTGCCGATCCACAGCGTGCCGTCGGCGCCTTCCACCAAGGACCGAATCTGGTTGCTCGACAGGCCATCGGCGGTGGTGAAGAGGCGGAGCTGGCCCTTGTCGTGTTCTCCATTGCCGAGACGCCACAGTCCCTCGCCATATGTGCCGGCCCATAGACTACCATCGCGCGTTTCGCACAGGACCACCGCGTCGTTATTGAGCTGCGATCCGCCCGGGATCGCGATGCGCTGGCGGCTTCCCGCGAGTTCGCTCACGCCGGCCGGCGAAGCCACCCACAGCCGTCCGTTCCGGTCCTGAAGATAGTCGAACGCCACGCGCCGGTTGAGCGGATCGTTCATCACCGGATTCACGAAGTAACCGTCGTGCAAACGGCTGGGTCCGCCGCGAGCCGCAATCAGCAAGTCGCCATCCCGGTTTTCACGAATCGAGAAAATCTCGTTGCTCGGCAGGCCGTCCTTTTGCGTATACACGCGAGCCGGCTTTCCATCGGCGAATTGCACCAGACCGCTGTCGTGAAAGCCGACCCAAATCCGGCCGCGATGGTCTTGATAGACGGTCGTGGGTTCGTCGCTCGGCAGCCCCTCCGCTACGCCGTACATGCTGAACAGATCGTTGCGCAGACGATTGAGTCCGCTGTTCATCCCCACCCAGAGGTTGCCTTCGGTGTCTTCATAAATACAGCGCACCCATTCGCGTTCGTGCGTGCTTCCGAGCGGACTGCTGACAAACCGCCCATTCTCCAATCGCGCGATTCCGCCATCGGTCCCGGCCCACAGGTTCCCGTCGCGGTCTTCCCACACCGCGCGAACGTAGTTATCCGGCAGGCCGTCCTGGACTGTGTAGCGCCGCAGTTCGCCCGACGGGCTCCGCGTCAGGACACCAAAGCTGCCGCCGACCCAGAGATTGCCCCGGCGGTCCTGCATAAGCCCGATGACGATATCGCCCACCGGCCCCAGCACCGAGACGAACCGGTCGCCTTCCAGCCGGACCACACCGCCGAAGCCGGCAACATAGATGCTGCCGTCCCGCCCGCAGTAGACGGTGCGCAAGGCCTGGATGGGCAGCCCTTGGCGCGGGCTGTAGTTGGTGAACTTTCCATCCTGGAATCGATTGAGGTAGACGCCGGCCACCACCCAGATGGCGCCCGAGCGGTCTTCGGTGATGGAGTTGACCGAAGTGTCGTCCAAGCCATCCTTCTTCGTGAAGGTGGTGAATTTTCCGTTGCGATAGCGCGTGAGCCCGCCGAGTGTGCCAATCCACAGGCTGCCGTCTTTGGCCGCCCACAAGGCTCCGACGCTGTTGCTGGGCAGCGCGCCGTTCTCTTTGTTAAATACGACGAAATCGTAGCCATCGAACTGCGCGAGACCCTCGTCGGTGCCGAGCCACAGGTATCCATCCTTGGTTTGTGCGATCGCACGAACCGTGTCTTGCGGCAGCCCGTGCTCCTGGGTCCAGACGGTGCGGGTGTATTGCGATAGTGCGCGGCTGGGGTTTAAGGCGAACGCTGAATTAGTCAGCGCGCCGAGCGAAATGACACTGAGCGCGATGACGGGGAGAACGCGCTTGGGCCACACTTTCGAGTGTAAATGATTTGGAGCTGAACCGGCCTGGCGTGTGGGACAATATCTCAACAAATGCCGAACCGATCCGCTTGCATCCTGATGGTGCTGGCCGCGGGATGCGTGGCCGCGCATGCCCAGTGGTTGAATTACCCCACGCCAGGCACGCCCCGCACGCGGGATGGTAAGCCGAACCTCACCGCTCCGGCTCGCCTCGTGGCCAATGGTAAGCCCGACCTGTCGGGAGTCTGGCAGGTAGAGGCCACGCCCGCCGAGGAAATGAAACGCCTTTTCGGCGATTTGAGCGCAGACAGCGCCCTGGGAGACAACTCGTCCGCGTTCTCCAAGTACCTCATAAATATCCTCCTTGATTTTAAGCCCGAGGATACGCCTCTCCGGCCCGAGTTCGCGGAGTTGCTTCGCCAGCGGCGCGGAAAGGAAACTCCGTTATTGCACTGCCTCCCTATTGGAATACCGGCGGACGATTTGCTCCCGGGCCCGTTTAAGATCATTCAGACTCCGGGATTAATCTTGGTGCGCAATGAATACGAGAACACGCTGCGTCAGATATACACGGATGGCCGTAAGCCTCCGGCCGATCCCGAACCCTTATGGCTGGGATATTCTGTGGGCAAGTGGGAGGCGGATACAATGGTGGTGGACACGGTGGGGGTTCAACGATAAGGGCTGGCTGGATGGCTCAGGTCATCCGCATAGCGAAGCCCTGCATGTGGTGGAACGCTTCCGGCGGCGCGATTTCGGACATATGGATGTGCAGGTCACCATCGACGATCCCAAGATTTACACCAAGCCGTTCTCTATTCAGTTCACGGAACTCCTGCTTCCGGATAGCGACGTGACGGAGTATTTCTGCAGTGAAAACGAAAAGGACGGGACCCATTTAAGAGGCAACTAACGCATGCCAAGGATACTCAGAGTTGCGCTGTTGCTGGGAGCCATCCTCCCGGCGGTTCTTTCGGCTCAGAGCATCTACCGGACGCGCCACGGTGCTCCGGGCACACCGAACCTACCCGCTTACAAGGACGTGGCGGGTTCCTTCCACGGGAAGATCAAGTCGCTAACAAAGAAAGAGATCATGATTGAAACGGAAGACGATCAAACTGTTTCAATGCGAGTGTCCGGCAAAACCAGGTTTTACAAAGGCAATGAGCCGATCAAGGCGTCTGACATCGATATGGAAACGCTCGTCACCGTGGATGCGAGCGAAGACGCCGACCTCAAGTTGACTGCAATCAATGTGATTGTGAATCTGCCTCCGAAAAACAGCGACAGCAAGTGAATTGGCGCTGCGTCCTTCTGTTGTATCTCGTAATCGCGAGCTGCACCCCCGCGGATAAGCGACCCTTGCACGATCTCAGCGGGAAGGAAGATCTCTCGCGCTTCACTATTCAGTCCGTGCATGGGCTGCGCGATGGCGAGTATTTGGCCGCTCAGGTTGTAATCAGTGACAGCTCGTCGATCCTGTCGCTCGATCTGCATTTTGCGGTCGGTTCGCCGACCACGCTGACGTCGGGAACCTGGCGCTGGTCGCGCCCGGGCGGATTGCTGAATGGCACTGTTTCGGGGCGCTCCGTCACGTTTCTCGGCGGACAAGACGGACCTCCCAGCATCGGCGGCGTGTTCGATTTGACGGGCGCCGGTGGTGCGACGTATCGCGTCACGCTCCCGCTTACAGCACTGCCGCGATCTTTTCGACCTTCAACTTCAAGCCGTCAAGACCACTGACGCGCACCTGCGCGCCCGCCGGAACAGGCGAAGCAGCGATGGCGTTCCAATATTCTCCCCGGATCAGGACTTGCCCTTCTGGTTCCAGTGCGGTGCGCGCGATCCCCAATTCGCCGATCATGCCTTCCCATCCGGTGAGCACTTTGTTGTGCCGCGCCTTAACCACGATCGACACCAGAAACATTGTGATGGCCGCGAACGGCAACGCGACGGCGATCGCTGTGGAAAGATGAATCCGCATCTCGGGCGGCCCGTTCACGAGCAGCAGCGCGCCCAGCACCATCGAGATGGTTCCTCCGATGCCGAGCATGCCGTGCGACGTAAACTTCGCTTCCAAGACGAAGAGCGCCAGCGCGAGCACCAGCAGTGCGACGCCGGTCCAGTTGATGGGAAGAATGGAGAGCGATGAAAGGCCGAGCAGCGCCAGAATCGCGCCGGCGATTCCGGGGAAAATCAGCCCCGGCGACGTGAATTCGACGTAGATGCCCAGGACGCCGAGCACCAGAAGGATGAACCCGATGTTCGGGTCCGCAATCGCGGAGACCACGCGTTCGCGCAGCGTTTCGCGCGCATCGGTGACGGTTGCGCCCGTGAGATGCAGCGTGAGCTTCCGCCCGTCCCAGCGTGTTATCTCGCGGCCATCGAGCGATTGGAAGAGCTGCTGTTCGCTGTTCGCGACCAAGTCGATCAGTTTCTGATCGATCGCTTCTTTTTCGGTGAACGATTTCGCCTGCCGGATGGTCTGCTCGCCAACATCGCTATTGCGCCCGCGCCGCGACATCATGCTGCGCAGCATCGCCGCTGCGTCGTTTTCCACCTTGCTGCGCATCACCTGGTCCATTTGCCCGACCAGCAGGACTGGCGAAGACGCCCCCGTATTCGTTCCCGGCGCCATCGCTGCAACGTCGCCCGCTTCGAGCAGGAAAAATCCCGCCGACGCCGCGCGCGCTCCGCTCGGACCCACGTACGTCACCACTGGAACCGGCGACGCATCCAGCTTTTGAATGATCCCGCGCGTAGAATCCAGCAAGCCGCCCGGCGTGTTGATACGAATCAGAAGCAGCGCCGCGTTTTCCGACTGCGCCTGCTCAATCGCGTGCCCGATGATCTCGGGCGTAACGGGACTGATCTCGCCGTCAATCGATACCGCTATTACGTGCGGTCCAGGGCTCTGGGCAAACGCGGACGCAGCCCAGAGGAGGGCGAATATGCAGATCATCCGCAAGCACATTCAATATACCGCTTGCTCACGCGCGCGGCTCAGGGGGCTACTTTGCGGTCAAGTGCGGTGCGTCCACTTCGTCTTCCTGGCAAACGAACTCGATCAATTCGGTATCCACCATGATGTGCTGGTGCACGGTGACGGTCCAGGGCTTGGTGTACGCTTTGGGGTCGTCGATGGTGACCTCGATTTCCAGATGCCCGAAGTCGGGGCGGCGATAACGCTCGGTGACATGGGCGCCCTCAGTCAACGGACTGCCCTCAACATCCAGCCATCCCAAGTCGCGGAATCCAGCGGACTGAACAACCAGCGTGTCGCCCTCCCAATGACCGGTCGAGTAACCGTACCACCACGGCTCCGCATCCTTGGGCAAGGGCCGACCATCGGTAAAGAGCTGCCGGATGCCCGCATTGGCTTCGTAAAGGATGACGATGACCTGCGGAGTCTGGATCATTTTGCGCGGCTGCCCGTGGTTGTGAAACTGCATGATGCCCATCGGCAGGCAATGCGCGTCCGGATTATCTTTGCTGTTGTCGGCGACGCGTTGCCGGTGCAGTTCCGCGGCCCAGGGTGTGAACGGCAGACCGTCTTTGAACTGGGAGCCGAGATTCCAGAACGCGCTCCGCTTGGCGAGAGCCAGAAAATCGTCGTTGGTCTTGAGGCCGGCGAAGAAATCACCGTCCCCGGCTGCGGCTTTGGCCCGAGCGGCGTCCCGCACGGTGTTGGCGATGGGCCGGTCGTTTTCCCAGATGCCGGTGAGGTCCGGTTTGCCATCGGGGGTCTTGGGAGTAGGAGCCGTCAAGTTCGGTTTTCCATCGGCGGTTCGCGGAACGCCCGGGGTAGGGTAAGCGGGCCACTGAGCGAAGAGCACCGCGGGCGTAGCGGACATCAGAAGGACCGAAGCGAGGAAACGGTGGCGCCAATGGAGCGGAGTCGGCATAGACGCCTCCCAAAATACGTCGGTGAGGCGCGCATGTCAAATGCGCACAAGGCGGTTAGGCGCAGGTGAGCACGGGATACTGATCTCGCATACCCATGGCGTTATTTGTGTGTGGTGAACTCGTCTACGGTTCCATATCCGCGGTTGCTGCCCCGCTCATGGGCGCGAGCAACCAGCCCGGCGAACACCTCTGAGCATTCCGGAAATCGATTTTTGACGTAGGCAAGCAATTCCTTGTTCCAGCCGTCTACTTCGTTGTCAGACTCCCACGGCGAGACCTCGTGCGAGATCACTACGTAGATCTTTCCTCCGATCGCTATGGGGCCAACGTTGAGGACCTTCCACGTCGTGTTCCCATCTTTCCAGACGAACGGTGCCTCACCTCGAATTTCTGCCGGTCCATCCAGCCCAGCCATGTCCTCCGAGATGGATTGCGTGATCCCCAGCTGAAAGTTCGGCCCTCGGTTAGCAACCTGGCCCGCCGCGGCGTACAAGAGCATGGCATTGAATTTGTGCCCGAGCTCCTTCTGTTTGCGCGCTGTCTCCCAAAGCTGCATCGGGCCTTGGTCCGCTAGCGTCGAAATGTTGATCCAGAAGCTTTGCACCTTCCAGCCCACCCGTTCCGGAACAAGCCAGATTGTGACAGCCAGACTATTGTTGCGCGCCTGCGCCGACATTACGACGTAAGCCTGCTCGGGCACGTTTATCGTTGCAAGTGATTCCCAGCCATCCGCCTTCTTCAAATCGGTTGCACAAATAACTCGTCCTTTAGATTTCCCCGATATATTCAGCACGTACACATGTTGGGTTCTCAGATCGGTTGGTTGGAGTTGCTCCCGGATAGCGTGGGCCTGAGCTGTGAACTGTTCTAGCGTGACACCCTGCTGACCCTCTTTCGACAATGCGGCAAAGCCCGTGCTCGGATCCGGCCCAAGGAACGCCTCGACGAAATTGATTGCGGCCGAGTTGAGGGCCTTTCTCTTTGCTTCGCCAATGTGAGAATCCTCGGCACAGGACGAGTCAATAAAAGGCAGTTGGGCCCATGCTGGCGATGTGAGGAGCGCGATTAATGAGGCAAACGCCTTTCGACGCATTTAAGTAGTGCAGTATATCTTGATTGAAGAAAAATCTGCTAAGGGAATTTCGCAAAAACTTCTCTGAGCTTCCGCCATGTGCTCGACAAATCCTCCGGCAACACCCGCGTCTCCGCCACCGTCGTCATGAAGTTCGTATCGCCGGGCCAGCGCGGCAACACGTGCATGTGAATATGTTCCGCGATTCCGGCGCCCGCGCTCTCGCCCAGATTCATTCCTAGATTGAATCCCGGCGCGCGATAAATCCCCCCCAAGTGCCTTTGAGCGTCCCGCACCAGCAGGATCATCTCCTCGAGAGTCTCGCTGGTGGCGTCCTGCAGATTGTCGACGTGCTGGTAAGGAACCACCATCAAGTGTCCCGTGCTATACGGGTAAAGATTCACCATGACGAAGTTACTCTGTCCCCGGTGCACCACCAAATTGCTTTGATCGTCGCCGGAGGCCGCCACCAGGCAGAACACGCATCCTTCACCAGTTTTCTCTTTTTGAACATACTGGTAGCGCCACGGACTCCAAAGGTGGTCCATAAACTTGGGACTTCAGGCTAGCTGTGTGAGGATTCTCCGCCCGGCGCGGGCTCACCGGTCGCGGGCGCGGCCGGCTGTCCGTCGCTCGACGTATTGACCAGGTCCTTCAGCTCTTTGCTGGGCTTGAAATAGGGAATGCGCTTGGATGGAACTTCCACGCGAGTGCCTGTTTTTGGATTGCGGCCTACGCGCGGCTGCCGCTGCCGTGTGCGAAAACTGCCGAACCCCCGGATTTCGATCTTGTCGCCCCCGCGCAGGGACCGAACGATGCTGTCGAAGATGGCTTCCACGATTACCTCGGAATCTTTGCGGGTCATTTCCACAACCCGGGAGACTTCCTCGATCAACTCAGCCTTCGTCATGTGTGATTTCTCTCCCTTTAGGTCCGGCTCTACCGGCCTTCACCTTTGACTCTGATGTTCATTACTTCTTCGATGGTCATCGTGGCGGCGGCGGCTTGACGCTGGTAATCCTCGAGCCTGGTTCTCTCTTCGTCGTCGGCCAACGCGCGAATGCTCAGCCCGATCTTCTTCTCAGGCTCGTTCAGGCGTACAACCTTGAAATCCATTTCCTCGCCGATCGGCAGCGGCGATTCGTCGTGCCGGTGATCGGACGCGCCCGGAACTTCCGAGCGGTGGCACAAGCCTTCCACGCCCGGCGCCAATTCCACGAACACTCCGAAATTTGCGGCCCGGCACACCCGCCCCCGCACCACATCCCCAACTTGATGCGCACGGAAGAACGATTCCCAGGCGTCCGGCTGCAGCTGTTTTACGCCCAGCGACAGACGGCGGTTGGGCGCGTCGATTTGCAGGATCACAGCCTGCACCAGCTGCCCCTTCTTCACTACTTCGGAGGGATGCTTCACGCGCTTGGTCCAGGAAAGATCCGAGATGTGCACCAAGCCGTCGATGCCTTCTTCAATCTCAATGAACGCGCCGAAGTCGGTGAGCTTGCGAACGCGGCCTTCGACGACGGAACCCGGCGAATAGCGATCCGCGACCGTGGTCCAAGGATCCGCTTCCAGCTGCTTGATGCCGAGTGAAACCCGGCGGTCCTTGGGTTTCACATCCAGCACAACGGACTCCACCTGGTCGCCGACTTTCACCACCTTGCTCGGGTGCTTCATCCGCCGGCTCCAGGTCATTTCGGAAATGTGGATCAGCCCCTCGACGCCCGGCTCGAGTTCCACGAATGCGCCGTAATCGGTGACGCTGACCACGCGGCCGATCACGCGCGACCCCGACGGATAGCGTTCCTGAATGGTCTCCCACGGATCGGGCGCCATTTGGCGCAGCCCGAGCGAAATGCGTTCCTTGTCGCGATCGAACTTCAATACCTTAACGGTGATCTCTTCGCCGGCGGTGACCACTTCGGAGGGATGCGTGACGCGCCCGTACGACATGTCGCTGACGTGCAGCAGCCCGTCGATGCCGCCCAGATCGACGAACGCGCCGTAGTCGGTCAGGTTCTTGACGATTCCGGTGACCACGCCGCCTTCTTCCAGCACCTGCAGCGCCGCGCTCTTGCGCGTGTGCTGCTCTTCCTCGACCGCCATCTTGCGCGACACCACCACGTTGCCGCGGCGCCGGTTCAGCTTGACGATCTTGACGGGGATGTCCTGCCCGAGCAGCGAATCCAGATTGTGCGTGGGCCGGGTGTCGATCTGCGAACCAGGCATGAACGCGGGCACGCCCACATCCACCGAGAGTCCGCCCTTGATGCGCCCTGTCACGCGGCCCGACACCACCAATCCATCTTGGTGCGCTTTCTCCAGGTTTTCCCAGGACCGCAGGCGGCTGGCCTTCTGGTGTGACAGGAGAATGTAACCCTCGGGCTGCACGCCCTGTCGGTCCACCATCACATCGATCAAGTCGCCGGCCTGAACCGTAATGCTTCCATCGGGCTGCGCGAACTGCTCGATGGGAACCAGGCCTTCGGATTTATAGCCGAAATCGACGATGACGTCTGTCTCGTGGAGTTTTACGACGCGACCTTGCAGCAGCTCACCTTCGTGTGGCGGAGCAAAGTGCGTGTAATCGTCGATGAGCTGCTCGTAATCCGGCTCTTCGGGTACGGGCGGGTTTAGATTCTGCTCATCTGCTCTGCTGGCCATGGCCAAACTCCCGATTCATGCTACTACAACGGCATAGACGAGTAAGTCCGAGAATTCAAAACGACAGGGTGATCGACTCGAGACGTTCCCAACCGCTCTATCAACCGACAAACCGTTGATACATCAGCACTTCAGCACTATAGCGGAGCTACCGGCGGAAGTCAACCGATCAAGTGGCCAAGCGCCGCACGGAGGCGCACTTAGCAGGTTGCTAATTCCGTCCGCAGAGATCCGGCGTCTGACACATTCCTCCGGCGCACGAGGGGAACTCAGCAGCCTTGGCTTTTCCGCTGGACGAGTGCGCGGCAAACGTTGAAAGCTTTGGGCTCAGGTGCGATTCGCCGCAATCGGGGCAGGCGACGGCATCTCCATTCCGAACCAGCTTTTCAAAATTGGCTCCACAATCGTCACAGATATATTCGTAAATAGGCATTTCCATCGGCTCCCGCAGGTGCTTTGACTAATTCTAGCGCAGGCGGGGAGCTACTGGAGCAGCGCCAGCGCGAGTTGATCCAGGATCGCAGTCACTCCCGCGCCCGGCCCCTCGAAATTATTCACCAGGAACGAAAACGCCACACGACCGTTGTGGGGCGTGTCGGCGTAACCGGAAAGCGCGCGGACGTGATCCAGCGTGCCCGTCTTGGCGTGAATCGCGCGAGCTTCCGGATGCGCTGCGAATCGCGCGCCCAGCGTTCCATCCTCGCCGCCTATCGGCAGCAGGCCGAGCCATTGCTCGCGATACTTGGATTCGTTCATCGAA
>Ga0187810_10000755_pt1 | contig 11683 bp, 10 predicted proteins | sample NC_wetland_sal_i_9_FD_132963 | JGI IMG/M metagenome (GOLD analysis project Ga0187810, IMG submission 132963) | Wetland sediment microbial communities from Neuse River Estuary, North Carolina, USA - ASW_5 | ecosystem: Environmental > Aquatic > Freshwater > Wetlands > Sediment | place: USA: North...
CGGATCCGGGCATCCTCTTCATCGCAACACTGGGGTTCAAGAGTCGAACAATAACCGTTCGATCTCGTGTCCTAAGAGTGTACCTCGCCCCACCGGGTATGAGTGCGATGAGTACCCCTTTGCCAGCGCCTTCGAGGGAGGGGTTGCGATGTCGCCGCCGAACCGCATATCGGCGTGGGTACCAGCTGTAGAAAACAGCCTCCAGGGGCAAAAACTCCAGGCTTTCTATCTAACGAACCGTCTCACTCAAGGCTCTCCTGGAGATGCATATTATGTATACGCCGGTTAGTTTCGATGCCAAGGTAGAAGAATACCTTGGCAGCGCCATGACCATCACCGTAACAAGCCGCGCCCAGAGGTGGTTCTTGCTTTTCTACCCGCCGCAGTAGAGGAGGAGACGCGTCTCGGGATTCTCCAACTGGACTCTTTTGCCTCTCTTCCCGGTCGTGTCCTCGTGGGCCCGGATCTATTGAAAAGGGACGGAAAATGGCGGACAAGTAACGGCCATCGAGAACATGTCCGGCCTGACATGAGCGGATGGACCGCCAGCCCTGAGGCTGGATGGTCACAGGAATTGGCCTGGCGAGTTCTCCGCGTCGCCGTTCCAGACGACGGCGACGACCTCTGTCGGGTCGATCACGGCCCAGCCGGTCTCGCGTTCGAGGCGGATGGTGCCGTCGGGGCGCACCTCGATGCCGGTCAGTTTCTTGTGCTCGGATACGGCGAACCCGAGTTGGCCAACCCTGCTGACCACCAGGGAAATGGTGCCGGACTTACCGATGAGGGGCTTGAGTAGGTCGTGGATGGTCTCGCCGGTCACGGAGCATCACCTTCAGAGGTCTTCGGGCGGAATATGCCAAGCGGCTGGACAATGAGGCGGTCGACGGCACCGGATTCGTCCAGTTCGAACTCGGCGGTGACGCCAGGCTGATTCTTCACCCCGAACCGCAGGCCGCGTCCCGGCTGGAGCTCGAAGGCCGGCGCGCCGGGGGTGGTGGCGATCAGCACCTGGTCATCTCGCTGGGCGATCACGAGCTCGATCGGACCCATGACGTAGGTACCGCACAGCCGGCGGAGAAGCTCCGGATCCTGCGTTCGGGTGTCCGGAAGCCGGTCGAATCGCAGCGGGTCCACGAGGAGCTCGAAGGGGACCGTGAGGCCGGTGATGTCACCGTCCGGGTCCGAGAGGAACATGAGCGGGAAGACGTAGGCCTGGTCGCTGAGCTCGTGCCACTCCAGGTCGAACGTCTCGTAGTGGCGATGCGCCAGGGTGATGTCCATCGTGCCGAAGCGCGGCCGGAGGGCGCCGTCCTCGAGGGTGATCGTCAGGGTGCCGTAGCCGGGATGCTCGTAGTCCCCGGCGTACGCGCTCAGGGGCCTGGGCAGCGGAGCGTCGGGCACCACGCGGCGGGCGGCGCGGACCTCCCGGACCCCGCCCGTGATGACGTCGTAGCGCTCCTTCAAGACCGAGAACCAGTCGAACGGCTCCAGGCCGAGCAGCTCATCGAGCACCCGGTACGCCACGACCGGGGCCAGCAGACTCGAGGAGGTGTTGGTCATCACGGCCACGCCGATGCCCTGGTCCGGCAGCAGCATGCACTCGGTCTGGAACCCGTCGATGCCACCGCCGTGCTCGAGCAGCCGGTGGTCGCGGTACCGGCCGATCATCCAGCCCAGTCCGTACGCGTGCCGGGTGGACTCGGGGAACGTCTGGTCATCCGGCAGCACCATGTGCGGCTGGTGCTGGCGCACCACCGTGTCGGGTGACATGACGGTGCGACCCGCCAGCTGGCCGCCACCCAGCTGGGCCAGCAGCCACCGGGCCATGTCCGCGGCACACGAGTTGATCGCGCCGGCCGGGGCCAGGGCCGTCACCGGCCGCTGCGGCACGGGCACGATGACGCCCTGGCGGCGCTCGTAGGCGGTGGCGTGGTCTGGGTCGGCCTCCATGTCGTCGACCGACAGGTTCGAGTGATCCATCCCGAGCGGCGTGAGGAGCCGGGCTCGCAGGTAGTCCTCCCAGGAAGTGCCGGTGAGCACCTCCACGGCGTGCCCCGCCACCATGTAGCCGAGGTTGCAGTACTGCCACGACTCGCGCAGGTCCCGGCTGAGCGGCAGGTACCGCAGCCGGTGGACCAGTTCGGCGCGTGACCAGCCCGGGTGGCCGATCCAGGCCAGGTCGTGGCGGGGCAGGCCGGACCGGTGGGACAGGAAATCGACCACGCTCACGCGATCGGTCACGAAGGGGTCGTGCAGCCGGAGGCCAGGCAGGTAGTCACGGAGCGGGCGCGCCCAATCCAGGAGGCCGTCGTCGACGAGGGCACCGACCGTCGCCGCCGTGAAGGCCTTCGTGACGGACCCGATGGCGAACAACGTGTCCGAGGTGACCGGGAGATCGGTCTTCACATCGCGCCGGCCCCAGCCGCCAGCCACGACGACCTCCCCGTCCCGGACGGCGGCGACGGCGCAGCCGGGGACCTCCCAGGCCGCCAGCTGTTCGGCGACGAAGCCTTCGATGCTCTCCATGGGCAGGTCAGGCTCCTTCGGTCGCGCGGGTGGTCTCGGCCTGGTTGTCCATTTCTACCACCGTACGTTCCGCCCGCGCCGGAGGGCCGGGCCGGAGCGTAAGCCCAGGCCCGGCCGGCGCGTAAGCGCCGGACGATGACGACCGCGCGGAGCGGTGATCCGGCGCGCAGGACCCGCCACCCGGGCACGGGGGCCTGATCGAGGTGAGGACCGCGCCCGGGCCTGACGGCGGCCTACGAGGCGCCGGCGAGCCCCTCGACCAGCGCGGCGTGGAGGAAATGCGTGAGGAAATGAATGCTTGTCTGGCGTGCCGGACAATAGGGTTTTGCCATGCCGCGACCGGACCGGAGCAACGCCGTCGACCACGTTGTCGTGATCATGTTCGAGAACCGCTCGTTCGACAACCTGCTCGGCCGCCTGTACGAGCCGGGTGAGGTGCCGTTCTTCGAGGGCGTGACGGGCCGGGAGCTCAGCAACCCGGTCCCGGAGTGGGCCGTGGACGCGGGGACGAGCCCGACGCAGCTGCCGTACGGAATCTCGGCGGACATGAACACCCCCTCGCCCGACCCCGGCGAGGAATACCAGCACGTCAACACCCAGTTGTTCGGGCTCATCAACCCGCCGGGGAACCGCGGGACGCTGGCCGAGCACATGGTCGCCCCGTACAATGCGCCGGCTAATTCCGGTCAGCGGCCGACCATGGACGGGTTCGTCACCGACTACATCAGCGCGTTCATGGCCGAGGAGGGCAGGCCGCCCGTCCTCGCGGAGTACGCGCAGATCATGACCGGCTACTCGCCCGGGCAGGTGCCGGTCACCTCCGCGCTGGCGCGCGGCTTCGGGACCTTCGACCGCTGGTTCTGCGAGGTGCCGTCCCAGACGTTCCCGAACCGGTCGTTCTTGCACGCGGCGACGTCGTCCGGGTTCGTGGTCAACATGTCCCCCGCCGACTCGTTCCCGGTGCACAACACGGCGGAGACCATCTTCGAGCGCCTGGAGGCCCAGGGCCTGTCCTGGCGCGTCTACTGCGACCCGCCGAGCCACCTGTCGATCACGGGGATCATCCACGCGCCGCGGCTGCTCGACCGCTTCGAGACGAACTTCTTCACCACGGACCGCTTCCTGGCCGACGCGGCCAGCGGCGAACTGCCGACTTACTCGTTCATCGAGCCCAACCTGCTGTACGGCCACAACGACATGCATCCGGCCTTTGACGCGGTGTTCCCCGGCGTCGACCTCGACCCGCCGTCCTCGCTGCTCGGCGGCGAGGCGCTGCTCGCGAGGATCTACGACGCGATCAGGACGTCGTCGGACCCGGACGGGTCGAACGCCTACAACACGCTGCTCCTGGTCACCTTCGACGAGCACGGCGGCACCTACGACCACGTCCCGCCGCCGCGGGTCGCGCCCCCGACCCTCGCGGCGGCGGCCGGGCAGATGGGCTTCGCGTTCGACCGTTCGGGCCTGCGCGTGCCCGCCATCGCCATCTCGGCGTGGATCCCGGAGCGGACGGTGATCCACGACGAGTACCGGCACACGTCGGTGATCAGGACACTGCGGGAACGCTGGCCGCTCGGCGCGCCGCTGACCGCCAGGGACCGGGCGGCCAGGGACATCGCCCCCGTCCTGTCGCTCGACCGCCCGCGGGACCCGGATAGCTGGCCCGTGGTGACGCCGCAGCGGGTACCGCCCTTCGACCCGGCTCGCCTATCGCTCGAGGCTCGCCTCAAGGGCGTGTCCAAGGCCGCCTGCTTCCCGGTCCTGGCGCTCGCGAAGAGGCTTGGCCTCCCGGCCCCCGACATCGATCAGGACGAGGCCATCTGCCGCGCCGACGCCATGGAGCTCATCAGCGATGTATTCGGCTTTATGTTCCCCAGACTGCGCGGCCTCTAGCCAAGGAATTGCGTGCGCGAAGCGGAAAAGCGCCGGGCGAGTTGGGCTAGGCGAGCGAAGAGCCTCCAATTGCTGCCAAGCCAGCCCGAACACGGCGATTCCGGACAATACATGTTACGCGGCCCTGATTTATGGGGTACAAATCAGAAATATCGTACGCACGTTATCGGTGACGTGGACGCGACTCGCCGAAGGCGTGCTATATTCCCTGGGAAGTTGCGGGGGGTACCTCGGTTTGGTAGGTTCACGGCAAGGCCAATGCGCACCTCAAATTAGGCGGTGATTTGGGCTAGACCTTGGCCTCTGGGCCGAAACGAACGGGTGCATCACCACCGTGTCGCATTGGCGGATCCTGAGATAACCGCCTCGCAGTAGTACACAATATTGTGCACTTCCCTGGTATCAGCAACTGGCGGTTACCGGGAAGACCAAGAAGGAAGAGGGAATACATAATGTCCGAACTCAGCATTCTGGAGCTGGAGACCGAGCACGCCGAGGTGCTGCCCGAGCGCGAGGCGCTCAGCATGGTGCACGGTGGCTACGTGGGCGGGCACAACCACGTGTCGGTCACCCAGGTCGCCATCGCGAGCGCCCACGATAACACCAACACCAACGAGGCCCCCACCGCCATCGCTGGCAACGTGGCCGTCGTCGCTGTTGGCTGACGTGCACTGAGCCCGCGAGGTGCTCTTATCAGGGAACAGCTGCCGGGGATTGCCCTGTCGGGCGGTCCCCGGCAGGCATTTTCCCGATCTGCACGGTAAAGCCATAATGACCAAATTCGTCCTAGCGGGGACGCGCAAATTTTGTCGAGTTGTTGCGCGACAGTTGCGGGATAAGCCGCTGCCGGACTGATGCGTATGCTACGTTGGCCGACGGAATGAGGAGGAGGGGGAGGGCCATGCTTCCTGCAATAAGGGGCGGAGTGCGCCGCCTGCGTTGGGTAGTGACAGTTTCGGCCGTAATCGCGCCGCTCGCTTTCCCGAGCACTGCGTCGGCGGACAATAGTGCAACCTCGGAGTCCGTGCAATACGTCAGCACATCGGTCGCTCCGGTGTCGGGTTCGGATCAGGAATATGACAATCAGGCGACAGCCACGCAGACCAGCAACGGGTTGACCGCCCTCTCCGTGAGCTTCAAGGCGCCGGTGAGCCTCGCCACGGTCATTACCGCCAACAACAACGCAAACGCGACGGTAAATAACTGCACCAATTGCGCTGCTATCGCCATTAGCGTGCAGGCGGTCCTCGCCGGGCAGGTAAACCTGGCCGAACTCACCGCCAACGACGTCGCCAACGCGTCGGGTACCAACTGCACCAATTGCAACACTCTCGCGGAAGCCTTCCAGATCGTCTACGACCCGCAGTCCTCCATGTCCGTCGAGTTGGCCCTCGTGTACCTAGGTAAGCTGCAGCAGCAATTCCAGGCGCTGCAGAACAGTCACCTCAGCCTGGCCCAGATACAGAGCGTTTCCACCGCGGACGTAACGGCCGTGGTGACGAAACTGCAGCGCGCCGCCGCCGCGGATGAGCAGGTGACCCCGGCGCTGTATGGCTCTCCGCAGCAGAACCAGCTGACCAGCGTGCCGCCCGTCACCCTGCTGAGCGTTTTCCACCACTGACCCTCGTTCGAAACTCGGGCGGAACCGGGGCCAACTGGGGTCGAAGTCCCGCTGTGTCATCTGCGCCAGCTTAGGCCGGGCGACACAGCGGGATACGTTTGTCTGCCCGCGGGCGCCCAACGGACCTTCAACCATGACAACGACAGGCGGGTTACGGGTGGCGCTACGCGGTTCTGAGCGCACGACCGGAGAGCAGCGCGCCCTGCCGTACACCGGCAGGCGGCGCACGGAGACCCTGGCCGCTCCTGACTCCCCCGCTCCGGGCGACGACGATCTACGCCAAGCCGGCTGGATCGGGGACTACTACCGGCGGCGCCAGCTAGCGGCCGCCCGCATCCCGGCGAAGGCCGGCACCGAGAGCGAGTACCCGCATCTGAGGCGGCCCGCGGCCGGGGCGGTGGCGGCCGACTGGGCCGAGGCCCTCGCCATACCCCGCCTGGCCGCCGGGGTGGAGCTGCTCGGTGAGTACCAGGGGTCGGGCCTGACCAAGGCCACGTTCCTGGCGCGCAGTCCCTCGGGTCAGGTCGTGCACCTGTCGCGCCTGCTGTACCTGGTGCTGAGCGAGATCGACGGCCACCGGTCGGTCGGCGAGATCGCCGGCCGGGTCAGCGCAACGTTCGGCCGGACGGTCAGCGCGGGGAACGTGGAGTACCTGCTGGCGAACAAGCTCACGCCGCGGGGGCTGGTCGCGAGCGACGCCGCGGCAGACCGCCGGGATCCGATGATCCTGACGCTGAAGCTGCGCCGGACGCTGATCCCGCCGGCGGGGGTCCAGCACATTGCGAGGCTGTTCGCGCCGCTGTTCGCCCCGCCGGTCGTCGTGGTGCTGCTGGGCTTGCTGGGCGCCGCGGACGTGTGGCTCGTGCGCTCCGGCCTGATCTTGCCCTCGTTCGCGGATACGCTGGCCCACCCGCCGCTGCTGCTGGTGGTGCTGGGCTTGTCGCTGGTGTCCATCCTGTTCCACGAGTGCGGCCACGCCGCGGCGTGCCGTTACGGGGGGGCCCGGCCGGGCCGGATCGGCCTGGGCGTGTACGTGCTGTGGCCGGCCGCCTTCACCAACGTCACCGACTCCTACCGGCTGGGACGGGCCGGCCGGATCCGCGTCGACCTGGGCGGGGTTTACTTCAACGCGATCTTCGCGGTGGTGCTGGCCGGGATCTACCGGGCGACGGGGTACGGGCCCCTGCCGGCGGCCGTCCTGCTGGTCCACATGGAGCTCGTGCAGCAGTTGCTGCCCTCGCTGCGGTGCGACGGGTACCTGATCATGACCGACCTGATCGGCGTGCCCGACATGTTCCAGCGCGTCGGGCCGGTGCTGGCCAGCCTGATCCCCGGGCGGCCGGCCGATCCGAGGGTGCGCGACATGCGGCGGGCGGCCCGGGTCACCCTGACCGCGTGGGTTCTCGTCATGGTGCCGTTGCTGGGCGGCCAGCTCGTGCTGATCATCCTGACCATCCCCCGGCTGGCCGCCGCGTTCGCCCGGTCCCTGGCGGCCAACGCGCACGCCGTGGTGACGGAGTTCGGCCGGGGCGAGGTGGCACCCGGGGTGCTGAGCGTGATCTCGGTCGTGCTGCTGGTCCTCCCGGCGGTGGGCCTCTGCTACGTCCTGGTGCTGACCGGGCGGCTGGCCGTCCGCCTGGCCGGGCGCGCCACCCGCAAGCGCCCCGCGCTGCGGATCCCGCTGACCGCGGCGGCGCTGCTGGCCGCGGCGGGCCTGGCCGGCTACTGGGGCGTGCCGCTGCCCGGCCACCTGTTCGCCCCGTCCCGGCCCGTTCCCGCCGTCGCCGCCTTGCGGCCCGCCCCGCCCCGGCCCGCTCATCCGGTTCGCCCGGTCCGCCCGGCCGGGCCCACCGTCGCGGTGCTCGCGCCGGTCAGCGCGCACGGGTTCGACGCTCTGTCGAGCCCGGGCGCTGACCCGTCCGACGAGAACGACGATCAGGCGGGGTACGCCATCGACGGGGACCCGGCGACCGCCTGGTCGACCCAGCACTACCTCGCCAGCCCGTTCTTCGGCGGCCTGAAGCGCGGCACGGGCCTGATCCTGGACATGGGCCGGCGGGTCCGGCTGAGGTCCGTCACCGTCACCTTCGGAGCGGCGCCGGGCGCGGACGTGAGGATCGAGATCGGCAACGACGACACCCTCGCCGCCGCCACCCTGTCGACCTTCACCACCGTCGCCACCGCCGACGACATCGGCGGGACGCACACCTTTACCACGCACAGCAAGGCCACCGGCCGCTACGTGCTCATCTGGTTCACCAAGCTCCCGCCCGACGTCCAGGGCGGGTACGCCGCACAGGTCTACAACGTCGTCATCCGCGGCAGCCACCCGGCCCGGGCCCGGCATCTGCGCAAGGCCTAGGGCCGGACGCCTCCGGCCAGTCAAGGGGGAGCCGGATCACCGCCACCAGGCCGAGGAGGCCGTCGCGGCGGGCCTGGCGGCCGAAAAGAAGACCTCGGGCGCGAGCGGTTCGCCCGCGCTCCGGAGGCGCTTTCCCGTCAGGCTCCCGTAGGTCCGGATCAACTCGGCCTTGGCCTCGCCCGGCTCGGGCCAAGGCCACCTCGTCTCGACCAGGTCATGGCGATAAATAAACGCCTCGGCCGCCGGATCACGGCGGCCACCCGGGACGTCGCGGTAGTAGGCGACCGGGCCCCCGCTGCCCTGCGCGGCCGTGCGCACGAGCATGCGGTCCACGTGACCGCCCACGCCCAGGGGCGCCAGCACCAGGTTGACCCCGGATCCCGCCACCCGGTGGATGATCTCGCGCACCTCGCGCAGCATGCCGGCGTCGGCGGCGACGATGCGGCCTGAGGTGACATGCACGCGGTAGAAGGGCCAGACGTGCGTGTGCCTGGTCCGGATCAGGTTGGCGGGGCGGCGGCGGAACAGCGCTTCGGTCAGCCCGGCGTGCACGCACCTGATGCCGAGGGGTTCCAGCGCGGCGCGGTCCTCGTCCCGGCGCCACTGATAGGCCACTGCGGCATCCCGCGCCCCCACCTGCCGCAGGTACCGCCGCGCCGACCGCGCGTACGGCGCCTGCCCGCCCTCGGTGAAGAACGTCACCACGGTCACCGGAGTCCGGCTGACCGCGTAGGTCAGCAGCGCGCCGCACGAGAGCGCGGCATCACCGAGGTGCGGGGCGAGCACGACCATGGGCATGCCCTGCCCGATCAACGAGGCAATTACGTTCTCGTGCCGATCGGTCCGTATTGCGGTCATGTTTCCCGCCTTTCGTGTCGTTCGGGCCGCCGCTGGACAATAACGAGATATCGGCCCTGATATTGCAGGCCAACGGCGTCATAATAAATGCCAAGCGGAACGAAAGGCGGCGTATACGGAAAAGGAGCGGCGCGCCTTGGTAATTGGTCAGGCTATCGGTAATTGATTGGATTATCAGTAATTGATTGAGTTATCATTGGTTATGAGGAGTTATGTCGCATGGATGCTGAACAGGTCGTGGTCCGCGCGGCGAGCAGTCGGGTGAGCACCGCGTTCACCGGGCGGGAGGGGCGCTGGCAGGCCGGGCTGGGGAGGCTCAGGGACGTGGTGCGCCAGGAACTCGTCACCCGTCAGCTGGCCGCGGAACTCCCGCCACCGCTCGTTCGGATCATGGATTGCGGGTGCGGTCAGGGGACTCAGGCGCTACGGCTGGCGCGGCGCGGGTATGAGGTGACCGGGGTGGATGCCTCGGCGGAGCTGCTGGCCCGGTTCGAGCGGGACCTGGCCGCCGAGCCGGCTGAGGTCCGCGCCCGGGTGCGGGTCCGGCGCGATCTGATCGAGAATTTGGCCGAACGACCCTTTGCTCCGCCCTTCGCCGCCGTCCTGTGTCACGGGTTGCTGATGTACCTGCCGGATCCGGGTCCGGTCCTGCGGGTCCTCGCCGGGCTGACGGCGCCGGGCGGGATCGTGTCCCTGCTGGTCCGCAACGGCGACGCGCTGGCCATGCGGCCGGGGCTGGCGGGAGACTGGACGGCGGCCGCGGCCGCGTTCGGGTCCGTCGCCTACGCGAACCGGATCGGGGCCACCGCGCGGGCCGACCGGCTGGGCGAGCTCACCTCACGGCTGGCGGCCTGCGGTCTGGAGGTCACCGCCTGGTACGGGGTGCGGGTCTTCACCGACACCGCGCCCGACGACGCCGAACCGCCGCCGGACCTGGAGGCCCTGCTCGCCTGCGAGGAACAGGCCGGGCGGACCGATCCCTACCGCCAGGTGGCGGCGCTGCTGCACGTGATCGCGCGGCGGGTGATCAGGCGACCGGGACCAGGGTGAGGTAGGCCTGCCCGAGCAGGCCGCGGTAGCCGCGCAGCCAGAACGAACGGTGCTCGTCGACCTGCTCCGCGATCCGGGCGGCCTCCGGGTGGCCGGCGTGGGTGGCCAGCCATTCCTCCTCGTCGCACTGGTAGCCCGACTCGAATTCCTCCCACTCCTCCATCGTGGCCGTCTCGATCCACGCCGGGCGGAAGCCCGCGCCGACCGCTAGATCGACCAGCGCGGGCAGGTCGGGCAGCTCGCCGGCGGTAGTTCCCGGCCACATGGCGGCCAGCTCGGCCTCGGTCGGGGGATGCTGCCAGAACGATTCGCTCAGCAGCACCCGCCCTCCTGGTGTGACCAGCCGGCGCAGGACGGCCAGCCCGGCCGGAACGCTCTCGGGCGGGTCGGCCTCGGTGAGCGCGTGGCTCGACCCGACGCACAGCACGAGGTCGGCCGGGCCGCGGGCGGTCCCGACCCCGGATTCGCGGGCGAACGTGACCCGGTCGGACAGCCCGCGGGCCCGGGCGTTGTCCCGGGCGCGGGCCAGGTCGCCCTCGTCGGTGTCGAAGCCGAAGCCGGTCGCCTCCGGCAGGACGTCCAGGATACGGAGCATCAGCTCGCCCCAGCCGCAGCCGACGTCCAGCACGGTGGCGGGGCGGGCGCGCGTAAGCCGGTCGACCAGGCGCCCGGCCCGGATCTCGGACAAGGGTCCGTGAAAGGTGAGCCTTGTCAGGCTCGTCGGCAGGTCAGCGTGGGTCTCAGCCATTTCGGTGTCAGCCATAACGGGGCCACCGTAGCCCCGGCGTTCGCGCGGGTCTACCGAATTTCCTGCGGGCCCTGACCTGGGCCGGCCCGGTCCTGCGCGCGTGACGTCGGGATACGCGCCGCGGTTAGGCGGTTGACTACCCGGGCGGGCCCCATAGGGTAAGTACTGCTGTGAGAGCTTACGAGGACATTGAGCGGATTGACGCGTTCTGCGACGCCGTCCCGCGCCGGCGGGCCAGGGCCCAGGAATTCGGCCCCCTCGTGCTCTTCATCCCCACCGGCCCGGGCTTTCCCTACTACGCCCGGCCGAGGCGAGGGCGGCGCCCGCCGGTCACGGCCGCCGACGTCCGCGCGGTCCGCGCCCGCCAGCGCGAGCTGATCATCCCCGAATCCTTCGAGTGGATCGAGCAGGCCGCCCCCGACATGGCGGCGGCGGCCGCCGAGGGAGGACTCGAGGTGGTGCCGCACCCGCTCCTGGTGCTCGCCGAGCCTGCGCCGGTGCCGCCCGCGCCGCCGCCCCCGGAGATCACCGTCCGCATCGTCGCCCCCGAGGATCAGGAACTGGACAGGATCTGGGCGGTGCCCGCGGTGGCGTTCGGTCACCAGGGCACGGCCGTCGGCGAGGC
>Ga0187810_10000756_pt1 | contig 11677 bp, 14 predicted proteins | sample NC_wetland_sal_i_9_FD_132963 | JGI IMG/M metagenome (GOLD analysis project Ga0187810, IMG submission 132963) | Wetland sediment microbial communities from Neuse River Estuary, North Carolina, USA - ASW_5 | ecosystem: Environmental > Aquatic > Freshwater > Wetlands > Sediment | place: USA: North...
ATTCACGTATGATGGGCACATGCCCAACGGGAGAACAAAGGATTGGCTGGTTTTCATCGGTGCGATGGCACTATCGGCTGCGCCCATGCACGCCGTGGTTGCCGATTCGGGCCCAGGAGGATTCACCGTCAAACTGGAGCTCAACATTCAAGCGCCGCCACAAGAGGTCTACGGGCGCTTGGTTCACAACGTCGGCGATTGGTGGAATGCGGCGCACACTTTTTCGGGCGATGCGCACAACCTGAGCATAGACGATAAAGCGATGGGATGCTTCTGCGAGAAACTCGCAGATGGTGGCAGCGTCCGGCACATGGAAGTAGTGAATGCGGATCCGGGCAAGCGGCTGGTGTTCAGTGGAGCACTGGGGCCGCTGCAATCGATCGCGGCAACTGGCAGCATGACGGTTCAACTTACCGCGGCGGGCGAAGGTACGAAGTTAGGCGTGGTGTACGCGGTGGCCGGCTATCTGCCCGCTGGCATGAACACCTGGGCCGCCACCGTGGACTCCGTGGTGACGGAGCAATTCACGCGCCTGAAAAGCCTGGTTGAAAATGGAAAAGCCGCCCCGAAATAGGAGCGGCCGTTTCCGATTGCGTTCAGTTATGCCCAGCCGTAGCCGCTCTTGGACAACGGAATCTCGCGGATTCGCTGCCCAGTGGCACTGAAGATGGCATTGCAAACCGCGGGGATAATCGGAGGCAGGGCGGGTTCGCCCAATCCGGTCGGCGGGTTGTCGCTCTTGAGCCAATGCACTTCGATCTCGGGAGCTTGCGCGATGCGAACCATGGGATGCTTGTCGTAATTGTGCTGCATCACCGCACCGCCGTCGAGGGTGATCTCCTGGCCCATCATTTCGCTTAGGCCATCGATCACCGCGCCTTGCGCCAGATTCTCGGCGAAATTCGGATTAATGATATGGCTGCCGATGTCGGCGGCCACCCAGACCTTGTGAACCTTCACCTTCTTTTCCGCGCTGACGCTGACTTCGGCAACTTCGGCGAAGTAGCCCATATGGCTGAAGTGGAATGCAACGCCCATCGCGCGCCCGGAAGCGAGCGATCGTTTGCCCCAGCCCGATTTTTCGGCGACTAGTTGCACAACTCCCCGGGTGCGCTCGGCGCTAAATCCCGGACCACCGAATCCGCCACCACCAGGAGGTGGCGCCGGAGCCGGTAGAGGTGTATTGGAAAGCAGGTCCAGACGGAACTGCACCGGATCTTTGCCCGCGGCATGCGCCAGTTCGTCGATGAACGATTGGATCACGAACGCGTAGACATTGCTGCCTGGGGCACGCAACGCGCCGGTCTTCAACCACAGCGGTTGATTGGTGTTGTGCAGCGCGTAATTGGGAATGTAGCGCGCCGGAAACTCGGTGGCGCCCATGGTGGACGAAGGCGCAGGCTTGTCGCCATCGCCCCAGCTCACGAAATGATTCTGCCAGGCGACGATCTTGCCCGATCCATCCACGCCGGCCTTGAGGAACTGGAAGCCGCCAGGACGATAATAGTCATGCGCGAAGTCGTCTTCGCGAGACCAGAGAAGCTTTACTGGCGCGTTCACGGTCTTGGAAATCCAGGCCGACTCCACCATATAGTCGTTGGTCAAACGACGGCCGAAACCGCCGCCGCCGCGCTGCATGTGGACGGTAACGCTCTTCTCGGGGATGCCGAGCGTCTTCGCCACGAGCGTGCGGCCGCCGCCAGGTACCTGGCTGTTGGACCAGATTTCGATTTTGTCGCCCTGCCAATGCGCCGTGCAGTTCTGCGGCTCGAGTGGAGCGTGCGAAATAAACGGATAGGCGTAAGCTCCCTCCACAACCTTGGCGGCTCTCGCGAGCGCAGCATCCGGGTCCCCATCTTTGCGAAGCGTCTTAGCGGGCGGCTGCTTGGAGATCTCCAGGGCCTTCTGTGCAAATCCGACGCTCGATTGCGATGCGCCGTGCCCTTCGTCCCATTTCACTTGGAGCTTCTTGCGCGCCGTTTGTGCCTGCCACCAGCTATCGGCGACGATTGCGACGCCGGGTTCGAGACCGGGGTCGTTCTCCGCGACCGTGCCGTCCTTCATCTTGCCTTCCACGACAAAGGCATCGCGTATACCCGGCATGGTTTTGATCTCGTCCACATTCGCGCTCACCACTTTGCCGCCGAACACGGGGCACTTCTGGTACACCGCAAACAGCATGTTGGGCAGCGTGAAATCGATGGCGAATGCAGGCTGGCCGGTGACGATCTTGGGAACGTCGTAGCCACGCTGGCTCTTGCCGATGATCCTGTAATCTTTGGGATCCTTGAGCTTCACTTTTTGCAGATCGGGCGCGGGCATCGCAGCGGCTTTGCTCGCGATCTCGCCGTAGCCAACCGAGCGGCTCGATCCGGCATGAAGCACACGCCCCGCCGACGTAGAGCATTCGGCCTCGGGAACTTTCCATGTTTGGGCCGCTGCGGAAATCAACAACTGGCGGCCGGCAGCGCCTACCCGGCGCATCGGGTCCCAATTAAACGGAGTGGCTAGGCTGCCACCGGCGAACTGCAGCGCGTATTTGGTGTCGTCGAAGTCGGTCTGCTCGGTCTTCACGGTCTTCCAGTCGGCATCCAGTTCCTCGGCGATCAGCATCGGGAGCATGGTCTTCACGCCTTGGCCGACTTCGGGGTCCTTGGCCATGATCGTGACCGTGCCATCCGGATCGATCCTGATGAAGTTGTTTGGCACAGGAGGCGCCGCGGGGCCGAACTGGGCGGAGGCCTTGGGTTTGATGGCCAGGCCGAGCATCACGCCGCCGCCAGCAAGCGCGGTTACGCGTAAGAATGAACGTCGATTGACAACCATGATGTATTCTTTCGCCTCCCTTATTGCTGAGCGCCGCTCTGGCCAACGGCCACTTCCGCGGGTTTCTTCAAGTTGCTGGTGGTCGCGATCTCGGACGCTTTGTGAATCGCCTGGCGAATGCGGATGTAGGTTCCGCAGCGGCACAGGTTTCCGTTCATGGCAGAGTTAATATCCTGGTCCGTCGGCTTGGGCGTCTTCGCGAGCAGAGCCGCGGCCGACATCATTTGTCCAGCCTGGCAGTAGCCGCATTGAGGGACGTCGATCTCGAGCCAAGCCACTTGAACCGGATGAGTCCCGTTCGGCGAGAGCCCTTCGAGCGTGGTGATGGGCCCTTTGGCTGCCGCCGAAACCGGCGTCTGGCAGCTGCGCACAGCCTTGCCGTTGAGGTGGACTGTGCAGGCGCCGCACTGGCCGATACCACAGCCGTACTTGGTCCCTTTCAGTTTCAGAACATCGCGGATCACCCACAGCTGAGGCATGTCCGCGGGTACATCGACGGTGGTGGACCGTCCATTCACTGTCAGTTGGAAAGCCATGACGGCAGTCTCCTATCTGCAATCTGCACCTCGTATCATACCTGTTTTGGGGACGGTGGAGGGGGTGGGAAACCGGCCGCGAAGCGCGTCGCCTTGGATTGTATCTTATCGATTCCACTGTAGTTTAAACAAGAATACTTCTCAGGTATTGGCGGATCTCGTCGCGCACCTTGCGAAAGGCCGCGAGCTTCGTTTCCTGGGAGCCCTCCACCGCCGCGGGGTCTTCAAAACTGTGATGCAGCCGGTTGCCGTGGCCGGGATAAATGGGGCAAGTCTCCCGGGCGTTGTCGCAGACCGTCAGCACCAAGTCGAAATCGCGCCCCGCGAATTCGTCGACAGACTTGGAGTGATGGCCCGAGATATCGATGCCGATCTCCTTCATCACCTCGATGGCTTCGGGTCGAACGCGGGTAGGGTGGGTGCCGGCGCTGGCCACTTCGAAGCGGTCGCCAGCGTCGTGACGCAGCAGTCCTTCGGCCATCTGGCTGCGCGCCGAGTTACCGGTGCAAAGGATGAGAACGGTCTTTTTCATGATGCAACCTCACGATGAAACCATCGAAATAGCGCGGTGGCCGCGGCCGCGCCGATCAGCTGCATCAGCACAAAGCCGGGCGCGTCCATGGGGCGGATGCCGGAAAACGTGTTCGTGAAGGCGCGGGCCAACGTCACCGCCGGATTCGCGAAAGACGTGGACGCCGTGAACCAATAGGCGCTGGTAATGTAGGCGCCGACTGCGAAGGGGACCGCCGAGGACCGCAGACGGGCGCATCCCCAGATGACGGCGATCAGCCCGAACGTCGCCACAAATTCGCTGAATAGCTGGGCACCGCCGGCGCGAGCGTGGTGCGATGGGGACAACAGGGGCTCGCCGAACATTAAATGAGCGGCGCTGACGCCGGCGAAAGCTCCCGCGAACTGCGCTGCCAGATAGCCGGGAACATCGCGCCATTGGAGCCCGCCCTGGAAAGCATCGGCCAGCGTAACGGCGGGATTAAAATGGGCGCCGGAAATCGACCCGAAGGTCAGGATAAGCGCCACCAACGCGGCTCCCGTGGCGATTGTATTGGCCAGCAGCGCGATTGCAACGTTGTCGCCCGCCAACCGCTCGCCCATGATTCCGGATCCAACAACGGACGCGAGCAGTAGAGCCGTCCCGATTGCTTCCGCAGTGACCCGGCGCGCGAGGGTCACAGTGTTGGCTTGCGGGCGCGCACAAACGCGCTCATGAACTTGCCCTCGACTTGCGGCGCGATAGCGTCCACGTCAATGCCTTCCGCCGAGAGGAACGCGCGAGCATCTTCAATGTCGTACACGCGCGTTGGCTCGATATCGATGTTCTCGAAACCCGCTTTGGCCAGCTTGGCGAAATAATCAGAGTCTTCCAGCGCGCCCGCGATGCAGCCCACCCACAGCAGCAGGTGCTCGCGCACTTGGCGAGGAACGTCGCCGCGCACAACCACGTCCGATACCGCAAGCCGGCCGCCGGGTTTTAGGACGCGAAAGGCTTCGTGCAGGACGCGGTCCTTATCGGAAGACAGATTAATCACGCAATTCGAGATGATGACATCCACTGAGCCATCGGGCAGCGGGATATTTTCGATCTCTCCCTTCAGGAACTCGACGTTCGTCACTCCGGCCTTGGCTTGGTTCGCGCGAGCCAGAGCCAGCATTTCGTCGGTCATGTCCAGGCCGTAGGCTTTGCCACTGGGGCCCACGCGCCGAGCCGACAGGAGCACGTCGATGCCGCCGCCCGAACCCAGGTCGAGCACCGTTTCGCCTTCGCGCAGTTCGGCCAACGCGGTCGGATTGCCGCAGCCGAGCGAGGCCTGCACGGCTTGGTCGGGAAGGACGCCTTTCTCGGCGTCGCCATACAGATTCGCGGTGATCGGATCGATGTCCGTACCGCAGGCGGAAACCCCTCCACAACAGGAGTTGCCCTGCCCCGATACAACGCGCAGCGCCGCTTGGCCGTATTTCTCCTTCACGACATCCTTAATATTGGCCGTGCTCATGGTTTGCTCCTTATTTACAGCACACGATCTTGTGCGGTTCGATGGCTTTGTTGCGCGTGCAGCACTCGGCATAGAGAAAGGTCAACAGATCCTGCAGGGCGTCCGTGTTGGCCGAATACCATAGAAATGTGCCCTCGCGCCGCACTCGGACGAGATCCTCATTCTTGAGTTTTTCCAGATGATGCGAGAGAGTGCTGGCGGGAATGTCGAGCTCGGTGGCGATCTCGCCGACCACCAATCCCTCCGGATGCGCGCTCAACAACAGGCGAACGATGCGCAAGCGGGGTTCGGCGCCCATGGCCGAAAACATGTCCGCGCAGCGGGTGATGAGTGCAGAATCGTCTTTCTTGGGCAACGCGTGTCCTCGACTATTTCCATAATAGTGGAAATATCGAAGATGCGCAACAGGCGGGCCCGTGGAACGGCTACGGCTGGAGTGTCAGGGTCGCACTTCCGGCGGCGCCGCTATAGATCAGCTCGATGGAATGGATACCTTCCCGCTTGCCTCGGTACAAGAAGAAAAGCAATCCGGCTTGGGGCAGCGCGCGGTCGCCTTCCTCCATCACGGCCTTTTGAACATGCAGCTCCATCGCGCGGCGCAGCTCGAACGGCATCTTGGGAGGCAAGGGTGGCGGCTGGCCGGCGCCTCCACCGCCGCCACCGGTTGTCAGGCCGCCTTTCGATGACTTCGACTCGTCCTTCTCAACGGGCGGCTGCCACTCGGGATCTTTCAGGGACTTGAAAACCAGCTCATACGGCTCGCTCGGCAACGCCGTCTTTTTGCCATTGATGCGCAACGAAAAATCACTGCGGGCCAGCGTGGTGCGCGCGCCGGGAGGGCCGAACAGCCCAGCTTCCACGACCACGTAATCGTCGGCGGAGAGCGTCTGTTCGGGCGTGGGCACGGCGTGGCCCATGAACTCAGCCCCGATGGTGACATCGCCGGCTTTGGCCTGTGCCTGATACTCGGAGGGAGCCGCGCGGGGCGGCATGCCTTTGGATGGCGACTCCTTGGCCGGCTCCTGCGCGGGTAGCGAAACCGCAGCCAGTAAAACACCTGTGATCAAGAGACCTGTTCGCAGCGGGAAGAAGACTGGCATGGCAATTCTACAAGCTAGCATAGCCGAAAATCTTGGCTATTTCGCGGCCGGTGGACGGCGGTGATAACCGGGCCGATACTGCAAATGGCAGTTCACGCAAGCATCGTTGAGCGGATCATTGAGCGCGCGAATGCCGTCCAGATCCTTGGCCTGCGCGGCTTTGAACGCCGTCGCGCCGAGGTCGATCAGCGCCTTGGAATACTTGATCCAATTCTCCTGATCGCGCGCGCGGCTTTCCATCATGAGCAGGTTACCCGATTCGGCCAGCATCAACGCTTGCCCGCGCAGTTGATCCCACTCGCGCTGATTCTTGGGCGGGTCGCGATCCACGTAGAAGAGCGCATCCGAGGTGGGATAGATGATGTCGATCATCAACTGGCTCATGTTGCCCACCGCGTGAAACGTCGTGGGCGGCGCCTGCGCCAAAGTGGCTCCCGCGATCAACAATAGTGCAAGTGTTCGCATCGCGACCTCCTGGTCCAAGTGATTCTATCATTGCCGATGCTATACAATGACCGCCAGAATGCTTCGGATCCTTTTATTCGCGTTGGTTATCGGTTGCATCCAAGGTCAAGTCGTTAAGGATTTCGTTCCAGTGACGCAAGAGATGCTTCTGCATCCTTCGCCGGACGACTGGTTGATGTACAGCCGGACTTATGACGCGCAGCGATTCAGCCCGCTAAATCAGGTCAATCGCGCGAACGTCGGCCAACTCCGCATGGCCTGGACGCGAGGGTTGGGCCCGGGAACCAGCGAAACGATCCCGATCGTACACAACGGCGTGATGTACCTGGTGGAACCAGGCGCCATCGTGGAGGCGCTCGACGCCACCAACGGCGATCTCATTTGGGAGTACAAGCGCAAGGTTCCCGCCGCCACCGCGAGCACCGCGCGCACCAAGGCGCTCGCGATTTATCAGGACGTGATTCTTTACACCGCGCCCGACGGTTTCGTGGTCGGCCTGGACGCCCGCACTGGCGAACAACGGTGGCAGACCAGCACGGGTGAGGGACAGAACACGTCGGGACCCATTGTTGTGGAGGGCAAAGTCATTTCGGGCCGGGGCTGCGGGAAGACGCGCGACACATGCTTCATCGCCGCGCAGGACGCGGTCACGGGCAAGGATGTGTGGAAGTTCTACAACGTTCCCGCGCCGGGCGAGCCAGGCTCGGAAACCTGGGGCAAGGATTTCAAGGACACGAATCTGGCATCCACGTGGGGGCTGCCCGGCACCTACGATCCCATCCGCAAGACACTTTACTGGGGCGTCGCGAATCCGATGCCGAACACGCGATTGCAGCGCCATGGCGGCGATCCGGATGGAACGTCGCGGACTTCGCCGGCCGATCTGTACAGCAACTCGACGGTGGCGCTCGATCCGGAAACCGGCAAGCTCAAGTGGTATTACCAGCATCTGCCCGCCGACGATTGGGACATGGACTATACGCATGAGCGCACGCTGGTCCGCGAGAGATTCAATCCCGATCCGAAGTACGTGAAGTGGTTCAATCCCGATATTCCGCGCGGCGAAGAGCACGACGTGGCGGTGATGGTGGGCGAAGGCGGCGGCGTGTTCGTGATCGATCGTGGCACTGGCCAGTTCCTGTGGGCCACGCCGTTTCCCTACGACGATCCGCTGTTTCTGATCTCCAACATCGATGGCAAGACCGGCAAGGTCACCATCAACTACGATCTGGTGAACAAGAAGCCGGGCGAGGAGCACGTGATCTGCTCGTACAACACGCGAAGCTTTTGGCCGACGGCTTTCGATCCCGACACGAACTCGCTCTATGTCCCTTACATCGATAACTGTCTCGACATGACGTCGGCAGGCGTGGATCCAAAAGAACAGCGCGAGACGCGCAAAGCCGTGCCGCGTCCGGGATCGGATCCAAAAGCGCTGACCGCGATCGGCAAGATCAATCTCGAAACTGGCGAGATCCAGCGTATTAACGTTGGCCGTTCTCCATCCGATGGCGCGGCCCTGGTCACCGCCGGCGGGCTGCTTTTCCAGGGCGATTTGAATCGCCGCTTCCGCGCCTATGATGCGGCGACGGGGAAACAGTTGTGGGAATCGATTCTGGGCGGATCGATTTCGGTGAGCACCATCACTTATGCGGTGAATGGCAAACAATATGTCGCTGTCATGACGGGGAATGGGCTGTTGGATGGCATTCTGTTGGGCGAAACGCCGGAGCTACATCCGCCGCGGGGGATAAACGGAATTTACGCCTTCACATTGCCCTAAGCCGGGCCATCCACGCCGGCCCACAGATTCATCGTGTTCAACTCCTCGCGGCCGCAGGACTTGAGATAGCAAAAGAGCTGCGTGCGGTAGGCGGCGTGAGCGCACAGCACCAGGTTGACGAGCAGCGATCCCCGGCTGGATTTCCTGCCGAACACATCCACTTCAGTGCGGAAGTCTGCCTCGGTCCAGTTTCGCAAGAGGTCGTCGTATTGGTCCGATTGCTTTTCAATGGCCCAGAAGAGTTGATCGAAGTCCATCGCCTTAGCGGCGGATTCCGCCGGGCCCCAGGCGGCGCTTAAGGCGGCTTGATCGAACATTCCGGCCTTAATCACACCGATCTGGAGTGGGCCCATGATTGACAAGTACTGCAACAGCTCAAGCGTGCTGCGCTGTTTGGGCGTCGGCCGGTAATCGAGCATGGACGTGGTTACTTTGCTGGCCAGATGCATCAGGATGCGGACTTCGTCTTGCAACGATGCGATGAGTTCTTCTTTCGTCAGGACCATGATGCATTATCGCTCGCCCGGCGGATTTGCCGCATCACGTCCTCCGCTGAAAGGCCGCTGCGAAACTTGTCGCGCATGCGGTCCACCATAGGCTGGTACTTCAGCCAGGTTTTCACCGTTTGTTCCGTACGTTGGATGGTTCCATCCCCACGCAAAACGAACATTTCGGTTTCATCGGTCCGGAAATCGCCATCTACCTCGCCCTTCCTGCCGCAAACAAGGATCGTCTCGGCGGGCGCTGACCCGCGGGACGTATGACTAAACGTCACGTAGGAATCGCCCAGATCGATTTCACGGCAAAAGTATCGGACCAATGTCCGGCTGCCATCGTCGCGCGCGAGCTCAACCGAGCTTTCCAGTTCATAGCCGTGCGGAAGGTCGCGGCAGGCCATGTCCAGGAGGCGCGGCGAATCGGTTGTGCTCATTCGCATTTCCAAGGCCGACCGAACGACACCGAAAAGGTCGAGTAAAGTGACATTCGTATCTTCGAACAGCGCGTCCAACTCCTCGCCGTAACGGGAGCGCCACCATCGCGGATAGAACCGGGCGAGCCATTGTGCCAGTCGCTTCATGCGTGCTTCAACCTTTTCAGACCTGTTCTGACAATCTGGTTCAGCCCTGACAGTTGCTCTTCCAGATACCGGCGTCCGTCGGCGGTCAATGTATACGGCTGACGCCGCTCGTCCGCGGATTTCACCGGTCGAATCCAGCCGCGCTGTTCCAGACGCGTGATCGCACCATAGAGAGTTCCTGGACCGATCCGAAAGCCAGCAAAGTGCCGGATGTCTTCCATCATGGCGTAGCCGTGTTTGTCGCCCTCGGCCAGGCTGGCCAAGACGAGCAGATTGGGGTCAGACATTTATATTACGTCGCACGTAGTATCGTGACACGGAATAGCGCAGGCGTCAAGAGGTTTGACGCGCTCGGGTCCACAACGATCTCGCTCGATGCTAGAATTGAGTTCGGTCCGCATGGAACGCGCAGGCAAGATCCTCGCCAAAATCAAAAATAACGATACGATTTCACCGGAAGAGCTGGCGCGCGCAGCGTGGCTCGCCACGGTGGGCAAACGTATCGCCGCCAAGGCCTCGCCAAAAGCGCTGGTGCGCGGTTCGCTGATCGTGGAAGTGGAAGACGCGATCTGGCAGAAGCAGCTGTTTCATCTGCGCAACGACATCCTGGCGAAGCTCACCTCGGTGATCGGCTCCGGCGTTGTAACCGGTCTGGAATTTCGCATCGCGACGCCCCGGCGGCCGCCGCAAGTCGCGCAGAGTCACAGCGAGGCCGCGCCGGTCGACGAAGCCAACGGTATCCAGGACCCGGTTTTGCGCACCTTATACAAGCAAGCCCGAAAGAGGGCGACCGCGTGAAGATCACCGAAACCGAGGTCCGCTATGTGGCTGATCTCGCGAATCTGAAACTGAGCGATCCCGAGATCGCGCGCCTGGCGAAAGACATGGACGAGATCCTCACGCACATGGACGCGCTCAATGAGCTCGACACCTCCGCGGTCGAGCCGATGACCCAGGTGCTGTATCAAAGCGAGGAGACGGCGACGCTGCGCGCCGACGATATCGTCCCGCCGATCGGCAATGAAGCCGCTCTTGCGAATGCGGCGTTGGCGGGCGCTGGCTATTACAAGGTGCCGAAGGTGATTGAGAGATGACTGAGGTCGCCACCCTCACCATCCAAGAAGTGCACGCCGGTCTGACGGCACGCAAATTCTCCGCCGTGGAACTCGCCCAGTCAGCGCTCAAGTTCGCACAAGCCGAAAATCCGAAGACCAACGCGTATCTTCATTTTTGCGCCGATCGCGCGATGACCGCCGCTGAACGCGTCGACAAGAAGCTCGCCGCGGGCGAAAATGCAGGCTCGCTCGCGGGTGTGCCCATCGCCGTGAAAGACGTCATTGTCACCAAGGGCGTTCGCACCACCTGCGGATCGCGCCTTCTTAAGAAATACATCCCGCCCTACGACGCCACGGCCGTGCGGCGGCTCGAACAGGCTGGCGCAGTGATTTTGGGGAAAACCAACTGCGATGAGTTCGCGATGGGCTCCTCCAATGAAAATTCAGCATTCGGACCCGTGCGCAATCCAGTGGCGCTCGATCGCGTGCCCGGCGGATCGAGCGGTGGATCGGCCGCGGCGGTGGCGCAAGGAACAGCCGTCGTCGCGCTGGGATCGGATACGGGCGGGTCAGTTCGACAGCCGGCTTCGTTCTGCGGCGTCGTGGGCGTGACGCCTACCTATGGACGCGTGTCTCGCTATGGACTGGTAGCGTTCGCCAGTTCGCTCGATCACATCGGACCATTCGGCAGAACGGTGCGCGACGCGGCGTTGCTGCTTGAGACCATCGCAGGACGCGACGAGTGCGACGCCACATCCGCCTTCGCGCCCGTGCCCAGCTACACGGCGCAACTGGACGGCAAGGTCGCGGGCTTGAAAATCG
>Ga0187810_10000758_pt1 | contig 11671 bp, 12 predicted proteins | sample NC_wetland_sal_i_9_FD_132963 | JGI IMG/M metagenome (GOLD analysis project Ga0187810, IMG submission 132963) | Wetland sediment microbial communities from Neuse River Estuary, North Carolina, USA - ASW_5 | ecosystem: Environmental > Aquatic > Freshwater > Wetlands > Sediment | place: USA: North...
CCGCCGGAGAGGAAGAAAGCCTGGCCGCGCGCCGTGCGGGTGACTTCCTCGCCTTGGGCGTAGCGCTGGTAATCGAACTCCACGAAGCGGCCGATCAGCGTGGCCTTCGACGGCAACTCCAGAAGATTGCCCGCCAGCACCCTGCCGGTCGGGCTTTGCAGCAGATAGAGCCCGCTGCCGTGCTGCGCCACGCGTCCCGTGATGACGTCGCCGAGACCGAGTACGCCGAGGCGCTGATACTGCTCGCGCAGGCCCGTGACTTCGGCTTCGATGGTCTGATCCGTCTGCGCGTCCAGCGCGCGCTCCGCGTTCCAGTAGGTGAAGCCCACCAGTGCCGTGGCCGATACGGCGTACAACAAGACGTAAACGAGGACGATGCGGAATGCCTGAGTGTGCAGGATCCGCGGAGTCAAATGCCAGAGCGTGCTATTTCGCTGCACGGATCATGTAGCCCGCGCCGCGGATGGTGTGCAGCAGCGGGGTCTGAAAGCCCTTGTCGATCTTGGCGCGCAGGCGGGAGATGTGCACGTCGATCACGTTGGTCTGCGGATCGAAGTGATATTCCCAAACGCTTTCGAGCAACATGGTGCGGGTGACGACCTGCCCGGCGTGGCGCATCAGATATTCGAGCAGGCGGAACTCGCGCGGCTGCAAATCGATGGCTTGGCCGTCACGGGTGGCGGTGCGGGTGAGCAGGTCGAGTTCGAGTTCGCCCACCGACAATTTCGTCTTCACCGAGGCCGGCGAGCGCCGCCGCATCAAGGCGTCGATGCGCGCCAGGAGTTCAACGAACGCATAGGGTTTGGTCAGGTAGTCGTCACCACCTGCTTTCAATCCCTTCACCCGATCGTCAACTTCCGATAAGGCGCTGAGAAAGAGAACGGGCATGGTATTGCCATGCTCCCGCATCTCGGCGACCACATTCAGTCCATCCATCTTGGGCAGCATGCGGTCGATGATGGCGCAATCATACGGGCGGGACAGCGCCAGCGTCAGACCGGTGTCGCCATCGGCGGCATCGTCGACAACATGGCCCGCTTCTTTCAGCCCGTTAACAAGATAGCGCTGCGCTTCGAGATCGTCTTCCACGACGAGGATGCGCATGCCCTGCCTCCAAATTCCGCTGAAATGGGTCCGCGCCGGCAGCAGCAACGGGGGGATGGGGCCGCCGCCGCCGGCGCGGGGGCCGGGCGCCACCCCGCGGAGGGATGATGCCCGGTACTCGAAAACCGTCACGTCTTGTCGATGTCGACCGCGACAAAATGGGACGTGCCCTCCGTCGAGACCAACAAGAGCACGCTTTTCCGGCCCGCAGAATGCGCCGCAGCGACGCTTCTCTCCACATCTTGCGGGGTACGGACAGTTTTATTGCCGACCGACAGCAACACGTCACCCGGCTGCAGACCCTTGTCGGCCGCATCGCTTTCGGGGTCGACTTTTGTAACGAGAACACCTTGCACATTGTCGTCGAGGTTGTAGGCCCGGCGAACCTCTGGCGTCACAGAGGTGAGCCCGAGGCCCACCGCCTTGCCGGTCGGAGCGATACCGGCGGGCATGCCCTGCTGTTGCGCATCGTTCGTCGCGACCTGGGTGTCCTTCTTGGCGCCGATGGTCACATTCACCGTAGTCCGCTTGCCGTCCCGCAGGATCGCGAAGGACGCCGACTTGCCGGCGACGAGCCCTGCCACGCGGCGGGTCAGCTCGTGCGAATCCCCGATTTCGTGGCCGTCGAGGCCGAGAATCACGTCACCCTGGCGGAATCCCGCGCGGGCCGCCGGGCTGTCCGGGACCACACCCGCGACGATCGCCCCCTTCGGCTCGGAAATGCCGAGCGAGGTCGCCATCTCGGGCGTCAAACTCTGGATTTGCACCCCGAGCCAGCCGCGGGCCACGCGGCCGTGGGCTTCAAGCGCGGCCACCACGTCCTTGATGGTGGAGGCGGGAATGGCAAAGCCGATGCCGATCGAACCGCCCGAGGGCGAGAAGATCATCGAGTTCATGCCGACCACCTGACCGCGCAGATCGAAGGTCGGACCGCCGGAATTGCCGCGGTTGATCGGCGCATCGATCTGGATGAAGTCGGTATAGGGCTGATCGGTGTTGCCAATATCGCGGCCGATCGAAGAAACGATACCAGCCGTAACAGTGTTCGATAATCCGAACGGATTTCCGACAGCCACCACCCAATCGCCCACGCGCAAGGCGCGGTCGTTGCCGAATTCCACAGTCGGCAGGGGCTTGTCGGCCTTGACCCGGAGCAAGGCGACGTCGGTCGCCGCATCGGTGCCGACCAGCTTGGCGTCGAACGTGCGCCCGTCGGGCAGCTTGACCTTGATCTTGCTGGCGCCGTCGACGACGTGGTTGTTGGTGACGATCAGGCCCGACTTGTCGATGATGAAACCCGAGCCCATCGAAACTGCCTTGCGAACCTGCGGCTGAACCTGCATCCCGCCGCGGCCGCCGAACTGGCGGAAGAAATCCTTGAAGCCATCCGGCAGATTGTCCATGTCGGGCTGGTTGTTGACCTTCTCGATCTCGTCGGCGGTGACGCTGACGACGGCGGGGCTGACCCGCTCCACCAGATCCGCGAAGCTGAACGGTGTTCCGTTCTCCATCATGCGCGGCGGCGCCGCCGGGCTGTTGGTCTGGCTGGAGACGTAACGAACCGGGTCCGTCGTGACCGGATCGGAGGTACGATCCGGCAGCAGTGCATAAGCACCGAAACTCACCAGGATCACGGCTGCAGCCGAAGCGCCGGCCAACCACCGGCTGTTCCGCTTCACGAAGCTCACGATCTGCTCTTTCTGCATCGCACCGAACTCCATCGTCACCCCCTCAGATACGCCCTATACATTGCTCAATTGTTTCTCGAAGATGAACAGACGGCAATACTGGCAATTGCGTCAATTCTCCCGAGAATATGTGCTGTTCCCGTCACATGCGCATCCCGCGCCCGAGCGTCAAGACCCCTTTTCTTGCCAGTGGCCGCTCCTTTTGAGGGCGTCCACCACTTCCGGCGGCATGTACTTTTCGTCGTGCTTGGCCAGAACCTGCGTGGCTTGGAACCGTCCTGCGGAATCCAGGCTGCCGATCGCCACCACCCCCTGCCCCTCCGCAAACAGCGCCGGCACGTCGCCGCGATAGGCCACCGGCACGCTCGACGCCCCGTCGCTCACCACAAAATGCAACTGGGCATCCGGGCCCTTGCGGACCGATTTCTTGGCGACGATTCCGCCGATCCGGAACGCCACGCCGGGCGCCACATGCCGCGTGTAAACGTCCGTCGGGCTGTAGAAATATAACACGTTGTCCTGCAGCGCCGCGATCGCCAAACCGGCCGCACCCGCCCCGCCCGCCAAGAGGCTCAAGACAAAATAGAGGCGGCGGCGCTTTCTTGCGTTCATGGCGTTCGGACTCTCGGCCCTTCGGACTATACTCATCCCGGGTTGGCCGAGATGTGCCTTTTTTGCCGGACGGCAAAAATCCGCACGCCGCTTTTTGGGGGAAGCGCCATGAAGACCATTCACCTTGCCGTTACGCTAGTGTGTGCCCTGCTTCTAGCGGGCTGCCTGCCGGTCACCAGCAAGACGCCCGTCGGCACCACGGCGGGGCTGGGCGCGGACAGCGCGCTGACCGGCACCTGGAAAGGCCACAGCCCGGACGCCGACAACCCGGCCGACGGCTTTTTTCATTTCATGGCCGCCAAGGACGGCAGTTTCACCATCGCCGTGATCCTGGCCACCGGCAGTTCCGACGACGGCTGGACCATCTTCAACGGCCGCACCGCGACGCTGGGCAAAAACCACTTCCTCAATACGGTGGAGACCTTCGACAAGGACGCGCCGGCGGACGGCGATCTCAAGAATGCCAATATCCCCCTGCTCTATGTCGTGAAGGGGCACACGCTGACGATCTATCTGATGGACGAAGACAAGACCAAGGCGGCGGTCACGGCCGGAAAACTCAAGGGCGAAATCGAAGCGGGCGACAACGGCGACGTCGCCATCACGGCCGAGCCCGCGGACCTCGACGCCTTCATGGCCAAGCCGGAAGCGGTGGGGCTGTTCAAGGTGATGATGGTGCTGAAAAAAGTCGAGTAAGCCGGGGTGTCAACGCCCGGCGGGATGGCCAGCGGGATGGCCAGCGAGATGGGAAGTGGGTATGCGCTGCGGTCTTTCGGACGCGATCGCGCCAGCCCAACCACCTGGGTCCCCTTCCCTTCGCATTCGCGCCGACGCGCAAATGATCAGCCGGGGCCTGCTTGACTGGATCGCCTCGGCAGCAATCGGCCTTAGTGACCCGACGCGTGGAAGATCTCGTTGCCGAGGCCGGTGTCGTAGGCGAGGCCGTCGAGCGTCAGCGTGATGCGATGGGGCCAGTCGGCCCGCGCGAGGTTCTTGCGCGCCAAGGCATGCCACACCGCCTCGTTGTAGAGGCCGGTCGCGTCCTTCGCGGCCACCACGGCATTGCCCAGATGAAAATGATCGCCATGGGCTTGCGGGAAACGCGTCACCGTGACTTCGCCGTTGGGATCGCGCGTGGCGGAATCGGGCAGGCTCGCCAAGCCCTGAAGCAAGGTCAGGGTGCGAAGCTGCAGCGGGTTAAGTTTGAGCGGGTTGGATTTCGGCGGCATTGGCTTCCTCGTGCGCGGACGCCCAGCGTGGCAGGTCGATACGATCCGGCGGCGAGGACCGCAAAGGCGGGGTCTTCGACATCCGGACAACCGGCCCGAGCAACTCGAACCGGCCATCCTTCGTTTCGCACGATTGGAGATAGCGGTCGAGTCCGGCGCGCGGCTCCCACGCCTCGGGCACCGCTCCAGCGTCGATCCGTCCCAGCGACTGCAGCCATTCGGCGGTGGCCGCAAGCGAGACCTGAACCAGCCAGCTGCCGCCCTCGCGGATGCGCTTCAAGACGGCCGCCAGCGCGCCCGCCGCTGCCAGATAGCCCGTGACGTAATCGCAGACGGGGGCCGGAAGCAGTTCCGGGTGACCGTCGCGGCGGCGGCCGCGCGCGCCCGCGAAGGCACCCTGTTCCAGCGCCAGTCCGGTGGCGGCCTGCGTCACTTCTTCCCAGCCCCGGCGCGAGGCCCATCGCCCTTCGTGGCCGTAGGCCGAAATCGACACATAGATCATGCCCGGCGCGTTATGGGCGAGCGACGCCGGCGAAAAGCCCAGACCCGCCAGCGCTCCGGGCCGGTACGAGTCGACGAAGATGTCGGCGTTGCGCGCCAGACGGCGCAGCTCTTCGGCATCCGCCGGCTTGGCGAGATCGAGAAAGGTCTGCCGCTTGCCCGTCGCGGACGCGAAGTCGATCTCCCCCATCACCGGCGCGGCTCGCGAGCGGACAGCGAGCACCTCGGCACCGTGCCAGGCGAGGATGCGCGCGGCGGCGGGACCGGCGATCACCCGCGTCAGATCCAAAACGCGAAAATCGCCGAGCGGAGCGGCGCTGTCCTTCAGCCGCGCCGGCGGGGCGTTGCCGATCTTCTTGAGTACGATCGGCGGACCGGCGAGGCGGCCAGCAACCGACGAACGCCACTCCTCCTGGCTGCGCACCATCGCGCCGGTGAGGCCGACGAAGGCCATCGCATCCTCGAGCGCCAGCGCGTTCCACTTGGCGACGGCCTCCACTACGGAGCTCTCGTCGTTGCGGGCGTTCAACAGATTGAGCGTGCCGCGCGCCAGATGCGGAAACCCGCCGTGCAGATAAAACCAGCGCCCGTCGGCGCTCTCGAAGAAGCCGGTCGTGCGCGGATCGGGCGCGTAAGGCGCCAGCGCCTCGCCGTTGCGACGCACGAGATCGTGGGCGACGAGCGAAGCGCCCGCAGCCGCAAGCTCGACAGCGACCGACTGCTTGTCGCCGCCACGGAAGCGCCAGATTTCGGCCGCCGCGGCCGCCGCCAGCCCGAGCGACACCGCCGCCGCCGTGGCCGCGCGGAACGGCGTCGGCAACACCGCTTCCCCGCCTTCGAACTGCGGTACGGTCAGCGGAGCGATACCGGCGATGCGGTTGAGCTGTTCAAACGCGGCATGAGGCGTCATGCCGTCATTGTTATGCTGCCGCAGCGCGTCTCGCAATGAGACGGGCAACGCCCTCGCCGCGATTTGCGAGGAAGACGGCGAAAACAAGCAGGGCGGGCGGATTACGGTACGGCAAGAGGGCCCCATCCTTGCGGGAACCCGGGCGCAAGCGTCATTCTCAGTATGCCGCTTATGCCGCCTACGCCGCTTCGGTCTGCGAGCCGGCAGCCTTGGCCCTGCGGCGCAGGAATTCGGCCTCCGATTCGTCGAACACCAGCCCCGTCAACTCAAGCGCGAGTTGGTATTGCCGCTCGACGACCTCGCGCCGCGGGCCTTCCGCGGTGCGCAGCTCCTTCAACAAATCCTCGTTGTAGCTGCGGATCGTCTGGCCGGCCTCTTCCACGGCGTCGGTGTGCTTGGCGCCGAACGAACCGGGGATCGCCAAGAGCCTCGTCCCGGCCAAAATCCTCGCATAACGCAGGGCGCGATCGACACGATCGGGATCGACGGCCCGCGAAAAATCGGGCACCCGCGGACCGCCGGCAAATCCGGTCTTGTGCGAAGGCAAAGCGGCCGCGATCTCCTTGGGCGCGCGTTCCATGAAGCCGTCCATCACGGCGCCGATCGCGGCGCGATCCTTGAGCAGCCGCTGGCCCCAGCGGCCGTTGCGCAGAATCTCGATTTCCTTGACGATGGCGCTCGAGATGTTGGTGAAGCTGGACAAATTGCGCAGCAGCGTATCGACGTCGAAGACGGGATGGCGCACCGCCATGAGGGTGGCGCGATTGTCTTCCATGTCGGCGAGCAGCACGTCGCCGGCCAGGCCCATGTCCGTGGACGAGATCAGCGTGTCCTGCGTCTGCCGGGCTACCAAGAGCGCAAGCTTCAGCGCCTCCCAGGGCTTGGCCAGGCGACGCATCGCCGCCACGGAAACGAACGGTGCGGCGTCGGGCTGCGCTGTGCAGACGCGATCGTAGATCGTGCGCAAGCCGTGCAACAGGTCTTCGTTCAGCGACGGCGTTTGTTTGGGCAGCAGATTTTGAACCGCGATCATCAGCGGGCCGATCCGCAGCAAAAGCGAGATGTCCTCGGCATCGGCCGCGGCCAGATCGCTGCCGAGCGCGGCGCGCGCTTCCTTGCGGTGCTGCGCCAGACCGTCGGCCATGGCCTGACCGGCCAACGGCCAGAAACGCTGCGCCCGCGCTTGCGCCTCGTCATACCGGCGCACCAGCAACGCATCGCGCACGTCATCGCAATAGGCCCGCGCCTCGACGGGAATCAGCGCCTGGCTGACCCAGTGCCAGACCGGAACCACATGGCTGCGCAGAATGCGACCCTTCTGTTTTTCCTTGCGCGGCGTATTGACCAGAAGATCCTCGAACGGACGGCAGAACAAACGCAGCGGCGTGGGCGTGCGCTTGCGCCCGTCGCCGATCTGCAGCGCCGGCCGCAAGCCTTCCAGGATGACGTCGTGCGGCAAGGCCTGACCCTCGGCCAGCCGGTCCAATTCGACGGCCGTCGCGAGGCGCGCGGCGACGGCCCGCGGCAGGGTGCCGAGAAAATTGCGAAGCAGTTCGGATTTATCAGGCGTTAACATGGGGCCGCACGGTCTGCCGTGACGAGACGTTACGGGGTTATTGTTAATGCAGGATTGAGAGGTTTCTTAACCCAGCGCCGGCAGGGTCAAAACCGCGGAGAGCCCGCCCATTCCCGCCCGTCCGAGCTCCAGCCCGCCCCCGTACAACTTTGCGATGTCCCGGACGATGGAAAGCCCCAGACCGGAGCCCGGCACCGACTCGTCCAGCCTTTCGCCCCGCTCCATGACCCGCGCCCGGTCGCCGGCACCCAGCCCCGGCCCATCGTCCTCCACCACGATGCGCAGGCTGGCACCCGGCTCGCGGCCGGCCGCGACCTCCACCCGGCCGTGCGCCCATTTGCAGGCGTTGTCGATCAGATTGCCCGCCATCTCCTCCAGATCCTGGCGCTCGCCGCGGAAGCAAAGGTCGGGCGGACAGGTGACGGCGATGGCGATGCCGCGTTCGGCATGGATGCGGCGCAGGACGCGCGCCAAATCCTCCAGCACCGGGCCGACCCGCGTGCGGTTGCCGAGCACGTTGACGGCTCCCGCGGTGCGGGCCCGCGTCAGATAATGGTCGACCTGGCGACGCATGGCGGTGACCTGGCGGCGAACGGTGTCGGCAAACGGCCCGGGATTGGCCTCGGCCTCGGTCGCCAGCACGGTGAGCGGGGTCTTGAGCTGGTGGGCCAGATTGGAGACGTGAGTCCGCGCCCGCCCGACCACCTCCGCCGAATGCTCGATCAGGCTGTTGAGTTCGACCGCGAGCGGGGCGATCTCCTTCGGGAAATGGCCTTCCAGGCGCGGAGCCTCGCCGCTGCGGATGCGCGCCAGCGATTCCCGCACCCGCCGCAAGGGCTGCAGGCCGATGCGCACCTGCAGGAACACCGCCGCCACAAAGCCGGCGAACAAGGCGCCGAACGACCAGAACAAGGTGCCGTTGAATTCCGCAATCTCGTTGTCCAGGCTCGACATGTCGCCGGCCACCATGAAGGTGTAGGCGCGCAAATCGTGCGGATCGGGCGTCGCGGAAATGCCGAACGAGACGCGGCGGGCGAGCACCCGCAACTTCTGATTCTCCGGTCCGTCGGCGTAGCCCCAGGACACGCCGCCCGCATCCTTCATACCGCTCGGATGCAGGGTGTGATCGAGCAGCGAATGGGAAATCTGCGGCGCCTCGCCGTTGACCGGCCTGATCTGAAAATAAAGACCCGAATAGGCCCGCGCGAAACGGCGGTTGAGGAAGCGGTCCTGCAATGTGACCGTGCCGTTGGGATCGGGCTCGGCGGCGGCGATCATGCCGTCCAGATCGACCTGGAGCGAGGTATCGAAATTGTCCTTGACGGCCGAGGTGAACGACGCCGACAGCACATAGCCGCCAGCCGCCATGCCGATCATCGTCCACACCGCCGCGGCCAGAATCAGCCGCGCCGCGAGCGAATCGGGTTTAGTCTTTGCGAGGAGCCGCCGGATCGTCGAGGCAATAGCCAAGGCCACGCACCGTTTGGATGAGGTCGGCCTCCAACTTCTTGCGCAAGCGGCCGACGAAAACTTCTATCGTATTCGAGTCGCGGTCGAAATCCTGGTCGTAAAGATGCTCCACCAGCTCGGTGCGCGACACCACCCGCCCCTTGTGATGGGCAAGGTAGGCGAGCAGGCGGTATTCGAGGCTCGTCAGCTTGACCGGATTGCCGTCCAGCGTGACGCGGCTCGACCGCGTGTCGATGCACAAGGGACCGATATCGATCTCGGAGGTGGCAAAGCCGGCCGCCCGGCGCAGCAAAGCGCGCACGCGCGCGAGCAGCTCCTCGGTATAAAACGGCTTGGCCAGATAATCGTCGGCGCCCGCATCGAAGCCGGCCACCTTGTCGCTCCAGCGGTCGCGCGCGGTGAGGATGAGAACCGGCATTGACTTGCCCGCCTTGCGCCACTGCTTGAGCACGGTCACGCCGTCCATCTTGGGCAGGCCGAGATCGAGGATCACCGCATCGTAGGGTTCGGTGTCGCCCAGGAAATGTCCTTCCTCGCCGTCCAGCGCGGAATCGACGACATAGCCCGCATCCATCAGCGCCTTTTTCAACAGGCGCTGCAGATCGGCATCATCTTCCACAAGCAGAATACGCATCGCTCATCCACCGTGACGCCCGCGGCCACCGCCGCGATCGCCGCCCCGATCTCCACCATGATCGCCGCCGCGACCGTCGCTGCGTCCGTTCCAACCGCCGCCGCGATTCCAGCGGCCGCTCTCATCGCCCCAGCCGCCGCCATCGCGAAACCGGGGATAGTTCGGCTGCGCGTAGGGATTGGGCCCCGGGAACTGTCCCCCCGCACCGAGCGCCTGCCCGGTACGGGCGTCGACGTAAAACCATATAATGCGTCCCTCGGGCGTCATCCACTTGATGCGATAGGCGGGCTGCCCGTTGGGACCGACGAAGGGGCCCTGCGCATCGTAGAAGGTTCCGGGCGTGGCGCGGCGAATCTGCGGCAGCACCCGATCCAGCGAGGGCGCACCGCGGCGGGCTTCGGCCAAGCCCGGGAACGCGAGCGCCGCAAATGCAAACAGACAAAAGATGACACGCGCACGCATGGTAGCGACGCTTACTCCCGCGCACATGAACCCGTTATGAACGTCCCGTCCAGAGCCCGTTCAGAACGGCCATTCTAGTCTCTCCCTCATCGAAACGGCGGAGATTTCTTCCCGCCGGGACATTCAAGGGGCCGCAGGCCCGAAGGAGAGCAAAATGAGCATCAAAAAACTACTTTTGACGGCTGCGGCAACAGCCATCCTGGCCACCACCGGCGCGGCAGCGGCCGATTGGGACCGCGATCATCACCCCGACCGCAGCATGGCCGAGCGTCACGATCACGCCGCCATCATGGATCGCGGCGGCAACCACGACCGCTACTGGCACCAAGGCTATCGCGGATACGTCGGGCGGGACGTCGTGTTCCGCGGTCTGCGGGCCCACGGCTTCGCGCGCTGGGCGGGCGACCCTTACTGGTTCCAGGGCCGCTATGTGGTCAAGAGCTATGACCGCTTCGGACACGTCGTGTTCGTCGAGGTCAATCCCTACACCGGCGGCTTCGTCGGAGTCGTGCGGTTCTAGCCGGTTTCATAACTTGAGCTGTCCGATCCGCAGTTAGCCCCTCCCTGTAGGACCGGACGGCGATCAAGCGAAGGCCTCGCGAGGAAACTCGCGGGGCCTTCGGCATTTTCGGGGGCCCGATTCCGGGCGCACACAAGCCGCAATAGCATCTGGCACAATAACCCTGGTGTAGATTGATTCGCGAAGGGCAGTTCGTCCTGCTCGATAAGGGAGACGGAGATGGAACGTCGGAAGTTCTTCTTGTTCGCCGCCGGGTCGGTGGCAGCGTTGATGACCGGCGCACTGGCGGAGCCTTGGAACGGTCACGACGATCACAGCCACGGCAGCCACGGCAGCGGCGGTGGCGGCGGTAGCGGCGGCAGCGGCAGCGGCGGCGGTGGCGGTGCTCACGGCAGCAGCGGCGGTGGCGGTGCTCACGGCGGCAGCGGCGACGGTGGCAGTGGTGGCGGTGGCAGTCACGCCGACCACTTCGGCAGCAGTCATGGCGATCACTTTGGCGGCGGCGGCCACGATGAGCACTTTGGTGGCGGGCATGGCGGCGGCTACGGCAGCGGCGGCTACGGCAGCGGCGGCTACGGCGGCGGCTACGGCAATCACTTTGGCGGCGACCACGACCGTTATTGGCGCCCCGAATACGGCCAACGCCGCTATGTCGACCGCGACCGCATTTTCTTCAACCTGCGCCGGCGGCACTACTCGCGCTTCATCGGCGACCCGTACTGGTTCCAGGGCCGCTATGTGGTGCGGACCTATGATCGCTGGGGCAATGTGATCTTCGTCGAAATCGATCCCTATTCGGGCGATTTCCTCGGCGTGGTGCGGTTCTGAAACCCAGACCCGCCCGGAAACGGTCGGGTCTTTCCTGAAGGAGATTCCGACATGAAGCTTCGCAGTCTCGCACTGGCGGGCGCCGCAGCGCTCGCCGCCTTCGCCTTCAGCGCTTGTGCCGAGCCGCCGCACGGTCA
>Ga0187810_10000759_pt1 | contig 11659 bp, 12 predicted proteins | sample NC_wetland_sal_i_9_FD_132963 | JGI IMG/M metagenome (GOLD analysis project Ga0187810, IMG submission 132963) | Wetland sediment microbial communities from Neuse River Estuary, North Carolina, USA - ASW_5 | ecosystem: Environmental > Aquatic > Freshwater > Wetlands > Sediment | place: USA: North...
CCCATGAGCGCTTCCGAGCCCGTGGTCACGAGCGCGAGGGCCGAGGGCCACAGCCAGCTGGCCGGCTCGATCCGACGGTCCCGGAACGCGATCAGGCCGATGAACCACAGCCCCGCCGGGGCCATCATCATGAAGTTGAACGAGAGGAGCACGAACGTCCACGACTCGGTGCCGTTCGGATTCAAGAACACGAACACCAGGGAGAGCAAGCGCACGCCGCAGACCGCGAGCACGGAGAGCGCCAGCGTGAGCTGGGAGAGAAGAGGCGGCCGCCCGTCGGCGGGAAGGACGATCCCGAACAGGACGATCGCGATGACGATCATCGAGACCGCGACGATCACGAACGGCACGAGCGCGGTCGTCACGTTGAGCGGAGGAAGGGGGACGTCCATCGACCGACGACCGAGGCGGTCGGATTTCTTATTCTCCCGGTTGCGACCGGGGGCCGTCGCGCGGGTCGCGGGTCACGGGGCGCTCGAGGCGTCCTCGCTCGAGCTGCCTTCGAACCGCCGGATGAGCTGGGTCGTCACCTCGATCAAGGGATGATGGCTCGACCGGTCGATCTCGATGTCCTGGACCGTCCTCAGGTGGTGCTCGAGCGCGAGGCGCTCGAAGCCGGTCTGCTGGCGCGCGAACTCGTCCGGTCGGTCGCACGTCAGGATGAACGCCTGGAGCTGCGCGAGCCCCATCTCGCGGGCCGCCAGCGCCCGATGGTGGCCGTCGACGAGGATCCACTCCTCCCCCTTCTGCAGGACGAGGACGGGTTCAGCGAACCCACGCTCGAGCTCGTATCGGCGTCCTTCGAGCTCGTCCTCGAAGACCTTCCACTGGGTGGGGGTCAAACGGTCGATCGGGACCAGGCCTCGGTGGAACGAGAACGGGAACCCGTAGCGTTCCGCGAGCAGTCGCTTCAACGTGTCGGCCTTGACCGGCGAGGCCCGCTCGAAGTGGGAGCGGACGATGTCGAGGTTCGAAAGAATCCCGCAGAGTCGCCCTTCGGGGTCGATGATCGGCAGGTCCCGTAGGCCGAACCGGAACATGATGCGCGCGGCGTCGTCGAGCGCCGTGTCGGGATGGGCCGTGTACGTGCCGGGCCGAATGATTCGGCCGATGCGGGTCTCGCCCTCGCCCGCGTGCCGAAGGAGCTCCTTCGCGCTCACGAACCCGACGAGGTGCCCCTTAACGTCGGTGATGGGAAGCCCGTGGTGCCGGCTCTTGGTCAGCTTCTGGATCGCCTCGCGGATGGTCGTCGTCTCGCGCAGGTGCTCGACCTCGAGCACCATGTAGTCGCGGACCCGGACCGGCATCAGTCTCGCACGGGGTGTACGTCACGGAGGTAGGCGATGAGCAGGTGGAGGGCGATGAGGTGGGTGTCCTCGGTGTGCTGCATGCTGGGAGAGGGAACGACCAGCGGCACATCGACGAGCTCCTTGAGCTTCCCGCCGCCCATGCCGGTGAACCCAATGGTCGCGAGGCCCAGGGCCCGGGCCGTCCGCACCGCCTCGAGGACGTTCGGAGAGTTTCCGCTCCCGGAGATCGCGACCGCGAGGTCCCCCTTCTCGGCCAGCGCCTTGAGCGGGCCGGCGAAGACCTCCGAGTAGCCGACGTCGTTCGCCCACGCCGTGACACTCGGGATGTTGTCGTTGAGGCAAACGCAACGAAATCGCCGGCCCTTGCCCCGACCCTCGGTCCCTCCGGCGACCTTCGCGAGGTCGGTCACGAAATGAGAGGCGGTCGACGCGCTGCCGCCGTTGCCGAAGAAGAAGATCGTCCGGTCCTCCTCCCGCGCCCGGAGGAAGAGGGGCACGACCCGCTCGATCGCGGCCAGGAACGACGGCGCGTCCAGAGCGGACTGCGCTTCCCGGACGTAGGTCGCGAGGTAGGATGCCAGCGTCGGAGGCTCGGTCATCGTCCGACGAACAGGATCCGAGATCCCTCGGGAGTGATCCGCACGGGAAGGCGCTCCATCGGCGACAGGGCGTCCGCTATTTGACGGCTCCGCTCGGGCGGGTGCAGGAGGAGCATGAATCCTCCTCCGCCGGCGCCGGTGATCTTCCCTCCCCACGCTCCCGCGGCCTTCGCCGCCGCGTACTGTCGGTCGATCGCGTCGTTGGAAACCCCCGTCGTAAGGCCCCGTTTGAGCGACCATCCCTCGTCCAAGACCGCCCCCAGGCGCTCCCATTCCCGGCCCAGGATCGCGGCGCGGGCGTGGTCGGCGAGGTCCCGGATCCGGAAGAGCGCGTCGCGGTTCTCCCGGGTGCGGGCGCTCTGCTGCTGGAGGATCGTTTCGGCTCTCCGAGTGACCCCGGTGTAGAAGAGGGAGAGCCGGTCGCTCAGCGCTTCACGGTCGACGGTCGAGAGCGGGATCGGTGAGGCCCGTACCGAATCATCGGGGCGGAACTCAAAGTACTCCACACCCCCGAACGCCGCGATGTACTGGTCCTGCTTTCCGAGCGTGCCGCCCAGACGGTCGATCTCGATGCGGCACGCCTCCTCGGCGAGCTGGGCCGGGTCCTTGAGCTGCCCCCGATAGGCGAACAGCGCGTTCAGAAGGCCGACCGTGAGGGTGGAAGAGGAACCGAGCCCCGTGCCTTCGGACGGAATGTCGGCGATCGTATGGACCTCCAGCGCCTCGCCGACCCCGGCGGTCCGCATCGCCTCGCGAACGAGCCCGTGCTGAAGGTCCTCGAGCCGGCTCACGTTCTCCGTTCGCGAGTAGGCGACCCGGATCGAGCGGTCGAACTTCTCGTTCACCAGGACGTGGACGTACCGGTCGATGGCGGCGTTCGTCACGGCCCCGCCTCCATGGGCGCGGTAGAACGACGGGAGGTCGGTACCTCCCCCCGCGAAGCTGATGCGGAGCGGCGTGCGGGTGATGATCATCGAGCGAAGAGCGGGCGGAGCCCTCTTAGCGGTTTTCCCCCGCGGAGGGGGGATCCCGAGCCCCCGCGAAACCGGGGGATCGGCTCGCGGTGGCGGACCACCGCGCGCGTCGCCCGTAGAACGCCCGGGTCACGCCGGCAAGGTCGGTGATCGGCGCGAGCCCGGGCAGGCAGCGTGCGAACGCGGTGGCCCGGCGGTCGAGGATGATGGCGATCCCCCGGTCGTTCTCCGACCGGATCATGCGACCGCACGCCTGCAGGATCGCCCGTTGGGCCGGGGCTTCGACCGTGTACTCCCAGCCGTGTCCGCCCGCGCGGTCGAGGAACGCTCGGAGCGCCTGCCGTTTCGCGGTGGGCCGAGGGTAGGGGATGCCGACGAGCACCACGGCCTCCAGCTCCTCGTCCGGGTAGTCGATCCCCTCGGAGAGCCGCCCACCCGCCACGCCCAACAGGATCGTCCCTTCCGGGTCCTTCTTCCATCCCTCGATGGAGCGCCAAAGGTCCCCGGTCGGCACCTTGCTGTACTCGATGAACACGTTGCCGGGAAGCTGCGACTGAAGCCCCGCCTCGAGGACCTTCTGCATCAGGTCGAAGCTCGGGAAGAAGACCGCCGTCTTGACGGGCAGGTTTTGGAGGACCTCCACCAACCGGTCGGCGATCCGGGCGATCGCTCGCGGGTCACCCCGGAGCTCCTCGAACCGGGTCGTGATGGTCGGGTCGTAGAGGAACCGATGGTTCTCCGGCGGAAAGTGGGACGGCACGTCGAGCAGGCGCGCCGCCGAGCCGAGGCCGAGCGAGTCGCGGTACTCCTCGAGCGGGGCGAGCGTCCCGGACAGATGGACGGATAGGTGGCAATCGAGGATCGGGCGGGCCGGGACCGAAGCATCGAGCGCGTACGCCTCCAGCGCCGGCCTCGGGAGCCGGGTAGCGACTTTGACGTAGCCGGGCGGTTCGAGCTGCGGCCAGGAGAGGAGCGTCAGGGCGACCGTGTGGACCCACGACCGGGGGAGCCGCCGGTCGCGGCGACGCTCTTCCTTCAGGTTCTCTCCCCACGTCGCCAACGCGCCGAGCCAGGTGTCCAGTCGGTGCGAGGTACCCCCGAGGGCTGTCAGCAGGGCGTCCTCGAATACGGACGGGGGGAGCATCGCATCGTCCTCGCGCGCCAGCGCGTGGACCAGCTCCTCGACCGCGGCGCCGACCAGGTCGAGGAATCGGCTCGCGCTCGGACCATCGGCGAGTTGGAAATCGCCTCGGTCGGCGACCTCGGCCCGCGCGCGACGGACCGATTCCTGAGGGAGGGCGACCGTCGTGAGCTCTCGCAAGTGCCCCGGGAGGTTGTGGGCCTCGTCGACGACCAGGTCGACCCGGTCGGGAGCGACCTGCATCCAGTCGAGGAGCGCCCGCCGAATGTGTGGATGGAAGAAGAACGCGTACGGTGCCGTGACGAGCCGAGCGTGGGGCACGAGCTTCTTCGAGAGCTCGTAGGCGCACAGGTTCTCTTCTCGGCAGAAGGCGTCGAACTCGTGGGGCGCGGGAAGTCGGGTGCTGAATCGTTCGACCAGCCCCTCGAGGTCGGACTGCAGCACGCGCGCATAGTACGGGCACCCGTCAAGGTCGGTGAGGTCGATCTCCCCGCCCTCGGGGAGCTCGGGAGGGGGGACGAGGGGGGCCTCGCCGTGCATCGCGCGTTCGGTCGCCCTCTTGCGGTCCGCGCAGAGCTTGCCGTGCTCTTCGGCGGTCGCGCCCTTGAGTTCGGCGACATTCTCGAGCAGGAAGCACCGGCGAGCCCGTCCTTGCAGGCCCACCGCGAGGATCGGGTGGTCGAGCCGATGGGCGATCGTCCGGGCCTCTTGGAGGACCTGGACCTCCTGGGAATGCGTGCGTACGAGGTAGAGGACCTTATGGTTCGCCGCCTCCGCGTGCTCGAGGAGCGGGGCGAGCACCGCCACGGTCTTGCCGCTGCCCGTCGGCGCGTTCACAAGCAACGCGCCGCCCCGCGCGGCGACCCCGGAAACTTCTCGCAGGATCGCGTCTTGCCCCGGTCGTACCCGGTAGGGGAATAGGAGCGAGGCCTCGGAGGAGGGGGAAACCGCCGTCGTAGGGACGCTCCGCCGCCTCGACCCCCCGGCCGGGGTTTTAAGCTGAGCCTTGACTGGAACCCTCCTCGGTCGGTGCGCTCGCCCCGGGCCCCGCGGGAGCCGGCGCCGGACGCGTTAGCTTCAAGCCCGGGCGTGAGGTCTCGGCCTGCGTGGGGGAGTCGCCTCGGTCGGCGCTTCGGTGCTCTTGAACGAACGCCCCACCCCGGCCCGCACCGGTTTCCTCGCGAAATACGGCAAGTTCGTGCTGGTGGGTCTGACCGGAGTGGTCGTGAACCTCATCGTGTTCACGTTCACGCTGGACGCCATCTCCCGAAGCCCGACGCTGAACCTCTACTCGAGCCTCCTCCACTTCGCGTCCACGAGGTCCGCCGACCCTCTCCTCGACTTCGTAGCGAGCGCGGTGGCGTTCGGAGGGGCGACGCTGTGGAACTTCGCGCTGAACAGTCTGTGGACGTTCCGGACCTCCGTGGGCCACCGGCACTCTCCGGCCCGCCGGCTCGGGCTGTACTTCGGCGTCTCGCTGGGATCGCTCGCCATCAACGAGGCCGTGTTATTCGTCGCTGCGTTCTTCGTGTCGCCGCTCTTCGGACAGGGGATCGGAATCGTGGCCGGGAGCGTGGTCGGCTTCGCCGGCAACTACCGGTACACCTTCGCGGAGGCGGGCCTGGGTTCTCCCGTCCCGGATACCCCCTAGGAGCACACGGCCGCCCACGCCCCGGGGGCAGGCCGACCACGAGACCTATCCGTAGGCGTACCGGACCCCGTACGGCCCGCGCGGAAGGTTCCAGGTCACCGAGCCCTGGTCGCAGGCCACGTCGCACGCTCCGCACTCGACGCAATCCTCGTACCGGAACACCAAACGACCTTCGATCCGTTCGTAGCACTTCGCCGGGCACACGAAGGTGCAGAACGAGTGGGGGCATCGGGCGCACACCTCGGGTCGAACGGTGATATGCGCATGCTCCTTCGAGTCGGTCGTGTAGCGGAGCGTGCCGAGACGTCGCTTGATCTCCACGAACTCGACGGGAGCGGCGTGAGCGGACCCAGAGCTCGCCATCGAACGACCCTCCTCACCGTCCGAGGCCGGCCAGGATGGCGAGGTCCTGGCGGACGGCCACGACGCTGGCCCGGAACGCGGCCCGCTCGCCTTCCGTGAGCGGGACCTCCACGACCCGTTCGACGCCTGCCCGGCCGAGGACGGCCGGCACGCCGATGTAGATATCTCGTTCGCCGAACGCTCCCTCGAGGTGCGCCGAGACCGGCACGAGCCGGTGCTCGTCCCACGCGACCGCCCGCACCAGCTCCGCCTGGCTCGCCGAGGGAGCGTAGAACGCGCTCCCCGTCTTGAGCAAGTTCACGATCTCGGCGCCGCCCTGCTTCGCCCGTTCGACGATCGCGGCAAGGCGGTCGGCGGGAAGCAGTTGGGTCAACGGAACCCCGGCGACGCTCGAGAGCGACAAGAGCGGCACCATCGTGTCGCCGTGCGTCCCGAGAACGAACCCGGTCACGTCCCGCGGGGCGACCTTCAGGGCCTCGGCGACGAACGTGCGGAACCGCGCGGTGTCGAGGGTACCGGACTCGCCAAAGACGCGCGTGGGGGGAAGTTGACTGACGGCTCGAAAATAGTACGTCATGACGTCCACGGGGTTCGTGACCACGAGGCAGATCGCGTCCGGCGCTTTCGTGCGGACGGCTTCGGCATGGCCTTTCACGATCGCCGCGTTCTTTTCGAGGAGGTCCGAGCGGCTCATGCCCGGCTTGCGAGCGAGGCCCGCCGTCTCGACCACCACGTCGGCGCCCTCGAGCGCCTCCAGGCTGGTCGTGCCGGTCACCCGGGTGGAAAAGCCGAGGATCGGTGCCGACTCCTGGATGTCGAGCGCCTTCCCCTGCGGGAGCCCGTCGATGATGTCGATGAGGACGAGCTCCTTCGCGACCCCCATCTCCGCGAGCCGCTGGGCGAGCGATCCCCCGATGTTGCCGGCGCCAAGGACGGCGACTTTTCGAAGCGCGCTCACCCATCCTCCTCCGAGCGGCTCCCTACCCCTCGTCGGGCTTAAACGTCAGCGGCCAGGACCCCCTGGACGGGGGGACGCCGCCGGCCGAAAGGTTGATTCCCGTTTTCGCCCGTCCTCCGCCCAATGGTCGACGTCGATTCGGTCCTGCTCAGCGTGCAGGAGCGGGACAAGTGGCGCCGCCGGATGGAGGTGCTGGAACGGTCGCTCGGGGAGGTCCGGGAGCGCCGACGGCGTCTCGAGCGGAGCCTCCGGCGCCTTAGAAAGGAGCTCACCAAGCTGCGCATCACCGCCGACGCCGTCCTGGACTTCGCCCGGACCCAGGTTCAGAGCGAGGTGAGCCGTGCCCCGAGGCATCCCCCCCTCCGATAAGCAAGAGTCGCTGCTCTCGAGCCAGCGGCAGCTGTTCGCCGAGCTCGCCCGGCTGCGACGGGAGGAGGACTACCTCGTCTTGAAGGTCCGCCAAGCGCGCGAGCAGGTACGCTACTACGAAGGGCTTCTCGACCTCCTGCGTCGCGATTGGGGCAAGCCCGAGGGGCTCACCGACCTTCTCCGAAAGCTGAGCTAACGCGGCGGCACCCGTGAAGGTCGTCGTCCTTGGCGCCGGGGCCGTGGGGAGCCTGTTCGGCGCTCGCCTCTTCGCAGCCGGCGAGTCGGTCGAGCTCGTGGGTCGGCCGGACCACGTCGCGGCGATCCGAGCGCGGGGGCTTCGCATCCTGAACCGGACCGAGGAGGTCTTCCGCATCCCCGCCCGGGAAGACCTTCCGGTCGGAGAGAGCCCGGACGCGATCCTACTGACGGTGAAGACCTACGACGTTCGGTCGGCGGCCGCCGCCCTGGCGCGCGCCTACCCCCGACCGATACCCCTCCTGCTCCCCCAGAACGGGTTGGGCGTCGAGTCCTTGGCCCGAGAGGCCTTGGCCGCGGGCGGCTGGCCGGCCCCGGCCGAATGGACGGTCCGAGCGGTGCATTCGGTCCCGGTCACCTGGGTCGCCGCAGGGGTGGTCCGGGAAGCGGGCGTCGGGGAGATCCTCCTTCCGGACCTCAGGACTGCGGGAGCCCTCGGCCCCCGGGTACAGCGCTTCCGCGACCTCCTCAGTGCCGCCGGGTTCTCGGTCCGAACGGTCCGCGACTTCGACCGGGAAGTCTGGCGCAAGGTCCTCGTGAACGCCGCGATCAACCCGGTCACGGCCGTGCGGGGCGTGACGAACGGGCGCCTTTTGGAGGGCGCCGCGCGCACGGACGCGCTCCGCCTCCTCCGGGAGGCCCTCTCCGCCGCCCGAGTCGCAGGATTCGACATCTCGGAGGAGGAAGCGGTCCGGGACTTCGAGCGAGTCGCGCGCGCGACCGCCGAGAACCGGTCGAGCATGCTGCAGGACCTCGACCGGGGCCGCCCGACCGAGATCGAGGCGATCTCCGGAGAGATCCTCCGCATCGCCGGGGCGCATCAACTGGACCTTCCGGCGACCCGAGCGATCGTCGAGGAGATCCGCCGCCGCGGGTCGAACGCCGGGGCTCGGCCACAACCCTCTTAGCGGCGGGTCCCTCGCGTTCGGGCGATGGCGGAGAAGCGCGGCGTAGGGTCCGCCACCGTCCGCGGTCGCCGGGTCCTCGTCCGCGTCGATTTCAACGTTCCCCAGGATGCGAACGGTCAGGTGGCCGACGACCGACGAATCCTGGAGGCGCTGCCGACCCTCAACCACTTGAGGGCCGCGGGCGCCCGGACGATCCTCCTGACCCACCTCGGCCGACCGGAAGGCCGTCACGACCCGAGGTTCACGCTTCGACCTGTGGTCCATCGATTGAGCGCGGTGCTGGGCCAGCCCGTCCCGCTCGCCGACGACATCGTCGGCGTGAAAGCGCTCGAGCAGTCGGCGCGCCTCGAGAACGGCCAGTTCCTCATGCTCGAGAACCTTCGGTTCCACCCGGGCGAGGAGGCAAACGACCCGGCGTTCGCGGCCCAGCTCGCCCACCTCGGCGAACTGTTCGTCGAGGACGCATTCGGTACGGTCCATCGGGCCCATGCTTCGACGGTCGGGGTGCCGAAACGCCTCCCCTCGTTCGCGGGGTTCCTGGTCGAGCGGGAGGTCCGTGAGCTCTCGAAACTGGTGGAACACCCGAACCGGCCGTACGACGTCGTTCTCGGAGGCGCGAAGGTCTCCGACAAGCTCCCGTTCCTGGCGAGCTTCCTCGGCCGCGCGGACGCCCTCATGATCGGAGGCGCGCTTGCGTTCCCGTTCCTCGCGGCCCGCGGGGTCGCCCTTGGCGCGACCTCGGTCGAGCCCGGGCTGGACGCGGCGGTGGACGACCTCTTCCACCGGGCGGAAGCGAGCGGCACGGAGGTCATGCTGCCCACCGACGTGGTGGTCGGGCGACCGGGAAGCTCGGACGCGGAGACCTACGCGATCGACTCGGTGCCTCCCGACGCGGTCGTCTTCGACATCGGGCCCGCGACGCGGGCGCGGTTCGCGGAACGGCTCGCCGCATCCCGCACCGCCTTCTGGAACGGACCGCTCGGCCGTGCCGAAGACCCTCGGTTCGCCGAGGGAACGCGCGAGGTTCTCGCCCGGCTCGGGTCGGTGCCGGGCTACCACGTGGCGGCGGGCGGGGACTCGGCTCGGATCGCCCACGACCTCGGCGTCACCGGGAGCTTCCAGTTCATCTCGACCGGCGGCGGTGCCGCTCTCGAGTTCGTCCAGGGCCTCGAACTGCCCGGGCTCGCGGTCTTGCCGGACGCCTAGAAGTACCCGGACCGGGCGTCACGGCGACGGCCGATGCGACGGTCGCCGCAAGATACCCGAAGTACTCCGGGTCGACCCGCAGGGCGTCGAGCTCTACGACCTCGGGCACGTCGTACGGGTGCGACGCTTTCAGGAAGCGGAGGAGCTCTTCGACGTGCTTCAGAACGGTCTTGAACAGCACCATCGACTCGCTCGTCGACTCGACTCGACCTTTCCACCAGTACCGGGAATCGACCGGGAGGATGTTGGCGCACGCGGCGAGGCGCCGGGCGAGCACCGCGTCCACCGCGGCGAACGCGGCGGCCCGGGACGGGTAGGTCGAAAGGACGAGGCGCATCGGCCCGGCGTCGCGGGCCGGGTCGCGGGGATCCGGGCTCATGGGTTCCCTCCTTGGAACTGGGGAACGCCGCTCGAGAAATCGACGGAGACGAGCGCGAGCGTCGCGAGGTCCACGACCGCCGCGCGGGCGGGCACGGGGGAGATGTTCCGCATCCGTTGGTACTCCGTTTCCGCCTGCCAGGTAGAGGCGTTCAGGAGCAGGACGCCCCGATAGCGGTCGACGCCGTAGGTATGCGCGTGCCCGGTGACGAGGATGTCCGGAGCGGGGTCGATGACCAGTCCGTCCCGCGGAAGCGGCGCGAGCGGGGTCCGGTCCCCGTAGATCGGGGCCAGGTGTCGCATCTGGAGCATCCGTTTCATCACCTCGGTCGGCCGGGCGTACGAGGCGCCGGGCAAGGCCGGGATGAGGTCGTCGAAGCTGCGGCCATGGTAGGCCTGTACCACGACCCCGTGGAGGCTGAACGTCGAAGGGTTCGACAGGACCCGGACGTTCGTGGGGAGCGACATCGTCAGGTTCGCGGGGAGCGCGGGCTGGGGTTCGGCCGGACACACCGCGTCGTGGTTCCCGGGGATCGCTACGACCGTGAGGCGTTCCGGGAGCTCTCCCAAGCGACGGCCGAGCTCGACATACTGCTCGACCACGTCGGAGATCGCCAGGTCGCGTTCCTGACGAGGATAGATGCCGATCCCGTCCACGAGGTCGCCGGCGATCACAACGTGGTCGATCGAGGCGGCGAGTTCCGGGTGGGCTCCCCGTCCTCGCAGGAACTCCACCAGGGCCGCCCATGGCTCGCTGAGGAAGGAGCGGGAACCGATATGGAGGTCCGAAAGGAAGATCGCTCGGCGAGGGTGCGGGGACCGGCCGAGCGCCCGGTGGGCCGGGACGTCCGGTCGCTCCACCGCGACGGCCCGAGGCAACCGGCCGAGGTCCTTCGCGAACTGGAGATGCACGCCGACCACTTCGTCCGGAAGGAACGTCAAGCGTGCCCCGGCGGACCCGTGGGGGACCAGGACGTCAAGCGAGCCGTTCTCGTCGTCCAGGGTGAGGATCCCATGATGCCGCTGGGGGGTCTCTCGCACCCCGCGCACCATCCCGATCACTGAAGCGGTGCCCTCCGAAGCGCGGAGCTCCTGGATCGGTCGGAGGTTGGGGAGCTGGGGCCGACCGCGGAGGAGGCGGGCCAGCGATCGGTAGCGCGAATGGAACAGAGCCCGATAGGCGGCGATCGGTTGGGAGGCGACCGGAGGACCGGTGAACCCCTCTCGTAGGACCTCGAACGCGACGGCGCGGTGAGGCGCGGACGATGCGAGGGCAGCGGTCGGCGAGAAGGACGGGCCGGTCGCGACGCGGCGGTCCGCGAGTACCGACTCCACCATCTCGCGCGTGACGAACGGAGAACCGGCCGACGAACGCTCGAGCAGTTCCTGCGAAAGGACCAGCGGTTGGTGGTCCGTGAGGAGCAGCTGGAGCGCCGCCGCCTCGACGAGCCGGTGGTGCTCCTCGAAGTAGTGGACGAGATGCTCTCTCAGGCTGCTGCTGGCCACTCGACTCTCCGGGACCGGGCCGCTCGGAACCGGGGGAAAGG
>Ga0187810_10000760_pt1 | contig 11658 bp, 11 predicted proteins | sample NC_wetland_sal_i_9_FD_132963 | JGI IMG/M metagenome (GOLD analysis project Ga0187810, IMG submission 132963) | Wetland sediment microbial communities from Neuse River Estuary, North Carolina, USA - ASW_5 | ecosystem: Environmental > Aquatic > Freshwater > Wetlands > Sediment | place: USA: North...
AAACCCTTTGTAGCGACCCCGGCTCCGAGAGACCGTGCCTTCTCGAACTCGCACCACCGGCTCTCCCGGCCTCGGCAAAGAGGTTCGAGACCGTCTGGTCCCGCTCTCGGAGACCGACATCGACCCGGCGTGGCAAAAGATACTGGCCGCCGACGGAATCTCGACCCTCTACCCGCCCCAAGCCGAGGCGCTCGCCCCCGTCCTCTCGGGAAAGAGTCTCCTACTCGCCTGCCCGACGGCGAGCGGGAAGTCGCTCGTGGCGTACCTCGCCCTATTGCGGGCGGCGAGGGAGGGCCGGACCGGTCTGTATCTCGTCCCGCTCCGGGCGCTCGCGCAAGAGAAGCTCGAAGAATTGGAGAAGTTCGAGGAGCTGGGGCTCAGGGTAGGGATCTCGATCGGGGACTTCGACCTCCCCGCGGAGAAGCTCGACAAGCTCGATGTTCTCGTCGCGACCAGCGAGAAGGCCGACGGGCTCCTGCGCCGCGGCAGCCCGTGGCTCGACCGCCTGGGGGTGGTGGTTGCGGACGAGGTCCACCTGCTCCGGGATCCGGAGCGCGGGCCCACGCTCGAGGTCAGCCTCACCCGGCTACGGAGAAGCTACCCCGACCTTCAGATCGTGGCGCTCTCCGCGACGGTCAGCAACTCGGAGGAGGTCGCCGAATGGCTCGACGCGCACCACCTCGCCTCGGACTTCCGGCCCGTGCCCCTCAAGCTCGGGGTCTATTACGACGGACGGATCACCTTCACGGACCTCTCGGTCCGGGACATCCCCGCCCCCGGCGACGCCGTCCCCCGCCTCGTCCGGACCGTCGTACAGGAGGGGGGGCAAGCCCTGGTGTTCGTCAACAGCCGGAAGGCGAGCGAGCAGCTCGCCGAGGCCCTCATCCCGACCGTCCGAGGATTGCTCTCACCGGATGAACGAGTTCGGGCGAAGGCCGCCGCCGCCGAGCTCTCGGCGATCTCCGACGAGGAAACGGAAGGGATTCGGCGGCTCAGCGGGCTTCTCCCGAACGGCGTGGCCTTCCACAACGCGTCCCTGACGAATCCCGAACGTCGGGTGGTCGAGCGAGCGTTCCGGGACCGCGCGCTCAAAGCGCTGGTCGCCACCCCGACGCTCGCTGCCGGGATCAACCTTCCGGCGCGTCGGGTAATCGTGCGCGACACGAGCCGCTACGACGACCGGCTGGGACTCCAAGCTCCGATTCCCGTATTGGAGGTCCATCAGATGCTGGGGCGAGCGGGCCGGCCTCGCTACGACCCGGTCGGCGAGGCATTGCTCCTCGCCCGGACGCCGGAGGACGAAGACCGAATGCTCGACCGCTACCTCTCGGCCCCGCCAGAACCGATCCAGAGCCGCCTGGCCGCCGAACCCGCGTTGAGGATGCACTTGCTCGCGCTCGTCGCGAGCGGCGCGGTGACGAACGACCGGGACCTCGAGGGATTCTTCGCCGCGACGTTCTACGGGCGGACCCTTCCGCTCCCCGAGCTTCACGCGAAGGTCGGCTCGGTCCGTCGGTTCCTCGAGCGGAACGAATTGCTGGTGCCGGGAGAATCCCTTCGGGCCACCCGATTCGGTCAGATGACCAGCGAGCTCTATCTCGACCCGCTGAGCGCGATCGTGCTGCGCGAGGTTCTCTCCCGGGCCCCGATCGGCGTCGGAGTCTTTCCGCTCTTGGCGGCCGTCTCCGCCACCCCGGACCTTCCGCCGCTCTTCTTGCGCCGCGGCGAAGAAGCGGACCTGCTTTCCCGATTCACCGACGAGGCGGAGGAGCTCCTCGTGAAACCCGAGGAGCCGCCGCTGGACCTCGACCTCGAAGCGTTCCTCTCGACCCTCAAGACCGCCTCGGTGCTCGAGTCCTGGGTGAGCGAGGAGCCGATTGTGGAGATCACCCAGCGGTTCGGGATCGGAGCCGGCGACCTGCGCTCGAAGGTCGAGGACGCCGACTGGCTCCTCTTCGCCGCCGGGCGGCTGGCGAGCGTCTTCCAGCGTCGGGTCGGCCGGGCGATCGATGACCTTTCGTTCCGGATCCGCTACGGAGTCCGGGAAGAACTGCTCGACCTCGTTCGACTCCGCGGAATCGGTCGGGTCCGAGCGCGACTGCTCTACCGAGCGGGATACGCGGACCGAGAGGCGTTGCGCCACGCGCCGATCGACCGGATCGAGCAGGCGCTCCGTTCTCGTCGACTCGCTGAGATGGTCGTGAGCCAGCTCAAGGGTCGTCCGGAAGGTGTCCGAGTTCCGCTCTCAGGAACCCCGAGCCCTCCCCGGCCGCCGGAGCGCCGGGGTCGCTCCAGCGTTCGACGCCTGGACGAATTCCCGGCCGATGAACCGTCGTGACCCATTCGTCGACGGGCGTGAGGATCTTGACGACGGAGAGGGTTCCGCCGCTTCCTCCGGGCCGGATCTCCCGTCGGACGTAGCCAGCCTGTTCGAGACGAACGATCCGCCGCCATAGGGTGGTGGTGGGCAACGGTCGAGCTCCGTGCTCGCGCGCGAGTTCGGCCTCCAGCCGCTTCACGTCACCGAGCCGCGCCGCGCGACCCTGCGCGGCGACCCCAATGGCTCGTACGACCCACGGCTCCACCGAGAGTCCCCGGAGCTTCGCGGAAGGTACGCCGTCGCGGACCTCCCGGATCGTCACCCCGAGGACTTCCCGCCGGAGAAGTTCGATCGCCCGCCGCGCTCCGCCACCGTCCTCGATCGCGCGACCCACGATGCGGTCCACCAAGACCGAGGGCGCCGGATGTCCGAGCGTCCGCTCGGCTCGGTCGGCGACCAAGGAGCGGAGCGCAGGCGGGTTGTACGGGCCCAACGGGACGAACGGCCCGATGGCCGTTCGAGACCCCAGGGCTTTCTCGACCGTCTGTAATCCCTCGGGCGTCCCGGCGAGGAGCGTCCAGAGGGGAGGCAACCCACTCTCCCCCTCGGGAAGGAATCGGTCCGGCTCGGCGAATGCCCTGACCACGGGAGCGACGTCCGGGCCGCCGACGCCCACGTCGTCCAAGACGACCACGGTCGGTCGGGCCTCCCGCTTGAGACGTCGCAAGAGTCCGGCGAGGATCTCCGGAACCGGAAATCCTCTCCCGTCGAAACCATCGTCCAACCGTTGGAGCAATGCGGTGGCGACCCCATGCGGTCCGCGAAGAAAGGGGGTCCGGATCGCGAGGACCCGGGGAAACGGTTCCCCGAGCGCCGCGCGGACTCGGTCCGCGACCTCCCGCGCCGCCCGGCGCGCGACCGTGGAAGTTCCCGACCCGGGAGCCCCGGCCACCACAACAATCCACGGAGGAGGGGCCCGCGGGCTTGGCGGGTCGAGGCGCCGAACGACCTCGGCCACCTCCGACGCACGCCCCAGCGCTACGGGCGGGAGCCAATCTCGGGCGAGGACCTCGGAATGCTCGGTCGGCTGCATGACTATCTGCATAACTATGGATTATAAGAATTCTGTTTACCATCTTCTCCCGTTATGGAAAGTGGTCGCCCAGCCAGAGCTCGGCGAAACCGGTCCCGAATGCTCGCAACCTAGGATCGCGCCCCTTGTGGGCACTTCGCCGGTATCGGGTCCGTCCGTGGCTGCCGTGCGCGCCGTCCCCGGCTCATTCCTTAAATCCCCTCGAAGCTCGCCGGGGCCCGAGAGGGCGCGGATGGGTTATCGCTTGACATTAATCCCCGGGGACGGGATCGGACCCGAGGTCACCAACGCGGCCCGGCTTGTGGGCGATGCTACCGGAGTCACCCTCGATTGGGAGGTCGCGGAAGCCGGCGAGAAAGCGATCCAGGCGACGGGCTCTCCGCTTCCCGACGAGGTGCTTCGGTCCATCCGGAAGAACCGCATCGCCCTGAAAGGTCCGATCACGACACCGATTGGCGGTGGGTTCCGTTCGGTGAACGTCGCGCTTCGCCAGCAGCTGGACCTATTCGCGTCCGTCCGCCCGGCGCGGGCGATCGCCGGGGAGGGCACGCGGTTTCCCGAGACCGACCTCATCGTCGTCCGGGAGGCGACCGAGGGGCTCTACTCCGGAGTGGAGCACTGGGTGGACCGCGATCACTCCGCTGCCGAGACCGTCGCGGTCGTCACGCGGAAGGCTTCGGACCGGATCATTCGATTCGCGTTCGAGCTCGCCCGGCGGGAGAAGCGTCACCACGTCACGGCGGTCCACAAGGCGAACATCATGAAGACGACCGGGGGCCTCTTCCAGACCGCCTTCCGAGAGATCGCCCCTCAGTATCCGGACATCATTGCCGACGAGCGGCTGATCGACAACATGTGCATGCAGCTCGCCAAGAAACCCGAAGAGTACGATGTTCTCGTGACGACGAACCTCTTCGGCGACATCTTGTCCGACCTGTGCGCGGGTCTCGCCGGAGGATTGGGGGTAGCCCCGGGGGCCCTCTTCGGGGACGAGCTCGCGGTCTTCGAGCCGGTGCACGGTTCGGCGCCCAAGTATGCGGGTCAGGACAAAGCGGACCCGGTCGCCGAGATCCTTTGCCTCGAGCTCTTGTTGCGCCGACTGGGAGAAACGGAAGCCGCGGACCGCGTTTTCCGGGCTGTCTGGGAGACGATCGCCGAGAAGAAGGTCGTCACGTACGACCTCGCGCTTCCGGGTTATACGGACCGCCCCGTGCCGCCCTCGTCGTGCAGCGCGATGGCGAAGGAGATCGCGCGCAAGGTCCCTCTGGTCGACCCGCACTCTCCGCTCCCGAGACCCAAGGGAACGGGCGCGGTCCACGATTCGCATCTCGAGGCCTGACCGACCACGCCTTCGACGGCCGGATCTATACCGGGTCCCCGATGACCTTGATAATCACCCGCTTCGGACGCTGGCCGTCAAACTCAGCGTAGAAGACCTGCTCCCACGGACCGAGGTCGAGGTCCCCCTTCGTGACCGGCAGGATGACCTGGTGACCGAGCAAGAGGTTCTTGAGATGGGCATCCCCGTTGGTTTCGCCCGTCCGGTGATGCTCATACTGCCCCGGCGGCGCGAGCCGGTCGGCCCAGCTCTCGATGTCGCGGAGGAGGCCGGATTCGTTGTCGTTGACGTAGACCGCCGAGGTGATGTGCATCGAGGAGACGAGCGCAAGCCCCTCGGCCACGCCGCTCGAACGGACGATTTCGCGGACCCGCTCGGTGATGTTCACGAACTCTCGCGGACGCTTCGTCTTCATGACGAGGTACTCGGTCCGGCTCGGCATGGGTTGCCGATTCTCCGCCCGTAGCTTTAAGGTGGTCGAGCGACCCTGAATCAGCTCGAGGCACGTCTGTGGGCACTCCCCGAGCAGTCCGCATTCCCCGTACTCGCCCCGCTTCGGCCGTTGCCCTCCCCAGCACCCCGGCAGGGACCGAATCGCCCGTGCCGGAGTCGTCGAAGCGCGAGGTGCGGACCAACCGGGGCGGCTCGCGGAGGGCGATTCGAATCTCCGCGCTTTTTGTGGGCACGCTCGCGGTATTGTACACGGCGTTCCTTCTGTACGACCGGACCGCGCCCGGCGGCACCTCGTCTCCCGAGGGAAACGGTGTCCTCCTGTTCACCGGTATCTTCATTCTCTTCGCGGTCGGGGGCGCGGTCTACTCGCTGACTCCCGCTCTTCGTGCGGTCGAGGTCGACCCCGACGGGGTCACGGTCATCGGTCGCTGGGGTCGGCGTCGCCGTCTTCCCCGTCTCGATCTGCTGTCGGTGGGAGTCGTGCGCCGGTACCCGGAAGGATGGCTCTCCGACCGTCCGGTCGAGCTGATCGAGCTCTCGGGAGAGGACGTGCGTCGTCGGAGCTATCTCGTGGAACCCGGCGTCTTTGCAGGGGCGAGGTCGGCCTACGGTCCCCGCTGAAGACCGAATTACTCGACCAAGTCCTCGAGCTCGCCGGCGACCAAGGTCAAGAGCTGGTCGAGCGACCGGTTCTTGAACTCGGTGATGTGCCCGCTGTCGGTCTCGAGGCGAGCGAGGAACTCATCCCCGTCGCGTACGAAGGAGAGGGAGAGCACGTGCCGGCGACCGTCCGGTAGGGGTACCTGGAGCTCGGGCTCGGGTTCCTTCGATTTCGCGGGGGTCTTCGCGACCTTCGGGCTCACGGGCTTGGTCGCCGACGGCGCGGGCTTCTTCGCCGACGGTGGGCTCTTCTTCCCGACCGGGCGGGCGGGCTTCTTCGCGGGGGTGGGACGGGCGCGCGGGCCGCGGACCGGCGTTCGCTTCGCCTTGGTTTTCTGACGGCCGGAGCTTGCCATCTCGAGGGCCCTCGAGTCGGGCGCACCAACCCCTCCTATTTATGGGTATGGTGGTCCAACTCGGCGCTCCCCGCTCCGCGCCCGTCCGGGCACATCGCTTTAGGACGGTTCCCGCCTACCGCGCTCCCGATGGCGTCCTCCGAGGCTACGGGGGGTCCGGGAGACCGTCGGCCCCCGCTCCGGCCCGAGACGCTCCTGCTCCTCGCCGGGCTCGCCCTCCTCCTCGTGTTCCTGGCGCTCGAGCCGTTCCTCTCCTACGCCGTTTTCGGGTCGGACACCGGGGAGTACTATCGGCTGACGGTGGACCTCGTTTCGACAGGTTCGCTGCCGCACGGTGCGGCGTACGCGGGCTGGGGCTCTGCTTACCCCGACTTTCCGGGCATCTACGTGTTGGCGGGCGGGGGGGCCGGGGCGCTCGGGGTCGACTCGTTCAGCGCGCTCACGATCCTGATCCCGGCAATCGCCGTCCTTTCGGTGTTCCCCCTGTTCCTTCTGTTCCGCCGCCTCTACCCGCACGACACGGTCGCACTGCTCGCCGCCGCGGTCTCCTCCCTCGCGATGCCCCGCCTCTTTTCGATCGCCCACCCGGCTCCCCTCGCCCTCGGGGACTTCCTCTGCGTGGGGGCGCTGTGGATGTTGGTCGAGAGCCGCCGCGACGTGCGTTGGTACCTTCCGCTCTCGCTCACCGGCGGCGCGCTCATCCTGACCCACCACCTCTCTTCCTACTTCTTCGCGGTAAGCGCGCTCGGAAGCCTCTTCCTCCTCGAGATGTGGCGGCCGGGACTCTGGAGCCGACGATTTCCGACGCGCGAGCTCGCGTTCGTCGCCGTGTTCCTCACGGGGACATTCGCCTACTGGTTCTACGGAACGACGACGTTCGTCGCCAAGGTGCTGGATTTCGCGCTCGGGAATCGGCCGTACATCGGGTTCGCGTTGTTCGAAGCGCTGGGGGTGGTGGTGGTTCTGCTGGCGGGACTGCTCATCCGCTGGCGTCGCGCCCGGCCGCGTCCGACTCGAGCTTGGGTCCGGTTGCCGACGGACCGTAGCCTGCTCCGCGATGCGGTCGTTCTCTGCGTGATCATCTTTGGCGCGATTGGGGTTTTGGTCTTCGCCCCCGTCCCGGGCACCACGCAGGTGACGACACCGGCGGCCATCCTCTGGTTCTCCCCCGTGCTGGCCCTGGGCATCGCCTGCGCGGGCAGTCGCCGCGTGCTTTCCCCATCGAGGACCGGACCGTTCACGCTCGCCTGGGTCGGTGCCCTCGGCGTGTCGGCCGGGTCGATGATCGCCCTATCGTTGGTGGCGCCCGCCTTTCCCGGGTCGCCCGCAGCCGGGATCTCCTCGACGCTCTCGCCGTATCGGCACGTCGAGTACCTCTTCCTTCCGATCGGGCTGCTCGTCGCGGTGGGCCTCGCTCGCCTCGTGAGCCGGGTCGGGGACCGAGCCGGTCGACGCGCGTTCCTAGCCGCCTGCGTGGGCGTGGTCGTTCTGCTCGCGGCGAACGCGGCCATCGTCTATCCGCCTCAGACCGACTTCGGCGGATTCGAGGAGGGCCTGACGCACGGGGACGCGGCTCTCTGGATGTGGGTGGGCATCGCGGCGCCCCCCAGTTGGACGGTCGCGACCGACCATCGACTGAGTTCGATGATCTTCGGTTTCGACGGAAATCCGGCGACCTGGACCACGACCCCGGCCCTGTTCACGGGCAAGAACTGGTCCCAAGCGGCCGCCGAGCTCCGGAGTTCGGGAACGCCCTATACGAACCGACCCATTGCACTCGTCGCGGTCGACTCGGTGATGTATTCGGGCGTGGCGCTCGACCCCTCGGCGCCCGCGACCCCGTTGAGCTCGAGCGCGGTCGCGTGGCTTGAGCACCTCCCGTTCCTTCCTCTCTACGAGAACGGCCTGGAGGTCGTCTATATGGTCGACTCGTCGTACTTGCCCGGCGGGTAAGGGACGATTGTCCCATCGGACCGCCAGAGCAAAAGCGGCGCCCGACCTTCGCGGGCGAGGTATCCCAGGGCTCGGCTCGCCCAAGTCAACTTGACCAATTTGAGCTCGTGCGCGGCGGGGTCGGTGGGGGCGGTGCGTTCGAAATCGAACCCCCAGAGAAGTACCCTCTCCGTGCCCAGATGGTCCGCGAGGTACGCGGCGCGGTCCCCGTCGGTGAAGCCGCCGACGTTCAGCAGGTCGGGGCGCGGCGGTCCGGCCCACGAACCAACGACCTCGCCGGGGAACTGGCTGACCCACTCCCGGAGCGCGGGCTGGTTGTCTCCGTGCGCGTGGACGACCACGACCGCGCCGCGGCGGTTCGCGGCGACCTCGGCCGGAACGGGACCGTCTAAGTCCGTAACAATGATTGTGGGGACGAGCCCCGCGTCAAGGCAGGTCGCGGTCGCGCCGTCGGCCGCGAGGAGCGCGGGGGCGCGGGAACTCGGCGGAAGACGCCAGAGCGGTGGGGGACCGGTGCGGGGGGCCAATCCCACGACGACGGCGGTGCGCCCCTCGAGAAGAGGTCGAAGCCGTGCGAGAGGGTCGCCTCGCGCGGAGGCCGGCAACAGGGATTCCAGGAGGTCGGCCGCTGCCACCTCCCGCTCGTACAGGAATCCGAGCTCGGCTCGGATCTGGTCGTAGCGGGGGACCCACGCGCTGTACTCCACCGGCACCTCGTCTCTCCGCACTAACGCTTTATAATGAAGACCATGCTCCCACCGACAGAGGAACTTCGTGATGCGACCGTTGGCCCAGGAGATCCTGGCGCACCTTCCCGGAGAGTCGAAGAGGACCGTCGAGGCACCCCCGCCGTCGAACGATGACGCGGAGCTCGAGGCCGTTCTCGCCTCCCTCAAGACCAATATCAAGGTCGTCGGGTGCGGCGGAGGCGGCTGCAACACCATCAACCGGCTCGCCGAGGAGGGCCTCGAGGGGGCGGAAATGGTGGCGGCCAACACCGATGCCCAACACCTCCTCGCGATCCACGCCCCGCGAAAGATCCTGCTCGGACGGCGTCTCACACGCGGACTCGGAGCCGGCGCCCTTCCCCAGGTCGGAGAACAGGCGGCCCACGAAGCCGAGGACGAGCTCAAGAAAGCGCTCGCGAATTCCGACATGGTCTTCATCACCCTCGGACTCGGCGGCGGTACCGGGACCGGTTCGGCCCCCGTCATCGCGAAGTGCGCGAAGGACGCCGGCGGCGGCAATCCCCTCACGATCGCGGTCTGCACCCTGCCGTTCGCTTCCGAAGGGCTCGTGCGCCAGGAGAACGCGATGTACGGCCTCGAGCGCCTGCGCGAGGTCATTGACACGGTCATCACGATCCCGAACGACCGGCTCCTCGAGCTCGTCCCGCGGCTCCCGATCCAGACGGCGTTCAAGGTGGCCGACTCGGTGCTCGCTCGGGCGATCCGCGGGATCACCGAGATCATCACCCGCCCGGGCCTCGTCAACCTCGACTTCAACGACCTGAGAACGATCATGAAGGGCGGCGGGGTCGCGCTGATCGGCATCGGGGAGTCGGAAAGCGACAACCGGGCCGAGGACGCGGTCCTCGAGGCAATCAACTCTCCCCTTCTGCACGTCGATATCGCGGGGGCGACCGGTGCCTTGATCAACGTCACCGGCGGACCGGACATGACCGTGAGCGAGGCCCAGAAAGCCGCCGAGGTCGTCCAGAAGACTATTAGTCCGACCGCCCGGATCATCTGGGGCGCGGCCGTCGACCCCACCATGCAGAGCACGATCCGGGTCATGCTGGTGGTCACCGGAGTTAAATCCCCCCAGATTTTCGCGGGGGAGTCGAAGGGCACCGGCCCGGCGCGCAAGCCCGGACCCGACCTCGACGTCGTTCACTAGGTAGGCTATGGCATTCCTCGACCGGGCGCGCCGCGTCCAGGACAACTTCGACGGCCGATTGCGCAACATCGGCCACGGCAAGTACGGCCGAATCCTCCGCATGGCGCGCCGCCCCACATCGGAAGAGTACGTCAAGGTGCTCGAGGTCACGTGGCTCGGGGCGGTGCTGATCGGCCTGACGGGTTTCGCGATCTACATCTTCTTCACGCAAGCCGGGCCCTGGATCTGGTCGAACTTGCTGAGCGGCCTCTAAGCCCGAAGGCGCGGACGATGGGCAACGAAGGGAACGACGAGGGCATCGGTCTTCTTTCGGGAGAGCCGACCCAAGCTACCCCGAAGAAGTCCGAGGCGAAGGGAGCGTTCGCCGCTCCTACGGCCGCGCCGACCGCGGCTCCGACGGTCCCCCGACCTGAGGCCGCCACCCTCCTGATGCTCAAGGCGGCCGACGACACCTCCCGGGACGTGACCGCCGGAACGGTCACCACGCTCTCGGCAGTGCTCACGAGCCGGGGGGCCGAACCGCTCACCGTGACCCTCACGGTCGAGGTCGGCTACACGTCGACCTACCCGGGGGAGGGAGCGGAGTGGCCCGTGACCTGGACCCCTCCCGGCAAGAAGACCACGGTCGAGCTGTTCGCCCGCAAGGTCACGGTCCCGGTGGCGCTCGCCCCCAGCACGGGCGTTCCTCTTTCCTACTCGATCACCGCTCCGGTCGGCGTCCGTTACGGAGACCGCGTCGAGGTGCGGCTCTCCGCGACGACCCCCGAAGGCGGGGCACCCGTGAGGTTGACCCTCGCGTGCGTGGCCCGGCAGGCGACCCTCGCGATCAAGACCTCCCGGGGGTACGAACGCGAGGTCGCCGACACGCTGCTCGCGCGGGCCGAGGAGAAGCCCGACGTCGTATTCTCGCTCCTCGTCCCGTCCTCGTTGCGAGGCTACGTCTTCGCCGAAGGAATGAGCTCGGAGGGGGTCCGCGAGATGCTCAAGGGGATCCGCAAGGCCCGCGGACTCGTGGAAGGCGAGACGACCCTCAAAGAGGTCGAGCCGCTTCTCGTGCCGAAGATCACGGTCGAAGGGTTCGTCGAGGGCGCGATCGTGGAGCTCATCTCGGGTCCGTTCAAAGGCGAAAAGGCCCGTGTCAAGAAGATCGACCAAGCGAAGGAAGAGATCACGGTCGAGCTCATCGAGGCGGTCGTCCCCATCCCGGTGACGGTCCGCGGAGATCACGTTCGCATGTTGGAGCGCGGAGGCGGGAAGAGTGGCAATTGAAGTGAGCATCCTCGTCGAGGGCGGCAAGGCGGCGGCCGGGGCGACCCTCGGTTCCGCCCTCGGCCCCCTTGGCGTCAACGTCGGTCAGGTCGTGGCCAAGATCAACGAGCAGACGAAGGAGTTCGTCGGCATGCGGGTCCCCGTCATCGTCCGGGTCGATCCCAACACGCGGGAGTTCACGCTCGTCGTGGGTCGTCCGCCGGTCGCCGCCCTCCTCCTCAAGGAAGCGAAGAAGGAGAAGGGGTCGGGAAAGCCGAAGACGGAGGTCGTCGGGGATGTCTCGCTGGACGCCGTGAAGCGGATCGCCGAAGCGAAG
>Ga0187810_10000761_pt1 | contig 11644 bp, 8 predicted proteins | sample NC_wetland_sal_i_9_FD_132963 | JGI IMG/M metagenome (GOLD analysis project Ga0187810, IMG submission 132963) | Wetland sediment microbial communities from Neuse River Estuary, North Carolina, USA - ASW_5 | ecosystem: Environmental > Aquatic > Freshwater > Wetlands > Sediment | place: USA: North...
GCCCTCGGCGTGCGGGGACGAGTCACGAGCCCCACCTTTCTCCTTTCGCGCCGCTACCCGCTCCCCGGAGGAGGTAGCCTGTTCCACGCCGACGCGTATCGCGTCGGGAAGCCCGAAGAAATGGCGTCGGCGGGAATACGCGAGGCGATCCGGGACCCGAAGAACCTGGTCCTCGTCGAGTGGGCGGAACGGATCGGAACGCTCCTCCCCAAGGACGCGGCGATGATACGCTTCGCCCACGGAAAGAGACCGAACGAACGAACCCTGTCATTCCCAAAAACACTTCTATGAAAACCCTCCTCTTGATCGACGCGAACTCGCTCATCCATCGCGCGTTCCATGCGCTCCCGCCGCTCGCCGCGCCCGACGGCAGACCGACTGGCGCGCTCTACGGTCTCGCAGCGACCCTTTTGAAGATACTCGAGCGGCGGAAGCCGGACTACGTCGCGGCGGCGTTCGACCGGCAGGAGCCGACCTTCCGCAAGGAGCGGTTCGAAGCGTACAAGGCTCATCGCCCCAAGACCCCCGACGAACTGGCCTCACAGCTCCTCGAGGCGCGCGCCCTTTTCCGCGCTTTCGGCATTCCGACCTTCGAGGCGCCGCGCTACGAGGCGGACGACATCATTGCGACGTTCGCCGTGCGGTTCGCGGAAAAAGGAAAGCTCCGCGCCGTGATCCTCACGGGCGACCTCGACACGCTCCAGCTCGTGGAGGACCCGAAGATAGAGGTTGAGGCGATGAAAAAGGGAGTGAGCGAGACGCAGATATACGACGAACGCGCGGTCGAGGAGCGTTACGGCATCGCCCCCTCGCAGGTCGTGGACTACAAGGGCCTCGTGGGCGACCAGTCGGACAACATTCCGGGCGTGCGCGGCGTGGGACCGAAAACGGCCTCCGACCTCATCAGGAGATTCGGCACGGTCGAGCGCATCGTAAGAGACCTCCCCGAAACGGACCCCGCATACAAGAAGATAATCCCCCATAAGGACGAGGCGCTCATGTCGAAAGAGCTCGCGACGGTCGCGACCGATGCGCCGGTCGATGCGGCGCTCGACGACCTCTCGTACCGCCAGGGCGACCGGGCGGCGCTCGCCGACTATTTCCGCAGGCTCGGTTTCCGGAGCCTCGTAAAGCGCCTCGGAGGGGCGGAAGAGGAAGAAAGAGAAAAGGAACCGGACGCGGAAAACACCGGAGCGGCCGCGCGGACGGACGGCCTTCCCCCGCACGCAATCGTGGAATATCCTCCCGCGAAACGCGCGCTCGAAAGCGAGGCACTGAAGGTCGCGGACGACTGGAAGGCGCTTCTTGAACGGATCGGCGACCCGTGGGCCGCGAAAGACCCGCTCTTCGATCTCGGCATCGCGGGCTGGCTCATGGACCCGGACCGAAAGGACATCTCGTTCCCCGCACTCGCGGAGCGGTTCCTCAAGGGGCGCCCGGCGGAAAACGGGATCGCGGCCCGCGAAACGCTCTTCGCCGCGCTCCATCCGGCGCTCGAACGGAACGGGCTCATGCGCGTGTTCCGGGAGATCGAGATGCCGCTCGTCCCCGTGCTTGCGGAAATGGAGCTCACGGGCATCCGCGTGGACGCGAAGCGGCTCGAGACGCTGAAACGCGCGCTCGAAGGCGAGGCGGCCCGGCTCGCGAAGGAGATATACGGCATCGCGGGCGAAGAGTTCAACATCAACTCACCCCAACAGGTGGGCGACGTCATCTTCGGAAAGCTCGGGGCGGGGGGAACCAAAAGAAAAAAGACGACGAAAACGGGGCGGCGTTCGACGGCGGAGCGGGTGCTCCTCGATCTCAAGGCGGACCATCCGATCGCGGGGCTCATTCTCGAATACCGCGAGACGATGAAGATCGCTTCGACCTACGTGGAGCCCCTCCTCGCGCTCGCGCGCGAGGGGAAGGGAACGATCCGGACCCACTACTCCCAGACGGGAACGGGAACGGGCCGCTTCTCCTCGGAACGGCCGAACCTGCAGAACGTGCCGCAGGAATCGAAGTGGTCGAAAACGCTGCGGAGCGCCTTCACGGCGCGGAAGGGGCGCTCTTTCGTCTCTTTCGACTATTCCCAGCTCGAACTCCGGCTCCTCGCGCACATTTCAGGCGATGAAAAGTTGAAACAAGTGTTCCGCGAAGGGAAGGACGTGCACGCCCTGACCGCTTCCCAGGTGTTCAACATCCCGGAATCTTCCGTGACGCCCGCGCTCCGCAGGATAGGAAAGACCCTGAACTTCGGGGTCGTGTACGGCATGGGCCCGCGCGCGTTCAGCCAGACAAGCAACATCTCCGAGGACGAGGCGCGGCGCTTCATCAACGAATACTTCGCCGATTTTCCGAAGGTGAAGGAATGGCGGGAACGGGTGAAGCGCGAAGCGCAGACGAACGGGTTCGTGACGAACCAGAACGGGAGAAAACGGTGGTTCCTAAAAGCGGAGAACCCGAAGATGCTCTCGGAGGTGGAACGGGCCGCGATCAACATGCCGGTGCAAAGCCTCGAGGCGAACGTATTGAAGCTCGCGATGGTCAAAGCGCGCGCCGCGATCGCCGCGAACCCGAGGTTCTCCGCGGGAGCGCGCATGCTCCTTACGATCCACGATGAATTGCTCTTTGAAATAGCCGATGCTATCCTGAACGAGATCACGCCGGTCCTCAAGGACGCCATGGAGCGGTGCATGCCGCTCTCCGTTCCCCTCACAGTAGAGACAAAGAGAGGGGGCGATTGGGGGTCCATGGAACCGCTCGCTTTATGAACATGAAAACAAACACTCGCAGCCTGCAACGATTCCTGAGAAGCCTCTCGGGCGCCGAAGGAAGGATGCTTGTCGTCCTCCTCGCCCTTGCGCTCGCTTCCCTCTTTCTCGACACGACGCTTCTCCCCGCGGTTCCCGCCGCGGTCTCCGCGCTCGCCATCATCCTTGCGTTCGCGTTCGCCGTGCGGTGGGGCGTCGCGTTCGCGGGAACGAAACGGGGCGGGCGCGCGAACGAGCTTGAGCTCGCGGCCATCATCGAGAATCTCGAGGAGGGGTTGGTGATCTACGACCCCTCGTTCCGCGTCATGTCCATGAACGCCTCGGCGGAAAAGATATTCGGCGTCTCCCGCGCCGACGTGGAGGGGCGGATCATCGAGCCGCGGCTTGCGGACGATCCGAGGTATGGCACGCTCACCAAGGTCATCTTTCCCTCGCTTGCCCCCTCGGTCGACGAGCTCTCCGAGGCGAACGCCTGGCCCGCACGGGTCCGGATCGTGCTCGAACACCCGGAGCTCAAGCTGTACACGACCCTGAACCGCGTTACGGACGAGAACGGCAGGGTGGTCTTCTTCATCAAGCTTGTGAAAGACGAAACGCGGGAACAGGCGATCCTTGCGAGCAAGAACGAGTTCATCAACACCGCGGCGCACCAGCTCCGCACTCCCCTTACGGCCATTAATTGGGCGCTCGAGAACATCAAGAAAAGCGCGGAAGGCGTCTCCGACGAGATCGGAACGACGGCGAACGAGGCGCTCGGCGTCTCCGAACGGGCGCTCAAGATCACAAACGACCTTTTGGACGTCGCAAAGATAGAGGACGGACGCTTTGGATACCAGTTCGGAGATGCGGACCTCGTGGCGTTCGTGAACGACGTGATAACCTCCCTCCTTCCGGTCGCGAGGCAGTACGGGATCGCGGTCTCCTTTTCCCACGAGGGAATATCGACGCTTAGTGTCAGGATCGACAAGAACCGCCTCGGCCTCGCGGTGTTCAACCTCATCGACAACGCGATCAAATACAACACGAAGAACGGCGCGGTGGAGGTCGTTCTCGAACGGACGCCGGGACGGCCGTTCGCGAAAGTGAGCGTGAAGGATTCCGGCGTCGGCATCCCCGAGGACGAGAAACAGAAGATATTCAAAAAGTTCCATCGCGGGACGAACGTCACGCAGCTCGAGCCGAACGGGAACGGACTCGGCCTCTTCATCACGCGGAACATAATAAAGCAGCACGGCGGCGACATCGGGTTCGAATCGAACATCGACCGCGGGAGCACGTTCTGGTTCACCGTCCCGCTCGAGACGAAGCTTATCCCGCAAAAAGAGTTCGTACACGAGGACGTGATGTAACGCGGGTGATGTCCAGACAACCGACCACAATGCCGCATAAGGGGCTTATAAGCCTCGGCATCGACCCCGGCACGGTGCGCGTGGGAGTCGGCGTCGTCGAAAAACGCGGCGGGGCGCTCCGCCACGTGATGCACGACCTTCTTCCCCTCGCGAACGGCCTCGCTGGCGGGGAACGGCTTCTCGACCTCAGGGAAAAGCTCGAGGCTCTTATCGGCGCGGCGAAGCCCGATGTGGCGGGCATCGAACGGCTCTTTTTCTCAAAGAATAAAAAGACGGCGATCGAGGTCGGCGAGGCTCGCGGCGTCATCCTCATGACGCTCGCGGCGCACGGCATCCCCGTCATTGAGTTCACCCCGTCCGAGGCGAAGCTCGCGCTCACGGGCGATGGGAACGCCACCAAGCGCGCGGTTGCGGCAATGGCCGGACGGATCCTCGGCATCGACACGGGAAAAAGCATCGACGACGCGACGGACGCGCTTGCGATCGCGATCGCGGCGACCCAGCGAAGGATAGGGTGATGTTTTGGCGGCCGGCGTAGCCACGGTAGGCCCATTCCCCCGCGTCCGCTTCATGCGCGCTCCGTGTCGTTGCGGGGTTGACTTCCCTATCAGGCTGGATATACTTCTCCCCATAGAAAATCGAAAGGTCGCTTGAAGGCACCGGAACCCGGGGGTTCCGCGCAAGGAACATGAAAAAAACTGACGACGACCTCTTTGTCGAGGACAGCGAAGAGGAGGATGAGTATCCTTCTCTGAACGACGAGGACCTCAATGAGGGAGGCGACAGCGTGGGAGAGGAGGATGACGACTCGCCCGAAAAGGGAGGCGAGGAGGACGAATACGAATAAGAAGTTGGGTTGAGAAAAGACCCCGTTCCCGGCGTTCCCACGCCCCGGAACGGGGTCTTTGCACACCCCCTCGGGAATGGAAAGGGGTATAATGGAAACACAAGGGCACAATGTCGTTTTTCAAAAAAAAAGCGGGTGGTGAAAAAAGGAAAAAGAAGCGATCGTTCCTTTTTTTCTTCTTCGTAGCGATCGCGGCCGCGGTGGTCGCGGGAGCGGCCTACCTCGTGATCCTCGTCCGCGAGCTTCCTTCGCCGGACCAGTTCAGCATACAGCAGATAAGCCAATCGACGAAAATATACGACCGGACGGGAACCGTGCTCCTCTACGAGATACACGGAGACGAAAAGCGCACGGTCGTACCATTCAATGAGATACCCGACGCCGTGAAGAAAACGACGATCGTCGCGGAGGACGCAAATTTCTACACCGAACCCGCGTTCGATTGGAAGGGCATCGCCCGCGCGATCCTGACCGACATCGAGCAAGGTCAGTTCGCCCAGGGGGGGTCGACCATCACCCAACAGCTCGCGAAGAACGTGTTCCTGAACTCGGAAAAGACGTTCTCGCGGAAAATAAAGGAGCTCATCCTCGCGATCGAGCTCGAATCGAAATATACCAAAGACGAGATACTCTCATTCTATCTGAACCAGATCCCCTACGGGTCGAACGCATACGGGGTCGAGGCGGCGAGCCAGCTCTATTTCGGAAAGTCAGTGAGAGACCTCGATCTCGCCGAGGCGGCCATTCTCGCGAGCATGCTTCAGGCGCCGAGTTATTATTCGCCGTGGGGTCCCAACGTCGACGACCTTTACACGCGGCAAAAGTACGTGCTCGACCGCATGGCGACGCTCGGTTACGCAAGCCAGGCGGACGTCGATAAGGCGAAAAGCGAGAAAATCACTTTCATGCCGCAGACCCTCGGCTCCATCAAAGCCCCTCACTTCTCCCTGTTCGTGAAGGACTATCTCATCAATAAATACGGGGAGGACACGGTGCTGAACGGAGGGCTTAAGGTGATCACGACTCTCGACTGGAATCTCCAGCAGATCGCCGAGAGCGCCGTCGAAGACGGCTCAAAGAACAACGAAAAGCTCTACGGCAGCAAGAATGCCGCGCTCGTCGCGGAAGACCCAAAGACGGGCCAGATACTCGCAATGGTGGGGTCGAGGGACTACTTCGACATCTCGAACGACGGCAACTTCAATGTGGCGACGCAAGGGCTTCGCCAGCCCGGCTCGGCGATGAAACCGTTCGTCTATCTGACCGCGTTTGAAAAAGGATACTCCCCGACGACTGTGGTCTTCGACGTGCGGACCGAGTTCGACACGACGGGAAATCCGGCGAACAGCTACCGACCGCAAAACTTCGACAATACGGTGCATGGGCCCGTGATGCTCCAGAACGCGCTCGCGCAGTCCCTGAACATCCCCGCCGTCAAAGTGCTCTATCTCGCCGGCATCCAAAACTCCCTCGACACGCTCCATGCGTTCGGTATCACCACCCTCCAGGAAACCTGGCGCTATGGCCTCTCCCTCGTGCTCGGGGGCGGCGAGGTGAAATTGGTGGATCTCGTGAACGCCTACGCGACGCTCTCGCAGGAGGGCGTTCACCACGACCAATCGTCCATACTCGAGATCGATGACGCGAACGGGAACGTGCTTGAAAATTACCACGACAACGCCACGCGGGTGCTGGACGATCCGCAGTATGCGCGCGAGGTGACTCAGATCCTCTCGAGCGCGGACCTCAGAAAACCGATATTCCAATCGAGCCTGGGACTCACCGTCTTCCCGGGCTACGACGTCGCCCTGGAGACCGGAACGTCGCAAGACCACAGGGACGCGTGGACCGTCGGATATACGCCGTTCCTCGTCGCCGGCGTGTGGGCGGGAAACAATGATAACACCCCCATGATCGCCCAAGGCGACAGCATCCTCGCCGCCGTGCCGATATGGAACTTATTTTTCAAACAGGCGCTCACCTATTACCAACCCGAGCCATTCACGAATCCGGACCCCATTCCCTATGACCCGAAACCGATGTTGAACGGAAGTTCCGTATGGAGCCCCGTGGTGAATGGAGTGGCTCTTCCCCAAGTGCATTCGATCCTTTACTACGTAGACCGGAGCGATCCGACCGGCCCCCGCCCCGCCGACCCGTCGCAGGACCCGCAATTCGAGAGCTGGGAAGGCGCGGTCGAGGGGTGGGCGGCCGAGAACATACCAAACTACTCGAACTACAACAAACCGGTGCCTTCCGACGCGTCGTTTGACCTGGGGGGCGAAGGAACTTCGATCTCATCCCCCAACAACCCCGCACCGGGAGCCCCTCCGACGATCTTGAACGTCTCGCCGAAGAACGGGGCGTTCGCCTCGGCTCCCGTCACGATAAACGCCCTCATCACGTCCGCTACGGGCTTGAAGAACGTACAACTGTCAGTGAATGGGCGGCTCATCTACAGCATCGCGGCGATCGGCACGTCATTCCCCTTCAGTTATACCTATCGACTTCCGCTCGACGCGCAGGACTCTTTCGAGATAAAAGCGTTCGATCTGAACGGGAACTCATCGTCCGCCGCGACCATTATCTACCAGCAATCGTCGTTGTAAAAATTCCCGGCGTTGCCCGGGAATTTTTCGTTCTTTTGATGCCCTTCTACGCCTTGATCGGCATCACCACGTACGTGAGAAGCGTGTCCTTAGGAGATGAGATGAGCACCGGCTTGTCGGACGAGTTCACGCCGAGCACGATCTCCTCCCCGGCGAAAATGCGCGCGCCATCGAGAAGATATCTCCAATTGAACGTGAGCGTGGCCCCCTCTCCCTTGATCCGCGCGGGGATCTTGTATTGGTTCTCGCCGACGCTTGCGTCGCCGGAATAGAGCTCGATGTATTTCTTGTTCTCGCCCACTCGCATCACGATGTCATTCGCCCTTCCGGAGAATGCGCTTACGAGCTTCACTGCGTTCATGAGCTCCTGCCGAGGAACCACAATCTCCGATTCCGTCTGTTTCGGTATGATCGCTCCGTATTCGGGGAAGTTTCCGTCGATGAGGCGCGATATCGCCTCAAGGTTCTGCGTTTTAAAAAGTATCTGCGTCGAGTCAATAAGAAGCTCGAGCGGACCATCTTGCTTCTCGAGCGAGGAGAATATCTTCAAAAGCTCCTCGACGGTGCGAATGGGGATGATCGCTTTCACGGCCCCGCTGAACGAGGATTTCAACTCGCTCGGGTCGACTCTCCGTTCCGCAAGACGAAAGCTGTCGGTTGCGACGCAAAACACGCCGTCGTCGATGCGCAAGAGCACTCCGCTGATCTCCGGCCGTATCTCGGAATACTGCGCCGCCACCGCGACCTTCTGGAGGGCCTCGGCGAACGTTTTGAGGCTCGTGGTGAGCCCCTCGCTCGTTCCGTGGAGCGACGGAATGATCGGGAAGTCCTTCGCCTCCTGCCCCTGAATGGTCGCTTCGTAATTATCCGTCGAAACAAGAAGCTTCTTGTTCTTCATCTCAAGCGTGACGCGCTCGGCGTTCAGATTCCTCACCATCGAATAAAAGACGGACAATGGGATCGCAACCTCCCCGTTCTCGACGATCTTGCCGGAGAACGCGTAGGTCACGGCAAGCTCAAGGTTCGTGCTCGTCACAATGATCCTGTTTCCGTCGGTCTTCATAAGCACGCTCTTCAGGATGGGGAGGTTCGCGTTCTCGCCGATCGCCTTCTCGACGTATGAGAGCGCCTCAAGAAGATTGCTCTTTAACACTATAAGTTTCATATTTTAGTTAAAAGAAGAGAAGAGGTGGTAGTAGGGGTGTGGAAAAGTGGAAAAACTGGAAAATCATTTATTTTAACTGCTTTTTTACGGTTGCTTGGTGTTGATAATCGATGTCTTGTTTCTCTGATTCGAGGGGTATGTTGTGTGGGTGGTGTGGGATACATCCGGTTATTCCCTCTTCTTTCCACAAGTATTCCCCCTCTTTCCACATATTATGTCTTGAACAAACGTTCTTTGATAAGCAGTATTTTTTGGTTTAATTGCGGGTTTTGCGTCAGATCTCTCGCCACCTTGTCGCACGCATGAATGGCGGTCGTGTGGTCCCTTTTCCCCAGCTTTTCCCCAATATGGGGATAGGAAAGTTTGAGAATGTCCCGAAGGAGATACATCGCGATCTGGCGCGGTTCGACGACCTCCCGTTTTCGACTGCGGTTCACGAGGTCGTTCGAAGAGACCTCGAAGAACTCGGCGACCGTCCGTATGACCTCCTGAGTCGTGATGTTCTTCGGCGAGACTTGGATGGTCTCATTGATGATCTCCTCGAGTTTTTTGTTGTCGATGGAGCCCTTTTTGTATTGCGTGTAGAAGACCACCTTGTTTAACACCCCCTCAAGCTCCCGTATGTTCTTCTGGACGCGGGACGCGATGAACTCGAGCGTCTTGTCGTCAATCGGGATGTTCTGGTTCTGCACCTTCGTTTTCATGATAGCGAGCCGCATCTCGTAGTCGGGGTAGGAGATATCGGTGATCATCCCCCCCTCGAACCGCGAACGGAGACGCTCCTCGAGCGTCGGGATGGCGGCCGGCGCCCGATCGGACGACATGATGATCTGTTTATTATTCTCGTACAGCGCGTTGAACGTATGGAAGAACTCCTGCTCGGTGGACGTTTTTCCGCCGATGAACTGGATGTCGTCGATGATGAGGACGTCGACGTCGCGGTATTTCCTCTTCATGTCCTCCATGCGCTTGTTTCGTATGGCCGACACCACGTCGTTCAGGAACTTTTCCGAAGTGACGTAAAGAACGCTCACTTTCTTCTCGTAGAGCGAGAGTATCTCGTTCCCCGCGGCCTGTAAAAGGTGGGTCTTGCCGAGACCGACGCCTCCGTAAATGAAAAGCGGATTATATTTCTTTCCGACGTCCCTGATCACCGCCTGTATCGCGGCGTATGCGAGCTCGTTCGACGAGCCGACTACGAATGAATCAAGCGTGTATTTCGGGTTAAGATTCGTTTTAGGGTCGATCCTCAGCTCGAGCGGGAGCTGCGGGCTTGGCGCGCCGTCGGCCCCGCTTCTTTCCTTCTTCGGCGCGGCCTGGAATGAGACCGGATTTTGGTGAATGACCGCGTAATCGACGTTCTTAATGGACGGATTCAGATTACGGAGCGAGCCGAGGATGAGCTTGTGGTAGCGGTTCTTGACCCATTCCTTCGCGAAGTTGTTCGGAAGTCCGACGAGGGCCACGCCGTCCTTCTCTTCGACGCCGACGAGCTGACTTTGCTTCAACCACGTGAGGAAGTTAGGTCGCGAAATTTGTATCTCGATCTCTCCCAACGCGGCCTGCCAAAGTTCGTTCGGGTTCATGTACGCTCTTTTATGTATAATACCTTACCCGCGACTTTTCCGAAGCGCTTCCTTTCGCATCTCATCATAGACCTATTCTACAACGTTGCAATATTGATTCAAAAAATCAAATGTGCTTTAATTGTTGATGGAATGTGGATAAGCTCGTCGGGGAAGGCCCGATAGGACGCACAGGTCGCACGACGGCAACACCGCTCCATTTTAAGACCTATGAGCAGGACCTACCAACCAAAAAAGAAGAAGAGACGGAAGACGCACGGATTCCTCGCGCGGGCCAAGACCCCGTCGGGGAGGAACGTTCTTCGCCGGCGAAGGGCGCGCGGCAGAAAAAAGCTTTCGGTGTAATGTCGCTTGTCGCGATACGGAGAAAAAAGAGCGGTTCCCAGAAAAAACCGCTCTTTATCGTCATAAGCAAGGCATGCATCAAGAGCGCCGCGAAGAGAAATTTGGTGCGCCGCCGCGTGCGGGCGATCATGCGATCGATCGTCGGGCGCGAGTCTGCGGACTATTGCGTAGTTGTAAGGAAGGGCGCGGACGTGGTATCATTTGAGGACCTTAGGAGGGATGTGTCGGATGCGCTCCGACAGAGACGAGAACAATGACATACCTGTTCAATACTTACATATACGCCCCGATCCTTTCGGTGCTTATTTTTATTTACCGCTACGTGGCGTTCCATGATCTCGGCGTCGCCATCATCATACTCACCGTGCTCGTGCGCGTCGTGCTGTTCCCGATATTCTTCAAGAGCGCGAAAGACCAGTCGCTCATGCAGCGCATACAGCCGCGCATCCAGGAGATCCAGGAAAAACACAAGGACGACAAGGAGGCGCAGGCGAAAGCGCTCATGTCCCTCTACAAGGAGCACAAACTGAATCCGTTCGCCGGTTTTTTCCTTCTTCTTCTCCAGCTTCCCATCTTCCTTGCGCTGTTCCAAATGTTCACCAAAGAGCTTTCGACGGGAGTGTTTGACAGCCATATGTTTTTGGGATTTGTTGATCTGGGCGCAAAGAGCATCGTACTCGCGATCATCGCGGCGTTCCTGCAGTATTTCCAGGGAAAACTGGCGCTCGCTCCGGCAAAGCCGAAAGAGGGACAAAAAGAGAATTCCACGCTCGCCGTGGCGAAGATCATGACGGTGGTCGGCCCCGCGGTTACGGTGATCATCCTCATAAATCTTCCGGCGGCGCTCGGCCTCTATTGGGCGGTCTCGACGGCGTTTTCGGTGGCCCAGCAGGTATATATCAACCGGGCGCTCGACAAAGTGACGCAAAAGGGGGTATAACACGTATATGGACGACAAAAAGGAGAAAATAAAAACGATCGTCACGC
>Ga0187810_10000762_pt1 | contig 11630 bp, 8 predicted proteins | sample NC_wetland_sal_i_9_FD_132963 | JGI IMG/M metagenome (GOLD analysis project Ga0187810, IMG submission 132963) | Wetland sediment microbial communities from Neuse River Estuary, North Carolina, USA - ASW_5 | ecosystem: Environmental > Aquatic > Freshwater > Wetlands > Sediment | place: USA: North...
CCGGTCGGCTCGTCTGCCAGCAGGATGGAGGGACGGTTGACGAGCGCGCGCGCGATTGCGGTACGCTGCTGCTCGCCTCCGGAGAGCTCTCCGGGACGATGGCTGGCGCGCGCGGCCAGCCCGACGCGGTCGAGCGCTTCACGCACCCGCGCGGGACGCTCGTTGCGCGGCACCTCCGCGAGCCGCAGCGGCAATTCCACGTTCTCTTCCAGGGTCATGCGAGGGAGCAGGTGAAAGGCCTGAAAAATCATCCCCACCGTGCTGCGGCGATGCGCCGCCAGTTCTTCCGGCGACATACCGGCCAGGTCCCGGCCCTGCGTCTGGAGTGTGCCGCTGGTGGGACGGTCCAGGCCGGCCATCAGGTGGAGCAGCGTGGATTTTCCCGAGCCGGAGGCCCCCAGCAGCGCCACCCGTTCTCCGGTGCGCACTTCCAGCGAGACGCCATCGAGCGCTTTCACCACCGATTCGCCCATCACGTAGTGCCGGCACAGATTTTCCGCTCGAATCGCGCCGGACGCAGATGGATCGCTGGGCATGAATGTCATCAGTTCTCCTCTTTCTATGATACGTGCAAAGCGCCGCGAAGTTGCAACGCAGGGCTAACGGCGGAATCGGCGCTGGCGCCGGCCGGCGCCGTTGCGGCGCCCCAGCGAGTCTGATAGCCTCCTATGCAATTGGGGGATCCGATGCCGCGCGCCCGGCGGAGGAAGCGGAGGAGCCGCGCATGCCGTCTGGTTCACCGGATTGGGGGGAGCGCATCGCTCCCTGGCTGCTGGCCATCACACTGGCCCTGGCGCTGTTCCAGGCCTATCGCATGAATCCCATCGAGGAGCTGCACATCGGTGCGGAGCATCGCGACGCGATTCCGCCCTGCCGGACGAACCCGATCCGGATTTACGAGGCGCCCACACCGGTGGTATCGCCGGATTTGTGCTGGGCGCATTCCGGCGACCGGGTGATTTGGACGTTTCCCAACAACCCCGACCGCGCTTTTCACGTGCACATGTCGCCCCACCCGTTCACCACCGGCGTAGGAGCGCCCTTCGAGGCGGATTCGGCCAAGGGCGTAATCGTGTCCGACCCGGTACGCGCGGTGGGTGATTACACCGTCTACAAGTACGTGCTGACCTACGACGGCGGCAAAAAGCGCATCGATCCCCACGTCATTATCATGAAGTAGAGGCGACTTTACGCCCCCATGTGGCGGGATAAGCCCGCCTCTACTTCTTCACAAACACCGATTTCGGGATCATGCAGTGGACGCCCTTGCGGATGTCCACGACCTCGGTCACGCGGCAATCGCCCACCAGCGAAGTGAGCGCGTAGGCTTCGTACCGGCTCATGGGCACCATCTGCTGCGCTGCAAGCCAATTGACCGCATTTTCCACGGCGATCCGGGTGGCGGCGTTCAGGTCCTCATCGAAGCCGGTGAAGATCCAGTACGTTTTTGTTTCCGCCCAGGGCCACTCCGTCTTCATGCCCTTGTGGACGATGGGCTGGATCTCGATCTCCTTGAAGGCGCATTCCAGCGCCTCGAGGTTCACCTCGCCGTTGCCCTGGCGGCAATGGGCATCGCCGGTCCAGATGAGCGCGCCCTTGACGAACACCGGGAGGTAGAGCGTGGATCCGGCCTGCAGCTCGTTCAAGTCCATATTCGAGCCGTTTTTCCAGGGCCGCAGCGAACTGGTACGCCCCTGCGCGTCCTTGATGGGCGGCCCGGCCCTTTCCTTCGGCTCGTTGGGATCGGGCGCCACCGCAATGATCCCCGGGAAGGGCTTCAGATCGATCATGATGCCGGGCTTGAATTCCGTCTCCATTTTCTTCAGGTCCAGCTTGTAGTACCGCACAAACCCCTCGGGAAATTCCGAGGCCAGGATGCCCACGGTGGGGAAATCCTTGCCCGGCAGGTTGAAGTTCTGGCCGTACTCCTTGGGCACGATCTTCAGAAAGCGAATTTCCAGTGTGTCGCCCGGCTCCGCACCGTTCACGTAAATCGGCCCGGTAAGGGAATGGGGCCCTCCGCCGTCGTTGGCCTTGCGCAGCGCGACGATACGCTCCATGGGCAGATCCGGCTTGATCTGATCGAGCGCGTGGTACCAGGTCTCGACGGAAACTGTGTCGCCGGAGTCAATCGTGAGCTTGGGCTTTTCGTTGGGGTCGAGCCAGCCCCATTGCACGGTATCCGCGGTGGCGGCGAGCGAATGATGTCCGCTCGCGCTCTTCTTCACCTCCGCTTTTTTCTCGTTCTGCGCCGGGGCGGGAGAGGAAACCGCGCAAACGAGCGCGCCCACCGCCGCCAGCATGAACAGATTTTTCATGGATCACCTCCTCAGGTTTGCCTGAGCGGGCCAGTCCTAACTTCGATCGGCCGTAAAATCCATCGGTCCAGGTGCCGGGACAGCGAGCCCGTTTGGCTTTGGCTCGCTATGGCAGGGCGCGCGCCTCGTCCGTGCGCTGCCTCCAAGCCGGATTGATCGTCGCTTGCTTCTTGTGCGAAAATTGCAGCATAGTGAGCAAGTAGGAGCCGAACAACGTGAAGGGGAAGCCCTTGGAGGAGATGGCCGAATCTGCTCACGGCCACCGGACCGCAAATTCTATTCTGCTGATTGTACTTTTTCTGGCTGTCGCAGCGGCTCCCGGCGCGCGGGCGGGGACCACAACCCCGAAGTCCATCGATCTGCCCTCCAGAGTGATTGCGCATCTCCCGCTGGCTACGCCCGCGGGGAACCAGATGGTGCTGCAGAAGCAGGGCGATAAGCGCTACCTATACATCCAGCAGGCTTCGAAGCAGGGTTACATCATCGTCGAGGTCACCCAGCCGGAGTTCGCCAGCTTCGTGAATCGCCAGGCACCGTCCGATGCCCACGACTCGACCGCGGGCAAGGTGGAAACTGTGGGCCAAGACGTGGCTGAGGTTCCCGACCCGACCTCGAAGACCTCCATCCGGAGCATTCCGGGCGCCCCCGAGACAGTGAATGTGATGGACGTGAGCGACCCTGAGAAACCCACGACCCTGCAATCCATCAAAAACGTGACCAGCTTCCTGCCCGACGGCAGCCGCGGCGTTTTTTACGTGACCAACGACGAGGGTCTCTGGGTGCTGAAGCACAACCGCGAGCAAATCAAGGAAGTCAAAAAGAAGCCGCCGTGCGACATGAAGCCGGGCGCCCCTGTCATTCAGGATTGTCAGTAGTCCTCTAGCACCCCTGGCGCTTCCCTGTGGGCCAAGTGGAGTTTGCTGGCCCCGGCGCGGCGGCCAATCCCCGCGACGCTCCGAGCGCCCATCGCCACTGAATCGTCCCGGTGAGGGCATCCTGAGACTTCCCGACTCCTGGGCCATCCAAAAAAAATCCACAGGCAAATCAGAAAAACCCATGAATCCTCTTGACACGCACGTCCCGGGTGAAGAGGATACCGTCACGTTTCGTGGTCAGACCATCGGACCACGATGTCGAGGGGGGGTTGGGGACCTCCGCAAAAGCCGGGTGTGGCATTGCGTGGGCGCTCTCAGGAATCCGTCCGAGCGCGCTGCCGGCCTATATTTTCCCTCTGCACTTACCCAAAATGATCCGCTTCGCTTCAAGACCGAGGCCGTTCCCACAAATGTTTTTCTTAGGGGGATATCATGCGCATCGCTAGAACCTTCACGCTCCTGCTGGCCACGGCCTGCATCGCGTTGGGTGCCCGCGCCCAGAATTCGGGCAAGAACTCCCCTGACGAGCCCGCCAAGCCGGGCCCCGCAAGCACCGCGGCGGATGCCGCGAAGCCGGCAGATGCGGCGCCTGCCAAGGCTGCTGCGCCTGTTGCTGCCACCCGGGAAGAGGTCGAACAGTTGCGGATGGAAGTGGCGGAGTTGAAAGCCGAACTCCACCGGCTGCTGGAAGCCAAGACGCAGCCCGCGCCTGCGGCTGCTCCCGCCTCCGCGAAGGCAGACACCTCTGCCCCGGGCGGCCCAGCCACCGCCGTGTTGGCCCAGCCTTCGGCGCAGCCGGGAAGCCCTTCCGAAACTGCCGAGGCCGAGCCTGCCGGTTTTGTGGAGCCTGGTCAGTCGGCAGCCCAAAAGGGCGGCCTTCCCATCAGCGCGGGCTGGAACGGCGAGCATTTCTTCATCCAGAGCCCGGACGGCCAATTCAAAATCCAGCCTTACGGTTACGTGCAAACGGATTACCGCTCCTATGACGGCGACGGCGCCCCGGCCAACACCTTTACCGTGCGGCGCGCGCGCTTCGGTTTCCAAGGCAATTACGGCAACCACTGGCAGTACGGCATCTTGACCGACGTCGCTTCCGCCAGCGGCGCCACCGTCCGCGACGTCTACTTGAACTTCAAATACAACAATGAATTTCAGGTCCAGGGCGGGCAGTTCAAGGAGCCCTTTGCCCAGGAAATCATCACCGGCGTCACCAACATTGATTTCGTCGAGCGCGGCTTGCAATCCTTGCTCTATCCCTCGGCCGCCTCTGCCTTCCGCAGCCCCGGTCTCGTGATTCACGGCGACTTGGACGGCGGCGTGATGCAGTACTGGGGTGGCATATTCGATGGAAAGGGTTTCACCGGGGTCAATAACACTACGAGCGTGCCGGAATCCGTGGGACGCGTCCGCTTCTACCCCTTCCGCAAGCACAAGGGCAGCCTCTTCGAGGCCTTTGCCTTTGGCGGATCCATCGCGTACAGCAATTCGCGCGGCCTCTCCAATGAACTCACGCCGCGCATGACCCTGCCCGATGGCTCCTACACTTTCTTCCCGCAGTTCCCGATCAACGGCAATGTGTGGCGCTACGAGGGTGAGTTCACTTACCTGCACGGCCCCTGGGGCTTCCGCGACGAATACGTCCAGGCCATGTTCGACAGGACCGGCGTGGGGACCCTGCAATTTGGCGGACTTGGATTCCAGAATCTTCCCACTGTCCGGTTCCGGGGTTGGAACTCCTCCGCCACCTACCTGCTCACTGGAGAGCGACGGCCGGAAAACGGCACGCCTCGCGTGAAGCATCCCGTGTTCGGCCCCGAAACTCCGGGCAGTTCCGGAAAAGGCTGGGGAGCCTGGGAGCTTGGCTTCCGCTATTCCGGGCTGGAGGGTAAAGAGCCGGGGATTTTCTTTGACAATGTCTATACGCCGGAGAATGTGCCCGGCTTCAACCAGAAGACCGATCAGTTCAGCGCGGGTCTGAACTGGTATCTGAACTACTGGGTGCGCTATCAGACCACCGTCGATGTGGACCGGCTGAGGGACCCCAGCACCATCGGCGCCGTCCCGCAGACTTACCTGGTCTTCGAGCAGCGGATTCAGTTCCGCTTCTAGTGAGAGTGAGGGAGGCGGACATGGTGCGGAAGGAAACAGATGTGCGTGGCCAGGAGGGCGTCATGCGTCAGGAAGAGCGTCAGCATCCGCAGCCGGAAAACCGCGCTGCCGGCAGGAACTTAATTTCGGGCGGAGGTCATTCCATGATATCCAGACAGGGAAAGATTCTTGGGATATTCCTGATCCTGGCGCTGGTGTTGGTCTGGAACAGTTGCGGGACCCAGCCCGGCTGTCCCACTTGCGGGACCACGGTGCAAGGCGCCTATGGCGTCATCGACATCGTCCCGGTGCCGGAGCATAACCCCACCGGCGAGCCCGGCGGGCCCTTCAATTCCTTCGACATCAGTTGGGTCGATCCGATCAATCACCTGCTCTACACTTCGGACCGCATCGGCCTGGACGTGGTGGTGACGAATACCATACTGGATGAAGCTGTGGGTACCATCGGCGGGCAGAACGAAGTGGCCGAGGCGGGGAATAATAACAGCGTGTGCCTCCCGAACATTCCCTCGATTGTCACGGGAATGGGCGCAGTCCGCCTTGCCAATGCTGGGGTCACCTCGCCACAACCAGCTGGTTACCCTGCCGGCAACGAGCTCACTCGTTTTGGCTGCCGAAATGGCAGCGGGAATCCCCCTACATCTCCGGCCCCGGCTCCGTTTTTCGATTCGTTCAGTACATTTTTCCCCGGCTTTGGCCCCCACGGCGGTTTCGGAGGGTTTCCGGGCGCACAATGCTGCGCCTCGCGCGCCAATGGCGTGAATCCCATCTCTGGCCCTGATGGTTTGCTGGTAACGCCGGATGGCAAGACGCTGTTCGTGGGTAGCGGCAGCTCGTCCGTGGTGGCCTTCGATCTCAACACCAGCCCCCCCACCGTGCTCGCCGCCTTCCCCACTGGCTCCTCGCCCGATTTTGACGGCCCCGTCGGCGTCGGCCCCTGCATCGCTAGCTGGAACGGCGGAGCAGGCTCCGACCCCACTTGTGGCGACGACCGCGCCGACGAGATGTCCTATGGGACCGTGAACGGGGTCGACATCCTCGGCGTCTCGAATGGCGACCCTGGGCTTCCAATTTTCACGCTGATTGATGTGACGGCCATCGTTTCGCGGGCCACTCCGGGGAACACGACCGGGTACTGCCTCCCAGCGAAGCCTGCCCTGAATTACAATCCGGGTGTATACGCCATCAGCGCAGCAGGGGTGTACTCGGTCACCGGCCAGAATTACCCCACCTGCATTCTCGGCCAGATCTACTACGACGGATCGGGGGCGGAGAGTTCCAGTGTGGCCGTGGACAATGGCGTTACTGCTCCCGGCCTCGGTGTTTCCAGCCCCTGTCCGGATCCTTCCGAGAATGTGGCCTCGGGTGTGTCGGGCACGGGCGTCGGGGCGGCTGCCGCGGATGTACCGTGCCATCACGCTCCGATCGTTGACCTGAACACGGGAACCTTCATCACCAATAACGGGACGGCCACATCGACCCAACTCGGAGAAATAGCCGTGGCGGGCATGGGCGCGACCGCCTTCAACCCCTTCCACGGCACTTTCTACGAGGAAAATCTGAATTGCACCGTTTCCGGCACCACCGTTCCGCCTCAGTCCAGCGTGGCCGTGGGATGCATTGATGAAATCGATCCCTTCTTTAAGAATGCGGCAGGAACCGTTGTCGGGCCAGTGGTGATCGCAGTTATTCCCGTGCTGAACTGTATGCCCGCCGGCCTCGTGCAGGGCCCCCCGGCCAGCCACGATTTTCTGATCGGGTGTGGGGGCCATGATGGCACCCAATTCCCGCCGGAACTGATCATCTTTGACGGCATGACGAACAAAATTGTGGCCACCACTGACCAGACCGGAGGCACCGACGAAGTCTGGTATAACCCCGGCGATAATCGCTACTACACTGCGGGCCGCGACATGCCCAACGGGCCCGTGATGGGCGTGGTTGACGCCGCAACCCGCCAGTGGTTGGTGAATGTGCCCACCGGCTCGAACTCACACAGCATTGCGGTGGATCCGTTCAACAATCACGTCTTTGTGCCCTTGCAAGCGGGCCCCCGCTGCCTCACGCAGAGCAGCAACGGCTGCATCGGCGTCTACGCCCAGCAGTAGTTGCCCTCCTCCGCCGGCTGCCCCCGGCGGGAGGCGCCTATGGCTTGCACGGACCTCCCCAGGTGCCGGAGGCGCCGTGCCGGCGTGGTTGATGTGGGTTCTTCCCGGCCCCCAGACCGGCACAGCTTGCGGGTGTATACTCTTGCAGGTGGAGCGGCCAGCGCTCACGGCGCCTAGGTCAAATTCGTGGCGCTGAGGGCGGCCCGGAGTTGGACAACAGTTTCGGACATCCGCTGCCGGCAAGCCGGCAATACTCGAAGGAGCAAGTCATGAATAAGATTGGCGCAGCAATCACAGGATCCAAAGCGTGCATTCTGCTCGCCTCCCTCTCGGCTCTCGCCGTCTTGGCTCTCTCGCCCGGCATGCGCGCGAATACCAAGCCGAAGCCCACCGAGGTGCCCGCCCAGGTGATTGCGCATCTGGCTTTGACCACGCCGCCGGGCAACGAAATGATTCTCCAGAAAAACAATAATAGGCAGTACCTGTACATCCAGGCGGCTTCCAAGGAGTCCTATACGATTGTCGAGGTGACGAAACCGGAGTTTCCCAGCTTCGTAAAGCCTTCGGCGCCCTCCAAGGACGAGCCGGCGGGCAAACTCGATATTGTCGGGCAAGATCTCGGCATTGCGGAAGTTCCCACTGCCGACGCCAGGGCCATCCGGAGCAGTACGAATCACACCGAGACGGTGAAAATCCTCGACCTGAGCGATCCCGAGCACCCGAAAGTGCTGCAAACCTTCACCGGCGTCACCAGCATTCTCCCCGACGGCGCCCGCGGCATCATCTACCTGACCAACAACGATGGGCTCTGGATCCTGAAGCACTACCGGCAGCCCATCGCCGTCGCCAAGAAGAAGCAGCCTTGCGGCTCGGAGGACTCCATCGCCGCGATGCCGCCGGATTGTCAATAAGCCGCTCGGCGGCCTGCTCGCGCAGCCTGCCTGCTGGACCAAGAGGAACTCGAATGGACGGATCCGTGTGCCCGCGCCCGCAAGCCGTAAGGTTGCAGGGGCCAGCCGCTCCCGCTGAGACAAGCGCCCCTGCCCCGAGATGCGCGGCCCTTCGAGTGGTTATTTGACGCGCGTTTCCTGGTAGCGCCACGACTTCCACTCGCCGTTCCGCCGCACCCAGATTTCGCCGATCATCACTTTTTCGAACCGCACGGCTGATTTGGGGGGGAACTTGAAGAAGGCCTCGTAGCGCACGAAGGCGGCGTCGGGGCCGAGCTGCGTGACCTGGAAAAAGGACAGCGCGTAGTCCGTGATCATGCTGTGTTCCACTTCGCGGAGCATGTGCCACTTGTTCTGCTCCCCTTCGTTGTTGGCTTCCAGGGCATGGTAATCGTCGGTCAGGAACTCGCCATAAGCTTTCGGATCCTTTTTCTTGAAGGCCTCCCAGGAAGCACGGATCTTCGATTCAAGGAGGGCATCCAGGCCCTTTTCGGGCGCTGCCACGCCGGCCACAGGCTTTTTCTCCGCTGGCTTGCCCGGCGTTCCCGCCTGGTGTGCCAGGGCTGTCCCCGCAAACAAAAGCACCATGCAGGCCCACGTTGAGAAGACTCGCATTCCTTTCCTCCTCCGTTGAAGTGCGCAAATCTTACAGAACTTCTCCAAAGCCTCCAAGCGAGTCCCGCAGGGCTTCTCACGCCGCGATGCGGGACCGCCGGCAATCGGGAGCGGGCAGAGGCCGGCCGGGCAGCGCGTCGCCTCCCCAGCCGCCCCGACCACGCATTCGAATGGAGCGGCTACGCCGGCTGCGCTCCAAAGAAAAAGGCTCCGGACGAGGTGTCCGGAGCCTTTTCCGTCCGTCTGATTTGTTGCCCGTGGCGAACTAGGCCGCTCCGTGCGCCGCGATGGGCCGCGCTTGAACTGCCGTGGCGCTTTCGGGCAGGGCCGGCACCTTCATCTTCCTCAGAACGAAGAAGGCCAAAGTGGCGGCAATCAGGTCGAACGCGATGGCCACGGCAAAGACGCCGAACCATCCGACCTTGGGAAGCGTGACTTTGGCGCCAAAAGGAGTCCATACGCCGGGGATGACCGTGAGCACAATCCCGTAGATTACTAGAATGCCGGCCAGAGCGAGAATCCCCTTCTTCGCTCCTCCACCCAAGTCCATCTGAAAGACCGTGGGAGCCAGGAACAGGGCAAAGATCACCAGCAGGCCTCCCAGCAGCAGCAGGATGTCCGCGCGGAAGTCAAAGGCCTTTCCGGCGGCCAGCGCGGAGCCGATGGGAACGAACATGGAAGCGGTGCCCTTGGCCGTGTAGAGAAAGCCGTAGTTCGTCGTGGCGTACTTGCGGCCGAAAAAGTCCCCGCAGGTGGCCGGGAAGAGCGAAAAGATTTCCCCCCAGCCGAAAAAGGTGAACGCGCTCAGAATGACGAACAGCAGCGGGTGGCTGGCAAATTGGAGGAGCGTGAAAATGGCCACGGCCTCCAGTCCAAACGCGAGGGTCATCGTCCCCTCACGGCCGATGTGGTCGGAGACCCAGCCCCAGAACGGCCGGCAGAAGCCATTGACCAGCCGGTCGGCGGAGAGGGCAAAGACCAAGGCAGGCATGGTCAGGCCCAAGAGAGAGACGGGTATCTTGGCCACCTTGAAGTCGGTGGCCATGGGGTTGAGCTGAGCCACGGCCATTAGGCCCCCGGTGGCCACCATGGCCATCATCAGGTACATGATCCAGAACTGCGGTGTTGCGGCCATCTGTCCCGGTGTGAAATCGCCCACGCTCTGGCGCTTCTTGACCACCAGTTCCGCTCCCGGCACCAACCGCCAGGTCTTGGGCAGCCATCCCTGGGGCGGTGCCTTCAGGAAGAAAGCGGCGATAACCACGGCCACGCCCTGGATGATCCCCCAGCGGATGAAGGCCGTTTGGTATCCGGAGGAAGTGATAAGGGAGGCGATAGGCGCCACGGTGAACGCCGAGCCAGCGCCGAATCCCGCGGCGGTCAGGCCAGCAGCGAGGCCGCGGTGATCGGGGAACCACTTCAGCGCAATACCCACGGCCGTGCCGTAAACGATGCCGGCGCCGATGCCGGAGAATGCGTAAGAGAGATACAGCGCGGTGAGCGTGTCTGCCTTGCCGCTACCCACCCAGCCCAGCCCGGCGAGCACGCCCCCGACCATCACCAGCAGGCGCGGCCCGAACTTATCCACCAACCAGCCTTCAAAAGGCACCAGCCAGGTCTCCAAAAGGACAAAAACGGTGAAGGTGACCTGGACGGCAGCCTGTTCTACACCGAGGGCTTTCTGGAGCGGAGGCACGAACAACGTCCAGCCATACTGGAAGTTGGCCACTGCCACCATGCTGATGATGCTGAAAAGAAGAATGACCCAACGATTGCCCAAGCCCGCCTCCGAAGCGGGCGGAGAAGACTGCAAAGCGCTCATAAGAACACCCCCCCCTGGTTCTGATCTGGCTAGAACCAAACCCAAGCCCGGCGGGGCCCTGCGTCGCTTGCGCTCCTGCACAGCGGAGCGCCTTCAGTTCGCTCGCGGCAGGCCTTGTTCCCCCGGCTGCTCCGTCCGCCTCAGGCTCTCTCAGGCGGAAGGGGGAGCGTCTGCTTCTATTTCCTTGGCCATGGGGATGACGCCGGGAACCAGCCACTTGTTCCACATGTCGTCCACTTTGCTCTGGAAATAATCAATGTCGTCCTTGGTAAAATGCGCGAAGCGCCCCTGCTTCAGCAGGTAGTCGCGCACCGGCCCGCGCTTGTATCGCCCTTCGGCGATCTCCTTGGTCTTCCCGAGCAGCCGCACCACCTGGTTCTCCACTTCATAGAGCGGCCAAACGCCCGTGGTCACCGCCATCTCGCCCAGGTCATGCGAGATATAGGGATCGTAGTCCCAGCCCTTGGGGCACGGGTCTAGCGAGTGTATAAACGTCGGCCCGCCGATTGTCAATGCCTTGCGGATGCAGTTCATGCCCAGCAGGCCGTAGGACATGTCGATCGTCGCCACGTATTTGCACGTGGGGTGGCCGGCGGCCAGCATCCCCGCCATGTTCTTCTTCCACCGGTGGTGCATGATTCTCTTCACCTTCCCCGGAGGGCTGAACGTGGTGTGCGCTCCCCAGGGCGTGGAGCCGGAGAGCTGGATGTCCGTGTTGGCGTAGGACTCATTGTCGTACATCAGGATCAGGAAGTTGTAGTCCGGGTGCGTGAGCGCCGCGGAGATCCCCCCCAGCCCCATGTCCGCGCCGCCCCCGTCTCCGCAGAAGGCGA
>Ga0187810_10000763_pt1 | contig 11623 bp, 5 predicted proteins | sample NC_wetland_sal_i_9_FD_132963 | JGI IMG/M metagenome (GOLD analysis project Ga0187810, IMG submission 132963) | Wetland sediment microbial communities from Neuse River Estuary, North Carolina, USA - ASW_5 | ecosystem: Environmental > Aquatic > Freshwater > Wetlands > Sediment | place: USA: North...
CCGAGAGAGCGCGCTCGATCGCGCCGGTGTCTGCCGACGAGGTCGACGGCGAGTTCGAGGAATTCTGAGGGCCCGAGGACAGCGGGAGGGACAGAGGCTGGCCCGGCGGATCCCGGCGGCGGAGGGCGCTGCACTTAGCGCCACATAGTCGCCGCGCCGTCCGCGCCAGCCATGCTGCCCCCAGAAGGCTATTCATCCTTCGATGAGCGAGAGGCGCGCTTTGAGCTCTGCTGGCATCCTACGGAAATGACATGAGTCCTCGTCGTAGCGACGCGGCAGCGGCGTAATTCATTCCTTTACAATCTCCACGATGAACTGGTTATGTGCCGGGCGAATGGTAATAGATAATTTCTTATCTATAAATTGGAACAATTTTATCTCTTTTCCCCACACCCCATATAGTTCAATAAAAATCGATACTTTTTTCTTGACAAATACTACAGGTGAGGGATACTTCGCCTTAGAAGACTTTCACGGACCGCGGGAGGCGGTATTCATATCCGCGGCCCGCCACCTCTCGTCAGACAGGAGGCAGCATGTCATCGACAACGACAGCTCGACACCACGAACCGAGCCTTGCGGAAATCATCGAACGCCACCGCGACAAGCCCGGCGCCCTTCTCGGCATCCTCGAGGAGGCACAGGAGCTCGAGAAGTTCCGGTATCTTCCCGAAGATACGCTCAGACGGATCGCCGAAGGGACAGACCTTCCCCTCTCGCAGGTCTACTCGGTGGCGACCTTCTATTCCTTCTTCAACCTCAAGCCACAAGGCTTGCACTCCGTGGTCGTCTGCCGCGGCACGGCCTGCCACACGCGCGGCTCCCTCGAGCTCCTCGAAGCGGCCCTCAAGCGCCTCGGCATTGAGGGTTTCCGGGAAGACGAGGAGAACTCCGCGACGACAGTGGACAACTTCTGCTCGGTCAGGACCGTGGCCTGTTTCGGCCAGTGCGCTCTCGCGCCCGTAGTCCAGATCGACGGCGTCATCAACTCGCGCATGACCGTCGGCAAGCTCGTCTCTGCGATCGAGAAGCTCCGAAAGGGAGGCCAGAAATGAACGGCCCGAAAAACACCCAGACAGCCACACCGGATCTCGGAACCCTCCGCCAAGTCGGGCAGGAAAGACTACGGCCGCACCGCCCCTTCGTCTCGGTGGGCATGGGGACCTGCGGCATCGGCAACGGCGCCGACGCCCTCTTCGCGGCCCTCAACGCGGCCGTCGCCGAGCGTGGGTCGGACGCCCTCGTGCGGCGCGTCGGCTGTTTCGGCTTCTGCGCCGCCGAGCCCCTCGCCATGGCCTATCGGCCGGGCAAGCCCCTCCTCCTCTTCACCGAAGTGAAACCCGCCAGGGCCTCGAAGCTCGTCGCGGGGCTCGAGGACGACTCGTCCTTCGACAAACTGGCCAAGACCGCGGTCGCCAAGATCGAAAGCTGGGACTTCAGGACCTCCGCCGTCGAGTTCGGCAAGGGCTACGGCTTCCTTCCCTCCTGGAACGAGATTCCCTTCTTCAAGGGGCAGGAGAAGATCGTGCTCCGCGACTGCGGACTGATCGACCCCGAGAGCCTCGAGGAGTACCTCGGCGCAGGCGGATACAGCGGCCTCATCAAGGCGCTCACCTCCATGAAGCCGGAGGTCGTGATCGAGGAAATGAAAAAATCCCGGCTCCGCGGACGCGGCGGGGCGGGCTTCCCCACCTACAAGAAATGGGAGATCATGCGCGCCGCGGGCGGGAGCGCCGGCGAGTCCGGCTCGGGCGAGAACGCGGTCCGCAAGTTCGTCATCTGCAACGCTGACGAAGGCGATCCTGGCGCCTACATGAACCGCAACGAGATCGAGTCCGATCCCCACATGCTCCTTGAGGGCATGGCGATAGGCGCCTACGCGATGGGCGCCTCCGAAGGCGTGGTGTACATCCGAGCCGAGTATCCCCTTGCCGTCGAGCGCTTCAAGAAGGCTCTCCTCGACGCGCGCGCCGCCGGACTCCTCGGGCGCAACATCCTCGGCACCCGCTTCTCCTTCGACATCGAGGTCGTCACCGGAGCCGGAGCCTTTGTCTGCGGGGAGGAGACCGCCCTTATCGCGAGCGCCGAAGGCAAGGCCGGAAGGCCCCTGCCCCGCCCGCCCTTCCCCGCTCAGCGCGGCCTCTTCGGCGCTCCTTCGAACATCAACAACGTGGAGACCTGGTGCAACGTGCCGGTGATCATCGCCCGCGGCGGAGACTGGTTCGGGAGCTTCGGCACGGCCTCGAGCGCCGGCACCAAAGTCTTCTCGTTGGTCGGCAAGGTGCGCAACACGGGCCTCGTCGAGCTTCCCCTCGGCTCCACGCTCGAAACCATGGTCTACGGGATGGGCGAGGGCGCAGGTCCGCGGAAGGCCATCAAGGCGATCCAGTCGGGCGGCCCCTCCGGAGGCTGCATCCCGGCCCGGCTCTTCAAGACGCCCATCGATTACGAAGAGCTGGCCAAGCTCGGCGCGATAATGGGCTCGGGCGGCATGGTCGTCATGGACGAGGACAACTGCATGGTGGATGTCGCTCGCTACTTCGTGAGCTTCACCGCCAGCGAGTCCTGCGGCAAGTGCACGCCCTGCCGCGAGGGCACCGGCCAGATGCTGCGAATTCTCGGGTCGGTCTCGCGGGGCGAGGCCACGGCCGAGGACCTCGAGCTATTGAAGGAACTCGCCGAGACGACGAAGGACTCGTCGCTCTGCGCCCTCGGCCAAGGCGCGGGCAATCCCGTGCTGACCACCCTGAATTACTTCCGCGACGAGTACGAGCGGCACATACGGGAGAAGCGCTGCGAGGCCGGAGTCTGCGAAAGCCTCTACCTCGCCCTCTGCGAGAACTCCTGCCCGATGCACATGAACATCCCGGGCTATCTGCAGCTTCTCAAGGAAAACCGCATCGAGGAGGCCTTCGAGCTCACGCTGCGCGACAATCCCCTGCCCGGGACCGTGGGCCGCATCTGCCACTTCCATTGCCGCATGCGCTGCCGCCGCGAACAGCTCGACGAGTCCGTATCCCAGGGCGAGATACACCGCTACCTCGCCGACACGATGTACAAGATGGGCCGCGAGCGCGCGGTTTACAACAAGCTCATAAAGGAGAAACTGCCCTCCACCGGCAAGAAGATCGCCATCGTCGGCGCCGGCCCCGCAGGTCTCGCCGCGGCCTTCTACCTCGTGCGGCTGGGGCACGACGTCACGGTTTACGACGCCCAGAGCGAGGCGGGCGGCATACCCCGCTGGGGCATCCCCGCCTACCGGCTCCCCAAGGACGTCCTGCGAAAAGAGGTCGGTTTCATCCGCAAGCTCGGGGTGCGCTTCGTGTTCAACGCGCGCGCGGGCAGGGATATCGCCTGGGCCCACCTCGCGGAGACGCACGACGCCGTGCTCGTCTGCGTCGGCGCGCTCAAGGACATGGCTCTGGGCATACCCGGAGAGAATCTGCGCGGGGTCGTCCCCGGCTACCATCTGCTCGAGGAGATCAACTCGGGCCGCAAGCCGGAGGTCGGCACCGAGGTCGTCGTGGTCGGCGGAGGCAACTCCGCGATCGACGTCGCCCGCTCCGCCCTTCGCGGCGGCTCGCGCGTCACGATCGTCTACCGCCGCGCCCGCGGCGACATGCCGGCCAATCAGGAGGAGCTCGAAGGCGCGCTCGAAGAGGGCGTGGAGCTCTGCTGCATGGTGCAGCCTCTGGAGGCGGTGTCGGGACCGGACGGAGTGGTCCGCGCGCTGAAGGTGATGAAGATGAAGGCCGGGCCGGTGGACAAGAGCGGCCGTCCTTCGCCGGTCGCCACGGGCGAGAGCTACGAGATACCCTGCGACACTCTGGTCGTCGCAGTGGGTGAGCGCGTGGAAAGCTCGGGCCTGAACTCGGTGGGGGTCGATTCGGAGCGCGACGGCCGCATCGTGGCCGATCCCTTCACCTTCCGCACGGCCAACCCGAAGTTCTTCGCGGCCGGAGACGCGGTCAGCGGACCTGCGACGGCCGCCGAAGCCATGGGTCAGGCCAAGCTCGCCGCCGCGGCGATGGACCGGGTCCTGATGGGCGGAACGGAGGTCGGGCTTGGCCACCGCTTCGAGCAGCTCTTCAAGAAATTCGACTACGCCATGGAGGTGCCGCTCGAGCCCTCGAAGGCCCGCATGAGCAGGGCTAAGAAGGTCGCCCCCGAGGATCGGCGCGGCAATTTCGTGGAAATATCGCTCGGGTTCACCGGCGAGCAGGCCCGCGTGGAGGCCGAGCGCTGCCTGCGCTGCGACGTGCGCGAGCATGCGAGGAGGCCATTTGGCCTCTCCGAGGATGGCGAGACCGAGGTCACCGGACAGAGCGGCCGCCATGCCGAGAAAACCACGCGCTAAAGGCAGGAGGGAGCAATGAGCGACAAGATGGTCACCATATTCGTTGACGGCGCGGCGACTCTCGTCGATCCCTCGCGCAACCTCCTAGAGGCCTGCGCCGAGGCGGGGGCGAAGATCCCGACGCTGTGTTATCTCAAAGACGTTTCGGCCAACGCGTCCTGCGGCGTCTGCGTGGTGGAGGTGGAGGGCGCGAAGTCCCTCGTCCGCTCCTGCGTGGGCCGCGTGGGCGAGGGCATGAAGATTAGGACCTCGAGCCCCCGAGTCATGAGGGCGAGGAAGAACGCGGTCGAGCTACTCCTCGCGAACCATCCGGCCGACTGCCTCGTCTGCGCGCGCAACGGCAGCTGCGAGCTGCAGGCCATGGCCGAGACGCTGGGCATCAGAAGGGTGCGCTTCCCGCGGACGCGGAAGGCTCCCGAGATCGACAGTTCGACCGACGGCATCGTGCGGGACAACGACAAGTGCATACTCTGCGGCCGCTGCGTCGCGGTCTGCTCCGAGGTTCAGTCGGTCTCCGCCATACAGCTCGCCGGCCGGGGCATCAGGACCCATGTCGCGACCTTCATGGACCGGGGCCTGGGCAAAAGCCCCTGCGTTCAGTGCGGCCAGTGCTCGGTCGTCTGTCCGACGGGAGCCATCACGGAGCGCGACGAGACCGATGACGTGTGGAAGGCGCTCGCCCAGAGCGGCTCGACGACCGTCGTGCAGACCGCGCCCGCGATCCGCGCCTCGCTCGGCGAGGCCCTCGGCATGCCTCCCGGCAGCCTCGTCACCGGCAAGATGGTCGCGGCGCTGAGGCGGCTCGGCTTCGGGCGCGTCTTCGACACGCAGTTCACCGCAGACCTCACCATCATGGAGGAAGGCAGCGAGCTCATCCGGCGCCTCACCCAGGGCGGCACCCTGCCCATGATCACGAGCTGCTCGCCTGGATGGATCAATTTCATAGAGACCTTCTACCCCACCCTCCTCGGGCACCTCTCCACCTGCAAGAGCCCGCAGCAGATGTTCGGCGCCGTCGCGAAGAGCTTCTACGCCGAGAAGGCCGGGATCGCGCCCGAGACGATGCGCGTCGCCTCGATCATGCCCTGCACTGCCAAGAAGCACGAGGCGCGCAGGCCAGAGATGAGGGGCGCCTACGAGTACTGGAAGGCCAAGGGGAACGCGGTCCCGGGCCAGAGCTATTACGACGTCGATTGGGCGCTCACCACCCGCGAGCTCGCGCGCATGATCAAGCGCGCAGGGATCGACATCGCAACACTGCCCGAAGAGGACTTCGACGATCCCCTCGGCCGCTCGACCGGGGCCGCCACGATCTTCGGCACGACGGGCGGTGTCATGGAGGCGGCCCTGCGCACGGTGTACGAAATAGTCACAGGCAAGACGCTGCCGAGTCTCGATTTCGAGGCCGTTCGCGGGCTCGACGGGATCAAGCACGCGGAGGTGGACCTCGCCGGCACGAAGGTCCGCGTCGCGGTCGCGCACACGCTCCGCAACGCGCGCATCCTCCTCGACGAGATAGCCGCGGGCAAGAGTCCCTATCACTTCATCGAAGTGATGACCTGCCCAGGCGGCTGCATCGGCGGAGGCGGCCAGCCCGTGCACATCGACATGGAGAAACGCATCGCGCGCAACAAGGCGATGTACGCCGAGGACCTGCGCCTGGAGCTGCGCAAGTCGCACGACAACCCGAGCGTCAAGGCGCTCTACGCGGAGTTCCTGGGCGAGCCGCTCGGGCACCTGTCGCACGAGCTTTTGCACACGGAGTACACACGGCGAGAAGTCTGAGCTCGACCTGGTCTATCCCGGGATGAACGACCCTGGAGCGCCGCTCCGGGGTCGTTCTTTTACCGCCCGCCCACGAGGCGCAGCCTGGACGATCTTGAGCCTGTCTCGCCATGGACAATCGCCGAACGGCGGCGGGTGTCGGCAGCGAGTGTCCGCGGCGAGACTGGAGGGACGATCCGGCGCGGCTAGACAGGAGCCGGGCTTTCCGCTATACAGCCACCATGGCATTCAAGGCAGTCGCGTTCGACGTTGACGGAACCCTCTATCCCTCGGCCGCGCTCTACGTGCGCGCGTGGCCGATCGCTCTGCGGCACATCAAGCTCGCGCAGGCCTTCAATAAGACGCGGCGGGCCGTACGCAGCGCGGCGACGACCGAGGCCTGCAGGTCGTCGGGCGCGGCCTGCGGAGCGGAGCTCCGGCGCTTGCAAGCAGCGGTCACCGCCGAGCGGCTCGGCTGGAGCGTCGAACACACGGCCGCGCTCATCGATGAAGCGCTCTACGTGCGCCTCGCGGAGTGCTTTGCCGGGATTCGGCCCTACCGCGGGCTCGTCGAGGCCCTGCGGCGGCTACGCGCCGAGGGGCTCCGGACCGCTGTCCTTTCGGACTTTCCGCCGCGGCGCAAGCTCGAGCTCATGAAGATAGGCGACAGCTTCGAGATCGCGCTCTGTTCCGAAGATTCGGGATTCCTGAAACCGGCGCCCGAGCCCTTCGCCATGCTTTGTTCGGCGCTCAACCTAAAAGCGGCGGAGATCCTCTACGTCGGCAATTCGGCGCGCTACGACCTCGTTGGGGCGAAGGCCGCGGGCATGCCCGTCGCCATGCTCTCGCGGCGGCCGATTGCTGGCGCCGACATCAGCTTCTCCGATTGGCAAAAGCTCGTCGACTTCGCCCTCGGCCGACGCTGAGAGTCTTCAGTCCCGCCACACCTCGGTCACGACCGGCACCTCGCGCAGGCGCTCGAGGCAGAGCTCGGAGGCGGAGCAGGTGATCTGGACGTTGGCCTTCACCACCGCCTCTCCCTCGACGCAGGGCACGTGGAAGTAGACGTTGCACGAACCAGGCTCGTCGAGGATGGCGTCGCGCAGGCCATAGAGGTCTTCCTCCTCGGCGATGCCCTCGGCCAGCCGCAGATGCACCTCTTTCCAGGAACGCTCCTTGAGCGACGCGGGATCCGCGAAGTCCTCAACCTTAAAGGAAGGGTTGCCCCGCGAGAGGTCTACCTTGCCCCGCAAGCAGAGCACGCTGTCGACGACGAAACGATCGCGGAAGCGCTCGAGAGCATCGGCGAAGACGACTATCTCGATCGACCCGACGTAGTCTTCGACCGCGCCGAAAGCCATCTTGCGTCCCGTCTTCGTGACGATCTCGCGCCATTCCTTGAGCATGGCCACGAGAGTGTAGATCCTGTCGGGGCTCGACCGCTCGGGGTGGGCGAGATCGAGATCGCAGCTGCGATTCCATATCTTGCGCCATTCGTCCATCGGATGGCCCGAGAAGTAAAAGCCGAGCAGCTCCTTCTCGATGCGCAGGATCTCCGAGCGCGGATACTCGTCGGCGCACTGCAGCTCGAAGGGCGGGTACTCCTCCTCGCCCGAGCCCTCGAAGAGGCTCGCCTGACCGAAGCGCCCGGCCTCTTCTTTGACCGCTATGTAGTCGACCGCGCGCTCGATCTCGAGCACGAGGGTGCGCCGCGCGCAGCCCATTGAATCGAAGCAGCCCGCCATGGCGAGGCACTCGAGCGTCTTCTTGTTCATCGCCTGGGTGCCGAGACGCTCGACGAAGTCGATGAAGGAGGCGAACTGTCCCCCCTTGTTCCGCTCGTCCACGACCGCTCTGGCCAGGCCGTCCCCCACGCCCTTGATCCCGAGGAGGCCGTAGACGATCTTGCCGTCGACGACCGAAAAATAGGCCTCCGATCTATTGACGTCCGGCGGCAGCACCTCGAGGCCCATCGACCGCGCCTCGCCGATATACTCGGTGAGCTTGTCCGTGTTGGTGATCTCGTTCGTGAGGTTGGCGGCCATGAACTCGGCCGGGTAGTTGGCCTTGAGGTAGGCGGTGCGATAGGCGACGACGGAGTAAGCCGCGGCGTGCGACTTGTTGAAGCCGTAGCCTGCGAAGGGCACGAGGATGTCGAAGATCTCCTTGGCCTTCTCCTCGGTGTAGCCTCGCGCCACTGCGCCCTCGATGAAGGGAGCCTCCTCCTTCTCGAGGACATCCTTCTTCTTCTTTCCCATCGCGCGCCGGAGGAGGTCCGCTCGGCCGAGCGAGTAGCCGGCCACCTCCTGGGCGACCTGCATGACCTGCTCTTGATAGACGATGACGCCGTAGGTCTCCTTGAGGTACTTCTCGAGCGAGGGGTGGGGATAGGTGATCGGCGTGCGCCCCCACTTCGAGTCGATGAACTGGGGGATGTTGTCCATGGGGCCCGGTCGGTAGAGGGCGTTCAATGCTATGAGGTCTTCGATGCTCGTCGGCTTGGCCTGTTTGAGGACGGCCTGCATGCCGCTCGACTCGAACTGGAAGATGGAGGTTGACTTCCCCTCGCCGAGGAGCTCGAAGGTTTTCTTGTCGTCCTCGGGTATGCTGTCCTCGGATATGTCGATCCCGCGGCGGCGTATGAGATCGATGGTGTTCTTGATGAGGGTGAGGGTCTTGAGGCCGAGGAAGTCCATCTTGACGAGGCCGCAGTCCTCGAGGAGGTCCATCGTGAACTGTGTGGACACGATGCCCGTCTTCGCGTCCCTGAACAACGGGACGTAGTCGGTGAGCGCGGTCTTGCCGATCACGATGCCGGCGGCGTGGAAGCTCGTGTGCCGGTTCTTGTTCTCGAGCTTGGCGGCGATCGCGAAGAGCTCGCGGTACCGCTCCTGGCCGGCCAGCTCCCGCAGCTTGGGCTCCTGCTCGAAGGCCTTCTTCAGCGTCATCTTGGGGTCTTCGGGCACGAGCTTGGCTATGTTGTTCGACTCCTCGAACGAAATGTCGAGGGCCCGGGCCACGTCCTTGATGACTGCCTTCGCCTTGAGCGTCCCGAAGGTGATGATCTGGCCGGTGCGGTCGGCGCCGTACTTGCGCGTAACGTAGTCGATGACCTCGCCGCGCCGCTCGTAGCAGAAGTCCACGTCGAAGTCCGGCATGGAGATGCGCTCGGGGTTCAGGAAGCGCTCGAAGAGGAGCTCGTAGCGGAGGGGGTCGATGTCGGTTATGCGCAGCGAGTACGCGACAATGGACCCCGCGCCTGAGCCTCGGCCCGGTCCCACCGGGATGCCATGGGCCTTCGCCCAGTCGATGAAGTCCCACACGATAAGGAAGTAGCCGGTGAACTTCATCTTTATGATGATATCCAGCTCGTACTCCGCGCGCCGGACCATCTCCTCAGTCAGGTTCGCATAACGTTTCTTTAGCCCCTCGCGGGTCAGGTGCCGCAGGTACTCGTCCGGGCTCGAGAAGCCGGATGGGACTTCGTAGTCGGGAAGGAGGGGGCCGGGGAAGGTGAGCTTCAGGTTCACCATCTCGCCGATCTTGAGGGTGTTCTCGACGGCTTCGGGGACCTCCGCGAAGAGCGCGGCCATCTCGTCCGGGCTCTTCATGTAGAACTCGGGGCCCGGGAAGCGCATGCGCCCGGAGTCGGCGCGTTTCTTGTTGGTGCCGATGCAGAGCAAGACGTCGTGGGCGCCGGCGTCCTCTCGATCCAGGTAGTGTATGTCGTTGGTGGCGATGAGGGGCAGGCCAGTGCGACGGGCCAGCTCCAGCATCGCCTTGTTCACCGGCTTCTGCTCGGGCATGCCGTGATCCTGGAGCTCGAGATAGAAATGCTCCGGCCCAAAGAGCTCCGCGTAGAAGCGCGCCTTGCGCTCCGCCTCCGCCGTCTTTCCCGCGGCCAGGAGGGTCGGGATCTCCCCGCCGAGGCAGGCGGTGCTCGCGATGAGCCCCTTGGCGTGCGTAGCGAGGATTTCGTCGTCTATGCGCGGCTTGTAGTAATAGCCCTCGGTGAATGAGGCCGAGGATAGCTTAAGGAGGTTGCGGTAGCCCTCCTCGTTCTCGGCCAGGAGAACGAGGTGCCAGTACTTGTTGCCCGTCTCGGTTCCGGTGCGCTCCTTGCGCGAGCCGCCGGCCATGTAGAACTCGCAGCCCACTATCGGCTTGATCCCCGCCTCCATGCAGGCCCGGTAGAACTTCACCGCGCCGAACATGTTGCCGTGATCGGTAAGGGCCAGGGCCGGCATGCCCAGGGCCGCGGCCTTGGCGACCATGGAGCCGACCGAGGCGGCGCCGTCGAGGAGGGAATAGTCCGAGTGGTTGTGGAGGTGGACGAACTGAGCCATACGTAAGACCGAGTATAGCGCCGCGGGAGGCCACCGGGGGAGGGGGAAGAGAGCGATCGCAGATCGAAACTGAAATCTCCGTGGCCTTCCCCGATTTCTCGGACAGGCGACGCGAGCGCGGCGCCGTCGCTCAAAAGTCGGCGCGACGCCTGGGCGTCTCGGCGCTACCGGCTTTTTCGTTATTACGCTATTATGTAATTATGGCTCACGACCTCGATGCTCCGCCCCTAACGGCGGCGCGCGTCATTCTCTCGCCTGTCTCCGAGTTGATCTTCGCCTCGAACTTTGCGCTCTCCCACGACCAGGCCTTCGCCGGCTTCGATCCCGAGTGGCGCGCAGAGCAGCGGCGCCAGCTTCCCGAGTCTGCGCGTCCGTACATGGAGTTCGCCGAAGAGGGGCTCGACTGGGCGACCCTGTCGCTCTGCGACTACGTAACGGCGAGCGACATCCACGATGATTGGGAGGAGCTCGCAGCCTTCGTCCTGGGCAAACCCATCGAAGATTTCGTCTCCGTCGTCCTGAACGGCGACATACCGGGCGAGGAGATGGAGCGATTGTTCAGCCAGCCGGACAAAGCTGCGGACTGGGCCGACCGGCTCTCTTGCTTCTCGAGAATGAAGCCCGAACGCGCAGTCGCCGTCTTCGCCGATCCTAAAGGCTTCAGGGAGCGCCTCCTCGCCTTCGTGGAAGCCAATCGGACCGAGGCATTTGCCGCCAAAATGGCCGAGCTGCTGCCCCGCTTCAAGAGCCGCATGGAGAGCATCGGAGAGCGGCTCAAGGGAAAGGACCCGATCGCCTTCGCCGAAGAGCTGAGCAGGAAACCCTGTCCCTACCCGCGCGAGTTTCGCAGCTATTCCTTCGTCCCATCGTACTTTGTTGGTAAAAAACATCTTTATTCCTACGGTGGCGGCAACTTCGAGTACGTCTTCAATATCGCCGAGCTGCCCGAGAGCGACAGGGAGGAATCCAAGGTCCTGTCCGAACTCCTTCGCGTTCTCGGCGACCGGACTCGTCTGGACATACTGCGCATGCTGAGCGAGGGCCCGAGCTACGGGAAGGAGCTCGCCGGACGCCTAGGGCTCACGACCGCCACCGTGTCGCGGCAGTTGGACCAGCTCAAGTCCGCCGGGCTCGTCCTCGAGGAAAGGGCGGACAC